>Ga0105248_10010433_pt1 | contig 10232 bp, 7 predicted proteins | sample KBSS34metaG_FD_81524 | JGI IMG/M metagenome (GOLD analysis project Ga0105248, IMG submission 81524) | Switchgrass rhizosphere microbial communities from Kellogg Biological Station, Michigan, USA - KBS S3-4 metaG | ecosystem: Host-associated > Plants > Roots > Rhizosphere > Soil | place... | reverse complement strand
GCGCAAGCACCGGATGGCTCTTGCCGCAGGCGCGACGGTAGTGGCGATCGGTATCGCCGCCGTGCTGTTCGAAGTTCGCGACCGCAGCGCGCTGCCGCGAGCATCCGAAGGCGCGTCGATGGCGATCGTCGACTTCAACAACCTGTCGCAAAGTGCGGAAAGCGCGTGGCTGGCGCCCGCGCTTGCGGAAATGTTCGCGACCGAACTGGCCGCCGGTGGCAAGGTCCACGTGCTGCCGGACGAACTCGTGCGTCCGGCGCGCAGCGACCTGGCCGTGCCGCGAGCCGGCGGCTACTCGATGCAAAGCCTGGCAACGCTGCGCCGCCGGCTCGGCGCTGATTACGTGTTGAGCGGCAGCTATCTGATCACCGGCGCGGCGGGGGACGCCCGGTTGCGCCTCGACATTGCGCTGCAGGACACGCGGTCCGGCGTTGCGATCGCCAGCATTTCGCAAAGCGGTGTGCTGCCCGATCTGACGGCGCTGGTGGAGCAGGTCGGGACGAGCCTGCGCGAGAAGTCCGGCTTCGCGCCGGCGCGGCTCGGTCCTGAGCAGAGCACGGACAAGGCGCAGCCGCCGAATGCCGAGGTGGCGCGCTACATGGGAGCGGCCCTCGATGCCTTGCGCCGCAGCGATCCGGCAAAGGCGAAGGACGCGCTGGTCAAGGCGATAGCGCTTTCGCCGGGGTACGCGCCGGCGTACGTACAGTTGGCGCAGGCGTGGAAGCTGCTCGGTTACGACGCCAAGGCGCTTGCGGCGGCGCGCCAGGCGGCGGCGCACAGCGACGGACTTCCCCTCGAGCAGCGACTGCGCATTGACCGCGAAGTTGCCGTGCAGACGTCGGACTGGCCGCGCGCGCTCGAACTCGACCGGCAATTGCTGACGGGCGACCCGCGCAATCCGGAACTGCATTTTGCGCTGGTCAAGGATTTGCTCAGCGCCGGCAAGGTCGACGAGGCGGAGGCGGCGCTGAAGCAGCTGAGCACGATGCCCGGGGTGCAAGGCGACCCGCGCATCGAGATGAAGGCGGTGAACATCGCCGACAAGCGCGGCGACAACCGTGCGCAGGAGCAGCACGCAGAAGCAGCGCTCAAACTCGCCCTGGCGCGAGACGATGCGGCACTCGCCGCCGACGCAGTATTCGATCTCGCACTGGCGCGGTATGCGCTCGGCAAGAGCGAGGATGGCGTGGCTTTGATGCGGCGTGCAGCCGACGAATACCGCAAGACCGGTAATCCCGGTTATGAAGCCGACGCCACGACCTGGCTTGCATGGATGTACCTAAGCCAGGGCCGTACGCAGGACGCACGCAGCGAGTATCAGAACGCGCTGGCGATCTACGTGCGCATCGAAAAAAAGGCTGGTGTCGGCGCTGTGTACAAGAACCTGGCCAGCTTGCTGTGGAACGAGGGTGATCGCGATGCGGCGGAGCAGGCCGCCCGTCAGGTGCAGGAAATCAGCAGCGAGATCGGCGACCAGGAGCTCGAGGCGTGGGCGTTGATCGCGGTCGCCTCGATCGAAATGGACGATGCCGTGACTGAGCAAGTACTGCAGCGCTTCCGCGACGCCGTTGCGATCAGCGACAGGATCGGGGCGCATGAAGACCACATTTACGCGGTACAGAACTATGCCGAGGCGTTGCGGCTGCGAGGCCAGCGGACCGAGGCAGGCGAGATCTGCTCGCAGGCGCAAGCGGAAGCCGAACAGTCCGGATCGCAGGCGGGCCTCTTGCGTGCAAGGCTGCGCTGCGCCCTCGTCGCGCTCGACCGCGGTGAGGTGGCCACAGCCGTCAGTGCACTCGAACGCGCTTTGGCGACTGCCACCGAGATCGAAGAAATGGAACTGCTGGTCACGAGCGCGATCGAACTGGCACGTGTCGACATGGCGCGCCAGCGCTGGGCGGAGGCGGCCAAGCGCTTGCAACTCGCAATAGACAAATCAGCTGCGTTGCCCATCTTCGAGGTGAATGCGCAAAGCTTGATGGCGCAGTGCCGGCTCTCCCAAGGGCAGCGCCCTGAAGCCGAGCGTGCGCTGGCGCGAGCTCGCGAATTGCGCAGCCGCATCACGATGCGCGGCGCAGTATTCGTCGCCGACGTCGCGCTCGCAAACTTCGACACTCGGGCCGGCACAAAATCGCGCGCGGCCGAATCGCTGCTGGCGCTGGCTGCCGATGGCGAAAAGCGCTTCTGGATCGGTCCGGCACTCGATGCGCAGCTCGCCGCACTTGCGATGCTCGAAGCCGCGCATGCCGCCTCGGCCGAGGTCCATCGCGAGCAGATCGCGACCAGCGCGCGCCAGCACGGCTACGGCTGGGTGCTGGCGCGCCTTCAGGCGAGTCCGGGGCCGGCGCCGTAATCTACGTCATGCCGGCACACCAAAACCCGTGGCCAGGTTGCGGGTTCCTGCATCGAGCGCTTGCGATGCCAACTTGAATGCGGCCGGGTGCGCATCGCGGACGCTCGCGGCATAGCTGGCCAGTTCACGAAGAGTCGTCAGCAGCACGAATTGTTTGGCTTGGGGCGAATCAATTCGCATTATCTCTGCCAGGTCGGCATAGATATGGGTTCCGCCGGGGCCGCCGCCTGTGCCAACACCTGTAACTTGATACTTGTCCTTCGGATATGTCATGGCTCTCTCCCTCGTTGTCGCCAGTTGAACACGAAACGATCGTCATCTTCAGGTAGATACAGGAAACGCGAATGGAAGTTACCGAATCCGCGCGCCGTTCAGGATACTCCCATTGGGCGGTGGCAATTGCGGTCAGCGCAGTCCGGGTTTCGCTTGTCAGGCCTTTCGTCGTAGCATTGCCGCGACAGGCAGTCCGGGCATCGCCGAGGGGGCGGTAATGGCACCAGCAAACGAACGACGCAAGACCGAGGGCCGGCCGACAATCACGTTGCGGCGCGACCTCAATCAGGACCAGCAGTTTGCGCTGGCTGAACTCGAAAAGTATGGCTGGGAATTGAAGTTCATCCGTCGCCCGATGTTCCAGCAGCCGATTCCAGTCGTTTTCGACTCGGACCGCAAAAGCTACGCTGTGCTGCTGCCCGACGGCACGCTCGATCACAATCCCGGGTTCAACATTCGCAAGTAGCGAGGCTTGCCGGCCCGCTTGGTTCGCAGCGCGGCGTGCGATCGCCTTTGCTGAAAATGTCTGACATTGGATGGCACACCGTGACGCGTCGTGGGCCTGGCGCGACCATGTTCGCGAACGGGGAGCGCAAGAACCGGAGTTCCTGGCGCGCAATACCGGCTTAAGCTGCCGGTTTACCCCACCCAGGAAAGGCGAACTTGAGAACCGGCTTACGAGCAGCGACCGCTCCGTCGGAGCGCAGGCCCGGTGCGACCCGGCGGCCCGACACCGCCGACCGTATCGAATCGATCGACTGGAATCGCGTGCTGCGCGATCTCGACGACCGCGGCAACGCGACGATCGCGAACCTGCTCGACGCCGAACAATGTGCGGCGCTGGCCGGTCTTTACCGGCATGACGAACTGTTCCGCAGCCGCGTCGTCATGGCACGGCACGGCTACGGCCGGGGCGAGTACAAGTACTTCGGCTATCCACTGCCCGGAATAGTTGCGACCCTGCGAACCGGGATCTATCCGCGACTCGCGCCGATCGCGAACCGCTGGAACGAGGCGATGGGTATCGAGGTTCGCTACCCGCAGGCGCACGAGGACTTCATCGCGCGCTGTCACGCCGCAGGCCAGGCGCGGCCGACGCCCCTGCTGCTGCGGTACGGCGTCGATGACTACAACTGCCTGCACCAGGACTTGTACGGCGAGCATGCATTCCCGCTGCAGCTGGCAATCCTGCTGTCCGAGCCCGGCCACGATTTCAGCGGCGGCGAGTTCGTGCTGACCGAGCAGCGGCCGCGCATGCAATCGCGCGCCGAAGTCGTGCCGTTGCATCAAGGCGATGCCGTGATCTTCGCCGTGCACCATCGTCCGGTCCGCGGCACCCGCGGCGTCTATCGGGTCAACCTGCGCCACGGCGTGAGCCGCCTGCGCTCAGGACAGCGGCATACGCTCGGGATAATTTTTCACGATGCCGCTTGAACCTCGTGGTCCCTGAGGCCAGCCGGACCTCTGCGCTCGTCGGCGCGTCGCTAGAATCCTTCCAGTTCTTCCGGTGACGCCGTCGCTGCGCCGACCTGCGCAACAGCCGCCTGCTGCTTTGGTCCGACGGCGTAGACCTTGCCGGCCTTCATGACAAAGTTTACTTTTTGCAAAAGTGTAATATCGTCGAGCGGGTTGCCCGGCACCGCGATCACGTCGGCGAACTTGCCGGGCGCGACGCTGCCGAGCTCCTTCTCGTGCTTGAGCAGCTGCGCGGCATGGGTCGTCGCGGCCTGGATCACGAACATCGTCGGCATGCCGGCTTCGACCATGTAGACGAATTCCTTCGCGTTCATTCCGTGCGGATAGACCGCGGCATCGGTGCCGAACGCGATCTTGACGCCGGCCTTGTACGCGCGCCCGGCAGTGGCCTGGATCAGCGGCCCGACCTGCTTGGCCTTGACCGCGACCTGCGCCGGGTAATAGCCGGGCTTCTCGGCCATTTCCTGCACGTACTTGCCGGCAATGATCGTCGGCACGTACCAGGTGCCGTGCTCCTTCATCAGCTTGATGTCGGCGTCGTCCATGTAGGTGCCGTGCTCGATCGAATCGACGCCGCCGATCACAGCGCGACGGATCGCCTCGGCGCCGTGCGCGTGCGCAGCGACAGTGAAGCCATAATCGTGCGAAGCGGCGACGATCGCCTTGATTTCTTCCAGCGTCATCTGGGCGTTGTCGGCGCTGCTGCTTTCGTCGAGCACGCCGCCGGACGGCATGATCTTGATCAGATCGGCGCCGTTCTTGTAGTGCAGGCGGATCGTTTTCCAGGCATCGTCGACACCGTTGATCACGCCGTCCTTGACCGACGGATCACCGGCCAGGTCCTGGCGATAGCCATTGGTGGGATCGCCGTGTCCACCGGTCGAACCGATCGCCTTGCCCGCGGTGAAGATGCGCGGGCCCGGAACGATGCCGGCGTTTATCGCGTTGCGCAGGGCGACCGAATCGTAGTCGCTGTCGCCGACGTTGCGCACGGTCGTGAATCCGGCTTCGAGCGTCGTCTTGGCGTAGACCGTGCTGCGAATCGCATAGTCGGCTGCGTTCCAGCGGAATCGATCGGAGTAGCCGGTGGGACTGGTCTGACTGGTCAGGTGCGTGTGGCTGTCGATCAAGCCCGGCAGGCAGGTTGCGTCATTCAATTCGATCGATCTGGCTCCGGCGACATCGACCTTGCCGCTGCGCACCTCCTTAACCTTGTCGCCCTCGATCACGATCGTCGATGCGCCGAGCAACTTGGCGGCATCGGTATCGATCAGGTGGCCGCAATGCAACACGGTCTGCGCCGGCGGCGCCGTGTCGTCGGCTGCGAAAGCGGCGGTGGCCAGCAACGACGAGGCGATGGCGGCGGCGAGGGACAATGTGCGCATGAGCAGCTCCGTTGGAAGTCGCAGCATCTTACGCAGATCGTCCGCGAGCGCCTATGCCGAAAGCTGGGCACAGTGAACTGGCGCACGTTCGGACTATTCACGGCGATCGAACGCGGCTCTACAGTGGCGTTGCGATGGCGAAGAGGGCCCGCTGCCCGCGAGGGGGATGGGCTACGCCGGCCCCTCGAGCAAACCCGTGCGCACCGCATACAACGCGGCCTGCGTTCGATCCTCGACCTGAAGTTTTGCCAGTATCTGGCTGACGTAGCCTTTCACGGTGCCTTCGGTGAGGTTCAAGCGTCGCGCGATGTGCTTGTTCGACAAGCCTTCGGCGATCAGCCGCAGCACGTCGGTTTCGCGTTCCGTGAGGGCTTCCTTCGATTCCCGCGGCTTGCGCAGCAGCTCCATCAGTTGGCGCTGCGCGGCCGGCGCGAGATACGGCTGGCCCGCGGCGACGCTGCGGATCGCCTTCAGCAGATCGTCTTTGAGTGCGTCCTTGATCAGGAATCCGGTTGCTCCGGCATCGAGAGTGGCGCGGATCAGCGAATCTTCACCGAAACTCGTGAACACGAGCACGCGGATGCCCGGTACGCGTTCGTGCAGGCCGCGAATCGTCTCGACGCAGGACAGTCCGGGCATTTTCAGGTCGACCAGCGCCAGGTGCGGGGCCAACCCGGCGACAGCCGCCAGCGCGTCGGCGCCGTTCGCGAACTCGCCGACTACCTGCATCTCGTCCTGCATTTCGAGTATCGCGCGCACGCCTTCGCGCACAATGGCGTGGTCGTCGACCAGGATGATACGCATCGCAGACGGGTCCTGACGGATTGGCTCGGGGAAAGTAGCACTCATCGACTGATTCGGCACGTGGTTTGACGAGAACATAGATTTCACTTTCCGGCACTGCCGGCGCCACTGACCAAAGTCAGGTTGCGGCGGGCCATTTGTTGGTTAATGTCCAGGCGACTAGTCCTGTGCGCGTGCTTCCCGCGCCCCGCTTGCGGGAATCCGTCGCGCTGCAGTTTGCGTGCCGTTGCGGGTTCACTCGAATCCGTCATGAAAAACCAGATCGGACACCACGGTGGCCGGTGTGAATTGAAGTTCCGTCGGAGTCAGCGCAAACGTGCCCGTCATGCTCGATCCTGGACCCGTGCCGGCATAGGTAAAACTGAAATCGCCGGCCGCAAAATTCGTCAAGGTGAACGAAACCAGCGTATAGGCCACGCCGGGCACCGGTGGCGTTGCGCCGTCGAGGAACTGAAACTCGAATCCGGTTCCGATGCGATTGAAGGAAGCGACGACCAGCTGATCGGAATGCGCCGAGTTTGCCCCCAGCTGGAATACCATCGTGCCTGTGCCGTTCCATCCCATCACGGACGAATCGAAGGTTCCGATGTTCGCCCCCGCGGCCGTGCCTGGCGAGAAGACAGCCCCGGGTTGGATATTGATTCCGTTCGTCGCGATGCCTGCACCGGCCAGAGTGGATCCCGTATTGGCGGCCGCAAATTCGACTTGACCATTCACTTCGAGCACGCCGCCGCTGACTATCGTCGAGTTGGTGTAGGTGTTGACGTTTTGCAGCGCCAGCGTGCCGGCTCCAACCTTCACCAGCGACACGTTTCCGCCATCGATGGCGCCTTCAACGGTCACGTTCGTCCCGGCTGCGACGCCGATGTTCGCACTCGCAGCGAGCGTGATTGCACCGGTCAGCGTGTTGTTGCCGGCCGCGCCGAATAGTGCGCCTTGAGCGCTGATGCCGGTGCCGGACAGGGTCAGATCTTCCGCCGTCGCGACGTCCTCGAGTTCCAATGCGGCACCATCGTTGACGACCGTCTCGTTGCCAGGACCGGAGGCGCCGAGTCCGGCACTGGACACGAGCCGGAGCTTGCCGGCGTTGATCGTCGTCACGCCCGTGTAATTGCTGGTCGCGCCTTCCAGGAATGCGGTCGTCGCGCCGATCTTCGTGATACTCCCGGTTCCGGTGATCTTGCCGGTCAGAAAGATGCTGCATGCGCTGTCCAGTGTCAGCGCCTCGCCATTCAGATTGACTGTGCCGTTGAGTGTCAGTGCCTTGTGAGCGCCCGAGCACTGAAACGTCTGCGCATTCGTTTCGAGCACGATGCCCAGATTCACGACAGGTGACGCAGAGACCAGGGGGACTGTCGCAGCGATGCCGTCGGACAGGCCGATCGTGAGGCCGGACAGGTTGACCGGGCCGGCGATGACGAGCTTCGCCGCAATCAACTTGACGATATCGTTGTTGTTCGTCAGCCGCGGCACGCCGTCGGGAAAGCCCAGGTTGTCGCCGTCGACAGGAAGCGCGTGCGCGCCGCCGCAGTTGTTCCAGTTGGCCGAGTTGCTCCAGTTGCTGTTCGTGCCGCCGCCTGTCCAGACGCAATCGGCGGCATCGGCGGACTGCGCGGCAACAAGGGCGAGAAGGCCGGCGCAAAGCATCGACTTGTTCATCGCTGTCTCCCCACGTGTGCGATGTATACAAGTTATGCCGCGTCGGCGCGGTGCGCCAATTGCCTAAGTAAGTGCAGGAGTACTGACTTTAGTCAGGGTTCCTGTCCGACCTTGCGGTCAACGGGCGGGCCATAGGCGGATCGCGCGCCGGTGCCGGCCAGGCCGGGCACGGTCCGAACAGCGAACTCATGGCTCCACGCCATCGCGGAACACCAGGTCCGAGCTGACCGAAGAGACGGTGAAGGTGATCTTGGTCGCGCTGACGTTGAAGCTGCCGGTCAGGGTGGCGCCTGGTCCCGTTCCCACGTAGCTGTAGGCCAAGGAATCCGTCGGCACCTCGAAGCCGCTCTGGACCGCGTATTCGACGAGTGTGTACTCGACGCCCGCGACGGGCGGCGTGACGCCATCGCGGAACAAGAACTGGGCGAAACCCGCGCCATTTTTTGACAAGCCACCCGAAAGGACCAGGCGGTCGGACTTCTTGCCGAGTCTGGCACGGAAATACCCGATCGCGTCCCACGACATGCTGAGTCCCGGCAAAGTGCCTGGAGTAGCCCGCGTTCCGGTCTGCAGTATGCCGGCGGTGGCCAATACAAGAGGTCCGTCCAGGGTTCCGCTGCCGATGAACGTGGCACCGCCATTGATCACGACGGGCCCCATCGTTCCGGTGGCTTCGACGACGCCATCGTCGGCCGATATGGCGACGTCCGCATCGTTCAGGACGAGCGTGCCGGTGCCTTCCTTGGTGAAGCCGCCATTGGCGTGACCGCTTATGGTCAGCGTCGTGTCGGATAAAACGTCGATCTTGCTGTTGCTGGCCAGCATCACGTTATCGGTCAATGTGTTGTTGCCAATGAAGTTCTCGAGCGTGCCGCCGTTTACAAAAAAGGTTTCGTCGACCGTGACGCCAAGGTACAGCGACAAGGTTGCGCCGGACATCACGTAGGTGCTGCCGGTGTTTGCGCCCAGTCCGGAATCGGTGCCGACGTACACGGTTCCGTTGTTGACCTCCGTTGTGCCGCCATAGCTGTACGGGCCCTGCGCCAAGTAGAGAAATCCGGTGCCGAACTTCTTGATATTTCCGGCTCCGGACACCGCGCCGCGCAACGCGGTATTGCACGGACCATCGATGCCCAGATCCTTGCCGTTGAGATTCAGCGCGCCGTCGATGAACAGGAACGAGCCGCCGGCGGCGCACGTGAATGTCTGCGTGCCACCGAGAGTGATATTCGGGCGGAATCGCGGCCCGTGGTCCGCCAAGGTGGCGGCCGGCGTGCTGACGCTGATGCCGGAAGTCGCGCCGGGGGTCAGCGTGATCGCATTGCCGCTGATGTCGTAGTTCAACCCGGTGAACTGCAGCGCGGCCGGCTGCAGATTGACGATGTCGTTGGTGTTGGTCCTGTCGGCGGTCGGAACCGTGTCCGGGAAGACCAGCGTGTCGGTGTTGATCGGAACCGGTCGGATGCCAGCGCAATTGTTCCAGTTGGCTGCCGTACTCCATTTGTCATCGGCAGCGGCGCCCGTCCACGTGCAGGTTGCCGCGTAAGCGTGCGCGCAAGAGCACAGCGCCAGTGCGGCGCTCAGAATCCTGATCATGGTGTTTCCCCTTTTTCCCCGCCGCTAAGGTACGACGTCGCACCGGCGCGCGCAATGGCAGGTTACTGCGCGGCGTCGGCGCCGCGGTCCGCTCGCGGCAGGCGCGCTTCGATCAGCGTGCCGCGCGGATTGCCGGGAGAAACGCGAAAGTGGCCGTGCAGGCTCTCGACGCGACTACGCATGCTGCCGAGCCCGACGCCAGGACGGAACTCGCTGCCGAGGCCGCGGCCGTCGTCGGCGACGCGCAGAACGGCTTCGGTCGCGGTGACCGCCGCTTCGATCCGCAGGCGCTTGGCGCCTGCATGACGCACCGTGTTGGACACGGCTTCCTGGCAGACCCGATACAGCGCTTCCTCGTTTTCCAATTGCTGGGGCACGTAGCCCGAGAATCCGGTTTTCACGGCCAGGCCGTCGGGAATCATCGCCGCCAGGAGTTTCGTCAGCGCGCCGGGCAGCGCCTGTGTGCGCAGGTTTTCCAGCCCGACGAAACTTCGCCCCTGGCGCGAGATCGCAGGATGGCTGGCCGAGTCCGGCGGCGCGAGCTGGCGCAGCAGCATGCGCATTTCGGCAAATGCCGTCTGCGCCAGTTGCTGCAGCCGGGCGACACGCCGTTCGCCCTCGGCCGGGCTGCGCTGCCACGCGGCGCCGAGCGTCTGGCTCAGCAGGCTCATCGAGGAAAGGATCTG
>Ga0105248_10010430_pt1 | contig 10232 bp, 9 predicted proteins | sample KBSS34metaG_FD_81524 | JGI IMG/M metagenome (GOLD analysis project Ga0105248, IMG submission 81524) | Switchgrass rhizosphere microbial communities from Kellogg Biological Station, Michigan, USA - KBS S3-4 metaG | ecosystem: Host-associated > Plants > Roots > Rhizosphere > Soil | place... | reverse complement strand
TAAGGAAGCTGGAACCAAGCTCAAAGTGGGCTTCAAGCTCCTGACCGGCAAGAACAAAGAAATTGACCTGGCCAAGACAGTGGTCAACAAGTCGATTTCGTCCACTGACTTTCGCGAGCGCCAGGACTGGTTGGCCGATCCGCTGGCCAGGCTCAAGCTTTCGCCTAAAGAACTGGTGCAGTTTGACCTCTTCATGCGCCAGAACAAAAACTACGCCGCCAAAATCTGTCACACCCCCGTACTGCTATTCCAGGGCACAAGCGACCGTCTGGTCAAAGAAGAAGGCACCCAAAATCTGTTTCGGGTAATGCCCACAAAAGACAAAGCCCTTGTGCTTTTAGGCAACCAGGAACACCTGATTTTTGAGGCCAATCCCTACAAAGACGACGTCACTCTTGGCATCATCGGTTGGATGAATGCCCACGCAGATACCTCAAACTCTTGTTCAAGAAAAATTTCACAATAAATCCTTGCCCGCAAGATGAGAAGTTCACAGAACGAACACATTGCATCGGTAATCATGAATTAGGAGTCATTCCAAGCCTGAATCAAACGCCAACGGTGTGTGTCAGAGATTGAACTGATTTTGTGGTGGTTGTGGTGGAGCGCTAGGGGCATGCAAGACAAATCAGACCTTTCGTACAAACTGGGCAGGCTCTTCGCCTCGCTTGCCCACCCGGCCAGGACTCGCATAGTCCAGGAGCTGGGAAATGGCGAAATGTGCGTAAATACACTGGCGGAGATACTGAAAATCAGCCATTCTTCGGTATCGCAGCATTTGGCTATACTGCGTGCGCAACGCATTATCAAAGAGCAAAAATCCGGGCGCTTCGTTTTTTACCGTCTTATCGATCCTGAAATGGCAAGCTGGTTAGGGACAGCGGCAAACTTTGTCGCAGCAGAGTCAGATACGGCTGCTGAGGCTGTTACACCTGCTGAGTCCGCACCACATGTAGTGCGGCAGATGGAAACTCAGTCATTTTCTGCGCGCGATTATTGACCAGACTATGAAGGTTTCTTGCCTTTACCCTTAGCCGCCCCTGACAGTCGGGCAAAAACTCGCGATACGGCGTAGGCGCCAAATATGACCGCGGCCGAGCCGACAATAGCCGGTACGAGCGGTACGCCTTCCAGCGACGGTCCGACATTACCCAGGAGCATAGTACCCACCCAGGCGCCAATCATGCCCAGGACAGCCGATCCCAGGAAACCATTCTTACCCACACCGGGGACAATGCGCGAGGCTATACCGGCGCAAACAGCGGCCACAATCAGATAGAAGAAGAAGTGCACAAAGTCCAAAATATTCGTCCCTGTCCGCGGATCAAAGTGATTCAAAGTGTACCACCTGGCTCGCTGACAAGATTAATCGTTTCTCAAGGCACCGCCTGTGAGGCGCGAATATTGAGATGGGCGAGGCCCAAGATCATTGAAGGGAACTAGTTTGCCGCCCGGCCTGTCTATAAGCTACATATGCTTTATCTTCGCCGCCCTGTGGTAAGACACAAGCAGACGGTAATTAGGATGTAATTTCATGCGGAAAAATATCAGTCTCTCCCTGGCCGCGCTTATACTCGCATTATCCTGCGCACCCCAAGCTCGGGCAATAATGGGCCATTCCGAAAAGGGCGGTACAAAATCGGCGGCGGCTGCACCCAAGAATTTCAGCGGCAATGTTTCATGGTACGGCGTTCCCTTCCACGGCAAAAAAACCGCCTCTGGCAAAATTTTTGACATGAACAAGTGCACTAGCGCCCATCTCAAGTTGCCTTTTTTCACAAAAGTACTGGTCGAAGATCCAAAGTCGGGCAAGTCTGTGGTCGTGACTGTGCTTGACCGCGGCCCCTACGTCAAAACCCGAGTCATGGACGTGGCGCGAGAAGCGGCCAAGCAGCTCGGTCTTTTAGGCAAAGGCGTAGCATACGTCGACTGCACCGTACTCGATGACGAAGACTCCACAGCGGAACCGGCAAAAAAATAATTAGCGCTTTCTAGCGATCTTCAATCGCCCGGGCCTGCTTGTCCAGATCCTTGGCCTTGTCCGCCTGACCAGTCTTACGCAGAAGCACAGCATAGTTGCGCATGACCGCAGCCACGCCTGGATCGTTCGGCCCAAGGGTCGCTTTTCGGATCTCCAGAGCTCTAATATAGAGAGGCTCAGCCAGGTCGTACTTGCCGCCGTCTCGGTAAAAACGCGCCAGATTGTTGAGCGAGGTTGCCAGCTCGGCCGTCGGCTCGCCCTTCTCTCTGATCTCAATCGAGCTCTTAAAATACGTTTCGGCGTCCGAGTCTTTGCCCTGTTCTTTATAAAGCAGGGCTATGTCAGAGTCAGTGGAAGCCACTTCCGGACTATTGGCACCGAGGGTCTTTTTACGTATCTCCAGAGCCTTAAGCAAAAGCGGCTCGGCTTGATCAAACTTTCCCTGCTCGCGATAAAGCTCTTCCAGACTTCCCAAACAATTGGCTACATCAACGCCGCCATCGCCTTCCGCCTTGGTGAGAACATCCAATGCCTCCTTAAAGCTCTTTTCGGCATCATCATATTTAGTAGCTTCCTTGCCGGCCTGAAGTTGCAGACTGCCCTGGAGTTGCTGACTGACGGCCAGATTAACAAGACGCAGACCAAGTGCTTCCGGCTTGGCGTCACTGATGGTCTTTTGCAAATCGATGGCCTTGCGATACTGCGTTTCGGCATCACTATATTGACCCAGCTCGCGGTAAAGCATGGCCAGATTGTCGACCGCTACAATCACCTCGGCCGGCTTGGTGCTTGGGTCTTGCGACAGCGCATCGACAGCCTGGCGCAGCAAAGGCTCAGCCTTTTCAAATTCACTTTTCTCACGATAATTGCGGGCCAGATTTGTCAGAGCCGCGGCTTTATTGCGCCCGCTATCGGCACCGCGTCCACTCTTATCTTCCTGGGTCGTGAGTTCAACAGATTTCTTATACAACTCTTCGGCCTGATCGTTTTTGCCCTGCTTCTTAAGCAGCGCCGCCAGATTATTCACGGCCACGATCTTGGCCGCCTGATTACCGGAAGCTTCCAGCACCTGAATCACGCGGCGCAGGACAGCTTCCTCCTCTGCATATTTTTGCGCCTCGTCATAGAGCGCAGCCTGACCTGTCAGAGGAGTAGCCAGTTGCGGATCGTTAGTGCTCTTCTTCTTCTCAATTATGGAGATTGCGCGATTATACGTGGCGATGGCGTCGTCGGGTTTGCCGCTACGACGATAGAGCTGGGCCAGGTTATTGAGATTAGCTACAATCGAAATGTCATCGGCACCGCTGTTCTTTTCTTTGACTTCAATGGCCTGTTTGATAGTCTCAATGGCCAGATCGTTCTTGCCCTCAGCACCGTAAACCATAGCCAGATCATTCATGGTTATGGCTAGAAACTTACTGTCCAGATTCGAGCCCTTGCACTCGGCGACGGCACTCTGATAGAGCTTCTCGGCCTGGTCAAAATTCTTTTCTTTAGCGGCCGCCTCAGCATCCTTCAGCAACTGCTCCCAGGCCTTAGCGTCGGCCAGGGCAGGCTTTACATGAAATGAAACAGCACAACCGAAGACACCGATAACAGCCAGAGATAGTGCCACTGAGGAATATTTTGAACGATTCACAAATAACTCCACTGGGATGAAAAGCTTCACTACTATACCAATCAGAGCTGGTTGACAACCACAATATTGGGGCCTGGCAACCACCAACTTATCTAACACTTAACTTAAATTGGCAAGATTCTATAAAGACAAACAATTAACCAATCCAGAATAAATATTCTCGCACCACAGGCAGTATCAATTCCACTATTTAATCAATTGCATTTTGACAATGGCAAAGGCCAGTGCGTCCGGAATCAATTTACGAAGAGTGAGCAAGCTCCTGGAGTTTACAGGAAATCTCAGCCGCGCCGACTTGTCGCTGGCCGCCTTAAAAATAGTCGCCGCAACCACTTCCGGGCCGGGCGCGTTATGACCTTCTTTTTGCATGGTCGGCAAAGTGCGTGCGATAAAATCATCATACGCATGCAACCCTTCCCTGGTGGTGAGCTGCTGCGATCTGTCATAGAAGTCTGTCTTAATCGGCCCGGGTTCCACGAGTTTGACCTTGATGCCAAATTGCGCCAGCTCATAATGCAAAGACTCACTGAATCCTTCAACGGCAAATTTGGTGGCATGATAAACGCTATAGAGGGGGAACGTAAGCTGCCCACCTACCGACGAAATGTTGATAATGGTGCCGCCGCCATGCTCTCGCATACAGGGCAAAATTGCCCGGGTGACATTCATCAGACCCAGGACATTGGTCTCAAACTGCCGTCGCACCTGCTCCTCGCTACTGGCCTCAAAGGCGCCGACCATACCGTACCCAGCATTGTTTAGCAGCGCATCGATGACGCCGAAGCGCTCCAGCCCCGAGCGCAACGCCGTATCAATAGACGCGCTATCGGTGACATCCAGGCGCACCACAAATACATTGTCCAGGCCGGCAAATTGCTTGCCTGCCTCCAGGTTACGCATGGTGGCAATGACATTCCAGCCGCATTTGTGGAAAAGATTGACGGTGGTCGCCCCAATCCCGGACGAGGCACCGGTGATCAGAATAGTCTTGCCCTTACCGCCTGCATTTGCCACGAGCCTTGCTCCTTTTCCCGGTAGATGCTGTAATTGCTTAGCGTATCAGTTTCAGGTTCACAAAGTACATGCCCAGGTTTTAACCGCGAGCACAGGAAATTTCGCATGCCGAACCCTACTGGGCTGAACACCCTTGCAGCATCACGCGAAGTAATGGCGCGCGCCGTCGACGTCAGCATATGCCCGGCCGCAGTAGAAACCATGGCCCAAAGTCTGGCCGCAGCAGTTGTCAGTCACAACCCGATAGCTAAGCACTGGCTTGCAGGCGCACCTGATAAGGTGCAGCAATTTCTGCAGTCGTTAAGCTTCGGCGAACAAGCTCTGTTTATGCTCGTATTTCATGCCACCGGATTTTCTTACTGGCAGGACCCGCCCTGGAGCATAAGCGATGATGACACCACCTATAATGGCAGCACCGCATGGCTGATTTGCCTGATCAGGGAACAGGCCACACTTAAACCAGCCCTCTTAGCCACTCTTGGCGATGATAGATGGCATACCCTGACGCTAGGGGTAAATAATATTCCGATGCCTATGGCCTGCGAACGCCTGGAGATATTGCGCGAGCTAGGCAAAATTTTGCAGGATAACAACGGAGAAAAAATCGGTGTAGTACAGAGAATTCAGAATATCCAGCAAATACGGCGCATTCTGCTGACCGGCGAAACGGGCCTGGCGGCGCCGGCACTGGCACTTTTGCTGGCAAAAACAATGCCGGGATTCAACGACATCAGCAACTACGACGAGCTGACCGTTCCCTTTTTGAAGCGCGCCCAACTTCTGGTAAATGACATCAACTATTTAAAAATCAAACACGGTATGGGGCCAATATCAGGTCTAGACAAACTGACGGCCTTCGCCGATTACAAAATCCCACAGTTTTTGCGGCATAAAAACGTCCTTCGCTACAGTCAGCCCCTGGCCGAGAAAATCGACAAGTTGGTGCCCTTGAGCGCAGGCAGCAAGGAAGAAGTAGAAATACGTGCAGGTACGGTAGTTGCTGTAGAAGCAATCAGGCAAAGACTAAATCGGACTTGTGCTATGGACTCAGGCACACTGGATAATCTGCTCTGGCTGGAGGCACAAAAAGACCGCGCCATGCAACCGTATCACCGCTGCCGGACCATAAATTATTAGGCCTAAGCCGGCTTGCCCCAGTACCAGCCCTGACCGAAGGGCACGCCCATCTCAACCAGCAGATCCAGTTCTTCGCGACATTCGATGCCTTCGGCAACGAGTTCGGCGCCAAGTGAATTGACGACTTTGACAAGACGTCTCAAGAGCCGGGTTTTGGAAGGCTCGGCTGAGATACCGGACACATATTTTCTGTCGATTTTGACGATGTCCGGCTCAAGGATAATCAAACTTTCAAGCGAGCTGCGGCCAAAGCCGACGTCATCGATTGAGACCAACAAACCGCGCTCCTTAAGGGCGTTGACGTGATCTCTCAAATAAGCAGGATCACCTATAAATTGCTGTTCGCTTATTTCCACACAGAACTGTCCGTCTTTGCGATTGGCGGGGAAGAGCGTCATTAGCCTATCTATGGGCGTATCCATAATAGTGGAGGGGAAGAGATTGACGTGGAATCTCAGCGTTTGGTCGAACTTAGGATCCATAGAGCCGTTCAGGCAAGTCTTCAAACAACGCAGATCAACAATGGTGAGCAGGTTGTGCTCGACCGATACACGGAAAAGATCGTCGGGCATTTCGAAAGCGCCGGCCGGTCCGCGGCTGAGGATTTCGTATCCAACAACCTTTTCATCGGCAAGATGGAAGATTGGCATGGAAACAGCCCGGAAACAATCACCGCGACGGAGTTTCTCGGTCAGCTCCTCAAGCGCTTCTTTGTCGGGGGAGCTGGTAACGCTCTTGTGTTTTTCACCGGAAGAAACTCGGTTCTTGCCCAGCAATTTGCTCTCACGAACGGCCAGGCGAGCCAGGGACAGCACTTCCTCAATGGAACAGAACTCGTAGGGAAGTGCCAGCACACCCAGACTGGCTGTCACTCGTACAGTCTCAGAAGCCAGGCGCAGAGGACTTTCACCTACAGACAGGCGAATTTTTTCGGCCACCATCATGCCTTCGGCAAAGCGAGTGTCGGGCAAGAGCAAAAGAAACTCGTCTCCGCCGATGCGTGCCAGATGGTCGGTTGGACGCACAGTATCTTTGACACGCTCGGTTATCTGACGCAGGACAACGTCACCGACTGCGTGACCGAACTGGTGATTAATGCGATCAAAGTCATCACAGTCAAGTAAGACGGCAACAAGGTTCCATCCGCCACGTTGGGCGCGGACGTACTCAGCTTCCAGAGCACGTTCCAAACCGGCGCGGCTGAGTGCCAGAGTGGCCGCGTCTATGTTGGCCATGGTGTCTAGCTGCGCATTGGCGGTGTCCAGCTTGGCAGTAACATCTTTCAGCTCGTCTTCGAGCTTCTTCACTTTTAAGGCGTAACGAATGGACTGCAATAAGACCCGTCCATCAAGTTCTTCTTTGGCCAGAAAATCACGAGCACCTTGCTTAACAGCTTCGCTGACCACATTCTTCTGTGTGCTGTCGCCGACTACTACAACCGGAATGCTGGCGTCCTGCTCTTTGAGTTGGATCAAGCTGGCCATGCCGCTGTCACCGTTGCCGCCCGGTCTGGACACATCCAGAAGCACAACGTCGACTCCACCCTCGCCCAATCGAGCCAGGCCGGCGGCGATGTGCTCAGCGAACTCCATCGAAACCTGAGAAGACTCAGCTCCTGCCATCTTGCTAAGAACATCTTTCAGGGCATAAGGCCCACCCTGACTATTGCCTTCAATCAGTAATACTTTAGTCTTCCTGGCTTCCATTACTTCACTCAACTAGGGATTCCTTAACGTCGTACACAAACTAAAGCCTACTATTAAACCGCAAATCCGGCCGAAGTGTCCCTAACTATTGTGCCCGCCTCTAAGGAAGATTAGCCGTTACCGGAGGTCAAGTGGAAAATAAACTGAATTAGCCCCGAGACTTTAGTACCATTAACGGCGTGAAACAGCCCAAATCAAAGTAACCGTAAGACTTTAGCTGTAACCAATCAATCTGTTCCCCCTCTGCCTGGACATCAATCCCTAATTTAAGGTTTCAATGACAGAAGAACCACCCAAGCCCCAAAGTTCGAACAATCTCGTAAAACAACTGATGGCGGGAGTTTTAGCGATTGGCTTACTGTGGTGGACTTTCAAGGACAGCAACTGGAGCGAGTTGTATCGGTATATGCAATCGGTGCAAATCCTGCCGGTGCTTGCACTTTTCGTCTCCGGTCTGGCCAGTCACTTTTTACGCGCCTACCGCTGGATATATCTGCTTCAACCGCTGAGCGACAAAAAAATAAGCCTCTTCAATTCTTTCTACGCTGTCATCATCGGCTACGCAATTAACATCGCCATTCCCCGGGGTGGGGAGGTGGCGAGGCTGCTATCCATTTGCCGCAGTGAAAAACTGCCCTGGGCCGGCGTACTCTCCACGATGCTAATCGACCGGGTCCTCGACCTGGCGCTGCTTGTCTCACTATTGGGCGCCTGCCTGCTGGTCCTGCCGAAAAACGTGCTCGATTCCATGCCTGGGCTGGTACCTGGGGGCCGGGGCTTGCTCGTGGCCACGGTTCTAGGCTTACTGGTCTTGCCCTTCGTGGGCACAATCTTGAACAAAATTCTCACCCTACCGGTTATCCAGGGCAAACTGCCCGAGAAACTCTTGACCAAGCTCACAGCCCTGGCAGAACAATTCGATACCGGTACACAAGCCCTGAAAAGTCCGCTCAAATACCCGGTTATTGCGCTTCTGAGCTTCCTCATCTGGTTTTGCTACTGGCTCAACTTTTATCTGATGGTCTTTGCCTTCAACCTGCAAGATAAAATCGACCCGCTCAAGTGCCTGATAATTTTCACCATCGGATCGATGGGGGTACTTGTGCCGACACCGGGATCGGCGGGAGGATTCCATATGCTCGTCAGCAATGGCATGACGATGGTCACAGACGTGCCCAAAGACCAGGCTCTGGCCTTCGCCACATTGCTGCACTTTATCGCTTTCATCCTGGTGCCATGCATTCCGGCTCTCTTACTCGTTCTCTTCGCCGGCAAAGGCGAAAAATCAAGCACCACTCCCCCATCTACTAACCAGTGAATCCCATCAGCGCTCAAAATCCGCTTCAGTTTGCCGCGACAATCACGGCTCAGTTCGTGCGCGAGGCAGCGGTCAAATTGGGCCATTATGATCTCAGTCAAATTACTGCCCTCGATGTCGGCTGCGGCGAAGGCCAAATTGCCTGTGAACTCGGGAAACTGGGCCTGAAAACAATCGCCATCGACGGTAACGGTGAAAGCATCGACAAAGCTCGGGCACTGGGTGTCGATGCCAGAGAAACTTTGCTGGCGAACTTCGAGCACGAACCGTTTGAACTTATTTATGTGAGCCGTGCCCTCCACCACATGCCACCACTGGCGGAGACCCTAGCCAAACTCAATGCGATGCTGAGCGAAGACGGTATTCTAGTCATCGACGACTTTTGCCGCGAACTATTTCAACTACCGGAAAGCGCCTGGCTCCTCGATTGCCTGCAAAGAATCAGAGCAAAATCCAGTGCATCCGATCCGATTAATGTCGCGGAAAAACTGGATCACCCCCGACACAAGTGGCTGATCTCAAGTCAGAAAGCCGAAGAAATCCTGCACAACTGGCACCACCACCATGATGACAAACACAAACTTTTGACCGGTAAAGAGATGCAGGAAGGTCTGGAGCAGCAATTTTCCATTGCGCGGATCGAGGCCGTTCCATGCCTCTTTCGCTTTCTCTGCGACTTCCTTCCCGCCACCACCAGTGGCACCATAGACGCGGCGGCGTTTCATCAGGAAGAAATTGAAAAAATAAAGACGGAGCAAGTAACGGCCATTGGACTGAGAATGGTTTTGCAAAAGCGAACTAAGAAATGACCTCAGGAGATTACGACCTTTTCTCCGATCCGGGCAAAGAAGTCTTTGATGTCAGTCATAGAAGTTAGGTTGAGAATAAAAAGTCTGCAAGAATTTTTGTCCTGCAGCAGAAGAAAACCTGGAAGCGTGAGACACAACGGTCGTATGGCAACCACATCGCTCCAGCAGTAAGACTTAGATCCCAGACCAAACATAGTTTTCATTGTGAAGCCAGTATCGTCGTGGACAACAGTCGCAACGGTGAAAAAGGGCAATAGAAGGAGCGCGGCCGGCGCCAAATTGGCGACAACTGTCAAAACGAACCAGCCGATACCGGCATCCCAGGCTGTCTTGATTGCAAACTGAGCAAAAAAGCTCACGACAATAAGCAGAACGGCCGCTACAACATACATCACTAATCGCTGCGGCAGTATAACGGAGCTAATTTCTTTGAGCGGTACTGCGTTCAAAGGACAGCCCAGCTTATTACCTAGATCCAAGTCGGCAAATCTAACGGCGATTGCTTGTTTGCCGGCGCCTATGGTGCAGTACGGCTTACCTATGAGAGGCGCCCAGGGGACAACAGCGCCGAGTTCGTCGGCAGCAAATTGCTTCTTGCCTGAAACAGTTGAAGCCGAAAGCACATGGC
>Ga0105248_10010429_pt1 | contig 10232 bp, 7 predicted proteins | sample KBSS34metaG_FD_81524 | JGI IMG/M metagenome (GOLD analysis project Ga0105248, IMG submission 81524) | Switchgrass rhizosphere microbial communities from Kellogg Biological Station, Michigan, USA - KBS S3-4 metaG | ecosystem: Host-associated > Plants > Roots > Rhizosphere > Soil | place... | reverse complement strand
TCGAACGTCAGCGTCATGAACTGTGCGGCGTACTCCGCGCCCTTCATGTGAATGTAGTTGGCGTCCCGGTGCTCGTAGAGTGTCGCGGGCGCGAACGGCATGAATTCGGTCCGGCCGAGCCGCTGATTGAGCCACTGGTTCACGGCCGGTTCCTTGGCGTGGTACAGGATCGAGCGGTTGCCGAGCGCGCGCGGACCGTATTCCATGCGCCCGTCAAAGCGCGCGACGACCTTGCCGGCGGCGAGCAGCATCGCGATCTTCGGCTCGATCGGCTGATAGTGCGTGAACGTCAACTGCGCCCGCTTGAGCGCGTCCACGATCTCGCTCTCCGAGTAATCCGGCCCGAAGTAGACGTCGTTGATGTGCCGGCGCTTGAGGCCGGTCGCGGCGGCTTCCGCCAGCGCGGCGCCCGTGCCACAACCGCCGTCGCCCATGTTCTGGTGCACGAAGATCCCGTCCACGCCCTCGATCTCGCGAAGGCGCTGGTTCAGCTTGACGTTCGCCACGACTCCGCCTGAAAGGACCAGATTCCGCAGCCCCGTCTTCTTCACGTACTGCGAGACGTAGGCGACTGCGACCTCCTCCAGCACGCGCTGGTACGCCGCGGCGACGTCGATCTTGGGAAACTGCGACGCGAGCAGCCGCGCGAAGTACACGTTATTGGTCTCGACGATGCGGAACCCGCCATTGCTCTGCACGAAGCGGCGCCGCAGGATGTCGCCGAGCACTTCCGGCTCGCCGTAGGCGGCCAGACCGACGATCTTCCCCTCGTGGCGGCTGGGCTTGAAGCCGAGTGCCGACGTCACGCTCTCGTAGAACGTCCCAAGCGAGTGCGGGTACTCCAGTCCGTGCACGCGTTCGATCTTGCCGCCACGCCCGATGTTGATGCTGCCGGCCAGGCCCGAACCGTAGCCGTCAAGCGTCACGATCAGCGCGTCCTCGAAGTCGCTCGTAAAGTAGGCGTTCGCCGCATGACTCAAGTGGTGTTCGACGCGCTTGAGCTTGTCGCCCAGGCCGACTTCCGCCAGGCCGGCTTCGAGCTGCTGCTGCCACTGGAAGTGGAACTTGGCCGCGTCCTTCCCCCACCGCTCCGAGCCGCGCTTGGCCACGTTGCGGGAGACTACGCCTTCGCTGGCCAGGACTCGATACGCGAGATTCTTCAGGAGGCCTTTCTCCTGCTTCTCGTTCGGATCGGCCAGGCCGGGCACCGGTTCGCGGTTGGACGGGATTCGCGCGCGCGCTTTGTCGATTTCCGCGCTCGTCGCGCCCGCCTCGGTCTCCGTCAGGAACTGCCGCTCTTTCGCCAGGTTTCGCTCGAACAGCCGCGTTTCCTCGTCGTAGGACAGGAATGGATAGACGACGCGGTCGATCTCCTCCGGCTTGGTGCCGGTGCGATCGAGCGCGTCCTCGAGCGCGCGCCACGGGAATCCGTCCTGCAGCTTCACGCGGGTGAATCGTTCTTCGGCCGCGGCGTACGTGATCGCGCCATCCTCGACAATGGTCACGGTCGAGTCTTTGTCCAGCGGCGAAATGCCGAGCACCTTCATGTCCCTAGCTCCTCACAGCGATCGACGTAATCAACTCGTCATACAGCCCGTCCGCCGTCGCGGGGCTGCCACCCAGTTCCGAAAAAAAGAAATCGCAGTAGCGGTCGATCGCCGCGAGCAGATCGTCGCGCTCGCTCGCCGTGCGCGCGTAAATCGTGCAGCCGGCCGCGAGGCTCGGACTGTGCAGTGTCAGCGCGAACGTCCGCAGCCCGTCGTCGTGCAGCGCGCGGGTCAGCGCGCGCATCTCCGCAAACGTGTTGCCCTCCGGTGAGAGCATCACCTTGTTCAACACGCCCGTGCGCGCCAGGACACCGATCGCGCGCGTCGGCCGCAGCCATGACGCGGAAAGCGCCCGGTGCACCGGAGCGCCGACCGATCGCACGGTGCCAATGAATCCCGTCGTGCACGGCAACTCGAGCAGAGGCCGCGACCGGCCGAACCGGCTGGGCGAGACAGGAAAACCCGAGAAGGACGGACCGCCGTCTGGCGTGAAATCCATGTGCGGGATCACGCTCGCGTCAACCGTGAATCCCCCCGCCTCGATGATGGCTGCCGTTGTCTCGCCAAAGCCGTACCGGCCGGCTTTGTACACGTGGGGCTGCACACCCATGTTTCGGACGATGGCCTCCCGAAGGTGAGTGATCTTGGCCCCCTCGATGGCGGGCCCCAGATTGCAGCCGAAGCTCATTTTCGGCACCAGGGGCTCATCGAAAGGCGGGGTGACCCAGGGGTGCAAATGTGCGCCGATTTGACACTCATGGCGGTGGGCAATCTGGGCCAGCGTCTCCGCCGACGCCGGCGTGGATGCGACTGGATAGTCCACCACGTAGGTCGGTTTCAGCCCGTACGGGCGCACCACCCGCTGCAGGCGGCCCACCTCGGCGATGGCTTGCACGTCGACGTTTTCGCGCGCAAACGGCGCGGACCAGTCGAAGGTTTCCTCCGTGTCCACGACGATGAAGAGTCGGGCACGTTGATCGCGCGCTTCAGCGATCGGTGTGAGAAACGAGGAGGTCATGGCGCGTTCGACCCCGTCTCGGCCAGGGGGCCCATCGGCGCCCACGCGGGCATCGCTCGATCGGCGTCCGTCATGAGCGCACCGAGCGTTCCGAACCGGAACTCCGCGAGCAGTTGCCGCAGCCGGATCTCGGTCTTGTCCAGATTCCGGTAATGGCGCAGCCGGCTGAGCAGGCCGGCATTGAGCCGCGGCTGATCGGGATCGATTTCCCACGGATGCAGGTAGAAGATCGCCGGCCGCCCCTCCTGCCGATTGACGCGGCCGATGCCCCAGCGCGTCCACCAGTACGGCAGCAATCGAAAGTAGCCGCCGCCGGCGACCGGAAGATTCATTCCGCCCAGACGCACCGTCGACGGCGGCGCCTCCGCGAGAGACCCGGAACGGCGCGCCAGGACGTACGGATGCCGCGGCGCGTCGGGAATGCCATACCGATCGTGGCGAATCGGAAAGATGCTGGCGTCGTAGCTGTAGCCTTCTTCCACCAGCACGTCCAGCGCCCAGAGCGATCGCCGTGTGATTGAGTAGCTCGGCGCACGATAACCGTGCACGCGCTGCCCGGATCGATCTTCGATGACCGCTTTCGCGCGGCGCACATCATCGCGAAACTGGTCCGGGGTCTGATCGTAGACAAGGCGATGGCCGTAGCCGTGCGAGGCCAGCTCGTGACCGGCGTTCGCCAGCTGGGCGACGAGCCCGGGGAACCGGTCGGCCACCCATCCCAGGACGAAGAACGTGGCGGTGACGCCGGCCTCTTCGAACATCTGGAGGAGCCGCTCGGTATTCGCCACGACGCGGCTCGGGCGCGTGCTCCATTCGTCGCGCGAAACGACCGCATCGAAGGCGCTGACCTGGAAATAGTCCTCCACGTCAATCGTCATGGCATTGACGATCGGAGCGACCGCGCCGCGCGAGGTCATTGCGCGCCTCGTCTCAGAATGACGGTCTTGATGGTCGAGAAGAGCACGAACAGATCGAAGGCGATCGTCATGTGCTTGATGTAGAAGAGGTCGTACTGCAGCTTCTCCATCGAGTCTTCGACGCTCGCGCCGTAGGTGTAGCGCACCTGCGCCCAGCCGGTCACGCCCGGCCTGGCGGTGTGCCGCAGCCCGTAGAAAGGAATCTGTTCAGTGAGCTTGCAGACGAATTCCGGACGCTCCGGGCGCGGTCCGACCATGCTCATGTCGCCGATGAGCACGTTCCAGAGCTGTGGGATTTCGTCGAGCCTGGTCCGCCGCAGAAAGCGGCCGATCGGCGTGATCCGGCTGTCCTTCGCCTGCGCCCAGACGGCGCCGGTCGTCGCCTCGGCATCCTGGCGCATCGACCGGAACTTGTGCACCGTGAACACGCGGCCGCGCTGGCCCACGCGCGTCTGGTGATAGAGCGCCGGACCGTGCGAGGTGAGCCGGACCGCCAGCCCCACCAGCAGCATGAGCGGGCTGAGAATGACCAGGCCCGTGAACGCGACCACGATGTCGAGCAACCGTTTGGCGACGAGCAGAATTCGCGTCTTCTTGAAACCACCGGAGAAAATCAGCCAGCTCGGCCGCAGGTTCTCGATCGCAATCTTGCCCATGTACTCTTCGTACACGGTCGGCAGGTGATCGAACGCCACGCCGCTCTCGAGCTTCATCTGCAGCAAGTCGTCCATCTTCAACTTGCCGCGCGCATCGACCAGGCTGACCACCACGCGATCCACGCGGCGCTCCTGGACGATCGTTGGAATGTCGGCCACCGCGCCGATCACGCCGGGGTTGAGCACGGGCGTTCCCACGCGCGCGGGATCGGCGTCGACGAATCCGACGATCTCGACACCCAGCTCGACGCGATGCTCGTGCAGCTCCCTGGCCAGCGCCACGGCCTGCGGGCTCGTGCCCACCAGCAGCAGCCGCTCGCGCGGTCCGATGGCCCTGCTGGTCAGCTCGATCAACATCCGCCAGGTGACCACGCCGATGATGACAAGCACGGCGGCGACCATGAACACGCCGCGGCCGATCGTGACGTCTGGAGCCAGGAGATAGATGCCGGCGAGGATGAACGAGGCGGCGCCAAGCGCCTGCATGATCCGGATGAACAGTTCGCGCTTGTCGCCACCCTGCCGCGGGCTGTACAAATCCGCGAAATACAGGCACGCCTGCGTCACGATCGTCACGACGATCGCTTTGGCAAGCCCGTGCTGCTGGAACAGGATGTTCCACGTCGACTCGCCCAGCCGAATCCAGGCCGCGATCCCCACGAGCACGAGGATCAGGACCGATTCGAGCAGGACGACCGCGGCCGTGCGCTGGACGGATCGTTGCATCGCTTGATCAGGTCCGATCGTTCTTGGCCGGCAGTTCCGGCCCGCCGAAGTAGTACTTCGAGTAGTCGTACGTGGAGCGATGCGGCATTTCCGTGGCCCGGTTGAGGACCACGCCGATCAGCCGATCGCGCCCGATCAAATCCACGGCGCGGTTCACCATGTCGTACTGCGTCGATCCGGCCTTGATCACCAGGACGACGCCGTCGGCCATCGACGACAGTAGCGCCGCGTCCGTCAGCAGGCCAATCGGCGGCGTATCGAGAATGACCCAGTCGAACACCTCGCGCGCCTCTTCGATCAGCCGCCGCATGCGTTCAGACGTGAGCGCGCCGATCGGATCCGACGTCGGCCGGCCCGCCGGCAGGATCGTCAGGCGCGGCGAGATCCGGTGCAGCGGAAGCTTCGGCTCCTCGACGGAGGTCAAGCCATCAGACAATCCGGGTGCGCCGTCGACCTGAAAGACCGTGTGCAACGACGGCCGGCGAAGATCGCCGTCCACCAGCAACACGTTGCGAAGGTACGATTCGCTCAGCGTGAGCGCCAGATTGGACGCCGTCAGCGTCTTGCCTTCGCCGGCCACGGCGCTCGCGACCATGGCGACCTTGAAGCCGTTCGTCCGCTGGGCCTGGTGCAGTGCCGCGGCCAGGCGGCGATACTGCTCGCGCGATGCCGGCAGCATGGTGGAATCGACGACGGTCTTGGTGGCGAGGCGGGCGTCCATGTGCTGGAGCAGCGACGTCTCACGCGTCGGCACGGCTGGCACGGCCGGGGCTGGCGCGGCGGTCACGGACGGCGCGGCCTCGGGCCCGGCGGCCTCGACCGGTTGCGGCGTTGCAGGCGCGGGGGGCAGCAACTCGACGCGCGCGGGCCCCACGTGCGGGATCGCGTTTCGCCGCGGCGCCTCCGGCTCTTCCACTTCGCTGGGGAAGTCCGGTACCGGGAGAGGCTGGTCATCAAGCGTGGTGACGCTTCTGGCGGCCCGCTCCTCCGCTGCCCGGCGCATTGCATTGTCCAACCGACCCATGATCTGTGCTCCTCGTGACTAGCGCGCGACGGGCGCGTTCAGCGTCCGTCGCACGCGATCTCCGTGTCTTCTCGTCGCGTCCAGTGCTCGCTCAGCTCCAGAAAAACAGGCGCTTCCGCTTGGTCGAAAACGCGCCGAACAGACCGCTGCTTTCTTCGGCATTGATGGCGGACGGCGCCGCCGGCGCCGGTGGCGCCGCGTCGATCAGCCGCTTGTCTGCCGGCGACGCAAAATCGAAATCCCGACAGATCTCCGACACGAGCTCGGCGCCGACCGGCCGCTGGCCCGCGGCATAGCCGCCCAGCAACGCGTTGTCGGCGATCACGCTGATCGTTCGCGGGATCCCCTGCGACCGCTCGTGCATCATCGTCACGGCCTGGCGCGTGAAGACCTCGGCCGCCACGCCCCCGGCCGCTCGAATACGTCCGACCACATACGACGCCGTCTCCTGCGCCGTCAGCGGCTTGAGCTCGCAGCGCAACGCGACGCGCTGTTTGAACTGGCGCAACGCCCGCTCGTTCAAGCGGACGGCTAGCTCCGGCTGGCCGGCGATGATGACCGACAGCAGCTTCTCGTCGTTGGTCTCGATGTTGGCCAGCAGCCTGATTTCCTCCAGCAGATCGAGCGGCAGGCTCTGCGCCTCGTCGACGATCAGCACCGTCTTTTCATCGGCATCGCGACGCTCGACCAGCAGTTTCTCCAGCTCGACGAGCATGGCCGCCTTGGACCCCATCGCCATTTCGGACAGCCCGAAACGCGTGGCCAGCAGCTCGTTGAACTCCGATCGCGACAGCGTCGGATTGTGCAGATGCACGCAGTGCACCTTCACCGGCTGCTTTTCCATCGCCGCGCGGATCACCGTCGTCTTGCCCGATCCAGCCTCGCCAATCAGCAGGGTCACGCCCTTCCGGCTGGCGATGCCGTACTCCAGATTGAGGAGCACTTCCCGGTGCGATTCGGTCAGCACCAGGAACTTGGGATTCGGCGTCAGATCGAACGGACGCTCCCGCAGGCCGAAGAAGTCTTCGTACATGGGTCCTCAGATCCTCACCGTACGAACGTGTAGGCCAGCACGGCGAGGCACACGGCCACCGCGCTGCCCAGCCCGAGGTTCAGTATCAGCCGCGACCGGAACGCGGTGCGGCGCTCGACGTCCGACCGCATGAGCGGCACGACGGCCAGCACCGGCAGCGAGAGCACGCTGGCCACTTCGTGGTCGGCCTTGAACGACGCATCGCGGTATTCGAGCAGGCCGACGATGGCGAGACCAAGCCCCAGGCCACCGACGATGCCGATGAGGTTCAGGAGCGTGCGATCGGGACTGAAGGGCCGTTCCGGCACGCGCGCGGGATCGATCAGGCTGAACTGCTCGCCAATCTGCCGTTGTTCCAGCTTGACCGACATGCTCGCCGCTTCACGCTTGGCGACGTTGTCGTTGTACAGCTTCTTCTGCGTCTCGTACTCGCGCGTGATTTCTGTGAGGTCGGCGTCGCGCAAGGGCGCGTTGTCAATCTTGGCCTGATATGTCGCGCCGAGGCCGCGGAGCCGCGTCTGCTCCGCTTCATTCGCGGCGATTCGCGCCTTCACGTCTTCGAGTTCTTTCTGCATCAGCTGCAACCGGTCCTGCCGCTGCCGCTCGGCCGTCGTCATGGCGACCGGCGTGCCGGTGGCCGCGCCCGACACGGTCGAACGGGAGCTCTCGGTGTCGACCTGTTTCTGGAGCGCCGCAATGATCGAATTCAACTGCTTCACTTCGGGGTTGTCTGGACCCAGCCGTTTCACGGTGCGGGCGTAGGTCAACTGGTTCTGCGCCTGCAGCAACTGCTCCGCCGTCGAGCCTCGCGGCGGACCGTCCGACGCCCCAGAGGTAATCGGCGCCGTCGTCACCGCGACGGGGTCGGTCGTATTCTGCGCGCCTTCGATCAGATGCTCGAGCGTGGCCTTCTGGTTCTTGTCGGAACTCAGGGCCTGCCCGATGGTGCTCAACATGCTGTTGATGCCCATGATGGCCTGCATGTTGGCGGCCTGCTGCTCCGGCATTTCGCCGGCGTGCGACAGGCGGTATTGCTTGAGCCGATCCTCAATCTCCAGCAGCTTCCGGTGCGAATCTTCGACCTCTGATTCGATGAAGGCGTTGGTGCCCTCCGCGCGCGCCACGCCGGCGTTCACGCTCTCATCCTTGAACAGGCCGGCCAGCTTCTCGGTCACTTTCATGACCGTGACCGGCTCGCGTCCGATGTACGTGACCGTAAACGTGTCGCCCTTGACGGGGTTGACCGTGATGTCCCTCCGCATGCCGTCGACGACGTCTTCCATCATCTTGACCTTGCGCTCTTCGGTGTAGAGCTTCAAGTCGCGGATGATCATCTCGAGCCGGGTGCGGCTCAAGATGGACTGGGACGTGGCCTGCAGGCGCTGGTCGAAGCTGACGGGCGCGACCGTGGCCACGATGCTGCCGGGCACCTGCGGCGGAATGACCTGAATCTTGGCCTGCGACCTGTACATGTCAGGCAGCTTGCGCGCCATGCCGGCGACGCCGGCCGAGACAATCGCCCACGGCACAACAATGATCCAGAAGCGCTTGCGCAGGATCTTGACGATGTCTTCAGGCGTGTATTTCTTCCCCGGGAGCATCACTGTCTCCTTGATTGCGTCAGCAGCGGCGCCCACACGTCGAACGACACCCTGACACTCTGGCGGTTGATTCGCGTCAGCACGCCCGGCGGAAGCAGCGCGCTGTTGTCGAACTGGTAACGGTAGTACGAGTAGTCCGCCGTCAATGCGAGGTCACGATTCAAGGCGTATTTCACGCTGACGCCGCTGTGCCCCGCGGTGTAGCCCGAGACCACGATGGGCGCCAGTGACTCGCTCTTGATGAGCGCGGCCGACACCGAGACCTGCACGCGGCGGCTCAGCAGCCCGTTCACGCTGACATTGGCGCGGTCCATGACGGTCGGTTGCGCAAAGGCCGCGAAGAAATCCGTGCTCCGGCCGATGTAGCCCTGGAGCGTCCAGCTCCGTCCCAATTCGTAGGACAGCGTCGCATTTCCGATGAAGAGATACCGGACGGTTCCCTGTTGATCGGCCACGCCGCTCAGGCCCGTCGCAAACACGAGCGTGCTGTGTCGAGTCAGCGAGAGCGCCTTGTTGAAGTCGACGCCGCCATCGAAGCTGTTCTGGCCGTAGGCCGCCTGATCGGCGACCGTGCCGGTGGTCGCGCGCGTCCGCGTGTAGCCGGCCCGGAGCGAGACGGACTTGAACATCGCGTAGGTGACCCCGCCATTCACGCCACTGGCGTTGTAGCGGCCCGTACTGGTCGCCATCAGGTTGTTCGTGTAGTAGTTGTAGGCGGCGTACATACCGACGCGCTGCGTCAGCTTGGCCCTGATCCCGACGTTGCTGCGCAAGCTCGTGTAGCGGCCCACCGTCGTGAGGGCGCCCAGCGTTTCGTCGCCGCCAGGAACGCCAGGGCCGTTGATATCGCCGTAGAGACCGTAGAAATCCGCGCCACGGACGTAGAGACCGACACTGTGACTCGTGTCGAGGGTGACGCGCGTGCCGATCGCCGCGCTCAAATCCCCGCCCAGGGTGGACGTGCCGACGAGCGGACTCGAGACGTTTGGATAATATCTGGCGCGTCCGCCGCCATACAGGCTTCCCGAGAGGCCATCCCCGCTGATGCCATAGGAAAGGGAAGCGGCGCCGATCCCATACGAACCGTCGCGCAGTGCGGATGCGCTCGAGCCGACACCGGATCCCGATGGATCCGGGCTACGGTCGTTGTCGTAGCCTCCGCCGAGCGACGCGGTGAAGTTCAGACCCTGCGCGTGGCGAGCGTCCTGGGCACTGCCGCCGAACAAGCCCGCATACGGGCGCCTCCCCTGTGGAAGCACCTGGGCAAACGCCGGCAAGGCCGTCAGCAGGACGGCCGCCAGGATTCCGAACGGCATCAGACGAAAGCTCATTCCACTCTCAGGGTTCACTCAGTCCGGTACGCTAGGGAACGATGATCGAATCGCCCGGGCGCAGCTCGGGATTGTTCTTCGACAGATTCTTGCGCTGGAGCAGTTCCTTGTAATTGATCTGGAAGGACATCGGCTGCCCGTCCTTAGCCTTGAGAGACCCGCTGATGAGCACAATGTGCTTCTGATCGGCGAATTCCAGCAGCCCGCCCGCCGCCGAGATCAGCTGGACCACCGTCATCGGACCGGTGAGCGGATACCGCCCGGGCTTGTTGACCATGCCCGTGATGGACACGGTACGGCTGTTGATCGTCTTCACCTGGATGAAGACCGTCGGATCGTCGTAAAACCCGCGCTTGAGTTCCGTTGTCACCTTCTCTTT
>Ga0105248_10010428_pt1 | contig 10232 bp, 6 predicted proteins | sample KBSS34metaG_FD_81524 | JGI IMG/M metagenome (GOLD analysis project Ga0105248, IMG submission 81524) | Switchgrass rhizosphere microbial communities from Kellogg Biological Station, Michigan, USA - KBS S3-4 metaG | ecosystem: Host-associated > Plants > Roots > Rhizosphere > Soil | place... | reverse complement strand
CGTCGCGCCTCCCCGCGGGGCAGGTCTGCGAGCGGGCAGATTTCGTGCATGACCCGGTACCTTCCAGGATGCTATTTGGGTTGGTAATTACGAAACGCAACGCGTTATACGCAACAGCGTGGCGCGGCTCGCATCACAGCCAAGCGGGGCGCACGACCACGCCGGGCGCATGTTCACGGCTGGCCCTCGGCGCCGGTGCCCTGCAGCCATTTCGCGACGAGCGCAGGGTTGGCGTCGATGAACTTCTTGGCTGCCTCGTCGTCGGACAAACCGTCCAACGCGATCGAACGGGCCACCGAGTTCTGGTCGTCATTGGTCCATTGGAAGTTCTTCACCAGCGTGTAGGCGGGGCTGCCGGATTCGGCGAACTTCGTCGACACGATTTTGTCCAGGTCGTAGTCCGGATAGTCGCAGGCGATCTTCGCTGGATCGGCGTCGCAGCCGGGCGTGTATTTCGGCAGGTCGATCTTCACCAGCGGCACCTCGCTAAGTAGCCACTGCGGAGAATAGAAATACGCCAGCAGCGGTGTCTTCTGTTGCTCGGCTTGGCGCAGGCTGGAGATCAACGCGGTTTCGCTGCCGCCCTGAACCACCTTGTAGTCGAGGCCCAGGTTCTCCACCAGCGCGGCGTCGTTGGTGACATAGGACGGTGACCCGTCGAGCAGTTGACCTTTGTCGCCGGATTCGGAGGTGCGGAACACCTCGGCGTATTTGTTCAGGTTGTGCCAGTCGGTGATGTCGGGATACTTCTGGACCATCCACGGCGGCACATACCACCCGATCTGCCCCTTGTTGCCCGTGGAGCCCGCACTCTGCGCGACGCCCATGTTGTCGATGTACTGCTGCTTGAGCTGGTCGTGACCCCAGTTCTCCAGGATCGCGTCCACCTGACCCGTGGAGAGCCCCTGCCAGGCGATCTGCTCGTCGATGTGTTTCTCCTTGACCGTGCAGCCCAGCACGTTCTCGGCGAGGTAGGTGATCACCGCGGCGTCGGCCTCGTAACCCACCCAGGAGTTGATCGCCAGGTTGAAGGTGCCGCACGGTTTGCTTCCGGGTGCCAGTGAACCCCTGCTCTGCAGGTCCGACACCTTGGTGGCGTTACAGCCCGCGGTCAACATCACCAGCGCGGCTAATCCCGCCGCGAACGCCCTGCATCTCATTGGCCTGTCCGTCCTATCCGTCGTGCCGCGGCCGCTGTCGTGCGATCCAGAATCGTGCCGAGCAGCACGATCGCGAGTCCTGCCGCCAGTCCCTTGCCGAACAGACTGGTCTGCGAGAAGCCGGCGACCACCAGGTAACCCAGGGCGCCCCCACCGACCAGTCCGGCGACCACCACCATGGAGAGCACGTAGATCAGGCCCTGGTTGGTGGCGAGCGCCAGTGACCGCGCCGACATCGGCAACTGCACCTTGCTGATGATCTGCCAGGTGTTCGAGCCCACCGACTGGGCGGCTTCAACCGTCTCCGTCGACACGCCGCGGATCCCGTCCGCCATGATCTTGATGGCGACGGGGGCCGCGTAGACGATCGCCGCGACGATGCCGGTGAACCTCGACGCCGAGAACAACGCCAGGAACGGCACCAGGTAGACGAACGAGGGCATGGTCTGGGCGGCGTCCAGGAACGGCCGCACGATCTGGTCGGCCCTGCGGTTACGGCCCATCCAAACCCCGATGACCACGCCGAGCACCACCACCGCCACGGTCGCGACCAGCACCGCGGCCAGGGTGTCCATGGTGTCCTGCCACAGCCCGATCGCGATGATCAGGGCCAGGCAGATCGCGGTTATCAAGGCCGAGATGCGGCCGCCGACGATCGCGGCGATACCGGTGAGCCCGGCGAAGGTCAGCCACCACGGCGAACTGTCCAACAGCGTCTGGAGCGGATCGAGCGCCCACGCGGTGACGAAGTTCTTGATCGCGTTGGTCAACGGGGCCAGGTGGGCCTGCAGCCATTCGGTAACGGAGTTGGCCACGTTGATGATGTGCGCGCCGACGTCGAGTCCGATGTGCGCGGAGCCGATCTGCAACGACGACGGGAAGATCGCCGTCAACTGGTAGGTATAGGAGAGCCAGATGGCGATCACGGTGACGACGGCCCCGATCGCGATGAGGGGGCGGCGAAACCTGTTGGGCCCGGAGAAACTTCGACGCTCGACTTCCACCCGCTCGCTGGCCGCGGTGGTGGTCCGGTCCAGGATGATCGCCATGATCACGATGGCCAGGCCGGCATTGAACGCCGTGCCGACGTCCTGGGTGGACAGCGCCTGGATCACCACCTGGCCCAGTCCGGGGGCCGCGATCAGCGCAGCGATGGTGACCATCGCGAGCGCGCACATGATGGTCTGGTTGATACCGAGCACGATGGTGCGTTTGGCCATCGGCAACAGCGCCCCGTGCAACGCCTGAAACCGTGTCGCGCCAAGCGATTCCACCGCTTCCCGGGTCTCTTCGGGAACGGCGCGGATGCCGTGGGCGGTCAGCCGGATGACCGGTGGTACAGCGTAGATCAGCGTCGCGATCACCGCCGCGGCGGGACCGATCAGGAACATCAGGGTAAGCGGGGCCAGGTATACGAACGTCGGCAGGATCTGCATGAAATCCAGCACCGGCGTTATCAACCGGTTGAACCAGTTCGACATGCCCGCCCAGATGCCAAGGGGAATACCGATGAGCAGCGCGATCGCCACCGCGGCGATGGTCAAAGCCAGGGTCTCCATGCTCTCCTGCCACAGGCCCTGCAGACCCATGAACAGGAAACCGCACAGCGTGAGCAATGCGATCCGCCAGTTGGCCAACACGAAGGCGAGGTAGGTCAGCAGCACCACCACACCGAGCCAGCCGATGTAGGGGACCGGCCTGTCGCCGACGGGATGTGCGATCAGACCCTGGATCCCGTTCGCGAACGCGTCGATCACCGCCCGGATCGGGTTGAACACATAGATGAACAGGGGGTTGGTGTTTCGTCCTTCGCCGACCCTGGTCTGCAGGTCGGAGAGCCAGTTGTGCAGCGCATTGGTGTCGGCCGGCGCGAGCGCCAGGGTGTTGCGGCCGCGAAACATGGTGAACAACACGATCCAGACGGCCAGCACCGCACCGATCGCCGCGATGAACTGGGCGGGCCCGCGTTCGGCGAACCACGACAGGCCGCGGCGCGTCTCCGGCGCGGGGGCCGACGGGGGCGCGTCGGCGGTGAGCGTGGCCATCACGCGCCGCCCTCGTCCACCCGGCTGATCACCGCGAGAATCTCGTCCTGGCCGACCATGCCGAGCAGCTTGCCGCCGGAGACGACCTTGATCGGCTTGTCGGATCCCAGGACCGCGTCGACGGCCTTGCGGATCACCACGTCGGGCCCCAGCTCCGGCCCGTCCAGCGGATCGTCGGGGCGACGCTCACGCATGATCCATTTGAGGGTCAGCACGCGGGACCGGGGCACATCGCTGACGAAGTCGCGGACGTAGTCGTCGGCCGGGGCGCCGACCAATTCGTCGCCGGTCCCGATCTGCACCAACTCGCCGTTGCGCATGATCAGGATGCGGTCGCCGAGCTTGAGCGCCTCGGACAGATCGTGGGTGATGAACACCATGGTCTTGCCCATTTCCGAATGAAGCCGGATCACCTCGTTCTGCATGTCCCGCCGGATCAGTGGATCGAGCGCCGAGAACGGCTCGTCGAACATCAGCAGTTCCGGATCGTTGGCCAACGCGCGGGCCAGCCCGACCCGCTGGCGCATGCCACCGGAGAGCTGATCGGGATAGGACTGCTCGTAGCCGGCCAATCCGACCAACTCGGTGACCTCGGCGGCGCGGGCGTAGCGCTCCTTCTTATCGATACCGCGGACCTCCAGGCCGTAGGCGACGTTGTCGAGGACCCGGCGGTGCGGCAGCAGGCCGAAGTGCTGGAACACCATCGACACTTTGCGCCTGCGCAGCTCGCGGAGCGCCTTCTCGCTGGCTTGGGTCACATCGGCGCCCTGGAACACGACTTGGCCCGCCGTCGGTTCGATGAGCCGGATCAGGCAGCGCACCAGGGTGGACTTACCCGAGCCGGACAGGCCCATCACGACGAACACCTCGCCGGCGGCCACATTGAAGCTGATATCGCGCACAGCGACCGAGCATCCGGTCTTCTGCTTGATGTCGGAAACAGCGACCCCATCCAGGCCGCGGTCGCTGGGGATCTCGGAAGCCTTGCCGCCGAACACCTTCCAGAGTCCACGGACCTGCAATTCGGCGTCGGTGTCGTCGGGGGAACCCGCCGCGGGCGCCGCGGCGGCAGAACTCTCAGTCTGGATGGTCACCGGGTCTCCTCAATAGATGTGTGAACGGGCTGGGTTGTGAACGGATCGGATGCTGTCGGGTCAGCCGCACGCTCACGCGCGGAACCAGTGCGTTGGGCGCGGATCGATGTTGTGCCAGATGTGCTTGATCTCGCGGTACTCGTCGAGACCCGCCCGGCCCAGCTCGCGGCCGTTGCCGGAACGCTTCATGCCGCCCCATTCCGCCTGCGGCACATAGGGGTGGTAGTCATTGATCCAGATGGTGCCGTGGCGCAGTCGGTGCGCCACCCGCTGCGCCTTGCCGGCGTCCTGGGTCCAGACCGCACCGGCCAGGCCGTAGTCGGTGTCATTGGCGATCTGGACGGCCTCGTCCTCGGATCCGAACGTCTCGACCGTGAGGACCGGGCCGAACGACTCCTCGCGCGTCACCGTCATGCCTGCCCTGCACCGGTCGAGAACGGTGGGCGGGTAGAAGTAGCCGTCGCTCAGCTGCCCCTGCGCGGGTCGCCTTCCGCCGCAACGCAGCACCGCGCCCTCGGCGACTCCGGCGGCCACGTACGCCTCCACCTTGCGACGGTGTTCCGCCGAGATCAGCGGACCGGTTTCGGCTTCGGGGTCGAATGGGCCGCCCATGGTGATGCGCTCAGCGCGCCGTACCACCTCGTCGACGAAGCGGTCATGCAGCGTCTCCTCGACGATCAACCGCGCACCGGCCGAACACACCTGTCCGGAGTGCAGGAAGACGGCAGTCAGGGCGAAGTCCAAGGCGGTCTCGAAGTCGGCGTCTGCGAAGACGACGTTGGGATTCTTGCCGCCGAGTTCCAGTGCGACCCGCTTCACCGTCGCCGCGGCCGCGGCCATCACCCGGGTTCCCGAAGGGACGCCCCCGGTGAACGACACCAGGTCGACGTCCGGATGTTCCGACAGCGGCGCTCCGGCCACCGGACCCGCACCGAGGACCAGGTTGGCCACACCCGCAGGCAGCGCTGCCTCGGCCAGCGCCCGCATCAACAGCGCGGCGGTCGACGGCGTGAGCTCACTGGGCTTGAGCACGATCGTGTTGCCCGCCAACAGTGCCGGGGCGACCTTCCAGATAGCTTGCAGGACGGGGTAATTCCACGGTGTGATCAAGCCGCAAACACCGACCGGCTCATACACCAGACGGCTAATGGCGTCTGGCCGGCCGGTGTCGACCACCCGGCCCGCATCGGTGCCTCCGATACCGGCGTAGTAACGCAGGCACGCCAGTACGTCGTCGACATCGTATTCGGACTCGACGAGCCGCTTTCCGGTGTCGAGTGATTCGGCGTGTGCGAAGGACTTCCGGTCCCGGTCGATGAGGTCCGCGGTTCGCCGCAGTACCTCGGCACGTTCTCGTTCGGGCATGCCCGGCCAGGGACCGTTGTCGAAGGCGTCGCGTGCCGCGGCGATCGCGGCCGCGGTGTCCGCGGCGGATGCCTCCGCAACCGACGCAACCAGCTGACCGTCTGCGGGACAACGGATTTCGCGGCGCTGATCGCCTTCGGCGGCACGCCACTCGCCCGCGATGTACAAGTTCACCTGCTCTGGCATTCCCCGTGCCTCTCGCCGTGCGCCAGTCCGGGCCATTGTGTCGCGTAATACGCAATCCAAACCACACCAAGCAACAGACTGATCGTGCCGAGGTGACTATGTCAAGAGGTCGCGTTGACTCACCCAAATGCGCGTAGCCCCTTTCGTTGCCTCATGAGGGAATGCCCGCGTAGCGGCGTGTCGGACTGCGCCGATCCGGGTTGTCGGTAGCTACGAAACCATCCGGGCCTGGTGCGCGAAGTTCGGGCAGGCCTACGCCAACCAGCTTCACCGGCGCCGGGCCCGGCCCGGCGATAAGTGGCATCTTAATGAGGTGTTTGTGGAGATCAACGGCACGATTCACTACCCGTGGCGTGCGGTAGACCAGCACGGCAATTTGTTGGACGTGTTGATGCAGCCACGCCGAAACGCGTTGACGCCAAGCGGTTGGTCCGCCGATTGCTCAAGGGCCTGCAATAGGTGCCGCAGGTGATCGTCACCGACAAGCTCGCCAGCTATGGGCCCGCCCACCGCGTGGTGATGCCCTCGGTGCAACACCGGCGATCGACGTATCTGAACCGGGCCGAGAACTCCCATCAACCCACCCGGCAACGCGAGCGGGCGATGAAACGGTTCACCTCGCCCGGACATGCGCAACGGTTCTTGTCGGCGTTCAGCGGCATCTCGCCGCATTTCCGTCTGTCGTCGGCACCTGCTGTCGGCGGCCGACTACCAGACAGGTCATGGGCCGACCGCTTCACCGTCTGGGACCAGATCACCGGGGTGGCCACGACCACCGCCTGAACATGAACTGGGACAGCAAAACACGCAAACGATAGATCCGAATCACCAAGCCCACCAATTAACTTGATGACAGTGCCCGCCTCGAAGCCGGCCGGGTCGACGGTTAACGATCCCTCAGTGAATGGACCTTGGGCCTGAATCGTCGTCTTTTACGACGCGGAAGGGGCCAGCCCTCGGGTTGCGTGACTACACTTTCGTCACATTGTTGGTTGGCTCGGTTTGCGGGCTGCCGTTTGGATCCACGGGAGCACCGATGGGCACCACGCACTATGACCGTGACTACTCCGAGGGCGATATGGAGGTCGAACACCCCAAGGACCACGCCGCCGGCCCAACCGCGGTGGCGGTCTCCATGAAGCGGGCGCTGGGCCACATGGGCGTGAAGCGCACTGCCCAGACCCTGTTGAAGCTGAATCAGGCAGAGGGCTTCGACTGCATGAGTTGCGCATGGCCCGATCCGGAGGTTGGCCACCGGCACGCCGCCGAATTCTGCGAGAACGGCGCCAAGGCGGTGGCCGAGGAGGCCACCAAGGCCAGGGCGACACCGGATTTCTTCGCCGATCACACCATCACGGACCTCAACAAGCAGTCCGAACACTGGCTGGGCCAGCAGGGCCGGATCACCCATCCCATGGTGAAGCGCCCAGGCGCCGCCCACTATGCGCCGATCGAGTGGGACGAGGCCTTCGGACTCATCGCCACCGAACTGCAGCGGCTGAACAGCCCGGACGAGGCTGTTTTCTATACCTCCGGTCGGGCCTCCAACGAAGCAGCGTTCGCCTATCAACTCTTCGCCCGGGCATTCGGCACCAACAACCTGCCCGACTGCTCGAACATGTGCCACGAGTCAACCAGCATCGCCCTAGCGGAGTCGATCGGAATCGGCAAGGCCAGCGTCAGTATCGAGGACGTCTACCACGCCAAGCTGATCATCGTGGCCGGGCAGAATCCCGGCACCAATCACCCACGGATGCTGTCGGCGCTGGAGATCGCCAAGAAGAACGGCGCCAAGATCATCTCGATCAACCCCCTCCGGGAGGCCGGGCTCATCAGGTTCAAAAACCCCCAGGTCCCCAGCGGAGTGGTCGGCAAGGGCACCAAGTTGTCCGACCTGCACCTGCCGATCAAGCTCAACGGCGACCTGGCGCTGCTGCAGGCCATCGGCTCGCTGCTGGTCGAGTGGGACGCCCTCGACCACGACTTCATCGCCAGGTACACCACCGGTTTCGAACACTGGAAGGCACACGTCAGCGCCGTCGACTGGGACCTGGTCGCCGACACCACCGGCTTGACCCGGGCGCAGATCGCCGAGGCCGCACGCATGCTCGCCGACTCGGACGCCACCGTCTTCTGCTGGGCGATGGGGCTCACCCAACACCGCAACGCGGTCGCCACCATCAAAGAGGTCGCCAATCTTGCTTTCGCACAAGGCAACATCGGCAAGCCCGGCGCCGGGTTGCTCCCGGTCCGTGGCCATTCCAACGTGCAGGGCGACCGCACCATGGGCATCTGGGAACGGGCACCCGAGCACTTCCTCGACGCCCTGCAGAAGGAATTCGGATTCGATCCGCCGCGCCCGCACGGGCTGGATACCGTCGATTCGATCCGCGCTCTTCGGGACGGCGAAGCGCACTTCTTCCTCGGCCTCGGCGGTAATTTCGTGCAGGCCGCGTCCGACACCGACGTCGTCATCGAGGCGATGCACAAAGCACGGATGACAGTGCACATCTCGACCAAGCTGAACCGCTCGCACCTGGTCTGCGGCGAAACCGCGCTGATCTTGCCCACCAAGGGCCGCACCGAGAAGGACATCCAGGCCAGCGGCCCTCAGTGGATCTCGGTAGAGGACTCCACGTGCTGCGTGCACTCCTCGCGCGGACCGCTCGAACCGGCCAGCCCGCAGCTGAAGTCAGAGGTGGAAATCATCTGTCGCATCGCGGAGGCCACCATCGGGGATCGGCACAACATTGCCTGGCAGGCCATGCGTGAGGATTACAGCGTCATCCGGACGCACATCTCCCGGGTGGTGCCCGGCTGCGAGTCCTACGAGGTGAACGTCCACCGGCCAGGCGGCTTCGTGATGCCGCATCCACCGCGCGACTCCCGGACCTTCGAAACCAAGTCCGGCAAGGCGGAATTCGTCGCCTCGCCGATCGATGTCCTGCAGGTGCCCGACCGCCACCTGGTCCTGCAGACGCTCCGCAGCCACGACCAGTTCAACACCACGATCTACGGCCTCAGCGACCGGTACCGCGGCATTGAGGGCGGCCGGAAGGTGATCTTCGTGCACGCCGACGACATCACGCACCTCGGCTTGGCCAACGGGGACGTCGTAGACATAGTCACCCACTGGGACGATGACGACCGAGAACGCATCGTCAGGGGATTCCGCATCGTCGAGTACGACACGCCGCGCGGTTCAGCGGCGGCCTACTACCCGGAGACAAATCCACTGATCCCCCTGGACTCCACCGCGCTCGCCAGCAACACCCCGACGTCGAAGTCGATCATCGTCAAGCTGGTACCCGGCGGCCATGCAGACACGGGTGGCCACGGCACCGGCAGCCAACATGCGACCGGCTGGTCCCACAAGTCCGAGCCGCAACCACACCACCTGTCCTGACGAAGACCAACACCCGCCGGCCGTCTGTACGAATTCACGCCGCTCAAGCACTACTCCCGTCGACGCTGTCATGAGAGCGTCCGCTCGGGAGTTGAGTACGGGCTGTGCTGTGTGGGCTCGAGCCTCGGGCTGATGGTGGTCTTGGTGGCGTTGGGCGTTATGAGCATCATCTGAATGTCCGTGACCACCATCCTCGTCTTCGGTCAGAAGATGCTTCCCGAGAAGGTCGCCCTCGATGTACCCGCTGGCGATCATCGGGCTCGGAGTCTGGATCCTCGTCGCGCCCTCGTCGCTTCGCGGGCGCAACTCACCGATGTAGGAAACACCGTGCCCGGCCACAGCACCGAGGAGGCCGGCCAAGCAAGCATTGCTGTACGCCCGCCGTGGTGCGATTGCTGAGGGCCCAGTCGTGGTACTCACCGGTGTCCTCGAACCGGCGGTACCGAATCGTCACCGCGGTCCATCGCTGGTCGTGATCCTGCTTACGTTGCAGTCAGCACTTGAGTTCAACGCCGAAATGACGGCCTGAGCAGGCCAGGCCGGTTTCCGCGGCGAGTGCGGCTAGTTCGGTCTTCCATTGCCGGGTGCGGTACCCGTTGGAGCCGCCGCCGTCGGCGCTGATCAGCAGTCGGGTAGCGTCCGGGTGCAGGATTCTTCCTGCGTTGCGACTCCTACGCGACCGGCGCGCTCAAAGCCGGCATCAGTCCGAAGGTGATCAGCGAGCGGATCGGCCACGCCAATGTTGGATTCTTCCTGCAGACCTATGCGCACGTTCTGCGAAACGACGACCGTGAAGCCGCGGAGCAGGCGGCCGCCTTCCTGATCGGCAACGGGTGGGATCCAGCCGACGAAGGCGACAGTTAGATGATTAGCCATCCTAATGTGTCCAAATACGTATGCATCCGACATGAAAACGGCCCCCGAAGGATTCTTCGGGGGCCGTTCTACCTGGTAGCGGGGACAGGATTCGAACCTG
>Ga0105248_10010425_pt1 | contig 10234 bp, 8 predicted proteins | sample KBSS34metaG_FD_81524 | JGI IMG/M metagenome (GOLD analysis project Ga0105248, IMG submission 81524) | Switchgrass rhizosphere microbial communities from Kellogg Biological Station, Michigan, USA - KBS S3-4 metaG | ecosystem: Host-associated > Plants > Roots > Rhizosphere > Soil | place... | reverse complement strand
CTGACCACTTCGGAGGGCAGCAGCGAGTAGCTCACGCTGCGGCCGACGGTGCCGACCTGGTTCAGCACGAACCAGTCGCCGGTGGCCACCGAGTGGCCGTTGATGAGGGTCTGCGTGAGGCTCGGGCTCGTGCCGCGCAGGCTGACGCGATCGTTCTCGTCGAAGCCGCCTTCGCTGGCGCTGGCCGAGCTGATGGTCACGCCCGGCACGCGCTGCAGCGAGTCCGCCACGTTCTTGTCGGGCATCTTGCCGATGTCCTCGGCGGTGATGACTTCGACCACCGCGTCGGAGTTGCGCTTGACCTCGATGGACTTGGCCAGCGAATCGCGGATGCCGGTGATGGTCACCGTGCCGAGTTGCGAGGCCGCCTTCTGATCGGCCGTCCTGGCGTCAGGCTGCGGGGCGGGCGCAGGCGCCTGCTGCGCGTGAACCGCAAAGGCGGCGCTCATGAGCATGAGCGCGACGGCCGATGCGATTGGTGTTTGTTTGCACTTCATTGTTCACCCCTCTGGTATTGGCCCGTGGCTTGCGACAGCGGCCGTTCTTGGAATGCGCTCCTGCACGGCACGCCGGCAGAAACCCTCTCTTTGTCCTGGCATGCGTGCCAGCATTACTACCAATCAATGCCACTATGCTACCAATCTGCGCCAGCGTCATACCACCTAGTAGAAACGCTGTGTCGGATTGGCGAAACGGGGGTGAAACGGAGGTAAATCAAGGGTTTGCACGCACCCGGAATGCTGCGCTGCGCCTGCCCGAGCTGCGCACTGGTATTATTTCGGTGCGCGCCAATTACGAACCGGCGCCGACCGGGACGGCCTCGCAGGTCGGAATCCTTCAAGAACCTGAGTGCCGTTGCATGAAATCCTTGGCCGACCTCCTGGGGACCCTTGACCCGGGCAGCAACCAGCCGCTGTACCAGCAGCTGCAGCGCGGGCTGCGCGAGGCGATCGAGCGCCGCATCCTCGGCCCCGAAGACGCCCTGCCGTCCGAGCGCCAGCTCGCCACCGAGCTCGGCGTCTCGCGCATCACCGTGCGCAAGGCCATCGACGGCCTGGCGGCCGAGGGCCTGCTGGTGAGCCGACAGGGCTCGGGCAACTTCGTCTCGGCGCGCATCGACAAGAACTTCGCCAAGCTGACCTCGTTCCACGAGGACATGGTTTCGCGCGGGCGCACGCCGCGCAGCGAATGGCTCAAGCGCGCCGAGGGCAGCGTGCTGCCCGACGAGGCGCTCAAGCTCGCCCTGAGCCCCGGCACCCTCGTGTATCGCTTCCACCGCCTGCGCTACGCGGACGAAGCGCCCATGGCCCTGGAATACGCGACCGTGGTGGCCTCGTGCCTGCCCTCGCTCGATTCCGTGCACGAGTCGCTCTACGAGGCACTCGAGCGCGTGGGCAATCGCCCGGTGCGCGCGCTGCAGCGCCTGCGCGCACTGCTGCTGGACAAGGAACAGGCGCGCCTTCTGAAGGCGCAGCCCGGCGACGCGGGGCTGCTGGTGGAACGGCTGGGCTTCCTGCGCGACGGTCGCGCGGTCGAGCTGAGCCACTCCTACTACCGCGGCGACACCTACGACTTCGTGGCCGAGCTCAGCGCCGGCGGCTGACGAGCCGCTAGATCTTGATCGCGAGGCCGCGCCGGTCGAGCCACCACATCGGCAGCCAGCTCGCGGCCACGAACGCGAGCGCGAAGCCGAGCGAGGCGGCGTCGGGGCCGGCGAGCTGCGCAATCCATCCGAAAGCCGCCTGGAAGAGCGGCCCCATCGCGCCCGATCCCACGAGCGCGCAGGTCGCGAGCCACGCCAGCGCGTAGGCCGAGATCGCATTGATGCCGAAGCGCCGCCCGATCGGCGGCCAGCCACGCTCGTCGACGAGGCGGTGCGCCAGCGCCAGCGCGAGCAGCGACCATCCGCCGCTCCACAGCACATAGCTCGACGTCCACAACTGCTTGTTGATCGCCAGCAGCAGCGAGCCGATCGCGCCCAGCGCGAGCGCCAGCGCGCCAGCCCACACCAGCCTCCCTGCCCTGCCCTGTCGCAGCCAGTCGCCGGCACGCAAGCCGAGCACGGTCGTGGCCAGGGCGCCGAGCGTGCTGAGCAGACCTTCGGGGTCCTGGCCGAGCCCGGTGCGCGCATCGAAGACATAGGCACCGCGACCGAGGACGAAGGCGTCGAGCCGGTCGGCGATGTTGTGCAGCGGCTCGAGCGATCCGCCCGCGAGCAGCAGCGCCGCATAGCCCGCGATCAGCCCCGCGAACACGCACCACTGCGTGCGCGAGCGCGTGTAGAGCGCGAGCGCGCCACCCGCCGCGAAGCACACGCCGATGCGCTGCAGCACGCCCATGGGACGGAAGGCCGGCGTGCCCATCGCCCAGTGCGCGACGAGATGCAGCACGAGCCCGAGCGCGACGATGCGCATGGCTCGCAGCACCAGGCCGCGCGCCAGCGTCGCGGGCGCGGCACCGCGCTCCAGTGCACTCGCGAGAGCCAGCGTCAGGGACACGCCGACGATGAAGACGAAGAGCGGGAAGACCAGGTCGGTGGGCGTGAAGCCGTTCCAGGCCGCGTGCTCCAGGGGCGCGTAGACATGACCCCAGTCGCCGGGGTTGTTCACCAGCAGCATCGCGGCCACCGTGAGCCCACGCAGCGCGTCGACGCTGGCGTAACGCCGGCTTTCGCTCATCAGAAGTCGCAGGTGCTGGCCAGCGGCGGCTCTTGCGCGCTCACGCCATCCACGCGCGCGACGCCCGTGCGGCGGAAGCCGCGCACGGCCGCATCCACCTGCGAAGGCGACAGCCGCTGCCCTCGCGCGTGGAAGACCCAGTCGACGTCCTCCTCGTACACGCGCGGCGTGCCGCCCGCGCTCAGCAGGCCGGCGGGCGAGAACCAGTGGCTGAAGTTGATCGACATCGGCACCACCGGGTAGTTGCGCCCCCCATGGCGTGCCACCTGCCGCCCGTCGAGGAAGAGCGTCACCGTGCCCTCGGCGATCTGCATCACGAGCTCGTGCCAGCCATCGAGGCTGCGGAACTCCTCGTGCGCCTGGTTGAACGCGGCCCAGGGCTCGATGCGAACCGTCTGCCAGGCGATGCCGTACAGCCGCGTCTTCTCGCTGCCCCAGCCGCCATTGGGCAGGTACTCCCAGTCCACCTCGCTGAACTCCGGGTCGAAGTCGTGACGCAGCGGGCTCACCGCATAGAAGGTCTGGATCACCGGATCGCCGTCGACGCCCTGCACCGGCATGTCGCTGAAGCGCACGCGTGCGGCGTAGGTGCCTTCGAGGTACTTGCGCGCATGGCACACCTGCACCTGCGCCGTGCCCTCGGGCGTGCCATCGGTGCGCGCGGTGAGACGCAGCAGGCGGTTGCCGCGATGCGCGGGGTCGTCGACGACGCTCGCACCCTCGCTCGTCCAGTGGCCGCCGGGCACGCCCGGGTGTCCGTCGCGCGTGCGCAGGGTCCAGCCGCCGTCGCCCAGGGCCTGCGCGGCCGGGTAGCTGAAGTCGTCGAAGAACACGCCGTCACGGCCCGTGGCCGCGTGGGTCGTGCCGCCGAGCAGGCACGCGCAGCCGAGCGCGAGCGAACGAGCGAGTGCGCGCATGCGCTTCAGGCCTTGGCGGGTGCGCTGTCGGCCGACGCTTGCGCGGCACCCTGGCCGGCCTGCAGCGGGCTTCGCATCGGCACCCAGAAGGCCAGCAGCAGGACGGGCAGCGCGCAGATCAGCACCCAGAGGAAGAAGTGCTCATAGCCGAGGGCGACCTGGATGTCCCCGCTGATGAACTTGAAGAGGATGAAGCCGAGCTGCATCACGCCGGTGCCCAGCGCGTAGTGCGCCGTCTGGTATCGGCCCGGCGCAAGCACTTGCATCATGAAGAGGATCACGCCGACGAAGCCGAAGCCGTAGCCGAACATCTCCACGCACACGAGCGCGGTGATGAGCGGCATCGACTCGGGCATGGCCACCGCGAAGTAGTAGTAGACGAGGTTGGGCAGGTTGACCGCGAGGATCAGCGGCACGATGGCGCGCCTGAGGCCGAGCCAGGAAGTGAAGTAGCCGCCCAGCACGCTGCCCAGCAGGAAGGCGATGGTGCCCGCGGCGCCGTAGGCCACGCCCACCTGATCGATTCCAAGGCCCAGGCCGCCGTGCGCGCGCGCGTCGCGCAGGAAGAGCGGCCCGATGGTCTGGATCTGCGCCTCGCCGGCGCGGAACATGATGATGAAGAGGACGGCCCACCAGACGCCGGGCTTCTTGAAGAAGTCGGCGAGCACCTCGCGCAGGGTGTCGAACACATCGCGCAGCGAGTGCGTGTCGTGCGCCGCGGCCTGCCCCGGCGGCAGCGCCCAGGTGTGATAGAGCGCGATCACGATCATGGCCAGCGCCAGCAGGCCGAACACGATGGACCACGCCGAGGCGACCGCCATGTGCGCGACGAGCGCGCCGGCGAGATACATCACCCCGCCCTGCGCGGCGAGCCGCGCGCCGTTGAAGAAGGCGCCTTGCCATCCGGCGTAGGCGGCCTGGCGCTTGGCCGACAGGCTCGCGATGTAGAGGCCGTCCGCGGCGATGTCGTGCGTGGCCGCGGCGATGGACAGCGCGGCGAAGGCCGCGAGGCTCACCGCGAGGTAGGCCGGCATCTGCAGGGACAAGGCCACGAGGCCCATGCACGCGCCGCCCAGGAGCTGGAACGCGATCACCAGCGCCTTCTTGCTGCGCGCCAGTTCGAGGAAGGGGCTCCACAGCGGCTTGAAGGCCCACGCCAGCCCGATGAGGCTGGTCCAGTGCGCCACCTGGTCGTTGGCGGCGCCCAGGCTCTGGTACATCTGCCCGGCCAGGAAAGCGACGGCATAGAAGGGCAGGCCTTCCGCGAAGTACAGCGTCGGCACCCAGGTGATGGGCGAGCGCTTCAGCGGCGCGTCGTTGGACATGGGGCTTGTCTCCCTTTATGTGTGTCTTGTCGTGGGCTTGTCCGCGCCGCGCGCGTTCAGCCGCCTCGCGGCGCCAGCGTGACCGGTGCGCTCGACAGCGCCGTCAGCCGCCCTTCGAGCCAGCCGCGCACCGCGTTCAGCGCACCTTCCGCATAACCCCAGCTCACGAGCGCGGGCGCACTGACGTCGAACACCTGGAACGGGTTCCACAGCACGAGGTGCAGGTCGGGCCGCCAGCGCGCGGCGTTCGCGCCGTAGCGCGCGCGGTGGTTGGACACGAGCACGCACAGCCGGCCGTCGCGCGCGAGGCGAGTCATGTCGAGTGCGTCCAGATCGTCGACCAGCATCAGCTCGACGTCGGAGAAGTTCTGAAAGAGCGCGGCCACCTGCTCGCCCGATGGCCCGGCCTCGGACACGCCGTCGCAGGGCACGCTGCGCTGCGAGATCACGCGCAGCGGCTGCGCGAGCCCGGGCGCGCGCGGCGCGCCCACGCCGGTGAGGGCGCGGGCCCAGGTCGCGCTCATCAGGGCGTTGTCGCTGTTGCGCTGGACGCCCGCGTAGGCGCGCGGCCGGATGGGAGAGCGTGCCGCGAGCGCATCGACGCGCTCGCAAGCCTCGCGCGAGCGCGCAGTGCCGAGCGCGCCCGACTCCAGCGCCTGCCCGATGGCCTGCACCGCCGCGAGCTGATCGCCTGGACTGCCCTGCGCGAGCACGAGGTCCGCGCCGGCCTGCAGCGTGAGCACCGCCGCGCGCGCGTGGCCGTAGCGCTCGTGGATGGCCTTCATCATCAGCGCGTCGGTGATGACGACGCCGCCATAGCCGATGGACTCGCGCAGCAGACCGCCCAGGATGCGCGCGGACAGCGTGGCCGGATGCTCGGGATCGATCTGCGGATAGACGATGTGCGCGGTCATCATCGCGGGCGCCTCGCCCGCCAGCGCGCGAAATGGCCGCAGCTCCAGCGCCTCGAGCTCGGCGAGCGACTTGTCCACCGAGGGCAGCGCGTGATGCGAGTCGACGTGCGTGTCGCCGTGCCCGGGGAAGTGCTTCACGCAGCAGGCCACGCCCTCGCGCATCGAGCCGCGCATCCAGGACGCGGCGAGGCGCGCCACGCGCTCGGGGTCCTCGCCGAAGCTGCGCTCGGCGATCACCGGATTGGCCGGGTTGTTGTTGACGTCCAGGACGGGCGCGAAATTCCAGTTGATCCCCAGGCTGCGCAGGCCGCGCGCGACCGCCGCGCCCACCTGCTCGGCCACGACTTCGTCGTTGATGGCGCCCAGCGCCATTGCGGCCGGCGCCTGCGGCAAGAAGGTGGCGCGCACCACCGAGCCGCCTTCCTGGTCGATGCCGATGAGCCCATGCGGCCCCATGACTTCGGCCAGATCGGCCGTGAGCCGGCGGACCTCTTCCTCGGTGCCCAGGTTCTTGCGGAACAGGCACACCGCGCGGATGCGGTGCTCGCGCAGGAACTGCGCGGTCTGCGCGTCGAGCGACGTGCCCTCGATGTCGACCATCACCAAGGAGCCGGGATGGATGCGGGGATCGTTCTGATCGTTCATTCGGTCGGCGCCTTCGGATTGCGGGGGCTCGCGCGTCAGTGCGTGCGGGTGACCTTCGCCAGATGCCGCGGCTGGTCGGGGTCGAGCCCGCGCGCGCGGGCCAGCGCCTCGACCATCGGGTAGAAGCTCTGGATCGCGGTGATGGGGTCGAGGTCTTCGCAGCCCGACTCCACCAGCGGCAGCTCGGCGCCGGGCGTGCCGGCCGGCGCGGCCAGCAGCACGCGTGCGCCGCGAGCGCGCATCTCCTCGGCCAGCGCGAGCAGGCCCGCCTGGGCCGGGCCGCGCGGGGCGAGGACGAGCATCGGATAGCCCTCCTCGACCAGCGCCATCGGGCCGTGCTTCACCTCGGCGCCCGAGAAGGCCTCGGCCTGGATGCCGCACACCTCCTTGAACTTGAGCGCGGCCTCCATCGCGATGGCCAGGCCGGTGCCGCGGCCGATGACGAAGAGGCGATCGGCCTGCGCCAGCGCATCCACGGCCGGCTGCCAGCTCTGCTGCGCAGCGCGCCGCAGCGCCTCGGGCAACGCAGCGAGCGCCGCCTGCAGCGACGCATCGTCCTGCCACGCCGCGGCGACGCGTGCGCCCGCGACGAGCTGCGCGATGTAGCTCTTGGTGGCGGCCACGCTGGTCTCGGCGCCCGCGTGCAGCGGGAACACCCATTCGCTGGCGAGCGCCAGCGGCGAGGCAGCGTCGTTGACGAAGGCCACGGTGCGCGCGCCGCCGCTGCGGAAGTAGCGCGTCGGCGCCACGAGGTCGGGGCTCTGGCCCGACTGCGAGAAGGCCAGCGACACGAGGCCCGCGCACTGCAGGCGCGACTGGTAGAGCGTGACGAGCGACATGGGCAGCGAAGTCACGAGCCGCCCGAGCCTGGCCATGATCAGGTAGGCCATGTAGTGCGCGGCGTGATCGGAGCTGCCGCGCGCGACGGTGAGCAGCGAGCTCGGCGGCTGCTCGCGCAGCGCACGGCCGAGCGAGGCATAGGCGTTCGCATCGCTGGCCAGCAGTCGGGCCACGGCGTCCGGCGCCTGGCAGGCTTCGTCAAGCATCCGCGAGGTCAATCTCTTCTCCTTCGGCGATCACGCGTTGAATGGTCAGTTCCCGGTCGAGCACGACCACGTCGGCATGCGCTCCCGGCGTGAGGCGCCCGCGATCGGCAAGGCCGAGGTAGTCGGCCGCATGCGTGGACACGCGCCGCGACGCGTCGTCCAGCGCGAGGCCCAGCCCCACGAGGTTGCGCAGCGCCTGGTCCATGGTGAGGGTGCTGCCGGCCAGCGTTCCGTCGGCCAGCCGCACGCCGCCCATGCACTTGCGCACGAGATGGCGGCCGAGCTTGTATTCGCCGTCGGGCATGCCGGCCGCGGAGGTCGAGTCGGTGACGCAGAAGAGGCAGGGCACGGCGCGCAGCGCGGCGCGGATGGCCCCCGGATGCACGTGCAGCAGGTCCGGAATGATCTCGGCGTAGCGCGCATGCGCGAGCGCAGCGCCCACCATGCCCGGCATGCGGTGGTGCAGGCCCGACATGGCGTTGAACAGGTGCGTGAAGCCGCCGGCACCGCGCGCGAGCGCGGCCACGCCGTCTTCGTAGGTGCCCAGGCTGTGCCCGATCTGGACCTGGAAGCCCGCGGCCCGCAGCGGCTCGATGAGCTCCAGGTTGCCGGGCAGCTCGGGCGCCAGCGTGATGAGGCGGATCGGCGCGAGGGCATTGAGCGCGCGCACCTCGTCGATCGAGGCCGGCTTGGCGAAGTCGGGCTGCGCGCCGAGCTTGCCGGGGTTGATGTAGGGACCTTCCAGGTGCACGCCCAGCACGCGCGCCGCACCTGGCGAGCGTCGGCGGCAGACCTCGGCCACCGCCGCCACGGCCGCCTCGACCTCGGACATCGGCGCGGTCATGGTGGTGGCCAGCAGCGCGGTCGTGCCGTGGCGCACGTGCATGCGCGCGATGTGCTCGATCGCCGCGCCCGCCTCCATCGTGTCGCTGCCCCCGCCGCCGTGGACGTGGGTGTCGATGAAGCCCGGCACGAGCAGGCTGCGCGCGTCGGAACGCGCCACGGCCTCGCTGACCGGCGTGCCCTCGATGCCCAGGATGCGGCCGTCTTCATGCTCGAGCACGCCGTGCACGAACCCGCTCGGCGTGAGGATGTGACCTTCGATGCGTGCCGCACTCATTGATGCTCCCTCCCGCTTTGCGGGGTCCCTCCGAGAGGGACGTCGCGCCCCCTTCGGGGCGGCCGTGCGGTGGCGCTCATGATTCCCGCCTCATTTCGGCCACGAAGCCGTAGTAGTCGCTGCGGCAATAGGAGTGCGTCAGCTCGACCGCCTGTCCCGCCTTCAAATAGCCGACGCGAGTGATGTAGAGCAGTGCCTGGCCCGCAGGCACCTTCAAGAGCCCGGCCAGGCGCGCGTCCGCGTTCAATGCCCGGATGTGCTGAAGCGCGCGCATCGGCTCGCGGCCGTGCGTGCGCAGGTAGGCGTACAGCGAGGCGTCCACCTCGCCCGGATCGGGCACCACGTGCTCGGGCAGCACGCTCACCTCGTAGGCCATGACCGCGTCGTCGGCCAGCCGCAGACGCTCCAGCCGCGCCACGCGCGAGCCGGTCGACAGGCCCAGGCTCAGCTGCTCGTCGGGCGCGGCCGCCGTGAGCGTGCGCGAGAGCCAGCGCGACGAGGGCTTGTAGCCGAGCTGATGCAGCTCCTCCGAGAAGCTCGTGAGGCGCGACAGCGGCTGCTCGAGCTTCGGCGCGATGTAGTTGCCCGAGCCCTGGCGCCGCACCACCAGGCCCTGCTCGACGAGTTGGTCGATCGCCTTGCGCGCGGTCACGCGCGACAGGCCCAGCGATTCCGACAGCAGCCGCTCGGAGGGCAGCGCCTCGTTGGGCTGGTAGCGGCCATCGCGGATCACCTGGCCCAGGGTCTGCGCGAGCTGCAGGTACAGCGGCGAGGTGGAATGGACGTCGGGATGGAACTCGAACCGCAAAGTCATGAAAGGGACGCCTCGTCCAGAACGTTGCGGATCAGGCGCAGCGCGCCGTCCGCCGAATTGCCCGCAGGCGCCACCAGCCGCGCGCGCATGCGCGTCGAGAGCAGGGGCTCGAGCCTGCGACCGACGCTGCCCGTCACGACCAGCGGCAAGGCGCCTGCCGGGTCCAGCGCCTGCGCGATGGCCTCCAGCGCCGCCGCGGCTTCGACGACGAGCTTGCGCGCCGCCGGATCGCTGTCTTGCGCATCGAAGACCAGCGGGGCGAGCGCCGCGTAGGCGTGCTGCCCGGCGCGCTCGCACCAGTCGAGCAGCGATTCGCGCGAGGAGCCCGCAACTTTCCAGACCGAGCGCGCCAGCTCGCCCGGCTCGGCGCGACCGTCGAACGCACGATGGGCATGCCGCATGGCGCGCAGCCCCAGCCACGCGCCGCTGCCTTCGTCGCCGATCGGAAATCCCCAGCCACCCACGCTCAGCAGTTGCCCGTCGACCCGCAAGGCGCTGCCGATGCTGCCGGTGCCAGCCGCCACGACGGCGCCGGGTCGCCCCTCATGGGCGCCGATCAGGGTGGTGTAGGCATCGCTTTCGAGCGCGATGCGCGCGAGGCCCGGTGCGGCCGCGAGGAATTCGACGCGCCGCTGCGCGACATCCGTGCCCGCCAACCCCAGCCCGAGCGCGCAGATTGCGGGCGGCGCGACGCCGAGCCCGGCCGCCGCGAAGGCTTTCTCGATCGCCTGCTGGATGTGTTGCCAGGCCTGGGCAATGCCCTGACCCAGCCCGG
>Ga0105248_10010424_pt1 | contig 10234 bp, 7 predicted proteins | sample KBSS34metaG_FD_81524 | JGI IMG/M metagenome (GOLD analysis project Ga0105248, IMG submission 81524) | Switchgrass rhizosphere microbial communities from Kellogg Biological Station, Michigan, USA - KBS S3-4 metaG | ecosystem: Host-associated > Plants > Roots > Rhizosphere > Soil | place... | reverse complement strand
CCCGAGTGAACGGCCTTGGCGCGCGCGGAGTATGCCTGCATGAGGTCGTAGAAGCGCTGTGCGAGCTCATCCGAGGCGCAGCGGTTGATGAGTTCCTGCTCTACGCCGTGGAGCTCGGGGAATTCACTGAGGATGGATTTGCCGCCAAGCTCGCCGAGGAGATCGGAGATGTAGCCGAGGGCTGGATTGGCGGAGATACCACTGAACCCATCAGAGCCACCGCACTTGAGCCCGATGGTCAGTGCGGAGAGCGGAGCTGGGGCGCGCGTGACGCGATTGGCTTCGACGAGTCCGGCAAAGGTCTGCTCGAGTGCACCAGTCATAAGGACGGTCTCGCGGCCGGAGCGCTGCTGATCGAAAAAGAGGACGGGCTTGGACAGCTTGGAATCGCGGGCGCGGAGCTCGTCCAGGAGCATGGAGGATTGCGCGTTCTGGCAACCAAGGCTGAGGACGGTCGCTCCAGCGACGTTGGGATGGTGGATGTATCCGGCAAGGAGGCCGCAGAGTGCCTGCGCATCCTGGCGAGTGCCTCCGCAGCCACCCTGGTGTGTGAGGAAGCGTATGCCGTCGATGTTCGGGAAGAGGCGATCGGTGCGCGAAGGTGTTTGGTGTGAGTGCCCATTGGCCGGTTTCGCCTGCTGGGAGATCATCTGGCGCACGAGCGGACGATAGCTATTGTGGGCGCTTCCATAGCCGAGCTCTTCTTCAAGCGCCTCACGCATGCGGTCTACGTTGCGGTTCTCGCAGAAAACAAGTGGAAGGACCAGCCAGTAGTTGCGCGTACCTACTTGGCCGTCGGCGCGGTGGTAGCCCATGAAGGTGCGCGAGGTCCAGTGAGACGCATCGGGGAGTTCGTAGGACACGGGATGACGCTCAGCAGTGTACCCGTCTGTGCGATGCCGGATGTTACGCGTAGAGAGGAGGCCGCCGCGTGCAATGGGCTGCGTGGCTTCGCCGACCACCATGCCGTACATGAGGACGACGTCCCCTGGCTTTAAGTCGACGAGGGAGAGTTTCTGCTTTGCGGGAATGTTCTCTGTCACGGCACACGATGATGAGCCGTATTGGACGGTGACGCCAGGGGTAAGGGGCGAGAGAGCGACGAGGACGTTGTCGCGCGGATCGATCTGCAGAACATTTTCGGGCATCGGTAAACCTTGGATGAGCGGATTGAAAATCGAGCGCTCCTGCCAAGGATACAACTTGACGAATCGGCAGGTCGGCTATGATTCGCTATCATCGAGAGTTCGTGGGGGGTGATGAGATGAAGGCGATTGTGCTGGAAGGACCTGGCAAAGCGAGTATGCAGGATGTACCTGAGCCGCAGCGAGGGGATGGCGAGGTTCTGCTGCAGGTGCGAAAGATCGGACTCTGCGGGAGCGATCTGAATTCTTATCGGGGCAGGAATCCGCTCGTGACCTATCCTCGGATCCTGGGACATGAGATCGCTGCCACGGTGAAGGAGTCGGGATCGAACGAGTGGCCAGTGGGGACGAACGTAACTCTGTCGCCATATCGAGGCTGCGGGCGGTGTGCGGCGTGCGAGCGGGGACGGCCGAACGCATGCAAGGATAACGAGACGCTGGGCGTGCAGCGGGATGGGGCGTTGACGGAATTCATAGCGGCTCCAGCGGAGAAACTCTTCCGCGCGGATCTTTCGCTAAAGGAGCTTTGTCTGGTTGAGCCTCTGACGGTCGGGTTTCATGCAGTTGGTCGTGGCCGCGTGGCCGCTGGGGACGTTGTAGCGGTGTTCGGTTGTGGAGGTGTTGGGCTGGGAGCGATTGCCGGCGCAGCGTTCAAGGGAGCTCGCGTAATCGGGATCGATGTGGATGACGCGAAGCTGGAGACCGCGCAGAGGGCCGGTGCTGCGGAGGGGATTAATTCGAAGAAGAGCGATGTACACGAGAGGCTCGCAGGGCTGACAAAGGGGCGCGGGCCGGATGCGATTATCGAGGCAATTGGATTGCCTGCGACGTACCGTTCGGCGGTGGAAGAGGTCGCGTATACGGGGCGGGTGGTGTACATCGGATGGGCGAAGGAGCAGGTGGCGTATGAGACACGACCCTTCGTACATAAGGAGCTCGACATCATGGGATCGCGAAACGCAATGCCAGAGGACTTCAGGGAAGTGATCCGGATGCTCGAGGCGAAAAGGTTCCCGGTCGAGGAGACTGTGACGCACACGGTGCGAATCGATGAGGCTCCGGCGATTCTGGACGCGTGGAACCGGGAGCCGGAGCGGTTCACGAAGATTATGGTGGATGTGGGCTGAAGCTTGCAGGGCTGAAGCCCTAGTTTCAGTTCGCAAGACTTTTGCCCGGCTAAAGCTGTGCCCAGTTACAAACCCTCTCATGATGAAGCTTCTCAGCGCCCTAGGAAGCCGTGCCGTTGCAAAGCAAGATCACTCTAGTTCCACACTTTTTTACCTGCAGAGGCTTCAGCTTAAAGGTGTGCGAAGTGGAGGAAGAGGCCAGCGAGAGCGCCCCCAACGAGCGGTCCAACGACAGGGATGGGTGCGTAGCTCCAGTTCGATCCGCCTTTGCCGGGGATTGGAAGGATTGCGTGCGCGATGCGGGGTCCAAGATCGCGGGCGGGGTTGATCGCATAGCCTGTGGTCCCGCCGAGCGAAAGGCCGATGCCCCACACAAGGCTGGCTACGAGCCACTGGCCCACTCCCGCTGAGGGCGAGACGCCGTGAGAGAAGATTGAGTTCGCGACGAGGACCAGAACCATGGTGCCTATGACTTCGCTGACGAAGTTGGCGGACGGGTGATTGATCGCCCCGCTAGTGCAGAAGATTCCAAGCTTGGCACCGGGGTCGGGAGTGAGGGACCAGTGCGGGGCAAAGTGCAGAGCCATGATGGACGCCCCGCAGATGGCGCCCAGGAATTGTGCAGACCAGATTGAGAGAAGCTGCGAGTAGTTGCCGCCAACAATGCTGGTAGCCAGTGTGATGGCGGGGTTGAGATTGGCTCCCGGGCTGCCGAAGGCCTGCGCGACTAGTACTCCGCAGAGTACAGCGATGGCCCAGCCGGTGGTGACGACCATCCAGCCGGCATCAGCTGCATAGGTGCGGCGAAGGCTGACATTGGCACAAACGCCATTGCCGAGAAGGATAAGAACAAGAGTTCCAAGGAACTCACCAAACCAGACAGAGTGCATATTTTTCTTTCCTGTATGGATGCGGAATGAGTGTCGCAGATGGAGAGGGGCTTGGGCAACGTAGAACGCTGGTCAGGTGCTTGAGACTGTCTTGGCGTTGCAATGCAGGAACTCGACCGGGACGGATGTGCGAAGGGTGTTCTGGATTTCGGCGACGGTTTTCGACGATGGCAAGATCTTCATTGTGGTTTTGCTGGCGTCTCCTGAGAGCTGTTCGAGGCAGTTGGGTTGTTTGGCCATTGACGGAGCAGAGCATCGACGACGGTGTGTCCGACTCGATAGGCGGCTTCAAGGGAGGGCAGGTATGCGCTGTAGGTTCCGATGCGCTGGTGAGCAAGGCTCTCGGCAGCGGTCAATCCGCGAGGCTGCTGGTCATAGTTGCTGACGGTGCGGAGGACCAGAATGCGGTGCCAGTCGACGCGACCGGCGGCGGCGAGGAATTTCAGCGATTGCAGTGTGCCGGTGTCTTCCATGCCTGTGGTGGTGAATAGTCCTTTGCCATTGGTGAAGTAGCTCACCCATTCGTTGGCCCAGGCGTCGTTCAGTTTTCCATGCCAGAAGGTCGAACTTGATATGGTGTCGCCGATCGCAACGAATGGTGGTCTCTGTGCGGCCGCGCCATCGAATGGTGCGCGGGCTGCTTTGAGAGTTTCGCTGTCGGGGAGGGTCGTGTTGCGGCTGGTGTCGAAGGCCCACTGTGTGAGAGCGGCGTCGAGACCATACGACTGCCCGTCGGGCGGAGTGGCGGGAGGTTCGAAGGGGCGAGTCTTTCGGAGGGGGATATATCCAGTCGACCAGTCTCGTGGAATCTCGCGGGAGTCGATCTCATAGCCGAGGTCGCCATCTACGACGTAGCGGGCCCATGCCGCTGACCCGAGTGAGATGCGGTTGGGATTGCCGCCGGCGATTCCGGCCACGATCCAGTAAGCGCGGCCGAAGTCGAAGCGCGGGTCGAGACCAACGGCCATGACAGTTGCCGCGGCGTGGGCTGTGCCGGCCCCGGTGAGGATCGCCATCTCTCCCTGATTGTTCATGCGGACGGGATGGTAAGCATCCGGCATTGGGTAGACCTGATCGAGGTGATCTCGTTCTACCCAGTTCTGGAGTTCTCCCGGAGTGTCGCCGGTGTCGTTGCCGACCTCAAACATAGCGACGATGACAACCTTGACTGGAATAGGATTTGATGTCTTCGCGAGGCAAAGGCTCGGAGCCGCACTTAGTAGGAGCAACGAAGCAAAAACGCGCAGGATCATTGATGCGATGGTAGAGCAAATGTGAAGGTCATGTTGCGGGAGGTTTGTGCGATGATCGCGCTGCAGCGGTAAATTCGTGCGAAATATGATTTCCGGAAATACTTATCGAATCTTCATTCTGTTTCATAGAGATTAGTTGGAAGAACGCGCGAATGATAGCCAGGAAATCATCGTCTATTCACATTCTTTATAGGTTCACAATCGCTGTTGAGATAAACTTAGATCATCGCAGCGACAGTTAGATCGCACTGCCGGGCCTGTAAGGTTCGCGGGCGATAACCTTCACTCTTCCTCGCATTGTTTAAAAAGCGAATCTCTTGTCAGGCGCGCATGTGTTGTGCGTTCTTTGCTTCTTCTGCGCGGAAATGAACTCATCCATTCATGTTCGGTACCAACCCTGGCACCACAACTTTAAGGAGACCCAGACGCATGATGTCCAATCTTTCGATCGGCAGAAAGAGCCGCAGTTTCGTTATCGGTGTGCTTGCCTGTTTATCGATGTTTGCATTGTTTACGAACACACTGCACGCACAAACAGCCGGAGCGGGCACTATCAAAGGCACGGTGACAGATTCCAGCGAGGCATCTGTTGCCGGGGCGATCGTAACTGTCACGAATGCTGATACCGGGGTCGCTCACGAATACACATCGAATGGGGCGGGCCTTTATGTTGCGCCGTTCCTGCAGCCGGGACACTATACGGTGGCGGCAACCGCGACCGGCTTCGGCAAGGTGAGCGCAAACAATCTGACCTTGCAAGTTGGACAGACGATGACGATCGACCTGGGCCTGAAGGTGCAATCGGGCTCGACGACGGTTGAAGTCTCGGGTGAGACTCCGATTTTGAATGCCGAGCAGACCGAGGTCAGCCAGGTGGTGGATCAGCAGATCATTCAGAACCTGCCGGTGAACGGGCGCAACTGGAGCGATTTCGTGCTGCTCACGCCAAATGTAGTACAGGACGGCGGCACGGGGCTGGTCAGCTTCCATGGAATCAGCGGCCTGTACAACCAGAATTATGTAGACGGCGCTAATAATAATCAGATGCTTTTCAGCGAGGCGCGCGGCCGTTCTTCGGGCGCTCCATTTGTTTACAGCCTGGATGCGATCAAGGAGTTCCAGGCGGAGGCCTCGAATTACTCCGCTGAGTTCGGACAGGCCGCGGGCGGCCAGGTGAATGCAATCACGAAGAACGGGACGAATGACATGCACGGCGACCTGTTCTATGCGTTGCGCTATCCGAGCTTTAACGCTCTTGACCCCGTCAGCAAGTGGTCTGCTCTTTTCAACCATGGAAACCCGTTTCTGTTGACGCAGCCGGTGCATCAGCAGCAGGGTTTTGGCGGCAGCATTGGCGGGCCGATCAAGAAAGACAAGCTGTTTTACTTCCTGACGTCAGATAACTTCCGGCGCACGGGACGCGCGTTGTATTACGAGACGAATACCGTGACCCAGACGCCGACGGATACGTTCACGGCAACCAACGTGATATCTCCGAACCAGTGCCCGACAACGATCACGAGCGTGCAATGCACTTCAGGCATCGATTTCCTGCTGGGCCTGCAGAGTGCGCCGCGACGCTTCGCAAAAGAAACCCTGATCTTCCCGCGTATCGATTATCAGCTCAATTCGAAAAACCTGATCTATGCGAATTTCAACTTCGCGAACTTCGATCAGACGTTCGGATACGCGCCAAACCCGACGTACTCGAACACGTCTGCCAGCACAAATGCACCCACCAGCTATCATGAGCGGTTCCTGATCGCGCACTGGACGTCGACGATCACCAGCACCGCCGTGAATGACCTTCGCTTCCAGTGGGGCCGCGATCTCGAGACTGCCGGTGCGAATGCCTCAGGACCGAGCATCAGCATGGGAGCCGAGATTTACGGCATGCCCAATGCGCTTCCGCGCACGGCTGAGCCCGATGAGCATCGGTATCAATTCACGGATGTGTTTAACAAGGTGTTCGGCAAGCACACGGTAAAGTTTGGCGGCGATGTAAACCTGGTGCACGAGGTGATGATCAACCTGTTCCAGGGCGGCGGTATCTACGGGTATTCGGGCAATGTGACGCAGGAGTTCCAGAACTGGATTGTGGATGCGTTTGCCGGGCAGCCTGGAAATACCGATCCGTTTGCGGGATCGCACTACAACACGTTTGTCCAGACGATCGACCAGGTCAATTCTGTTGAGAGCGGGAAGGCCGGGAACGACGATTTCTGGATGAAGATGTACGACGGTTTTGCGGAGGATACCTGGAAGGTGAGCCCGAAGCTGACGCTGAATCTTGGTGTCCGTTACGACGTTCAGCTTACGCCGGATCCGGTAATTCCAAATAAATCGTCGGCGCTCGCAGCGAAATACAACACGACGATCAAGAACGTGACCGATCGCGTTCAGCCGCGGCTTGGATTCTCGTTCAGCCCAAATGCATCCACGGTGCTGCGGGGTGGGTATGGCATCTTCACAGGTCTCAACCAGGGAAGCACGTACTATGCAATGCGGGTTGAGAACGGTGAGTACCAGATCAACTACAACTACAACGGATGTAACGCTTGCACGCCTACGAATGGCATACCGGCAACTCCAGCAGCGCTGCAGTTTCCGAATGTGCCGTTCCTGCCGCCGGGACCTCCATTGTCGGCGGCGCTCTACCCCAGCGGAGGTGCGGCGCCTACTGTTACTGGTGTGACCGCACTGTCATCGGCAAGTTTCCACGGTCTTTCACCTGACTTCGTTCCCCCGCTCACGCACGAAATGGATCTAGCGCTCGAGCAGGCAATCCCGGGAAAAATGTCGCTGTCGATTGGGTGGGTTGGAACGCGTGCCCTGAGATTGCCGGTCTTCCTTGACGCAAACCTTGTGGGACAGACACCGCATGGGACGCGGTCGTTCAATGTCACGTATCCAAATGGACAGACGAACCTGATGACTGTGCCTTACTACCTGGCGACGGATCGCATCGATCCGACGCTGACTTCGATCAATGCGGGATTCAGCGTTGCGAATTCTTGGTATCACGGGATGGCGGTTACGATCCGTCGGCCGTTCGACCATGGACTGGAATTGCTGGTGAACTACACGTGGTCGAAGGCGCTGGACGACGACCAGGTGCAGGGCGCGTTCGGTACGTTCTACGGCGGCAACCCAGTACTCGATCCTAATAATCTGAAGGGTGAGTACGGTAGGTCAGACATCGACATGCGCGGGCGCTTCGTGGGCACACTCATATACAAGCCGTCGATTCCATTCAGCAGCCGAATCATGAGGCAGGCTGTGAACGGCTTCACGTTCTCGGGTACGGCCACGGAGTCCACGGGATTCCCGATCGTTGCTTCGATGAACAGCCCGGGATCGGTGATCAAGAGCACGCCGGCAGCGGCGGATGGAAACATTTACGGTGGAGCTATAAGTTCGGGATCGGGCGCACCCACAACGGGCCGTCCGCCGCAGATTCAACGTAACAGCCAACCGGGACCGGGTGTCCGCAACATCGACTTCCGGGTAACCCGAGAGGTTCCGGTCCACGAGAAGATGCATTTCGAGTTCATCGCAGAAGCATTCAATCTGATGAATCACACGATCATCTCGAGCACCAACACTGCGTTTGCTACTCAGCTTGCGCCGACCGGTGCAACGGGTGCTTGTCAGACCGTGGCTGTTGAAGCAAGCTCACAATTTGCGGGTTGCATTGTGCCATTTGTCTCGACAACGCCATCGGGAGCCTTCGGCGTAATGACTACGACGAACAATGCTCTTTACGGTCCGAGGCAGCTGCAGCTTTCGGGTAAGTTCTTTTTCTAGCTCAAAGCGGTTCTCAGGGCGTGCCGGCAGTTGCCGTCGCGCCCCTTTTCTTTTGAGCGAAGGAGTCGGGCAGAATAGGATGACATTGCGAAGTCCAGCACTAGATTCTCGTATCAATCGAGGTGGAGATAATGCAGAGGCTGTTGGCACCACTGGCTATAGTGGCTTTGTTGGGGGCGGCGAGCGCGATTGGGAGTGCGCAACAGGGTGGACATCACTGGGCGCTTGTGGTGCATGGCGGCGCGGGCGTGATCGAGAAGTCACAGCTTGGACCGGAAGGCGACAAGGCGTATCGCGCCGGTCTGGACAAGGCAATTCACGCGGGTGCGGCGGTGCTGGACAAGGGTGGTGCAGCGCTCGACGCGGTAGAAGCGGCGCTTCACGTGCTGGAGGAAGATCCGCATTTCAATGCGGGTAAAGGCGCGGTTTTCACGCGCGAAGGCAAGAACGAAATGGACGCGTCCATCATGAACGGGTCGGATCTGAAGGCGGGCGCGGTAGCAGGAGTGCAGCTCGTTCACAGTCCGATCAGCGCGGCGCGAGCGGTGATGGAGAAGTCGCCGCACGTGATGATCGCGGGACGGGGAGCGGATGAGTTTGCGGCGAGAGTGGGATTGAAGATGGAGGAGCCAAGCTACTTCTTTACGGAGAGCCGGTGGCAGGGGCTTTTGAAGGAGTTGAAGAATAAAGGATTGCCGAGTCCGCCGCGGCCTGCAGGGGTGCCGAAGGAGGGTGAGCAGATTCCGGTGGCCGTGGTGGATGAGGCGGAGGATTCCGGAGTTCATGGGACTACGGGAGTGGTCGCGCTGGACAGGAACGGAAACATCGCCGCAGGGACGTCGACTGGCGGGATGCAGGCGAAGCTGCCAGGGCGCGTGGGTGATTCGCCGATTATCGGAGCGGGAACGTATGCGTCAAACCAGTCGTGCGCGGTGAGCGGGACAGGAACGGGAGAGTACTTCATCAGGCTGGGTGTGGCGCGCGAGGTTTGCAACCTGGTGTACTTCAAGGGGATGAAACTGCAGGATGCTGTAGATCACGTGATCCATAAAGAGCTGGAGGATCTGCATGGCGACGGCGGAGTGATTGCAATTACTCCGGATGGGCAGCTGGCGTGGAGCTTTAATACCCCGGGGATGTTTCGAGCCAAATTGGTCGAGGGCGGCCAAGTGCAGATGGGGATCTATAACGACGAGCCGTAATTTGGAAGATCCGGATATTTTGCTGACAAACGCGCTCGGCAGAATGAGTAGGCTGATCTCATGGCCCTGAAATTTACGACGTCGTATATCGAGGACGCGCTGGCGGTCTTCCGGCAATACAAGCAGCTTGGCGAGAGAGCGATGACGCAGGTTGCGGATGAGCAACTGTTCGCAACTCTAGATGAGGAAACGAATTCGATTGCGATCATCGTGAAGCACATGACGGGGAACATGCGTTCACGGTGGACGGATTTTCTGACTAGCGACGGGGAGAAGCCAAACCGGAACCGCGATAGTGAGTTTGTGGATCCTCCGGCGACGCGCGAGGCTCTGCTGCGTGAGTGGGAACAGGGATGGGCTTGCGTGTTTGCGGCGATCGAGCCGCTGACGGACGCGGACCTCTCGCGAACGGTGACGATTCGCGGCGAAGCGCATTCCGTGATGCAGGCAATCAATCGACAGCTTGCGCATTACCCAATGCACGTCGGGCAGATCATTCTGATAGCGAAGCATTATGCGGGCGCCGGGTGGCAGACACTCAGCGTTGCGCGCAACCGTTCAGCGGAATATAACCGCAAGGTGGTGGCTGGAGAGGCTAGTCAGCGGTAAGCTGCGCAGGCCTCAGCGAATCACCTCAAACTTGTCAAAAGCCAGGTTGCATACAGGGCAGCGTTCCTGTTCTTCTGATGTCTTTGTCGTGAAGCCGCAGGCCGAACAAACGTAGAAATCGCAGACTGCTGCTGCCCAGGAACCTTTCAGCTCTCTCTCGACGAGTCCGATGGCTTCGGCGTAGAGGTGAGCGTGGGTTTT
>Ga0105248_10010419_pt1 | contig 10235 bp, 7 predicted proteins | sample KBSS34metaG_FD_81524 | JGI IMG/M metagenome (GOLD analysis project Ga0105248, IMG submission 81524) | Switchgrass rhizosphere microbial communities from Kellogg Biological Station, Michigan, USA - KBS S3-4 metaG | ecosystem: Host-associated > Plants > Roots > Rhizosphere > Soil | place... | reverse complement strand
GGGCGATCGGCCACCGGCCCGAGTCGCCGATGCTGCCGCGCGGCGATCGCCGCAGCAGAATCGACGCGGAGGTCAGCGCGGACACGAGCAGCGCTCCGCCGGCGCCGAAAAACCCGGCTGCTGCCGGAACGAGTCCACTACTGGCGAGCGCCGCGAGCGCCAGGCCGGCGACTGCGAGGATCGCCGCGGCTGCCGCGGTCCGCTTTGACGCCGGCCGTTCCATCGCCAGTGTTGAAATATCGCCCGCCAGCAGGCTCCGCTCCGAGATGCGCGCGAGTGTGCGCAGCGTCCACCAGATGCAGACGGCTGACGCCGCGACGCCGCCGATCGCTCCCGCGGCCAGCGCGCCAGCCGAGACGTGAAGCGTCAGTCCGGTCGTGCCGACGGCATCGACCCAGCGCGTCGTGAGCGCGGTGATGAGGAGCGAGGAGTAGAGGAGGGCACCGGCAGTGCCGAGGAGGCTGCCGGCACAGGAGAGGACTAATCCTTCGGCGGTGAACAGGCGCCGGATGGCCGGCGGCGACAGGCCGACGGCGCGAAGCAGTCCCACCTCGCGAACGCGCTGCTCCACCCCCAGTTTGAAGAAGAGCACGACCAGCAGCAGGGCCGAGACCACGAGAAAAAAACTGAAGTAGAGGAAGTACTCGCCAAAGTCGGTGGCACCCTCCGATGCGGCGAGTCCCTCACTCCGGATATCGCGCGCCGACAGTCCGAACGATTCCGCATCGATGGCGCCGTGCAGAGATGCGCGCACCTGCGCGACCGCCGCTGCCGCCGGTTGTCCGGACGCCGCGGGTACTCGAATCGACGTGAGCGAGCCGTAGCGCGAACCCCAGAGCGCGCGGGCGGTCTCGAGATCGACGAACGCCTTTGGCGTCGTGCGATACCGATTCCAGTAGTCTTCGTCGATTGGCCGCACGCGGCGGAGATCGAGCGGAAAGGGCGGGTCCCATTCGCTGACGCTCGAGGTGTCGCTGATGCCTGGATAAGCCGGTGCGAGATCGCGGCTGCCGGTCTCGATCGGCACGATGGCACCGACTTCGAACGCTGCCGTGCGCGTGGCCAGTCGGCCCGGCTCCTCCCACACGTAGTACTCCAGCGTCAGGCGATCGCCCGGAACGGCGGCAAGGTCACGAGCCGCCCACGTGTTCAGGACGATACGCGGCGCCGCCCCGGCTGCGGCCTTCTCGAACCCGGCGGCGTTCATGCCGGTCACCAGTGAGTACCAGACTTCGCGATCACGGACTCGCATGGTGTTGGCGAGATACGTGAAGACCGCGGTCTGCGGTTGTCCCGTCAGCGCCGTTCGCACCGCGTCCGCCTGACGGTCGTCCATGACGCCCGCGGACGAGCCGACGATCGCCTCGCCGCCGCTGTCCGACGGACGCACGATGATGCCAACATCCTCCGCCGTAACCGAGGCCGCGAGGATCTTGCGCAGCGTGTCGTCCGCTCCGGATCGATTGGGCGACCTGGCGACCAGGATGGTGTTGACCCGATCGCCGACCTCGAGCTCCTGCTGCAGCCGCGACAGCGGCACGAACGCCGCCAGGACTTCTCCCTGCCGGGCATCGAGAGAGAAATCGCCGAGCGATCCCGGAGTGAGCACGGCGCTGGTCGTCAGCCGCAGCGTGCGGCCGGTCTCGTCCTTGCGGCTGTGGAGCGATTCGAGCGGGATGTCCGACGGCCGCTGCACCCGAATCAGCACGGCCGTGCCTGGCCCGGCGGCGATCTCGCGCGCCAGCGCCGGGCTGATCGCGGCGCCGCGGCTTTCGAGCGCGAGGGGTGGCAACCCGTGGAATCGCCAGAACCGCTCGTCAACGCCGTAGACCCTGACGCGGTCCGCGCGGCGGCCGCTGTCCTGCGCAGTGACGACCGCGTCGGCAACGACGATGGGTACTGCGGTACGAAGGGCATCCGCGAAGCGGGGCGCGCCGGACAGGTCGTCCGCGAGCGATTCGCGGAAGAACAACGGCGAGGCGATCACGAAATCGGTGCTGCCGAGACGTTGCTGCACCAGGTCGGCGAGGCTGGCGCGCACCGAGTGGCCGACGAGGAGAGCGCCGGCGAGCACGGCAACCGCCGTGGCGACACCGAGGACGACCGCCACGTTCGTGCGCCAGTAGTAGGTCAGGCTGCGGCGAACGAGGCGTGCGGACTGCATCGTCTACACCGATGCGCGCGCCGCGCCGACGCCTGGCGGCATCGGCACCACCGCGGCAGCCACCCCGAGCAGCGCGACGCAGGCCGCCAGTGAGTAAAAGGCGGCGCTGTACGACCCGGTCGCATCAACCGACAGCGCCAGCAGCAGCGGACCGACGGCCGATGCGAGCACGGTCATCGCCTGGGCCCCGCCTTGAATGCGGCCCAGCTCGGTTGGCCCGTAGGCGCGGCCCCAGAAACTGAAGAACACGACCATCACGAAACCGCCGCCGATGCCCATCGCGACCGCCTGCAGCATCACGTGTACGACGGTCGTGACGTGAACCAGCCCGATCAGTCCCGCGCTGAGGATCGCCAGCGCGGCCAGCAGCACCGAGCGCAGCGAGCCGCGATCGGCGAAGGCGCCGGCGGCGAAGTTGCCGGCCAGACCGGTAATCGCGGTGACGGCGAGCGCCGTGTAGTACACGTCGGGCGCGAATCCGCGTTGGGCGAGGATGGATTCATTGAAGAGGCCAATCCCGGAGGCGATGAGACCGTAGGCGGCGCTGGCGAGGGCGACGACCCAGAACGCCGGCGACCGCAGCGCCGTCCAGAGGCCGACCGAATCGGACGACTGGCGCTCGGCATTCGCGCGGCCGGGTTCGCCGTCGACGTCGAGCCCGATCGTGTCGGGCGAGGAGCGATCGACCAGCCAGGCGATCGGTGCCAGGCCGATCAGCAGGCAGAATCCAAGACCCGCCCACGCCACGCGCCAGCCGCTCGCCTGCACAATGGCGCCGACCGCCGGAAAGGCGATCATGAATCCGACGCTCATCGCCAGCGCGTAGATCGCCATCGCTTTCGTCAGCCGGCGGCGGAACCATTTGCCGACCATGGCCAGGCTGACGATCGACAGCGCGCTCTGGCCGACGCCTCGCGTCAGGGTGATGACCACGAACAGCGCAGCGACGCTGGTCACCCGGCTCATGACAAGAACGATGACGCCCAGCGCGATCACCACTGACGTCAGCACGATCCGGCTGCCGTACCGGTCGACCCACTTGCCGACTCCGAGGCAGAACAGCGCGCCGAGCAGCGTCGCCACCAGGTTGATCTGCGCGTAATCGACGCGGCTGACGCCGAGATCGCGAATCAGCGGCTCGGTGATCAGGCCGAGCCCCTGCGTGCGGCCGGGCAACGTCCCGACCATCGCCAATGCCGCCAGTCCGAGCACGATCCAGCCGTAGTAGATCCGCGATGCCTGTGGCGCCGGCCAGCTGCGCACGCCTGCATCAGCCATGAGCGGTCTCCACCGGCAGGCTCGCCCGGACAAGGCGCTTGTCCATCAACTGCAGCCGGGTCGGGAACTGTGCCGCCAGCGGTGCGCTGTGGGTGACGACCACCAGAATCGTGTCGTGCAGGCGCTGCAGTTCGAGGAGCAGCGCGGCAACCGAGGCGGCCGTAGCCGGATCGAGATTGCCGGTTGGCTCGTCGCACAGCAAGAGCTGCGGCCGCTGGATGAGGGCGCGCGCGATCGCGACGCGCTGCTTTTCCCCGCCCGACAGTGCCGCCGGCCGATGGTCCATCCGCGGCGTCAGGCCGACGCGATCGATCAGCATCCGTGCGCGGTCCGCGATTTCCGTGCGGTTGTCACGATTCCTGGCAATCAGGGTCGGCACCAGCACGTTCTCGAGCACCGAGCACTGCGGGAGCAGGCAGTGATCCTGGAAGATGAATCCGATTTCGCGGTTGCGGAAGCCGGCAACCGCCGCCGGACCGAGGGCAAACGGATTCTGCCCGCCGAGCGTGATCGTGCCCCGCGTCGGCGGTTCGAGCGCGCCCAGCAGATATAAGAGCGTGCTCTTGCCGCTTCCCGACGGCCCCGTAATTGCCGCCGCATCGCCCGGGGCGAGCGACAGGGACACACCCGCCAGGATCGACAGCGCTCCTCGCGGGGTCGGATAGTCCTTGCTGAGATCCGTGACTTCGAGCATCGCTACGCCACCGAGATGCTGGCTGCCGCGCCGCCGCCGACGAGCGACTGATAGACGTCAACCAGCCGATCGGCCGACTGCGCGATCGTATAGCGCTGCCGCACGCCCGCGAACGCGCGCTCGCCGAGCGCCTGCAGCCGTGCCCGGTCCGACCACAGCGCGTACAGGCCGTCGGCCAGGCTCTGCGGATCGTCCACGCCGACCAGCAGGCCGCCGCCGGTGTTCTCGACGATCTCGACGAACGCGCCCCGGCGTGGCTGCACCACCGGCACTCCTGCCGCCATCGCTTCGATCAGGAACATCCCCTTGGGCTCGTCGTAGGTTGCCGGCACCGAGAGCACGTCGAGACTGCTCAGGAACGCGATCTTGCCCTGGCGATCGACTTCGCCTTCGTAGTGAAAGTCGCGCTCGAGACCGGCGGACGCCAGCTGGTGGCGCACCTTGTCGAGATAGGGCGACGGTCCTGGCGCGGAGTATCCCGCAGCACGCAGCCGGGTCGGCGCGTCGCCGACGCGCCGCTTGAAGCGGACATAGGCATCGGCGAGCACGTGCAGGCCCTTCTCGGGCGCGACGCGCGCGAAGTAGCCGACGGTAAAGGTGTCCGAAGCGCGGCTGGCCGGATGGTAGCCGGACATGTTGATGCCGAGCGGCACGACCGCCATCCGGTGAGCGGGAATCGACAGGAGGTCGCCCATGAACGCCGCGCAGTAGTCGCTGACCGCGATGAAGCGATCGACGTGCGGCACCTGCTGCCGGATCAACGAGATCGCCCGCTCCCGATACCGGGGCAGCAGGCCGTTCAGAAAGAGCTCTTCACCTTGCAGCGTGCAGCACACCGGCCGGCCGACGGTGCGCCGCAGCGGTTCGGCGAGCGCAATCAGCATCGAGTTGGGGATGTTGATCACATCCGGCAGCGGTTCGCCGCGGATCCAGTCGACCAGCTTGGCGAACTCTTTGCGCACCACGCCGGACTCGCCTTCGAGCATTGAAATCGTGAGATCGCCCAGCTGGCTGGCGTCGGTCGATGCGGCGCGATTCGCGAACGTCGAGATCACCCAGGGAGCATCCCAGACACGATCGAGCAGGCGCGGCGTACGGCGGAAGATCGCCGCATGCTGCTGCAGGTACACGCTGATCCCGCCGAACAGGACGCGCGTGCCGGCGCTCACGCTCGGTTCATCGGTCCGGACCGGTGTGTACATCGGCACCAGCGATACGTCGTAGCCACGCCTGATCAGCTCAGCGGCCAGGGCGTTGTCGCGGAAGCAGCTCCCGCAATACATCCCCGCGGCGCCGGCCGTAATCGACAGGATCCGCATCGGCACACGCGTCCTTACACCGCCAGCGCTGCCTGCTGAAACGCCCGCGGACGGAACAGGAACTCGACCAGGTTGCCTTCGTGCGGCTGGAGCCAGTTGAGCGCCGTGGTCGCGACCGGACCGAAATTGAGACGATCGATGTTGACGGCATCGAGCAGCTGGCGGCGCAGTGCCGTGTTGCCGGTCAACGCCGTGCAGACCAGCGTCGGCCCGATGGCGGCCACCATCCGGGTTTCGGGGCACCGGACGACGGTGACGAACGGAAACATGTACTCCTTGTGCGCCGCCGGCGATTCCGGCGCGTCGCAGTGCAACACCGTCGGCAGGAGGTAGTCGGCGCGTCCTTCCTGCAGGTGCGGGCCGCGCCCGCGGGCGCGGGCAGTCACGTCGACGACGCCCGGCAGTGCGGCATCGCCCTCGATCGCGCGCGCGATGGCGGCGGCAGCGCCGGGCACGGTGAAGGCGGCGAGCAGCGCCTCGGGATGGTCCGGCGGCAATGGCTGAATGGCGGCGACGCGTTCGGCGATCGCGCTGGCAATCTCCTCGGTGTGGCGGCTGGCCCAGATCCCCGAGGCGTTGATGCAGCCGCGTCCGCCGTTGGTGATGACGCTCTCGACGAGAAGATCAAGATAGTTGGCCCAGCGGTCGACCACATCGTCTCCGATCAGGATCTTCGAGAATCCCGGGCCGTGCACCTGCACGCGCGGATTGCCGCGATGCTGGTCGACCGCCGCCTGGCCGCCGAACAGCAGGCTGCGCCCGCAGCCCTCGAGTACGGCCGCGCCGACGTCGTGCTGGCCTGGATAGATGGAGATCGCCGCGCGCGGAATGCCGGCGGCGAAGAACGCCTCGGCAATCCGGTACGGCGTCCACGGCTCCTGCGAGCCGGGCTTGAGCACCAGCCCGAGTTGCAGCGGAATGACCGGCAGCCAGAGCGTGTGGACCCCTGGCGAATTCGACGGCAGGACCAGGCCGAGCGCCGGGCTTTGCGCCTGATAGCTGATCGGCACGCCGCGCTCTTCGCCGTGGCCGGTGGTCAGGACGTCGAAGTGCAGATCGCGCGTGAGCGCCGCCAGAATTTTCCGCATCTCCGTCAGGACGAACCCGTTCTTCTTCATGTTCGCCCGCGCCAGCCGCTCGGGGAGTCCGGTCGTGGCCGACTGCGCCCGCACGAATTCGTCGGGCGTCTGCGTGCCGTCGCCTATCGGCAGCGTCGCGTGCAAGTACAGGTCGCCAGCGGCTGCGACGCGCGCGATCAGTTCGTCGATTGGAATCGCCCGCAGCACGTCGCGCGCCTGCTGCGCCTTGCGCAGGTCACGCTGGACCAGCCCGCCGTTGGCGCGGCTGATCTGCGCGATCGGCGCGCCGGTCGCGAAGTGCGAGAGCTGGTCGAGCTCCATGCTCGCATACGGCTGACCCCAGCGAAGGGCCGGTATCGTCAACATCGTCTCGACAATCCTCCGCGCGGCGCGATCAGTAGACGCCGACCGTGGTCGTTGCCGCGAACCCGTGGAACGGCCGCACGCCGCTGACGCCGTCCCAGGGATACCGTTCGTACGGCGGTTCGCGCTCGCCTTCGTCCCGTTCGAGAAATCCGGGCACGAAGAATTCGCGCGTGAGCGTGGTCAGCCGCACCCGGCCGGTCTGCCCGTACTCGACCAGTCGATCGGGGTCGTCGAAATCGACCACTTCGATGGCCGCTCGCGGTTGCGGCGCGTAGTAGGTGATCTTGTAGTGGTTGTGAGGACCGCTCGGCGCGCTGGCCGCGAGGCCCATCAGCGTGTTGCCGTACGTCGGCGTCATGTAAGCGCCGTCGAGCAATTCCTCGTGCGCGAAGCGGTTCCACTGCGGCGTGAACTCGGTGCCGCCCGAGAAGATCCCGGTAATCCCCATCTGGCGGATCGAGGTGCCCATGGACTCCAGCCTGAGCGCCAGCGCTTCGAGCAGCTTGGGCGTGGTGAACATGCAGCGGATGTCGTGATTGGCCTGGAGGATGGTGACCGCCTGGTCGATCACATGGTCCTTGTACGCCTGGAGGTGCTCGGTCCAGCCCTTCTTGATCAGTTTGATGACCCAGCGCGGATCGAGGTCCACACAGAAGCTGATGCCGCCGCGGAACTGGGCGAGATGCTCGACCGAGAGCCGGAGCCGGCGCGGCCCCGACGGCCCGAGCATCAGCCAGTTGGCGCCGGGCGGAAACTTGTCGTCGGGGAGCGTCGCGCTGAACAGCTCGTAGTCGATGCGGAAATCGTCGCAGGCGATCCGCGTCTTCGGAATGCCGGTCGTGCCGCCGGTTTCGAACACATAGACCGGCCGGCCGGCCAGTCCTTTCGGCACCCAGCGCTCGACCGGACCGCCGCGCAGCCACTCGTCCTCGAACGCCCCGAGCTGGCGGAGATCGGCAAACGTCGTGATCCGATTCCGGGGATCCCAGCCGAGGCGCGAGGCGTAATCCAGCCAGAACGGACAGCCGGTCTCAGGGTTGAAATGCCAGGCGATGGTTTCGCGAACCTGGGCGTCGAGCGCGGCGCGGGCGCTCTCAATATGCTCACGATTGGCCGTGCCGGCGGCAGGCGACGTCGTCATCGGATCGGAGTATAGCCTCGTCGTGTACGCGCGCAGGCCCCGGGTGTGGTAGTACAGGCCACGGCCATCCGAGTGAAAACCGCCCTCTCCGCCTTTCTCGTCGCCGCGCTCTACGTGCTGCACCAGGATTTCTGGTTCTGGCGGCAGGCGCGGCCGCTGGTCTTCGGCGTGCTCCCCATCGGGCTGGCCTATCACGCCGCGTTCACGGTCGCGACATCCGTGGTCCTGGCCGTGCTCGTGAAGCTTCTCTGGCCGGCCGCGCTCGAGTCGGAAAGGCCGCCCCGCGAATGATTGCCGCGGCGGTCGTGTTCGCCTACCTCGGCGTCGTGCTCTACATCGGCGTCTTCGCGTTCCGCACGCGGCGGACCGATGGGGCCGAGGATTTCTTCCTGGCTGGCCGATCGCTCGGCCCGGCGGTGTTCCTGCTGTCTCTGTTCGGCTCGAACATGACGGCGTTCTCCATCCTCGGCGCCTCCGGCCACGCCTTCGCCAACGGCATCGTCACCTACGGGCTGATGGCGTCCTCGTCGGCGCTGGTGATACCGGTCTCGCTGCTGGTGATCGGCACGAGGCTCTGGTCGCTCGGCAAGCGTCACGGCTTCATCACACCGGTGCAGATGTTCCGCGACCGCTGGGAATGCGGCCACATCGGCACCGCGATTTTCGCCGTGCAGACCGTGCTGCTCGTGCCCTACATCATCATCGCCGTCATCGGCGGCGGGACGACGCTCCGGACGGTGACCGACGGAGCCGTGCCGTTCTGGCTGGGCGGGGCGATCGTCTCGCTGGTGGTGATGACCTACGTCTTCCTCGGCGGGATGCGCGGCACGGCGTGGGTGAACGCGTTTCAGACCGTCCTGTTCCTGCTGTTCGGCGCGGTCGCCGTGTCCGTGGTCAGTGCCGGCATGGGCGGCTTCAGCGGCGCCATGGAATCGTTGTTCGAGTCGCCGGCCACGGCGCCGCTGCTGACCCGCGAGCGGATCTCGCCGCTCTATTTCCTCAGCTACACCTTCATCCCGTTGTCCTCGATCGCATTCCCGCACATCGCCATCTTCTGCCTCACCGCCAGGCGGCTCGCGCACTTCAAGAAGACCATCGTGTTCTATCCAATCTGCATGATTCTGATCTGGCTCCCCTCGGTCTTCCTGGGCGTGGTCGCCAATCAGGCGCGGGCCGTCCCCGCCATCGAAGCCAAGCTCGAGGCACGCGCGACGCTGGCCTCGTCCGGCGCGGCGCTCGGTGTCGAGGAACGCGACCGTCTGCGCATCCAGGCGGGCGGAGACGATGTGATCCTGCGGCTCGTCGAGGGCTATGCGCCGACGCTGCTGGCCGCGCTCCTGGCGGCGGCGGTCATGGCGGCCGTCATGGCCAGCGATTCCCAGATCCTGGCGCTCTCCACCATGTTCACGGAGGACGTCTTCGCCTACTATGGCGGCACGAAACGGTACGGCGACGCGGTGCAGGTGCGAACGGGACGGCTGTTCGTGATCATCCTGACCTGCGTGGCCTACCTGATCGCGCTGCGGATCCCGCAATCGATCTTCGATCTTGCGACTCAGTACGCCTTTGCCGGCTACGCGGCGCTCTCGCCGCTGCTGGTGGCGGCGATCTTCTGGCGCCGCAGCACGAAGTGGGGTGCGCTCGCGAGCACCGTCTGGACGGCGGCGGCGGTGGCCGCGATTGCCATGGTACAGACGATGATTCCGGCGCCGGTGCCGGGGACCGAGGTGCCGGTTTTGGCGATCGGCGGGTTAGACATCGTGACTCGCGCGACGACCGGCGCGATGGTCTTCGGCCTGCTGCCGGTAGTGCCGATGACGCTGATCTCGGCGTTGCTGATGGTGCTGGTTTCGATGCTGTCGCCGCGCGCCTGCCCCGGACGGGCGACGCTGGCGCGATACTTCGCCGGGTAAGGATACATAACGCGCATGGATACTTCGCGGCCGGCGGCCCCGCTCACTCCACTGCAGTGGCTCATTTGCGCGGTGGCCAGCCTTGGCTTTGCCTTCGATTCCTACGAACTGCTCATGCTGCCGATCATCGTCCGGCCGGCGCTGGCCGATCTGCTCCGCGTGCCGCCCAACAGCCTCGCGGTCAACGAGTGGGTCGGCACGATGCAGTACGTCCCGGCGGTCGCGGGCGGCATCTTCGGACTGCTCGGCGGCTATCTGACGGATCTGTTCGGCCGCCGACG
>Ga0105248_10010418_pt1 | contig 10235 bp, 7 predicted proteins | sample KBSS34metaG_FD_81524 | JGI IMG/M metagenome (GOLD analysis project Ga0105248, IMG submission 81524) | Switchgrass rhizosphere microbial communities from Kellogg Biological Station, Michigan, USA - KBS S3-4 metaG | ecosystem: Host-associated > Plants > Roots > Rhizosphere > Soil | place... | reverse complement strand
TTGATCGCGCCCTGCGCCAGTTGCAGGCGCACCCACTGCGCCATGTCGAGCACGTTTGAATTGATCGAACCGGCGGGAGCGATGTTGTCGATGTTGCGCCAGGGAATCGCGCTTATCTTTTCATCCACTTTGGCGTGCGGCGAGGCGACGTTGTCAGCCGTCTTGAACGCGCTGATGCTCGTGCTGCTCGAAGTCATCGCGAGCGGCGCGAAGATGCGTTGCTGGATGAACTCGTCCCACGTTTGGCCGCTGACTTTCGCCACGAGCTGGCCCGCCGTGAGATACATGATGTTTTGGTAACCGAAGGTGCTGCGCAGGCTCCAGCTTGGTTTCAGGTAACGAGCGCGCCGCACGATCTCGTCACGTTCCAGATCGCTGCCGTACCAGAGAAAGTCACCGCGTTGCAGACCGCTGCGATGAGTCAGCAGATCGCGCACAGTCAGCTCGCGCGTGACGTAAGGGTCGTACATTTCGAAGCCCGGCAGGTATTTCGTTACCGGGTCGTCCCATTTCAGCTTGCCCTGATCGACGAGCATCGCGACTGCGGCGGCGGTGAACGCCTTCGACGACGAACCGATCGCGAAGAGCGTGCGTTCATCGACCGCCGCCGGTTCGCCGATTTTTCGTACTCCGTATCCTTTGGCGAGCACGATCTGATCGCCTTTGACGATCGCTATGGCGACGCCGGGCACCTCCCATTCCTTCATCGCCTTTTGCACGTAATCATCAAAACCGTTGAGAGACCCGTTCTGGGCGAGGGCGACCTGGGCAAGTGCCGCGACCAGCACTAACTGCCCGAATAACCGAATGACTTTTTGTAGTCTCATAAGAAGGGAGCCGCTCTTTAAGACGGACTGAACGTTCTAGCTGGAATGAGGCGTATATACCGCACGTGCTGCATTCTGTCAATACATGCGACAAGTGCTGCAAATCATATTGAGTTCTGCAGCGCGATTTGCTATCGTGCGCGGCCATGCAAACTGACACTGCGGTTGCTCTGCCTCGCGCTCGATCCGGCTTCGATCAGTTTCAGGTCGAGCAGATCGAAGTTCGCACAGTGAGATTGCGCCTCAACGAGCCGTTTGAAACGAGCTTCGGCAGCATCGACTCGCGTTTGATCGTGCTCGTCAGTCTCGAAGGCAATGGTTTGACTGGCTGGGGCGAGGTCGTTGCCGCTGAAGCGCCGCGTTACAGCTATGAAACTGTCGGCACGGCGCGGCACGTGATCCGCGACTATCTCGCGCCGGTGATCCTCGCGCAGCCGCTCACCGACCTCGACGATCTGCACGCGCGCTTTGCTCCGTTTCGCGGGCACAACATGGCCAAGGCCGGGTTGGAGCTGGCGTACATGCATCTGCTCGCGCAGACGCGGAAGCAATCGTTGTCGCAGTTGATTGGCGGAACGCGTCCGGCGATCGCAGTGGGCGTGAGTCTCGGAATCCAGCCGACCGTGGACCAATTGTTACGGCGAGTGGAACAGTACCTGGCGCTGGGTTACCAACGCATCAAACTGAAAATTAAACCGGGTTGGGATGTCGCTGTAGTGCGTGAAGTGCGACGGCGGCATCCGAACATCCTGCTTTCGGTTGATGCGAACTCGGCGTATCGCCTCGAGGACGTGGCGGAGTTGCAGGCGCTCGACGAGTTTGACCTGTTGATGATCGAGCAGCCGCTGGATCACGACGACCTCGTAGATCACGCAAAGATTCAGTCGATGATAAAGACGCCGATCTGTCTTGACGAGAGCATCACGAGCTCGCGGTGCGCGCGACAAGCGCTCGAGCTCGGCAGTTGTCAGATCATCAACATCAAGATCGGCCGCGTCGGTGGTTACTCCGAAGCACTCGCGATTCACGACCTGTGTTATGCGAAAGAGATCCCGGTGTGGTGTGGCGGCATGCTCGAGTCAGGCATCGGACGCGCGCACAACATTGCGCTCGCCAGTTTGCCGGGTTTTACTTTGCCCGGTGACATCTCCGCGAGCTCGCGTTATTTTGCGCGCGACGTGATTGTTCCGCCTGTGACGGTGAGCGCCAATGGCACGGTCGAGGTGCCGCAGAGTCCGGGGTTGGGGTTCGACGTGGACCTAGACTATCTTAGTACGCACACGGAAAACGTTGAGCGTATCAAAATCAAAAATTCCACGACGTAGAGTGAAGAAGAAGGGTTCCAACCCGAAGCCGGAGCCTGCGCTCGCGACTGTCGACGGCGCTGATGGCAAGACCGCGACTACTGTGCTCGACGAGCGCTTCGCCAATGCGAGGCCGAAACTAAACGCGCGCCGGCAGCGTTTAGTGCGCGCGATACTCGACTCCGCGGATGAAACGTGTTTCCTGTCGTCGCGCGAGATGGCGAAACGTTATCGCGTCGACGCGACCACGATTCTGCGCACCACCCAGGTCCTCGGTTATAAAACCTTCGCCGAGTTTGCGGCTGACTTGCGGCAACACTTCGTCGCGCGCATCACTCCGTACACGGTGTTGAAAGCCGCGACGCGCGAGAAACGCAGTGTTGCGGATCACGTCGATCAGGCACTCGACAAAGCACTCGATAACCTGAACATTCTGAAGACGAGTCTCGACAAGCAAAAGGTGATCGAGCTTGCGCGGACGATCAAACGTTCGCGGCACGTGCTCGTGGTTGGTCTCGACTTCGCGACGTCGCTTTCGTATTACCTCGCTTACGGTTTGCTCGCGCTCGGTTTCGACGCCGAAGCGCCGATCGGCAGCAGCGGCAACCTGCAATACAAGGTCGAAGTGTTGACGTCGAAAGACGTGCTGATCGCGATCAGTTTTGGTCAGTGTTTGCGAGATACGGTCGAGGCGGTGCAACGCGCGCGCAAGCAGGGTGTGCCGACGTTTGGCATTACCGACAGCAACACTTCGCCGATCGCGCGTTATTGCGACGCGCACTTGATTGCGCCGGTGGTTAGTCCTTCGTTTCTGAATTCGTACGTGGCGCCGATGGCCGCGATCAGCGCGGTTCACGTGGCCTGCGCGCATATCGATCCCAATCGTTCCTTATCGCGTCTGCGGCCGACCGATCGTGAATACGCGTCCGGGCATCGCTGGTATCGCGAATCGAAACGATCCAACGGCAACGAGCCTCAAGAATAATCATGCGTCTTCGAATAACGCTCCTTGTCGCTTTCGTTTTGACGATTGCGTTGCACTGCTACGCGCAAACGCAGCCCGCTGCTTCGGCACCGACTCATACTGTCAAGATCGAGTTCAATCAGCGCGTGGCGATGCGCGACGGCGTTGAGTTGTCGGCGGATGTTTATCGTCCTGATAATGCCGGTGTTGCATATTTCCGGCTGGTACGACGACGAGCAGGTTGGCACGCCGTTGAATTTCATCGGCATGACCACGAAAGGCGCGACGCCGGAGATTCGGCGGAGTCAGAAACTGCTGATGGGTCCGTGGCCGCACGCGATCAATTCGACCGGCAAACTCGGCGAGGTGGATTTTGGGCCGACCGCGGTGATCGATCTGAACGGCTACTGGCTGCGCTGGTTTGATTACTGGTTGAAGGGCGTCGATAACGGCGTCATGCGCGAGCCGAGCGCGCGCGTCTTCGTGATGGGCGAGAACCGTTGGGTTGACGAGAGCGAGTGGCCGATCGCGCGCACGCAGTGGGTGAAATACTACCTGCACAGTCGCGGTCGGGCGAACAGTTTGTTTGGCGATGGAGCGCTTTCGACAGTGTTGCCGGAAGGCGAAAGCGTCGATAGTTACACGAACGATCCATCTCGGCCGGTGCCGTTCATTACTGAGCCGTCGTTTGCGCAGATCGGCAGCACTGATGACTATCGCGCGGTCGAGCGCCGCGACGACGTGTTGGTTTACACGAGTGCGCCGCTCGCTGAAGACGTGCAGATCTGTGGGCCGATAAAGGCGCATCTGTTCGCGGGCTCGTCGGCGCGCGACACGGATTTCATGATGAGGCTGCTCGACGTGTGGCCCAACGGTTATGCGCAGCGACTGACCGACGGCATGGTGCGGGCGCGGTTCCGCGAGGGTATGGAGCGTCAGACTTTGATTGAGCCGGGCCGCGTGTATGAGTATTCGATCGATCTGTGGAACACGTGCCAAACGTTCAAGCAGGGCCACGCGATTCGAGTGGAAGTCGCGTCGACGGCGTTTCCGAAGTATGATCGCAACCCGAATACCGGCGAGCCGTTGGGAATGTCGAAGCGCTTGGAAGTGGCGCAGCAGAAGGTCTATCACGATCGCGAGCGCGCGTCGTATGTTCTGCTTCCGATCGTGCCGCGCCGGCCGTGAGCTCTCTTGAGTCTAAAACCGAGGTCCGCTTGATGATTTGTTCATCTTCTCCCCGCGCAGTCGCTCTCCTGCTGCTGGTTGCGTCCTTTTCATTGTCCGTTGCCTGTTCGCGAACGGGGTCGAACACAAGCTCCGACGAAGCAGCTTTGCGCAAGCTCGACGACGAGTGGTCCAGGGCGGCGGGCGCCAAGGACATCGAGAAAACCGTTTCGTTTTATTCAGACGATGCGATCGTGCTGGTGCCCAACAGTCCGTTGCTAAAGACGAAAGAGCAGATCCGCACGCTGTGGACGGGCATGTTCAGTATTCCGGGTTTTGGCGGTGGTTGGAAGCCGGCAAAAATCGAGATCGCGAAATCGGGCGATCTGGCGTACATCACCGGACGTTACGAGATCAACGAAGTCGATCCGGGCGGCAAACCTCTGACTGACACGGGAAACTATCTCGAAATCTGGCGCAAACAGTCTGACGGCAACTGGAAATGCATCGTCGACACTTTCAGCTCCGATCTTCCTCCGCCGTCTGAAAATAGATCCACGCCTTGAGGCCGGAGCGGAGTTGGACGAGGTTGCGGCGGTAGCCGTCGGGTTCGTAGGCATCGGCTTTTTCGAGCTCTGATTTGGTGACCGCGAATGCGGTTCCTTCGACAAAGTCGGAAGGGTTGCCGGTGAATTGAAGGTTGCGGTGATCTGCGGTACCGCTCGCGGCGACAAACGCCTCGTCTCCGATCCGTATAATCGTCAAGCGATACCCGACAAGCGCATCTTTTGTTCCGTCCAATCTCCTGCCGAACAGTGAGAGTTGCACCGCCTCCGTTTGCAGCGTCCCATACGCGAAGAGGTTTTCGGTTTTTTCTTCGTTCACGTTCAGTGCGAATGCGACAGGTAAGGCATTGTTACATACACGACCGCCAGCAGCAGCATGGCTGAGCAACGCAGACGCTGGTTAGGGCGGAACTGAGCGCGCTCGACAATGCCGATGACCGTACATCTTGTCAGGTGCGGATTCCAGCCATCATAGCCTCCTGGCGGAAAGTGAGATTCGTCCGATCTTTATGGCCGGAAGACGCAATTTGTGTCGGTGGGTCTCGCACACCTTCGAAATAGTCTTGAAAGACTTTTTACAACCCGTCAGAATAGAGTCTCCCGGAAGAGACTGGTCAGAGCGTCTGCGCTGTTTTCCATTTGTCGAAGCAATGCTTATTAAAATCCGTCTAGTACTCATTTTCCTGTTAGTTCTCGGCGTCGGGCTGGTGGCCGCTGCGCCGGTGGCAGCGCAGGAGCGCCTGTGTGACCCGTCGTTCGAAGATTGCTACACGCCCATCCTGCAACTCGTTAACAACGAAACCGTCGGCATCGATATCACCTTTTACATGATCGAGCTTCCGGGTCTTGCCGACGCGATCATCGCGAGGCACAACGCGGGCGTGCCGGTGCGCATGACTGTCGAACCGCGGGCGAATTTGAAGTTTCCGGAGAACCAGCCGTTACTCGATCGCTTCAAAGCGGCGGGCATTCCGATGCGTTACAAACTCGGCGATGCCTTCGTGCATGCGAAAGTGTTGCTCGCCGTGGGTCAAAACAAAGTGCTGTTCACTGGATCCAATTTCGGTGATGGCGACGTGAGGCCTTACGATCCGTTCGTCAATTACGTCGATGGAGCGTGGTACTTCACTGACGATTCGGCTGTCGTTAATAGTTTCAAGACACGGTTTGACGACGTCTGGACCAACACGACGCTCTACGGCAACTACGCGAATATCACCGTTCCGCTGACTCGCCGTTATCCGACTTTTCCCATCGATCCGTCAGTGAACGTGCTGCCGAACCAGAACCCGGCTGAGGACTACGGTGCGCGTACGATCGCGTTGATTGATCGCGAGACGCAAAAGATCGACGTCACGATGTATCGGATCACGGACGTGGGGATCTGTGACGCTGTGCTCAGGGCCGTGGCGCGCGGTGTGCCGGTGCGTTTGCTGGCCGAGCCTCATGAGTATCGTTTCGACGCGAGCCGGCTCGGCGCGGAATTCACCGGACCTTACAACGTCGACCGGTTGCATGCAGCGGGTGTGCAAATCCGCATGCGAAAGCATCTCGGACTGAATCATCAGAAAACGGTAACGTTGTATGGGCAGGGACTCACGATCTTCGGATCGTCGAACTGGAGTTGGGAGTCGTTCAACTTCCAGGAAGAGCACAACTATTTCACTAACAAGACGTGGTTTTTCGATTGGTTCGTGAACCAGTTCAACCGGAAGTGGAACTCGGCGACGGAGTATGAGGCGTTTGTGCCGCTGCCGCCGAGCGTTCCGACGAATTTATCGCCGGGCAATGCGAGCACTGTGGGCGCCGGGTCAGTGATGTTGAGTTGGGAAGGCGGGGGTTGGGCGCACAAGTACGACGTGTATGTTGGGACGAACGAGAATAACTTGCCGCTGGTTGCGGCGGACGTGGTTACGGGCGCGCTCGGGTCGGAGAGTTCAGAGAGTTATGTGGTTTCGGGGTTGCAGACGGGTGTTACGTACTTTTGGCGGGTCGTAAGCAAGACGATGGCGAATCAGACGGCGACTGGTCCAACGTGGCGGTTTACGACATCGGGAGTTGCGCCGTCGCCGACGCCCACACCGACGCCAAGGCCAACGCCGACGCCGACGCCAACGCCGACGCCAACGCCGACGCCAACGCCAACGCCGTTACCGGAGTCGCCCAACAACACTCGTGTTCCGCCGGCCACTCAAATCGTCGATAGCAATCGCGATGTTTGGACACTGTCGAGTGGCATCGTCAAGCGCAACGGCGTAAGTACAAATGGCGGTGGTTCCCAGGTTCTTTACTGCAATCAAGTGGTGTACGTGTTTGGCACCGATTCAAACTGGTGGCGTTGGACCGGCAGTAGTTGGACACAGTCAGGTACCGTTGATCCGTGCGCAACGCCCACGCCAACACCGACTCCAACACCGACTCCAACGCCAACACCGACACCAATACCGACTCCAACGCCGACTCCGACTCCGACGCCGACACCAACGCCGTCATCGATCGACGTTGTTCTTTATGCTTCTGAGGCGCCGATTAAAGTGGGCGCCTGGTCCACGGTTTCAGATCTGAGCGCGGCCGCCGGCGCACGCATCCATCACACTGACGCCGGCGCGCCGAAAGTCACAGCGCCTTTCGTAAACCCGCCGCATTACTTCGAGATGACCTTCACGGCCGACGCGGGTAAGCCTTATCGCCTGTGGATCCGAGCCAAAGCGCAGGACGACTTTTGGGGCAACGACTCCGTCTGGGTGCAGTTTTCCGATAGCGTCAACAGCAGCGGCGCGGCAGTGTTTCGCATCGGCACCACGAACGGCACCGAGATCAATCTTGAAGACTGTTCGGGCTGCGGACTGAGCGGCTGGGGCTGGCAGGACAATGGCTGGGGAGTGGGAGTGTTCGGCCCGCAGATATTCTTTGCATCGACGGGCACGCACACGATTCGCGTGCAGGGTCGAGAAGACGGGATTTCGATCGATCAGATCGTGTTGTCGCCGTTGACCTATTTGAACAACTCCCCGGGCGCGTTGAAGAACGACAACGTGGTGTTGCCGCAGTCAGGTGGCCCATCACCGACGCCCACTCCGACACCGACGCCCACTCCGACACCGACGCCAACACCGACGCCGACACCGACGCCGACACCGACACCGACGCCGACACCGACGCCGACACCGACACCCACGCCTTCGCCGGTCGGTGAAACCGTTCTTCTCGAGGACGACTTCAACGATAATGCGTTGAGCTCTGCGAAGTGGAGTCTGAACAATCTCTTCAGCGGCTTCACTGACGCTTCAGTGTTGACGCGAGAAACGACTCAGCAGTTGCAAATCGGCGCGCTGTTTGCCGGCCAATCCGGCTCGCATTACAACGGCATCAGATCCTTGAGCAGTTACAACTTCACGGGCGCGTACAGCTACGTCCAGTTGGTCCAGGGGCCGGCTTCCACCACCAAAGCCGACGCGATGTTCACGATCGGCAGAGACGCTGACAACTACTACCGCGTTTACGTGGAAGAGGGCGTCTTCATTTGCCAGGCGAAGTTAAGCGGAACCAAGCGAACGCTGTTTTCCGTTTCGTACAATCCGGCGGTGCATAAATACTGGCGCATCCGTCACGATCAAACGACAGGCAACGTGCTCTTCGAAACGGCGAGTGATAATCCGTCGCTGGCGGGGAGCTGGACGTTGCGCTACAGCGAGCAGTGGAACACCGGGGCTGTTCCCTTAGCCGCGATCGTGTTTGAGTTGAAAGCGGGAACGTGGCAACCGGAGCCGGTCGCACCCGGCACGGTTATCTTCGACAACTTCCGAGTAGCTAAGCCGTGAGATTAGTCTTCGACTCTTTCTTATGCAGGCGTCGCAGTTGTTTATCTTTATTACTCGTCATTCTTCTCCTCGCTTCGTGCAAGCAGCGCAGCGCCGGCGAATTCGTTTCCGTTAAAGGTGCGATCATTGCGCTCACGCACGTGCGCGTGATCGATGGCACTGGAAGTCCAGCCAAAGAAGACCAGACGATAATCATCGACTCCGGCCGGATTACCTCGCTTGGTCCAGCCTCCAAAACATCCGTTCCACCATCTGCCACCACACTGGATCTAACCGGTCAAACCGCGTTACCGGGTCTGGTGGGAATGCACGACCACCTCTTCTATTCAACCGATGGCGGTGCGCGTGATGTGTTGGCAACGGAGAGTTTTGCTCGACTCTACCTCGCCTCGGGCGTCACTACGATCAGAACGGCCGGCACGCTGGATCTTCGTCGCGATCTCGCGCTGAAGAAATCAGTCGACGACGGCGACGTGCCTGGTCCAAAGATTCACATCACGAGTCCTTATATAACCCACGCCGCCGGCCAGCGGTTCGATCCTGAGAAGTTGACTGCCCAGATCAACGAGTGGGCCGATCAGGGCGTTACGTCTTTGAAGGTTTACGAGAACGTCAGCCGGGCAGAGCTTGGCGTGGTGATGGATGCGGCGCGAAAGAAAGGTCTTCGAGTTACAGGACACTTGTGCGCCGTGGGCTTTACTGAAGCGGCGCAGGCCGGCATTGACAATCTCGAGCATGGGCTTGGTGTTGATACTGAGTTCTTCTCGCGTAAGAAGGCTGATGAGTGTCCCGAGAGAAGTGAGTGGCTGCCGGAGTTGGCTGAGATTGACGTTGCGAGCGAACCGGTTCAGCGAATGATTGCGGAGCTGGTCCAACACCGCGTTGCGGTCACGTCCACGCTCGCGATCTTTGAGGCATTCATCACCGACAAGTTTCAACCCGATCCGAGGATGCGGGAAGTCCTGAGTGAAGATGCTTATGCCGACTGCGTTGCGGAGCTGGAGAAGGGAAAGGCTGATCCGCGTTGGTCCAGGATTTGGGAAGTGATGTTGAAGAAGGAGATGCAGTTTGAGCGTGCGTTTGTGAAGGCGGGTGGTGTGTTGATGACTGGGGTTGATCCGACGGGTTGGGGCGGCGTGGTTGCGGGCTTTGGCGATCAGCGTGGTGTTGAGCTGCTGGTGGCCGCGGGGTTCACGCCGGCGGAAGCGATTCGCATCGCAACGCTGAACGGGGCGACGTTTCTTGGCGAAGCCGAGCGCATCGGCACGCTCGCCGTGGGCAAACAGGCTGATATCGTGATCGTGCGCGGCAACCCAGCGACCAACATCAGTGACATACGCAACGTGCAGCTAGTCTTCAAAGACGGCGTCGGCTACGACCCCGCGAAGTTGATCGAGTCAGTGCGTGGGCTGGTTGGTGAGTAGCTTTGATGGTTCCAGGTAAGCAGCACACGACTATACAAACGAAACGGGCGACTCGCGTCGCCCGCTTTTATCGAGATCTTGGTGCCCGCTAGTAGATTCGAACTACTGACCCCTCGCGTGTGAAGCGAGTGCTCTACCGCTGAGCCAAGCGGGCAAACCTAA
>Ga0105248_10010415_pt1 | contig 10237 bp, 7 predicted proteins | sample KBSS34metaG_FD_81524 | JGI IMG/M metagenome (GOLD analysis project Ga0105248, IMG submission 81524) | Switchgrass rhizosphere microbial communities from Kellogg Biological Station, Michigan, USA - KBS S3-4 metaG | ecosystem: Host-associated > Plants > Roots > Rhizosphere > Soil | place... | reverse complement strand
ATCGTCCAGTCGATCGGCGGCGCGCCCAACGGTTTCCCGCGCGAATCCGGCTTCGATATCACGGTGGCGTCCGAGGTCATGGCGATCCTGTGCCTGGCGGAGGATCTGGAGGATCTGGAGCGCCGGCTCGGGCGGATCGTCGTCGCCTATACGCGCGACAAAAGGCCGGTCACGGCACGCGACCTGAAGGCGGATGGCGCAATGGCGGTGTTGCTCGCGCAGGCGATCAAGCCCAATCTGGTGCAGACGCTGGAGGGCAATCCCGCGCTGATCCATGGCGGCCCGTTCGCCAACATCGCCCATGGCTGCAACTCCGTGATTGCGACCAAGGCGGCGCTGGCGCTGGGCGATTATGTGGTGACGGAGGCTGGCTTCGGCGCCGATCTGGGCGCTGAGAAATTCTTCGATATCAAGTGCCGCCAGGCCGGGCTCGCCCCCGATGCGGTGGTGATCGTCGCGACGGTGCGCGCGCTGAAGATGAACGGCGGCGTCGCCAAGGCCGATCTGGGCGCGGAAGACGTTGAGGCTGTGCGGCGCGGTGCGGTGAATCTGGTGCGCCACATCGAAAATGTCCGCCAGTTTGGCGTGCCGGCGGTGGTGGCGATCAACCATTTCGGCACGGATAGCGACGCGGAGATCGATGTGGTGCGCGAGGTGGTCGCCGCCCATGGTTCACAGGCGATCCTGTGCCGCCACTGGGCCGAAGGCGGCGCGGGCGCGATCGAGCTGGCGGAAGCGGTTGCAGATCTGGCCGACAAGGAGGCCAGCCAGTTCGCGCCGCTCTATGATGATGACATGCCCCTGTTCGCCAAGATGAACACCGTCGCGACCCGCATCTATCGCGCCGAGGAAGCGGTGGCATCGCCGAGCGTGCTGGCGCAGCTCGCGCGCTGGGAAGCGGCGGGCTACGGCCACCTGCCGGTGTGCATGGCGAAGACGCAATACAGCTTCTCCGCCGATCCCGCGCTGCTGGGCGCGCCGACCGGCCATGTCGTCCCGATCCGCGAAGTGCGGCTCGCGGCGGGCGCGGGCTTCGTGGTGGCGATCTGCGGGGAGATCATGACGATGCCGGGCCTGCCAAGGGTACCGGCGGCGGAGGGGATACGGATCAATGCGGATGGGGTGGTTGAGGGGCTGTATTAGGGCGATCAGCGATCGAACTGGTCGGACTTAAGCCGCAGCGGCGAGATCGAGGCCATTCAGGTCGAGCGAGAGGTGATCGAGCGCAAGCACCATCACCATTCGGTTTTCGACTGAAGCGATGCCATCCAGATATGAAACCATGGTCGAGCCGTCGTCACCCAAGACCGGTGGCGGTTGCATATCGGCATCTTCGATCGCCACGATGTCATTGACCGAATCCACGATCAGACCCTGCAGTTGACCGCCGATGCGGACTACGATGATGACGTGCCTCCCGGTCGGCTCCGTCAGTCCCCATCCCAGGCGTGCGGCCAGATCGATAATAGGCAGCACGGTTCCACGCAGGTTGATCACACCCCGAATATGCTCTTGTACGTGGGGGAGTAGCGTCGTCGGCGTCCACGCGCGGATCTCACGGATCGACATGATATCGACGCCCAGATATTGTTCACCGATCTGGAAGGTGATGAGCTGACGGAGCATGACGTTTTCCATTTCCTGAATTGATCAGACCGGGCTGCGTATTGGCTATGAGCCTTTCGAGCTCGGCAATCCCGGTTCTGCTGCGTGCCTTAATATTCGCGGCGGGTAGGCATCAGAACTCGGTCCAATCCTCTTCCGACACGACCGCCAGGGCAGTATTGCCCCGCATGCCTGATCCGGACCTCCGGACAACCTTGGCCGTTACCGCTTTCGAAATGCTGCGCGGTTCCGTGCGCAGCGTGTCGAACTGGCTGACATTTCCCAGATCAAATCGCGCGACCTGGTTGACCAGCTCCTCGGCCTCGCTCGTCAAGCTGCGCGCGGCGGCGGTGCATTCTTCGACCATCGCCGCGTTTCGCTGCGTAACGCTGTCCATTTCGCTGATGGCGGTGTTGACTTCCTCCAGGCTGGAAGCCTGCTCCCGTGCGGCGTTCGCGATGTCGCCAACCAGAATGCTGACCTGGTTCACGCGCTCGCTGATCCGTTCCAGAGATTTGCCTGTTTCGCCCACCAGCAGCACACCTTTCCCGACCTGCTCCGAGCTGGCGGTGATGCGCGACTTGACGTCCTTTGCGGCCTCCGCGGCACGCTGTGCCAGCGCCCGCACCTCGGAGGCGACAACGGCAAAACCACGGCCGGCATCGCCCGCGCGAGCAGCTTCGACGCCCGCGTTAAGCGCGAGCAAGTTGGTCTGAAACGCGATCCCGTCGATGACCGAAATGATCTCGCCGATCTCCTGCGATGAACGTTCTATTCCGTTCATTGCTTCGACAGTCTGCTGCACGACCTCGCCGCTCTTGTCGGCATCAATTTTAGCCTGCGTGACGACATCGTTGGCCTTGGCGGCATTCTCCGCCGTCTCTTTGACGGTCGCGTTGATCTGGGTCATCGCGGCGGCCGTTTCTTCAAGGCTGGCAGCCTGCTGCTCGGTCCGTCGGGAAAGATCGCCCGAAGCCTGATCTATTTCGCCAGCACCGGTGCGGATCCCACCGCTGCTCGTCGAAAGCGCGGTGACGGTTTTGCGCAAGCTGGTGACAGCGCTGTTAAAGTCGTTTTCCAGTTTGACATAAGATTCTGGGAAGCCGTTCAGCCTGGCGGTCAAATTGCCTTCCGAAAGCTGGCTGAGTCCCGTTCCAAGTGCGGCTACAACCAGCATCTGCGCCTCGGCTGCCTCCGCCTCAACTTTCGCCGCTTTTGCTACTTTCGCGGCATTGTCCTGGAAGATCGCCATGGCCTTGGTCATTCGACCCACGCAGTCCCGGTTTTCGGTATGATGTATGGTGCTGGTAAGATCCCCGGCCGCCAAGGCCTCCATCCTCACGACCGTGGTAACATAGGGATCGCAGATCATCTTTTTGGCGGCCAGCGCGGTAATCAGGGTGGCGATCATCGCGGCGATCGGCATCCACGTGTGCGCAGACGAGAAATCCCCGCCCTCGCCGCGCGCGAGCGGATACAGCGCCGCAACGCCCGTATAGATGGTGAAAAGCACAATGAGCACCGTAAATTTCGCACGTATGGGCGCGTCGTTAGAAAACCACCTGAGCATGCCTTTTCTCCGCAATTCGACTAAGCCCAACAGCTTGCCTAAGTGTTATTACGGATACGGGTTAAAAACTGTTTAATGCGCAGCAAATTTATGTCCTTTTCAGCAAATTTTGTGCTAATCATCTGTCGCGCTTATTGGCAGTTCCCCTCGGTTTCCCTAGCTTCCATGGACTTTCGCTGTGGGGCGATACCGGTTGAAAGCGCCCGTTCGAAATGTTCGAATGATTTTATGGCGCCGCGGACCAGCTGATCGGAGTCGGAGGCCGCTGTTTTCGATTGGGACAGCCGATCCAGGAACGCCGACCACCTGACTTTGGTCGATGGACCATAACCGTAGAAGAATCTGCCGCCTCGGTGTTCGGTCACTTGTAATCGGTCGGCAGCCAGCTTGAATATGATCAAGCCGCCCAAGGCAGAACCGCGCATCACATATTCACACCCAAGGGCTTCATCGGCATCATCGAGAACGAACGGCAAGATCGGAAGCGACATTTCACCGATGCCGAAGGAGCGAAGGTCTCCCCGTAACCATTCGATGCGCGTCGTCACCTCCTTCACTGCATCGCTATCGCTGCCAAGGCACCGATCAAGCTCGCGCCGCAATCCGTCGTAAGCAAGGCTCATTTTAAGCAGAGCACTCACATATGTACTCGTCGTCAGCGTCGAAGACGGCAGATCGAATGCACGCTCAACCCGCTGATGGGCGATGGCTGTTTGCTGCTTCAGTCGCGCGTGTATCAAATCACTGCAATGCCGTGGCAAGGCGCGGTCTGCTCGGTCGGGATCGATCCGGAACATTCATCGTCATGCAGCGACACGCTGCAAAACCTGTTGGACTGCGCGTGCCATATGGTCGCGTTCGTAGGGTTTTTGGAGGATGACTTCATTACCCTCCCGCCCGCCGAGCGCGAGTTCATCGCCATAACCCGTCGCGAAGACAAAGGGCATCCCCATTTCCCGGAGCTTGGTGGCCAGGTTGAAACTGGTTCCCCGCCCGACATTGATATCAAGCATCGCAAAGCCGAATGACCTCTGCGAAAGCAACAGATCGGCTTCCGCAAGCGTCGAAGCCAGGGCGACATGCACGGCGCCGAGGTCCCGCAGCATATCCTCTGTCTCCAGCGCGATGATCATATTATCCTCGACCAGGAGCACATTCACGTCGCGCAAAGGTAACTCCACCAGCTCGACGATAGCCGTAGAGGGACCGCTCTCGTCGACATATCCCGATGTGGCCGGAGATTCCGAAGCGATAAAGACGTGGTGGTGTGGGATGAAGAATTCCGCTTCCAAGCCCGCCATTACGAATTTCGTCTTGGCCGTGCCCTGCAGGTCAAAGGGAATGGTCCGTTCTATGATAACCGAGCCAAAGCCGCGGCGGATGGGCGCCATGACGGCCGGCCCGCCGATTTCCTTCCAGCGAATATATATGCCTTCGCCATCGACCGCCTCGATGGTTACAGCGACGTGGCCGGCGGCGGACAAGGCACCATGCTTGCAGGAATTGGTGACGAGTTCGTGCACGACCAGCGCCATGGTGGAAATTGCTTGCGGCTGAAGCTGGACAATCGGGCCGGATAAGATGAGCCTGCCCAATGCCCCGTCATGCGCGGCGAATTCGTCCTCGAACAGTCCGGCCAGACCTGCGGGGCCCCAGTTTTTACGCGTAACGCGGTCGTGGGCGCGGGCCAGCGCCTGCACCCGGCCACTCAGGGATTCGACATAGCTGGCGATATCGCTCGCCATCTGCCCGGTTTTGGTCACGAGACTGCGGATCAACGCGAGGATGTTGCGAACCCTGTGATTGAGTTCTGCGATCAGCAATTCCTGACGTTCAGTAGCCTGTCGGCGCTCATCGCTGGCGCCGTCGGAATAGCGCAGAATCACTTCGATCAGCGCCTGGCGGATGGCCTCGCCGATCCGCTGTTCGCGATCGGAAAAGGGTGTCGCCTCGCCTTTCACCAGCTGCGCGAAGGCCGCGAAACTCTTTCTTGGCGAGAGCCGCGGCCCGTCGGCGGTCTGATCAAACACCTTGGTGGGATCGCCGCCCCATAGGATCTCGTTGATCCGTTCACGCCGAAACAGCAGGATATAGTCACGCGGGACGCGGGAGATCGGAATCGACAGCATCCCGGCGGCTCGTACCGCCGTGTCCGCGCAGGGGCCATGAACGGTCGAGAGTTTGTCGGTGACGAACACCCGGCTGGGTGAGGCGGCATTCATATGGTGGGCCAGCGCAATCACCTGCTCGTCCGGCGGCGTAGAGCCATGAAGATAGACGCTGCCGGCGCGGTAGATGGCAACGCCGTCACAGTCGATCATGTCGCGCGTCATGTCCTGAATCCATTGCGCATTGCCCATCAGAGTCTCGTCGCCGGCGATCATCGTGATGAAACGATCAGCCAGCGCGCGCGCTTTCTGTTCGTCTTCCGCGCTGCCATGCCGCAGGCGACTCTCGACCATCATCGAATACATCCCGCCGAACAGCTCGGACGCCGTCCGCATGAGGAAGCTTGGCAGGCGCGGGCCGTTCGCATGGCAGGCAATGAGACCCCATAAGCGCCCTTCCACCACGATCGAAATCGACAGTGAAGCGCCGACGCCCATGTTGCGCAGATATTCGATATGCACCGGCGACACGGCCCGGGTGACGGACAGCGACAGATCGAGGGGGGCGGTCACGGCATCGGCGGGCGGCATCAGGGCGATCGTGGGGGCTGTCGTGTCGGCGATGATCCGGAAAGGATTACGCAGATAAAGCGCCCGGGCCTGCACCGGAATATCCGATGCCGGATAGTGCAATCCCAGGAAACTTTCCATGCCGGCGCGGATGGATTCGCCAATCACTTCACCGTTTCCATCACGATCGAACCGGTAGATCATGACCCGATCGAAGCCGGTAATGGCGAGGACCTGACGCGCGGCGTCGTGATGAAGTTTGGCAATAGTCGCCGATTTGGCAAGGCGCGCCATCATCGCCCGCACCATGGAAGCCGGCTCCATGTGACCGGCCTTTTGCGATAGCTCGCCTTCGATGATCAGCAGATCGCCACAGAAATGGATCGAGAGATCGACGGATGGCATTCCCTGCACGAGCTTGAGGCCAAAAATCCGTTCGCTCCCCGTGGAGGCGAGGACGGCCATGCGATTGCGGATGTCGTGCAGGGCAGGCTGGTTGATCCATGTGTCGAACCGCGAGCCCAGCAGATTTTCGGGCTTCGCCTTGAAGAAGCGACCAATGTTTTCAGAGACGCGAACGATGGTCCAGTCATTCGCCATCGCAATCAGGAAGCCGAAATTCTGGATCCGATCGAGGCGCGTGATCGGTTCCCGGTCGCAGGCCGTCAGATCAGGAGAAGTGTTTTGAAGATCTGACATTGTTTCCTCTGTTTGTTCAGCGCCGCTGCAAACGATAATTGAGCGGAGAGATGCCGATCACCTCACGAAACACTCTTCGGAACTGGGGAGCGCCCATATAGCCGACAGCAAGCGCAACCGCTTCAATCGACAGTTCGCTGGTCCGCAGCATGTTCGCAGCCCGCGCGACGCGACGCTTCTGCACGAATGCGTGCGGGTTTTCGCCCGTGGTTGATTTGAAAGCCCGGGAGAAGTGAAAACGGCTGAGACCCGCAATGGAAGCCAGATCGGATAGCCCTATCGGTTCGTGCAGGTGCGCCTCCACAAAATCCGTCACCATCGTGATTTGCCGATCCGACAGCCGACCTTGCGAATCAACGATAACGCCGAAAACTTCGAGCGACGCGAGCAGGCACAAACTCTCGGCGTGGAGATCATCTATCTCCGGCGCACGAACGACCGCTTCGAGTTTCTTGAGTGTTCCATGCAGTGCGACATTGCGCGCATAAGCGAACGGCGCGGGTTGCTGCTTCGCATAACGGGCGCCAAGATCTTCGCGCACCGCCTCGGGATCGAAATACATGGCAACGAAGCTGTTTGGCCGCGCTTCCGGATGGGACCAGCCATCGATCGCGCATCCTTTTGGCACGAAGGTGATCGTATCGCGCAAATCCCGGGTGCGGAGCGTCGGCAAGCCATCCACCCGTAGTTCGCCATCGCGAAGTGCGATGTCATGCAAGGCGAGATAATGGCTTTCGCCGCGACTTCTGAAATCATAGGGCGCGTCGCTCGTCAGCTGGACATATTCCGCCGAAAAACCCGTCCAGTCCTTTGTCTTGCGCGAAACCGCTGACGGAGCGGGCGTGGCAAAAGCCAGGTCAAGAGCAGCGAGAGAAGCCATAGGCTGACCGGTAGCACAAATTTTGCTTAGAAGAAGCATTTATTGCTTATCGATCCAAGGGGTGGGAGATCAGGGCAGTGATTTCCTAATCGGCTCTTTGCCTCCGCCTTAGCGCGACGGTTTGCGACCGCAGCGGCGGGACATTTCCGGCCAGAGCGATCGAATGTCCATTCAGCGTCCGGACATGTCGTCCCGATCCGCGAAGTGCGGCTTGCGGCTTGCGGCGGGCGCGGGCTTCGTGGTGGCGATCTGCGGGGAGATCATGACGATGCCGGGCCTGCCGCGCGTGCCCGCGGCGGAAGGGATACGGATCAATGCAGATGGGGTGGTTGAGGGGCTGTATTAGGGGGCTGATTTAGGAACGCTTCATGCGTCCGGCGGCGGCCCAGCCTATCCCGCCTCTGATCGCTCTAGGTAATCAGGACAAGGAGAGGTATTTGGGTGAAAGGCTGGGGGCGTTGCGCCACCGCTGAGCGAGGCGAGTGTGATCATGCTCATCACGATCTTTGCCCCCACCAATGTGCATTTGCTTGAAATCGCCGGCGTGCGCGATGCGCTTTTCGAAGCAAACTGCAAGATGCGATCCGGGGCGCCGTATCGCGTGCAATTGGTGACCGAGTACGGGAGTCTCGCAGAGAGCGCATCCGGCGTCAGGTTCATGCCCGATGCGGGCGTGCGGGACGTGACCCAGCCGTCGGATACGTTGATCGTCCTTGGGCCTTACGGCGTACCGGGCCGTTCCAGCGAAGACGTTACGCGCTGGCTGCGGGAGCAGGCGATGCAGGCGCGGCGTTACGGGTCGACGTGCACGGGCGCCTTCCTGTTGGCACAGGCAGGCCTGTTGTCGGGGCGCCGCGTGACCACCCATTGGCAATATGCCGAACGACTTGCCGCCGAATATCCTGATATCCGTGTCGAACCCGACCGAATTTTCGTTCGAGACGGACCGGCGTTCAGTTCGGCCGGGGTCGCAGCGGCGATCGACCTAACCTTTTCGCTGATCGAGGAGGATCATGGGCGCGCCTTGGCTTTGTGGGTTGCCCGCCGGCTTGTCGTCTTTCTGAAGCGACCTGGCGGACAATCACAGTTCAGCGCGACGTTGACAGCACAAACCGCCGCCACCAGTCCGATCGACAGGGTTCGGCTTCACATCCTCGAAAATCCGCGTGCCGACCTGGGCCTCTCCGCCGTTGCGAGAGCGGCCGGGGTCAGTTTGCGTCACTTGTCCCGGCTGTTCCAAGCCGAACTGGGCATGCGCCTGGCCGCTTATGTCGAACTGACCCGCATCGATATCGCCCGCCGCCTCCTGGAGGACAGTACATCGCCGATCAAGGTGATCGCCTACACCGCAGGCTTCGGATCGGTGGCGACGCTCCGACGAGCGTTCCTGCGAAGGATCGGCGTTACGCCTCTGCAATATCGGCACCGTTTTCGAACGGCTTCGGAAAATACGGACGATGACGAGAGTGACGCCGATTTGTCCTGAACTGTCGCCTGCCTGAACTTGCGGCGACGAAGGGTGCCGTCGCATGATGGCGTCCGGAGGTGATACCATGCGACCAATGCCTGCCCTGGCCGCGATGCCGATCGCTTTGGGCATCGCGGCGCCATGATCTACGACGTCGATGAACGGCTCAACAGATATTATCATCCGCCGGAGCGGGGCGGTTCCACAGCCGGCGAAGGTTTGCGAGGCCGGCGTAAACATTTCCGCGGGCGCGATGGTGGAGTTCGAACATCTACGCGCCGGCATTGATATCATTTCAATAGGTGCGTCGCGGCCCGGCTTTTGACGAACGGCGACTGAACCCTGCATCGGATATAACCATGGCTTTTCGATCTCTATCGAAGGGCGGGGCGCTCCACGCCCTGGCCCGGCGCCCGCTGCTCGTCCCGATGACGGCGACGCTTTTATCGAGTGGCTTGCCCGCTAATGCTATCATCCTCGGTGGAAAAGATGCAGCCGGTCGTTCGGCCATGACGTCAGCCGACGACAAGGGCCGCTTCGCGGGCGTCGGTCGGGTTGAATGCCACGATCCTCAAACCCCTGGTGTGGCCTATGTCGCCACCGGCTGGGTGCTGGGCAGCGCGGACACGGCGGTGACGGCCGCCCATGCCTTCTTCCACGACACACGGGCTGTCGCCCCGACCGACTGTACTTTCGCCCTATATGATCGGAACGAGCAGATTCGGGAGAGAATTCAGATTCGATATGCCTTGTCTCCCTGGGCTGACGTCAGGATCCGCAATGACAGTTCTTATGACGTCGCGATCCTCAAGCTCGATCGGCCAGTCAGGATCGCCGCCATTCCGGCGGCGGTAGCTTTTAAGGGGGCCGAGAAGGCCCTGGTCGATCTTGTCGCTTTCCAATCCGGTGTCGGCGAGATGCGGCACGCGTGGATCACCAGAGGCCAGTTGCGCGACTTCCCGCTCGGCCAACTGCGTGATGACACAACAGGCTTGCGCATAACCAGCGCGCGGCGGCTATTTTCGACATCGGCCGGGTCGAGCCCGGGGTCATCGGGTGGCATGTATTATGATGAGCGGCTGCACGCCGCGATCGGCGTCCATTTGGGCGCTGTCTGCGATCGGATATGGCCACGATACGATCCCAATCTTTGCTTCAACTACGGGCTGCGCTTCACACCGACGATCGTGGCGATGGTCGATATGGTCGTGCGCGATCAGCCGGTGCTCGCGAAACTCATAACGGCTGACGGCGAGCCCGCTCGCCTTGTCAAGCCACGCCTGGAGCGCCCCGCCAATGACGAGCCCGACCGCCGATCTGGCTCTTATGCTCTCGGT
>Ga0105248_10010413_pt1 | contig 10240 bp, 10 predicted proteins | sample KBSS34metaG_FD_81524 | JGI IMG/M metagenome (GOLD analysis project Ga0105248, IMG submission 81524) | Switchgrass rhizosphere microbial communities from Kellogg Biological Station, Michigan, USA - KBS S3-4 metaG | ecosystem: Host-associated > Plants > Roots > Rhizosphere > Soil | place... | reverse complement strand
GCTCCATAGAAGATTGCCAGCAAAGCACTCGACAATCCGAAAACGCCATCCAGCAGAGACAGCCATACACCCACATCGATGTGATTGCGAAGTTCAAGCGTGACGCCGCGCAGCACCAACAGCCACAATACGATCATCAACGGCAGATAGAATCCCGAAAAAGCCGACGCGTACAGCAGTGGGAACGCAAAATAGAGAGTCCCACCTCCGGCAAGCAGCCATACCTCGTTGCCGTCCCATACCGGCCCGATCGAGTGCAGGCTCGCACGCTTCTCTGCCTCGGTTCGCGGAAGAAACAGATGAAGAATCCCCACTCCCAGGTCAAAGCCGTCCAGCACCACATACCCGACGATCATCACGGCAACAAGCCAGAACCAGATAAATCCCATCATGATGACAATTCCTTCTTACTCAGTTTCGATTTGCGTCAGTCTGCGATAGCGGCGTGGAGTTCACTCACATGCGCGGACGGTCCGCGACTGATCTCGCGATATACCAGCACCGTGAACAACAATCCAAGCAACGCATACAGCCCCATAAACCCGATGAGGGTGAACAGACCATTTCCGGATGAAACGACGTGCGAATAACCCTCGCTTGTGCGCATAAGGCCGTAGATCAACCAGGGCTGCCTGCCTATCTCGGCTGTCATCCATCCTGCAGTGTTCGCGATGTATGGAAACGGGAAGCTGATCAGCAGCAGCCAAAGAACCCATCGGGAGGTGTAAAGCTTTCGACGCCACAATAGAAACGATGCTGCGATCATCAGGGCCACGAAGTACGTTCCGAGGCCCGCCATGATGTGGTACGAGTAGTAGAGCAACGGCAACGCGCTCGGCCATTGATCCCGCGGAATACGGTCTAGCCCTGTCACTTCAGCCTTCGTCGTTCCGTATAGCAGAAAACTCAGAAGATTGTTCACCACGAGCGGATTGTCGATCTGCCCGGTCTCCACGTTCGGTTGCCCGATCAGCACCACACCTGCCCCAGCCTCCGTCTTGAAGAGCCCTTCCATTCCCGCAATCGCAGCCGGCTGATGCTTGGCAACATATTTGCCATGCAGGTCGCCCGTCGGAAAGATGATGAGAATCGTCGAGATCAGCCCGGCAACCACACCAACGCGCGTGAAGATTTTGCCATGCTCTTTGTTCTTCTCATCCAGAAGGTAGAAGGCTCCAACCGCCGCCATTACAAATGAACCGGTAACCACAGCACCCGTCATGTTGTGCATGTACTGCAGTAGTCCCCACGGATTGAGCAGTAGTTTCCAAAAGCTCAACACTTCGAATTGACCGTTTGGCAAGCGGTTGTACGCCACTGGGTGCTGCATCCAGGCGTCGGTGACGATGATGAAGAATCCTGAGATCCACGACCCAAGCCATACCATCACCGCCGAGAACCAGTGCATGCGCTTGGATATGCGCTTTTCTCCATAGAGGAATAAGCCCAGGAATGCCGATTCAAGAAAGAAGCTGAACACGCCTTCCATCGCAAGCGGCTGGCCGATGACGCCACCTGAAAGCTGCGAGAACCTTGCCCAGTTCGTTCCAAATTCGAACTCCATGGGAATACCTGTGACCACGCCGAAGACGAAATTGATGCCGAAGATGCGTGCCCAGAAACGCGCAGAGCTGTCCCACTCCTGGCTGCCAGTTCGCAGCGCAGCGGTCTTGATCACCACGATCAGCAGACCGAGACCCATCGTGAGCTGGGGAAACAAGTAGTGAAACGTAATTGTGAAGGCAAAATGAAGCCGGTGTATCAGCTCTGGTGTCATCTAGTCTCCTCGTTCGAGTGGAAGGGGAACAGGTCTAACCTGGTCGAACGGGTCGAGGGCGGTTCCCCCAAATCTGCGTCCGAACTAACATCTTGAATTATCCCGGCCGAGTGTGCGCGGTGAAGTGATTTAAATCACTTGAGTCGAGCACTATGAGGTTGATTCTCTTAGTAAGAGGCCCGCGGCGGAAGCGACGGAAGGTTGAAGTCTCGCACGAGTCAACTGTGGTATCAAGGGATTGAGGTCGGAGTATGCGGGTAGCGATCGTGGGAGGCGGTATTGCAGGACTTGCAGCTGCCTATGAGCTGGAAAAGGCGCGAAGGGCCGGTACAGCGGTCGAATATACCCTCTTCGAGTCGCGGGATCGGCTCGGAGGTTCGCTTGCTTCAGAGACAATCAACGGCATCGTTCTGGAGCGCGGCCCCGACTCCTTTCTGAGCGAGAAGCCTGCGGGGGCTGAGCTGTGCCGAGAGCTTGGACTCGGAGACCAGCTTGTTCCGTCGAATGATGCCAACCGTAAGACTTACATCGTGGTGAAGAATCGTTTGGTGCCCCTTCCCGATGGACTGATGTTCCTCATTCCGACGAAGTTGATTCCGACAGCTCTAACGACCCTCTTCAGCCCGGCAACCAAGATCAAGATGGCGCTGGAGTTGCTCCATCCGCCACGGCCCAGTGCTCAAGACGAGTCTGTTGCAGCATTGGTCGAGAGACATTTCGGCCGCGAAGCAGTGGATCGGCTCGCGGATCCACTGCTCTCCGGCATTTATGGTGGCGATGCAACGCAACTTAGCGCACGCACAGTTCTGCCTAAACTGGTTGAGATGGAAATGCAATATGGATCTCTCACACGAGGCATGCTGGCGGCACACAGGCAGATGCGGGCAAAGATGGCGGCCATGCGGACGGCGGAAGGAAACGGAGCAGCCGCGCAAAGCGCTGCGAAGCCGAAAGGGCCTCGATCGATTTTCACAACGTTGAAAGGTGGGATGCAGCAGCTTGTCGATGGCGTGGAAGGAACTCTCGCCCCCGGGTCAGTCAAGAAGTCTACAGCGGTAGCGGCATTGGATCGATCCGAAAGAGGATGGCGCCTGCGGACAGGAGACAGAGACGATTTTTACGATGCCGTGATTCTGGCTTCCCAGGCATGGGTTGCCGGAAAGCTGCTGGCTGCCACCGACGTGGCGCTGGGCGATGAACTAAACGCGATTCCTTACTCATCTTCTGTCACCGTAAATCTGGTCTTCGACGAGTCGCAGATCGGGCCGTTGCCAGACGGATTTGGATTCCTTGTTCCCGCGGTTGAAGGTCGTGCAATGCTCGCCTGCACATTCGTGCACCGCAAGTTTGCCGGGCGCACGCCGACCGGCAAGGCAGTGCTTCGCGCGTTCCTGGGTGGAGCGAAAAACGAATCGCTGCTCGACCAGCCGGATGATGTCCTCATCGCCACTGTCCGCCGCGAGCTCAGTGAGATCCTGGGTTCGCGCATCATCGGGCCGCACATTCCAGCAGAGGCGACGCAGGTTTCCCGTTGGCGCCGCGCGATGGCTCAGTACGCTGTTGGACATCAGGAGCGCATGAAACGGGTGAAGGAACGCGCTGCCGAATTGCCGGGATTGCGTCTGGCCGGCAATGCCTACGACGGCATCGGCATTCCTGATTGCATTCGCACGGGCCGCAATGCTGCGAGAGAGCTGATAGCTGAGAAACAGTCTGTAACTGCGACCAGCTAGTTCCAACCAATGTGGTTTTAGTTGCGAATGTAGGCGGCGCTCCGTCCAGGCCTGACGAGAAAGCGCGCCGTCGCGACTCCGAACAGAAATCCTCCGATGTGAGCGAGGTAAGCGACTCCTCCGGTGTGGACTTTCGCTACGCTGCCGAAGTTGAGAATCTGCATCAGGAACCAGAAGCCAATCAGAAGCGCGGCTGGAATGAATGTGATCCGCACGAAGATAAGGAAGAAGACCACGGTCTTGATGCGATCGCGGGGATAAGTGATGAGGAACGCTCCCATGACGGCGGCGATCGCTCCACTGGCGCCGAGACAAGGGACGCGGGCAAATGGATCGCCCAGGATCTGGCACATCATGGCCACTACACCGCCACTCAGATAGAAGAAGAGAAATCGGCCCGTTCCCATCGCGTCTTCTATCTCGCGACCGAAAGCCCACAGGTAAATCATGTTGCCGATGATGTGCATCCAGCCGGCATGCATGAACATCGACGTCAATATGGTTATCCAGTCATACCCGTGAACGATGCGCACCGGCACCACAGACCATGCCCATACGAATGGGTCGCCATAGGCGAGTTCTTTCAGGAAGACATAGGCATTGAGAATGATGATGCCAAGTGTGGCTACGGCAAAGCGCCGCAGAGGCCGCGAGGCGTCCCCTAGAGGAATGAAGCCTCCCACTTACATTCCGCCTTTGCCGAGAAGGATGCCGATTCCGTATGTGACTGCGCCTTCAACCGCGCCAACGACTGTCATCTCGAGGCCCGACGACCACCAGGAACGGATAGTGATGAGGCTTTTGGCAGCGCCAACGGCAAAGTGGGCGATGAGCGAGACGATTGCTGCGGCGATCACGGCCGGAAGTCCCTGCATGAAAAAGAACGGGATGATCGGAATCAATGCGCCGATGGCGGTGGAGATGGCTCCTGAGGTAGCGGAGACGATGGGGTTAGAGAGTGCTTCTTCCGAAGTGCCAAGACGCTCGCTCGCAAGGGCTCGAAGCATCTGCTCCGGGTCGCTGGAGATGTGATTGACCATATGGTCCGCATCTGCTTCCGGCAATCCCTTCACCTGGTAGTAAAGCGAAAGTAGCTCGCGGGCCTCGGGCCCGTTCATCTGAATGGCCTCGCGCTCGCGTGCGATCTCAGCATGGTAGATCTCGCGCTCGCTCTTGGCCGCGAGGTATGCGCCGGAACCCATCGAAAGCGCGGAGGCGATCATGCCGGAGATACCAGCAAGCAATACGTACTTGGCCTCACCCTGAGTGGCGCCAGAGACGCCAGAGACGATACCAAAGATGGCTCCCAAGCCGTCGTTCACGCCGTAGATGGCATCGCCAATCCATGCACCCGGCTGCTTCCGGCCCTGGTTTCTTTTGGCCAAAAGCTCGTCGAGCACGGCTTTGGGATCTACTTTTGGAGCGCCTGCCGGAGCCTGATAGTGACCGCGCAGCAAGGAGCCCAACTCGCGGTGATGATCTTTCTCATCTTCGATCACGTGATCGAGAATGGCGATTGAGCCATCATCGCCGAGTTCCTTGAGCTGGCGGCCATAGTTTGCGATGTGCCGGCTCTCTTCGATTTCCAGCCTGCGAAGAGCCATTCTGACGCCACCTGCACGGTTGGCCAGCGAGTCGGCCTCGCCTCCGGGTGAACCTTTATAGGTGGGCTCGGAACCTCCGAGCTCGACCATCCGGCCCTTCCAGAGGGCGGCGTGCTCCCACTCGGCTGAGGCGAGATGGCGGAGCACCTGGGCGCGAATCGGATCACTATCGCGATCGGCGAGGGCGTTGTAGGTGTGATAGCCCTCCATTTCGGCCTGCCAGTTGGCCTCGAGGGCAGCTAGAACCTTCTTGACCTTGGCGCTGCTCAAAGTGCTCGTCGCCACAAATCACTCCTTGTTGTTTCTTTGAGAATAAGGCATTTTGCGTCAAAAGCAGATGCGTGGCGTTTGAACAAGGTGGGCCGTAGCGGCTCCGGTTCTCAAAAGAGAAAACGTATGCTGCAAAAACGTTTTGGTCCTGACTGTAGCGTCACTTCCCCAAACCGGGGTTTTGCGTATAGCGCTGCGTCCGGATGTCAACGAATATTGTGTAGGTGATTTTCACCGGTGATCCCCACGGGCGCGCGTCTCCGCCCCACGCACGAAGGCCTGTGCGCGGGGACCCCGTGAGGTCTATGTGTACCTGGGTTCTGATAAACAGAGCGCGACCCGGAGGGTGGCCGGGGGCGGCGAAGCCAGGGGGCCGCCCACCGTGGGGTGGGGTGGCGGCGCGAAGCAGAGCCGCCTGGCCGGAACTGAGACCGAGGAGCGAAGCGACGAGCACCTTGTAGAACCTATAGTTCTTTATCTAGTTGAGTTGTATCTACTGTTTCTTATCCGAGGGGGCGTGTCCATTGAAGCTCTTGGCCGCGATATCGTCGGCTGGCGTTGCGGGCTGGAGGTTGCCGATCGCGCGCACGAGAGTGCGCTGTAGTTCGCCCAGAGAAGGGTCGTGCCCGCCGTAGCCGTAGTGCTCCAAGAGAAACGATGTGCTGCGAAGTATAGAAATGAGTACCTCAGAAGAGTTGCGACCTTCCACTTTTGCCTGATTTCTAAGTCAGATCCTAGGCTCTCCGCCGGCGAAACGATGTCCCATATTGCTCAAAGGAGATTTTTATCTAATGGCCTGTCGAGTCACAGCAGGTCGAGGCGGTGGAGGATGTCGGTTAGGCGGCGGCGGGCGGTGGGGAGCAGGGTAGATGGTGCGGACACTACAGCGGAGGACGGCGGCGATATCTCTGTGCGGAACTTTATCGCGGTAGGTGTCAATTTGCGCTTGGAGGATAGCCTTCGACAGTCCTGGCGCCGGTGAGTTTGGGCGGGCTGCTTTCTGCTGCTTTTCAAACATCAAAGCAGCTTTGGCGGTGATGAAGGACTTGCGTTTACGTTTACCGGACTCGTCGCGCCAGTCCGCGAAGAATTTATGGCCTTTCTGAAACACGTACTTTCCTTTTCAGTGCGAGTTGACACGAGCTAGACACCGGATGGAAACGGTCCATATCACTGCATATCAGGTGTTGCGCGTGCTATGGACACCTTAGTAGTGTTGTGTCCAGCAATTTGCACTTAAACGGGAAGTTGCGAGCAATTCCAGCGAAAACCAGCTGGTTCCAATTAAGCGCATGGAATGCAGAAGGCGCATAAGATCGCCCTTACCGGGCTAACTTTTCAGGAAGCAAGGGAGCAGACAACGTATGGCAACTCGATCGACGCCGGCAACGGCTGCAGGGACGCCGAACTACACCGGGCCATTCATCACCGTCACCGCGCTTTACTTCATATTCGGATTTATCACGAATCTGAATATGCAATTGGTGCCACATTTGCGGTCCGTATTCGATCTTCCATGGTTTCAGGCGGCTTTAGCTAATGGCGCGTTCTTCACTGCGTATTTTGTGGTTTCATCTCCGACTTCGAAGCTGATCGAATCAATCGGATACAAAAAGACGATGGTGGTTTCCCTTTTTGTTCAAGTCGCAGGTGCCCTACTTTTTCTGCCCGCGGCAAGCATGCCAAACTTCTGGTTGTTTCTGACTGCCGTTTTCATCGTGGGCTCCGGTGTGGCAATGCTTCAGACTTCGGCAAATCCCTATGTCTCGGCATTGGGGCCTGAGTCGAGCGCACCTGTAAGACAGAATCTAGCCCAGGCCTTCAATTCGATCGGAGGCATGATCGCTCCACTGGTTGCAGGAGCACTTATTCTCAAGCACAAAGTGGTCTTGGATGCTGCAACTCTGGCCACCAAATCTGCACAGGAGCAGCTTGCTTACAAGATCAGCATCGCGAGCACGGTGCGCATGCCTTATCTCGCGATCGCGGCAGCGCTTGTGTTGCTCGGGGTCGCTGTTTCTTTTGCACATCTTCCCACGATCAAAAATACGCAGGAATTCCGTCCCACCAAAGATGGAGTCGGTCTCCTCGATCAAAGCATCTGGAGCTATCGGCACACCGTTCTGGCGACCTTGGGTATCTTCTTCTACGTTGGAGTGGAAGTTGGCTTAGCTCAGTTCATGGTTGGCTATTTTGGGCTTCCTGAAGTCGGCGCAATGACGGCCGCCGCCGCCGCCGCCTTTACGTTTTACTACTGGCTTGGCGCACTCATCGGGAGGCTCCTCGGATCATGGATGCTAACGAAAATTAATGCGGGAAGACTTCTGGGGATCTTTGGGCTGATGAACGTCTTGTGCGTTGCCTTCTCAATTAGCACAAGTGGAAATGCAGCCATATATAGCTTGGTGCTTTGTGGGTTCTTCAACTCGATCATGTTCCCGAACATTTTTGCTCTTGGAATTACCGGGCTCGGACCGATGACGAGCAAAGGATCAGGTCTCATCATGACGGCGGTTGTTGGAGGAGCCGTGATTCCGGTTCTTCTCGGTAAATTGGTCGACAACTTTGGATTTAGACCTGCGGCAATTCTTCCGATCATCTGCTATTTATTCATTGCCTACTATGGCTTTGTTGGGCACAAACCTTCGCGGGCGGTTGCGGCGTAAGCGACTGCTGCGGCAGTAATGGAATACCTCCGGCGAAACGCCGGAGGGTATTCGTTTTTCTGGCCTTCGCGAGGCGGGTCGAGCGGTTGGTGTCTCACCAGTTTTCGCTAAATTCCTCTAACTAAGCAGGTTCAATGTAAGTTCCTCTCCCGGAATGGTTTCGCGCAATCCGCACGTTGGGGTCCCGTTGGTTTCCGATTCCCCGCCCTGCTATTTTTCTAAGTTCCTCTTATAGCGAGTCTTAGCCGAGCCGATCGAGGATTCCGCAGTGGCTTCAGTTCCGAGTCCTAATCAAATCTGCCAAGTTCCTCTATTCTCGCGACTTATCCGTAAGTTCCTCAAAAACATCAGGTTGCCGAGTGTCCGGAATTGACGGAGCCAGAGCGGCTTGGCCTTCGCATGCAGATTCCATAAATCTCATTTACCGAAGCTTATCAATAGGTTCCTCACGAGGAGCCTGCCTTAAGGTCCCGGACACCAGTTTGAGTATGCAACTGGCAGGGGCAAGGGTGTGCAAAGTCCATGCGCGTTCTAAGCTTTTCGGAATGAGCGGTTTGCGAGCCAGATGAGGATTAAGGGTATTGACAGATTAAAAGTAGCGAGTTCGAGCGTTTTCCTGAGCGGTTCTTAACCATTGCGGGCTGAAGAACATGCGAATCAGCTCATTTTCGAGTTGACCAATATTGCAAATCGCGATATTGTTATTGCAATTTGCAATTGACTTGAAGAGCACTTTGAAACGGAACGGCAAAGACGGAATGAAGCTGGGAGAAAAAATCAGGTACCTGCGCGAGGTCGAAGGGAGCCTTCGGGGCTTTGGCCGGGCAATGAGCCAACAGGAGCTGATGAGGGCGATCGAGGTTGAGACCAGATCGAAGATCAGCCAAAGTTACCTCTCGCAGATCGAAAGCGGAGCGAGGCCGCACCTGACGAACACAACGCGGCAGACGCTGGCGCAGTTCTTCAAGGTGCATCCGGGGTACCTGGTGGACGATCCGGAGGGCTATCACCCGGAGTTGTTGAGCGAGGTCCGGAACCTTGAGGACAAGCTCGACCTGTGGCTCGTGTCCGGCGCGGAGCGGTTCAGGCGCGATCCGGAGTTGAAGAGCGCGCTCTTGACACTTGCGCAGCATGAGCACTCTCGGGAATGCCTGCTGCTGCTGGAGGCAATTCTGGAGACGCCGGGGCTGGCGCCGAGGTTGATGGAAGTGCTGAGAAAGCAGGGATCAGGGGTCGGGGATCAGAGATCAGCAAAGCCGAGGGACTAGGGACATAGGGACCAGGGACTCAGGTGGCGTCAACGGCTGTGAACTTTGGGGGCAAGGCGTATGAACTGGGAGACATTTTATCTGGTTTGTTTTCTTGCGGGGTTGATGTTGAGTTTTGTTTCTCTGCTTGGGGGCATGGGGCATTTTGGAGGACATGCACATTTGCCGCACGTTCATGTTCCTCATGCGGGACATGTGCCGCACGTGCACGTACCGCACGGAGCAGGATTAGTACACGCGGCGGGCATGAATGGCACCGCAAGTTCGGGAATCAGCGCCGGACCGGAGGTGCCGTGGTGGAATGCGTTCTCGATCATGATCTTTCTCTGTTGGTTTGGCGCGGCGGGATATCTGCTGACGAAGTACGGGAGCTTTGTAGCGGGCGTGGTGGTGGTGCTTGCCGCGATATGCGGCATTGCGGGAGGGGCGATCATCTTCCTGTTTCTTACAAAGGTGCTGATGCCGCATGAACGCGAACTGACGGCATTCGAGACGGAGGTTGTTGGCGCGGTAGGACGTGTATCAGCGCCAATCAGAACGAACGGAACGGGAGAGATCGTCTATCAGCAGTTGGGCGCGACTCGGTCGGCGATCGCGAGATCGGATGACGGCGAGGCGCTCGCAAAGGATGAAGAGGTCTACGTGATCCGGTACGAGAAAGGGATTGCGTATGTGAAGCGGTGGGAAGAGTTGCCCCTTGCGGCAATTCAGGGAACGAGAGAACAAGGGACAAGGGAGTAACAGACAGCTTCTGAGCTGCGGACTACCTTGCAACAACCTGTGCCCGGCCGAAGGACCGGGATGTATGAGCAATTCAACTGCATTGATTACGGAGATGGGCGTTCTGGTGGGGATCTTTCTGCTGGGATTGCTGGCGAAGTTGTTTCCAAGAAACAGGCATAAGGCGAAACAGTGATCAGGG
>Ga0105248_10010412_pt1 | contig 10240 bp, 9 predicted proteins | sample KBSS34metaG_FD_81524 | JGI IMG/M metagenome (GOLD analysis project Ga0105248, IMG submission 81524) | Switchgrass rhizosphere microbial communities from Kellogg Biological Station, Michigan, USA - KBS S3-4 metaG | ecosystem: Host-associated > Plants > Roots > Rhizosphere > Soil | place... | reverse complement strand
GGCGCCCGGCTCGCGTCCAAACGCGGGTTGGCTGTATCTCAGTCAGACGGCGCGATCACTACGAGTGTCCCGCTCCGACGAGCTCACACTCACGTTCGGCGTGACCGGCCGGCCGTCACTCGGGAAGTTCACGCAGACGATTGCGCACAACGCCGCGCCGACGTTCAATCGTCCTAGCGACTGGAGCGATCAGGTTGGGTTCGAGCCAGGGTTGGCAGCGCGGTACGAGCAGCGCCGCAGAATCGGGCAGGACGATCGCGCCATCGGCTTCGATGTCATTCCGCGCTTCGCCCTCACGGCCGGCAATGTTTCCACAGCAGCTGAAATCGGCGTGCAGACCCGGACTGGTTGGCATTTGCGACATCCATGGCTTCCGCGCGACGGCCCACTCGAGATCGCGCTCACCGGTGGCGTGTCGGCGCGCGCGGTGGCGCGAGATCTGTTTCTCGACGGAAACACGTTTCGCGACGGACCGCACGTCGGACATGAAGTCTTCGTCGGCTCTGGAGAGATCGGCGTGCTGATACGATTTCGCGCGTTGAGCCTGGCCTACCGCGCTGTCAACGACACGCGCTCCTACGCCGCTGGCCCGAAGTGGCATCCGTGGGCGTCGATCGTTGGCGGAATCACGTTCGGACATTGATGGCGGTGCAGTAAGACGCTGGACGTCCGGCATACCTCGCGCGATGTTCACGACATGCGACTCATTCATGCACGCGCGATCGCCCTCGCCTCATTCGCCGCGCTGGTAGCGCCGGCGTCCGCGTCGGCTCAGCAACTCAAGGCACTCAAGTTCGCGTCCGTTGTCGACGGCTCGGGGCGCGTTGTGCCGCAAGGTGTGATCATCGTGAGCGGCGACAAGATCGTACGCGTCGCGGGACCGCGGGATGCGCTTCCCGCAAACGCTCAAGTCGTCGACCTCACGCGCTACACGGCGATTCCCGGCTTGATCGATCTGCACACACACATGACGTACTACTGGGACGCGGCGTCGGGCACCGATCCGTGGCGTCAACCGGCCCGCACGCCGGAGCAGACCGTTCAACTGGCGCGCAAGAACGGCGAGAAAACGCTCGAGACGGGTGTGACGTCTGTGCGCGACCTCGGCGCGTCGAACTACACGGACGTCGCGCTTCGCGATTCGATCAACAAAGCCGGATGGATTGGACCGCGCATGTTCGTCGCCGGCTTTGGCCTGCAGCGCGCACGTCCACCCTTTCGCCCGAACACCGATTCAACTCGCACGGCGCGCGGCCGGGTATTCAACATCTCTCAAATCCCCGAGGCCGTGAAGCAACAGGTCGACGCCGGCGTGGATTACATCAAGATGTACGGCTCGACGGGGAGCGGCGCCGACGTGACCGGCAACGAGACGTTTTCATTCGACGAGATGAAGGCGGCCGTTGACGCCGCGCATGCGTTGGGCAAGCTGATCGCGATTCACTCGTATGGTCCGGAGGGCGGGCGCGACGCGACGCGGGCCGGTGCGAACTCGGTCGAGCATCCGATCGATCTCGACGACGCGACGCTCGCCGAGATGGCTCGCCGCGGAACGGTGTACGTCCCGACGATCGACCACAACCGCTATTACGCGGACAATGCGAAGGAGTACCGCTACACCGCGCAGCAGGTCGCGGCGCTCGACTCCTTCCGCGCCCGAAACTTCGAAACGGCGCGGCGCGCGTTCAAGGCCGGTGTGAAGCTTGGAATGGGATCGGACGCGGTGCACGCGGGGTTCGGCGAGAATACGCGCGAGCTGGGCTGGTTCGTGAAACTCGGCATGAACCCGGCTCAGGCGCTGACCACGGCTACGACAACTGCCGCCGAGGTGCTCGGCATGGGAAAAAGTCTTGGACAAATCGCGCCCGGATTCTTTGCCGACATTACCGCCGTCGAGGGCGATCCGCTTGCGGACATCAACGTCGTCCTGACGAAAGTCCGATGGGTGATGAAAGGCGGAACGGTCGTCGTCGACAAAACACGGTAGACCGCTCGTGTTGGCAAATGCGATGCGGATTCGAGTCATCGCGAGGCTCACTGGCATCGCGGCGTTCAGGGCGAGCCCCAGCCCTAAGCTTGTGAGCAATCAGAATTGAGCGATGCGCTGTACTCGGGCTGCTCACCGCCGCTCAACGCTGCGAGCTCACGCGCTTGGAGCTGGGGCTCGTCGTACCCATCGCGATGCCCGTCGGACGCACGAGTTTTCAAACGTTAGAAGCGACGTACCCCGGCCGTGTATATTTCCGCCACTATGCCAACCGCGAGTCCGGCAGCACCCCTGGTCGGAGTGATCATGGGGAGCAAGTCCGATCTGACCGTAATGCAGTCCGCGATCGATCTGCTGAAAGAGCTCGCCGTGCCGTTCGAGGCCAAGGTCGTCTCGGCGCATCGCACGCCTGACTGGATGTTCGAGTACGCGGGGACCGCCGAAGCGCGCGGCATCGAGGTGATCATCGCGGCGGCCGGCGGCGCGGCGCATCTTCCGGGCATGGTCGCCGCCAAGACGACACTTCCCGTGCTCGGCGTCCCGATCCCCGCGACGTTACTCAACGGGCTCGATTCGCTACTGTCGATCGTGCAGATGCCGAAGGGCGTTCCAGTGGGCACCTTGGCGATCGGAGAGCCGGGCGCGATCAACGCAGCGCTCCTGGCCACGGCCATCGTCTCGACGACGCGACCGGAACTTCGCTTGCGACTCCGCGCTTGGCGTCAGGCGCGCACCGACGACGTGCTCGCGAACACAACCATCACGACGTCGACCTGATGGCGATCGTTCGGCCCGGATCGACAATCGGGATTCTCGGCGGCGGGCAACTCGGTCGAATGACGGCGATGGCCGCACGCACGATGGGCTACCACGTGCACGTCCTCGATCCGGATGCCGAGTGTGCTGCGAGTGCGGTGGCCGACCGTGTTGTGGCCGCGAAATTCGATGACGCCGACGGCGCAGCCGATCTCGCTCGGCACTGCGACGTCGTCACGTTAGAGATCGAACAGATTGGCGTCGACGCACTCGATGCCGCGATGCGTCACGCGCCCGTGCGCCCCGGTCCGCACATCCTCGCGGTCATTCAAGATCGCTCAAAGCAAAAAACATGGCTCCGCGGCCACGGCTTTCCCGTCGGCGCGTACAGCGACGTAACGTCGGTATCGGAGCTCGAGAACGCCGCGCGTGACCTCGGCGCGCTATTCGTGAAAAGCTGTCGCGGCGGCTACGACGGACGGAGCCAGGCTCGCGTCGCATCGGCGGCCGAGGCGTCGGACGCCTGGGCGTCGCTCGGCGGACGGGCGGCCGTCGCAGAGCAGGCGCTCGACCTCCACGCCGAGCTGTCGGTGATGGTTGCTCGAAGTCCGAGCGGTGAGACGCGCGTCTACCCGCCGTCGCTTAACTATCACGCGCGTCAGATTCTCGCGTGGTCCGTCATGCCGGCGACGCTGCCACCACCCGTCACGACGCAAGCCGAGGCGATCGCCGTCGGAATCGCTGAACAGTTCGCGCTCGAGGGAATTCTCGCTGTCGAGCTATTTCTTCTCGGCGATGGATCGCTTCTCGTCAACGAGCTCGCGCCGCGGCCGCACAATTCCTTTCACCAAACGGAAGTCGCCTGCTCGACAAGCCAATTCGAGCAACTCGTTCGCGCTGCCTGCGATCTTCCCCTCGGTGACACGAGCGTCCGACGGCCAGGCGCGATTTTCAATCTGTTTGGCGAGCTGTGGGCAGACGGCGAGCCGGCGTTCGAGAGCGTGCTCGCCATGCCGGGCATACGGCTCCACCTCTACGGAAAACGCGGAGCGCGTGCCGGCAGAAAGATGGGACACCTCTCGGCGACAGCCGATACGGCTGAGGACGCACTCTCCCGTGTCTTGGCGGCCGCCACCGCGTTAGGCGCGCAGCTTGAATAGCGAAGCGTGGCCAACCACTGTGCAGAATGCTCATTCGTCGTCAAATCGTCGCGTTCGTGACATCAGCCTCAGCATCAATCGCCCTGCTGGGCTGCAGTAGCGCGCCCCAGACCGTCTATGGCAAACCATCGGCGGCACCAGCGCCCTTGCCCACGTCCGCCAAGCCGACACCTCCGCCACCGGCCCCGCGCGCGGGCCGCACGGCCACGGCAACGATTCGAGATCTCGCTGGCGCGCAGGCCGGCACCGTCACGTTTACGGACGCTTACGGCTGGGTGATCGTCGCGGGAAACATTACCGGGTTGGGACTCGGCGCACACGCGATCCACATTCACGAAGCGGGCAAGTGCGAAGCGCCGTTTACGACGGCGGGCGCCCATTTCAACCCTACGGAAAAGCATCACGGTTTTTTAAATCCTGACGGCGCGCACCTCGGCGACCTTCCGAACATCGATACGCCGGCCGCCGGCAAGCTGCGCTTCGAGTTTATGCTCGCTGGGGTGTCGCTTCGCGGCGAAAACGCGATCGTCGACGGCGACGGCGGGTCGATCGTTATTCACGGAAGCCGCGACAACTACCACACGGACCCTTCCGGCGACTCGGGATCACGGATCGCCTGCGGCGTCATCGTTCTCAAATGAGCACGTGCAAATAGCCGACTTCAGGCTCGAGCGATACTTCGCGCGCTGGGAATTCGCCGTGCGCCATGTACTCTGTGCGTCGGACTCCGAACCGTGGGCAATGCACGACCTTTTGGCGCTGGCCGACGATGACGCGCGAACGCGCTGGGACACGCTTCGCCTCGGCTACACTGAATCTCTCGGGCTGCCGGCGCTGCGCGACGAGATCGCGTCACTCTACCCCGGGCTCGTCGCCGAGGACGTCATGACGTTCGCGGGCGCGGAGGAAGCGGTTTTCCTCACGATGCATGCGACGCTGTCGGCGGGCGATCACGCGGTCGTCGTGTGGCCGGCGTATCAGTCGCTGCATGAGGTTGCCCGTTCGATCGGCGCGTCGGTGACACTCGTGCCGCTCAATCCGCGCGACTGGTCGCTTGACGTCGATGCAGTCGCCGCCGCGATGCGGCCCAACACGCGCCTCGTCGTCATCAACTTTCCTCACAATCCCACCGGTGCGCAGATCTCGCCCGCCGATTTCGCGAGGTTGGTCGCGATCGCGGAATTGCATGGCGCGCATCTCTTCTCCGACGAAGTTTATCGCTTTCTCGAGCACAGCTCCGAGCGATTGCCAACGGCCGCTGAGAGCTCGCCGACGGCAATTAGCCTGGGCGTGATGTCCAAGCCATTTGCGCTGGCAGGCATCCGCATTGGTTGGATCGCGACGCGCGACCGCGCAGTTCGGGCTCGCGTTGCGTCGCTCAAGGACTACACGACGATCTGCAGCTCGGCGCCCAGCGAGATCCTCGCGTTGATCGCGCTCCGCGCGCGCACACGGGTGCTCGAGCGAACGACCGACATCGTTCGGTCGAACCTCGAGGTGCTCGACGAATTCTTCGCGCGAAACGGCGATCGGTTCGAGTGGATCCGACCTCGCGCCGGGAGCACGGCGTTCCCGGCGCTGGTCGGCGGAGACATCGATCGGTTCGCGGCGGCGCTGGCCGAACACGAAGGCGTGCTCCTCCTGCCGGGCTCCCAATTTGGGTATCCCGGCAACCATTTTCGCCTTGGGTACGGTCGGTGCGATATGGTTGCCGGGTTGAATCGGCTCGAAGCGTTCGCCCGATCCCATCTTTGACCTGAGTACTTCTCGGAACGAAAATGCCGGAACCTCGGACGGCGCTGTCCGCGCCAATCAATCCAGTCACTTCGTCGAGTGAGCTGCTCGACGCGCTCGCCGTCGCGGCGGTCGGCGGCGTTCTCATCGGGATGTCCGGGCGAAAAACGGCCGGCAGCGCGTTGGTGCGCATGGCCGGATACGCGATGCTCGGTCTTGCGGCGCGACCGTTCATCTCGGCGGCCGTACGAAAAGCCGGGGCGCGCCGTCGCAGCCTTGCGACCACGTCGACGATCGAGATCGCGCGGTCGGTTCCCGAGGTCTTCGCGTTCTTCAAGGATTTCGAGAATTTCCCGCGCGTCATCGGGTCGGTGCGATCAGTCCTCGACTACCAGGATGGTCGCTCGCATTGGGAACTGTACACGCCGTCGGGCGCCGTCGTCGAATGGGATGCGGTCGTAACGAAGTACGTTCCGAACAGCGTCATCGCTTGGGAAAGCGTGGTTCGAAGTCTCGTGGACAGCTCGGGGATCGTTCGATTCACAGCGCTGTCCCCGACACGGACACGTGTGGATCTGGCGATCACGCATCGACCGATTCAGACAACGCTGAAAGACGCGATCCGCACGTTCCTCGCGCCGCACGGGAGAAACATGATCGACCGGCACCTCGACCGAATCCGGTTCTACCTGGAGTCGTTGCCCGTCGCGCCGACTGTGCCGTCCGAAGCGTAAGAGTGTGTCAGTCGGTACTACTCCGACTCGGCGCGGTCTGACGAACGCCGGCCCCGCTGACGTCGATCGGCGATTGGCGTGACGGCCGGCTCGTCCCGCGAAACATGCTTGACCTCGAACAGACGGAACGGTGGCTTGTCAGGATAGTTCGTCGCGAGGACGGTATGCGCGACGTTGAAGACAGGAATTCCAGTTTGCGTCACGCCTTCGGGTCGTCCTTTGTGCGCGTGGCCGTGAAAGACGGCGGTGACGTCGAAGCGTGAAAGTGGATCTTCCAGACGGCTCGATCCAAGCCAGGGAAAAATCTCGGGTGGCTCGCCCTCGACAGTCGCGCGAATCGGGGCGTAGTGCATGAGCACGATTCGGACGTCGGATTTCAGCCTGGCAAGAGCAGACTCGAGCTTCAGCGCCTCCTGCACTGCTTCGTGGACGAAGTCCTTGATGATTTTCTCTCCCCAAGGGCCGAGTGCTCCACGGCCAAACCCGCCGCAGAATCCGCGGATGCCGGCAAACCCCACGTCGTGGTACTCCCACGAATCGCCGTCGAGCATGTGCACGCCGACGTCGGTGAGGATCTTCACAATCTCGCCTTCTTCGCCCGCCTCAAAGTCGTGGTTACCGAGCACGGCCACGACTGGGATTTTCACCTGTGCCAGATCCTTGGCGAGGATCCGGGCTTCTTCGGCGAGGCCGTAGTCCGTGAGGTCTCCGCCAAGGAGGAGAACTTCCGCCGCATCAGCGATTTGATGAAACAGGGGCTGAAAACTCCCCTGTGATGTTTTCGAGTAGTGGATGTCGCCGAGGGCTGCGATTCTCATGGGGCTTGCGGGACCGGGGAAAGGGGAAGGGGGTGAACGACACCAGCCATGAGGCCACGAGACGACAGACGTGGCGCACTAACCGTTCCACCCTTCCACGTCCGCCAGCCCCCTTCCCGATCTAGCCTCGCTCTTGCATTCCGATGATCCAATGGCCAACCAATCGACCTTCGACGACCCCGGTCGCGACACGAACGCCTTCTATCGGCGGACGCTGCACGTGTTGAGCGACGCGCGTGTCCCATTTCTCGTCGGCGGATCGCATGCGGTGTTGAACTACACCGGAATCGTTCGCGAGACAAAGGATTTCGACTTGTTTCTTCGCCGCGACGACCTGGACGCCGCGCTCGTCGCGCTGGGTGAGGCTGGCTATCACACGGAAGTGACGTTCCCGCACTGGCTGGCGAAGGCGAAGCACGGCAACGACGTCGTCGATCTCGTGTTCAGCTCGGGCAACGGCGTGTGCTGCGTCGACGAAGCGTGGTTTCAATTCGCCACGGAGGCCGACGTCCTTGGAATGCCGGTGAAGTTCGCGCCCGTTGAAGAGCTGCTCTGGCAAAAGGCATTCGTCATGGAGCGCGAGCGATATGACGGAGCGGACATCGCTCACATTCTCCGCAGCTGCGCGGAAAAGCTGGACTGGGATCGACTCATGCGCCGGTTCGATCCGCATTGGCAACTGCTGCTGTCGTATCTCGTCTTGTTCGGCTTCATCTATCCGTCAGAGCGGCACCGCATCCCGACGGAAGTCGTGACGACCTTGTCCCAGCGTCTCGAGCAAGACACCGCGTCACCGGCGAGCGAGGATCGCGTCTGCAGAGGAACGCTGCTGTCGCGCGCGCAATATCTCCTCGACATCGGGCGCTATGGCTATGAGGACGCACGACTGTCCCCGCGAGGCAACATGTCCGCCGAGGATGCGGTGTATTGGACCTGGGCGATCGAGAACGTTCGCTGAACGATTGGAGTTCTCGAACAAATCAGCTTAGTGGTTTCCAAAATCGCGTGGCGGCAGCGATTGCAGATATAGCCAGATCGCGCGCAGTTCACTGTCCGTCATCTTGCCCAGCACCTGCCATGGCATCGGCTCTTTGAGCTCGTAGCCATCGGGGCGCTTGCCCGTTCTGAGCGTCTCGATGAACTGCGCCTCAGTCCATTTCCCAAGATTGCCCGTCTTCGTGAGGTTTCCCGACGGACCCCACGACGGATCGCCGAACTCCATTTTCCCGCCTGAAAACCCCATCCCGTGGCATTTGCGGCAACCGGCGATGATCGCGAGATAGCCGCCGTACTCCACGGTCTCACCAGGTACGACCGACATCGGCTTCCCCGCGGAATCGCGCATTCCCTCCGCCATGAGCAGCGGCATCTTCCCCGCCACGAGCAGCGCCCGAGGCAGCATCATCAGCTTGCTCGGCGCCAAGACGTTGTTTGCCGGAGCGAGATGCTGCACATAGGCGATCAGTGCCCGCATGTCGTCATCGCTCAGATATTGAAAATCGTCGGACGGCATGATTCTGAGCGCGCGTCCGTCACGACCAACGCCGTGCCGAACCGCGCGCTCGATGGTCTCGGGTGTGAGCGTTCCGCCGACGCCCCCTTCGCCGGAAGTCAGGTTGAGCGCGATCAATCTTCCCATCGGGGCGGCGTCGAATACCGGTTGGCCGCGAAGCCCGGGTCCGTGGCACCCGCCGCAACCGGCGACGGCCGATGCGAGATGCTCGCCTCGCGCCAGCGTCGCGCTGTCGCCCGCTATCGCAAGCGTTTCGGGAGGTACGACATATGTTCGGCGAAATCGCGACTCGCTCATCGAGTAGATCGCCCCGCCGGAAACGACGAGCACGAGAACGAGACCACCGACGGCATATCCGATTCGTTTGAGCCACGTGCGCATATCAGCACTCCATCGTGCGTTGATGCGACGAGTGTATGCGTTATCACCTGGGACCGCCACTCTCAAACCATTCCATGACACCGTCTGTCGGATAGGTGCGTAGAGTCCTCACCCACCCAACCCCGCGCAGACGATGCTTATTTCTTTACGACGACAATCGGTCGCGACCGTCGCGACGCTCGCCCTCGCGGCAGTGGCGACCGCCGGCGGCCAAACAGAGCGCCGCTCGCTCAGCGGCGATCAAGTCGCGATCTACAACATCGCCGGCAAAGTGCGTGTACAGGCCGGGCCCGGATCGCAAGTCGTCGTCGACGTCACCCGCGGCGGACGTGACGGGGGCCAGCTCACACTCGCAACCGGCGAGGTGCGTGGTTGGGAGTCGCTGCGCGTGATCTACCCGTCCGACCGGATCATCTATCCGGAGATGGGCTACCGCTCGCGCACCGACATGCACGTCAACAGCGACGGGACCTTCGACGACGGCGGCGACCGCGGATTCCGAAGCCGCGATCGCGTCGAGATTCGCGACTCAGGGTCCGGACTGGATGCGCACGCCGATCTCGTCGTCAGTGTCCCGCGCGGCCAACGGGTCGCGATTCACTGGGGCGTGGGCGAGGCGAGCGTCAGCAACGTGGACGGCGATCTGATCGTCAGCGTCGGATCCGCGAAGGTGACCGCGGAGCACACGCGCGGACGCCTGAATCTGGACACCGGCTCGGGCTCTGTCTCGGTCACCGACGCACAGGGCGACGTGACGCTCGACACGGGGTCGGGCGGAGTCACGGTGAATGGCGTCACCGGCAGCTCGCTGAACATGGACACAGGGTCGGGGACCATCCGCGCAAGCGACATCGATGTGAAAACTCTCAAGGCCGATGTCGGCTCGGGCGGCATCCGCCTCGCTCGCGTCAAAGCGCCGCGCATTGATCTCGATGCCGGCAGTGGCGGCGTCGATGTCGAAGTGCTCTCGGCGATCGACGACCTGCGAGTCGATGCGGGATCCGGCACCGTGACGCTCCGTCTCCCGGCCACACTCAGCGCCGACGTCGACATCGAGACGAGCAGCGGTGGCATCGATAGCGATTTCGCGGTGTCGGCGAACAATTTCCAGCGCCATCGCCTCCGCGGACGCATTGGCGATGGCAAAGGTCGCATTC
>Ga0105248_10010410_pt1 | contig 10243 bp, 7 predicted proteins | sample KBSS34metaG_FD_81524 | JGI IMG/M metagenome (GOLD analysis project Ga0105248, IMG submission 81524) | Switchgrass rhizosphere microbial communities from Kellogg Biological Station, Michigan, USA - KBS S3-4 metaG | ecosystem: Host-associated > Plants > Roots > Rhizosphere > Soil | place... | reverse complement strand
CGTGACAGTGCCGCCCAATCTGGCGCCTTACGTAGGACCGACCGAGAATCCGGCCACTACGCCGCAGCCAATGCCGGCGCCGCAGCCCGCGCCGGTGGTGGCTCGCGCCACTCCGTCGGTGACTCACCCGGAGCCGTCCGTGAAGCCCGCGCCTGCGCCGAGCGGCCAGGAGCTCGCGATGGCCGGCGGCACCATCGCCGATCTGAGCGACGGCGAGCTCTCGGACCTGCTCGGCGACATCGAGTCGCTCGACGCCGTTCCGTCGACCGAGGTCGAGTCGACGGAGTCGCTCCTGACGGGAAGACACAGGGGACGTCATGACTGAACGGAGGATCATCCTCGCGCTGCTGGCGCTGCTGCTCGCCACCGCACCAGCGAGCGCGCAGGGCGGCGGACGCCTGCGTGAGCCACGAGTCGGCGCGCCGGGTCGGCAGCAGCTGGAGACCCGGCTGCGTCAGCGCCTCTGGACCATCACGAAGAATCGCGTCGGCTTCACCGACGAGCAGATGAACCGGCTCGCGCAGACGAGTCGTCGGTTCGACACTCGGCGGCGCGAGCTCGCCATCGACGAGCGCCAGCAGCGTCAGCTCCTGCGACGCGAGATCCTCTCGGGCTCCGCCGCCGACCAGGCACAGGTCGCGACGGCGCTCGATCGCGTGCTGCAGATCCAGCGTCAGCGCATCGATCTGCAGATCGAGGAGCAGCGGGCGTTCGCCGAGTTCATGACTCCCGTGCAGCGGGCCCGATACGCCGCGCTCCAGGAACAGCTTCGGCGCCGCTTGGAAAAGCTGCGTGGGCAGCGCATGGGTACAGACTCGACGCTCGGCGCGGACGACCTGCGCTGAGCGGCTTCCCGTTCCCGCCTCACGCAACGGGTTGGCCGGCCGGCGAGTATTCAGATCGCCTGCCGCGCAGGATAGATTGGTGGGGTAGCTGGCCCGGGTGGCGGAATCGGTAGACGCAGGGGACTCAAAATCCCCCATCCTTCGGGATATACGAGTTCGAGTCTCGTCCCGGGTATTCACTCCTTGTGGCAAGGGAGACGCGGTGTGGCTAGTGGAACGCCTGGCGCACTGCATCGATGGCGATTCGCCGCACTCGCGTCGCTCGTCTTCGCGGTAGTTGCGGTCCACGCCGCTCACGGACACTGGATCGGCGATTTCTGGGAGCACAGCGCGGTCGTGCGGGAGCTGATGACGCATCCCGTGCACCCGCGCCATCCCTTGCTTCTCGTCGACGCGCCGCACGCCTTCGCAAGTCCCTATGCGCTCGTCGTCGCGACGCTCGCGCGTTCGAGCGACACGTCCGCCGTGACCGCGCTCACGGTGGCGAGCCTCGTCAACCTTCTGATGCTCTTCGTCGCGCTGCGTGTGTTCGTGCGACGATTCGCACCCGAGCAGGCCGAAGCAGTCAGCTTCTATCTGCTGCTCTTCATGCTCCTGCTCTGGGGACGCGAGCCGTGGGAGTTCAGCGGCTTCTTTCACGTCAACGCGCTGCATCATACGTTGCCTTATCCATCGGCGTGCGCGTTCTGGATCTCGCTGCTCCTCCTCGCGCTCAACGGAAAACGCGTCTCCGAAGGCAGGGCGTCGTTGCTTCTCCTCATCGTGCCGATGAGTGCGGTGGTGCTCCTCGTGCATCCTGCCGCCTTCCTGTTCGTGGCGACCGGACTCGTCGCGATGGCACTCGATGCGTCGGATCGACGGCGCGAATTGCTCACGGCGGTCTCGGTGCTCGCGATCGCGATCGTCATCGCGCTGCCGTGGCCCTACTTCCCGGTCTGGCAGCTGCTCTCGGGTGCATCCGCGGTGTTCAACGGGAACAATGCGGAGATGTATTCGCAGCCACTCCTGCGAACGTATCCCGCGCTCATCGGAGTGCCGCTGCTCGTTGCGGAAGCGCGACGGACGCGGCGTTGGAGCATGCTGGCCTGGGCCGCGATGCTGCTCGGCATCTATGTGTTCGGCTTCGCGACGGCGAACTACAACTACGGGCGCATCATCTTCTTCCTCGTCCTTCTGCTGCAGTTCGAGGTCGCGAAGTTCGCGGCGCGGCTCGAAGCGAGGCTGGACGCGCGTGGTATGGCGCACTCCTGGACGCTCGTGACCGCCGCCTCGGTCATCGTGAGCGTGCTGCTCTCGGCGAGGTCGCTCGTGAACGCGGAGCGGGACATTCGCCGGGGCGACCGGACCGACGCGGGCTATGCGTTCCTGGGCCGCGAGGTGGGCCAGTACGACGTCATGATGGTCGACCTGCGAACCGGCTGGATCGGGGCCACATTCGGCGGGAAGCTGGTGTCGAGTCAGCATCCGCTCGCTTTCGTCTCCGCCAGCGAGCAGCAGGCCCGACGCGCCGACGTGAGGACCTTCTTCAACCCGGCCACCAGCCAGGGTCAGCGAGCTCTGATCCTCAGCCGATATCGCGCGTCGTACCTGCTCGCTCCGCGCCGCTCAGCGCTCGACTCGACGGTGGTCCCGGAGAGTGAGTTTCGGGCCCTCGGTGTGGTCACGCACGAAGATGATCACTTTCTCCTCGTGCGCCTGAATCCGCGCGCCTTCGCGAGCGGGCCTCGCTGAACGTCGCCGCCTCACCTCGGCGGAGCAGCGCTCGCCGGCAACGGGGTGGGGCTCGCGCCGGTCGCGAACACCTCGTAGCTCACGTTTCCAGCCGACGACTCGAACACGGGCCGCATGCCGCCGATCAGCTTCTTCACGAACGCACCGCTGGCGGAGTCGTTGGGAGTGAGCGCAGCGAGCCTCTCGCGGGAGTCCGTGCTCAGGACGATGTACGCCGGCATGCGGTGGCTCCTGTAGCCGAACGACGGATCGTCCAGCACGTGCTGCTCGAAGCCAAGGCCCATGCCGAACTCGCCGCCGGCAATCACGAGGTCGCCGTCGTGAACGTGCGTGCGTAAGTAGGCCACCGCGGGAAGGAACGCGCGGTGATGCACGTCGAGCCTGGCGCGGTAGCCCACGCTGGCCACCGTGAACAACGCAAAGCCCGCCAACCCGACGCGTGCGGTCCACCGGCCCGCCGTGCCCATGCGGCTCACCTCGTCGGTGAAGAGCGCGAGGCACAGCGCCAACTGCGGCAGCACGTAGATCAGATACACGTACCAGCGGTGCGCGTCCGCCACCGTCAGCAGCAGCACCGAGAGAGCGGTGTAGAGGGCGAGCGCACGGGCCTTGGGGTTGGATCGGATCCCGGGCAGCCCCAGGCAGCCTATGAGCCCCACCGCGTACGCGACGAGCACCAGAATCTTCACGCGCATCAGCGGCGGCGCCCCGGGCCGCCAGCCCGCAAAGCGACCGATGTATCTCTCCCGGATCTCGGCGCTGATCATGCCGAGCGGTCCGAGGCGACCCTGCAGACGTCCGCTCGCGTTCTCGGCGAACTGCGCGCGGAACATCGCGGGATCCTTCGCGATGTACACACCCCACGCGGCGAGCGCGACGATGTAGGGAGCAGCGGCGAGCGCAATGTGGCGGAGACGAATGGCGCGCCAGTCGAGGACGATGGCGAACGTCGCCAGCCCGACCATGCCGAACACCGCGTACGGGTGCGTCATGCACGCCGCCGCGAGAAGGGTATTCGCCACGAGGACGGCCTTGTCCAGCGACCGCTCGCGCAGCGCGAGATAGCTCGCAATGCCGGCCCAGCTCAGGGCAGCCGTCATCACGTCATACCGCGCACTCGACAGGTTGACGAGGTCGTAGTTGAGCGCCACGAATACCAGGGCCGCGACGAATGCCGCGCGCTCGCGCGTGATCGAGCGCATCGTCGAGAGCAGCGAGAGCACCATGACCAGGCCGAACAGCACGCTGAGCGCCCGGAAGGACGTCCAGCTCACGCCGAACGCCTTGAACCAGGCGCCCAGCGTGACGAAGTACAGCGGCATGTTCGAGTAGACGCGTTGATCGAGTGTCGGGATCCACGACGTCCACATGGGCATCACGAAACGGCCCTGCGTGGCGAGTGCCGCTCCTGCGTTCGCGAAATGCCCTTCGTCCGACTGCGGCGGTCGCGTCGCCGCGAGGAGCAGGGCGAGCACGAGGAAAGTGAGCAGGGTCCCGATCGTCGCGTACACGAGCCCGCGATCGAGATCGAGGAAGCTCCTCCGCCCGTTGTCCGGCCTGGAGCCCGCCTCGAGCGGCGCGGCGAATGGCCGCGCCGAAGTTGACGTACTCACTGCGCGGGCCGGACTCCGCCGAGGAACGACGGATCGATCAGCGCATGGAGGAATGGCAGGTCGACATACATCAGTGCGACCATCACCACGGTGCAGGCCGTGACGGCGAGCATCAGCCTGGGCTCGTGGTACAGCTTCTCCGGATTCTGCGCGGCACTCTCGGCGCGGAAGCCGAGCTCCAGATACGCCGCCATGACGAGCGCGACGAAGGGGAAGGAGAGCACCAGCTCGAGCCGATAGCGGATGATGAATGCTCCGAAGAAGAGCATCGCCGCAGCAGCGTAGAACATGATGGCGATCAGCATCCGCTCGGGGGTGAAGTACGCGAGGGAACGTCGATACGCGGCGAGCTTGCCCGCCTCGGCGAGCTGTCGGACTTCCGCGTAGCGCTTGATTGCCATGAAGTAGCAGCCGACCATCCAGTAGCCGAGCAGCATCGTCGCCGGCGGCACGATCGCGGCCGTGACGATGTACCAGCCGGCGACCATACGGATCGGATTGTTGATCGCTTCGGTGAGGACGTCGATGTACGGAACGTCCTTGCTCCGGAGAGGGCGGATGTTGTAGACGCATCCCATGATCCAGAGCGCGACCAGCGCCGCGGTGAAGCGACCGCCGATCATCAGGCCCAGTGCCACTCCGGCGATGCCGAGAACGATCCACTGGACGTAGGCGAGCGGGATGCTCACGCGGCCGCTCGGAACGGGGCGCGACCGTTTCGTGGGGTGGTGTGCGTCGAACGGGGCGTCGAGCACTTCGTTGATCGTGTAGTTGCTCGACGCGACCAGTCCGACCGCGATCAGGCCGATGATGACCCGGACGAACGTGGCCATCCCGAAATGCGCGCCGGTGAGGCTCACGGCCGCGACGACGCCGGGAAGGACGAACACGTTCTTCGTCCAGTGATCGACGCGCATGATCTGCACGTGACCACGCAACGTCGGCGAGTTAGCCGCTGGAACGGGAAGCGGCTCAGCCGATTCGGACAAACTCATGGTCGCACTCTCAGATCAACGGTCATAGGCTCCTCTCGATACCACAAAAACGACCTACCTGACTCCTCCGCAACTGTTGCGGTCAGCCGCCCGGGTACAGCACGCGCGTCAGCTCGGGAAAGCCCTCGACGGGCACCCAGTCCTCACTTCCTGCGGGCGCGCGACCCTTCACGATGTACGCACGCATCCCCGCCCGTCGCGCGGCGACGGCATCCACTTCCACCCGATCGCCGACGTACACCGTCGATCCCGGCGACACGCCGAGCTCGCTGGCGACCTGCAACAGCCCTGCGGGGTCCGGCTTCAATCGCGAGGCCGCATCGTCCTGCGCACTCCTGACGACGTCCACCAGGTCCCTGATGCCAAGCGCCTGGAGCTTCGCCTCTGCGCGGTAGTCGGAAAACACTCCTATGCGCGAACCCCGTGCCTTCGCCGCCACGAGGAAGTCCCGCAGGCCGGTTCGTGCGGCGCGCGCAACCAGGTCGAGAGGCGCGCGCTCCATCCAGCGCTCGACGTGACGCTGCATCGCCTCCTCGTCGACCCCCGCAAGCCGCGCCGCCAGTGCCAGTTGACCACGATCACCGGTTCCGGCGGGCGGGGCATCGCGAAGTTGCTCCTGCGCACGCCGGTACGCGCCGAGCGCCCGGGCGCATGCGAGCCCCTCCCGCGGATGGCGTAGCGTATGCGCGCTCAGGCGGAGCAGCATCCCGAGGCGCACGGGCCGCTGCGCGTACATGGTGCCGTCGACATCGAGGATCACGGCGTCGGGCGTCGATCGATCCACGGATTCTGGCAGCAGGAGACCGGGGTAGGCGCGGGTTCGCACCCGACGTAGGACGGCCGCCAGGCGCAGGAGGCCCAGCGAGTCACACCACGCCGGCCAACCATCGAGAAGCTTATTCGTGAGGCGCGCAGCATTGCAACGACGTGACGCACAGGGCGAGACTTCTATCTCCCTCCCGCCGAAACGCCTCCGTGATTTGGTGCGTCCATTCGGCGGATCGTTCGGGGCCTGAACGTCTCAACAGCATCCCTTCTCATGGACAGTGGCGCTCGCGACATAGTGGCTGACCCGATAGCGAGCCGCTCGCACTGGTGGGGGCCCAGGCTGCTGCGATCGGTGCTGGCGCTCTCCGATCGGCAGCTCTTCGTGGCGTTGTTCGTGACTGCCCTCCTGCCACGGCTGCTGCTGGTCGCCGTCATCCCGCACGACGATGTGACGCTCGGTGAGCTGAACAACGTCGCCGTCTCGTGGGCCGAGCATGGCTACCTCGGTGATCCGTACGGATTCCCGACGGGGCCCAGCGCCCACATCGCTCCAGGATACGCCACGATCGTCGGTGTACTCATTCGCGTGAGCGGAAGTCGCCACGTTGGATTCCTGCTCGACCGGATTCTCTCGGCAATCGTCGTGGCGGGGCTGCTCGCGTTATTGCCGGTGATCGCTCGACGTCTCGGGCTGTCGCGTCTCGCCGGACTGCTCGCCTCGCTCGCGCTCCTCATTCCATTCTTCGCGTGGCTGGAGACGGCTGGAGACTGGGAAGCCCCGTGGACCGCCGCTTCGCTCGCCGCCGGACTCGCCGTGACGTGGCCGAGCATCAGCGGAGGCCGGCTCGGGGCGCGCGCAGGTGTAGTGGTGGGTATCGTGTGGGGGATCGCACTTCTCTTCTCGCCGTCGCTGCTTCCGGTCATCGTCGCGATTCACGCCATCGGCATTCTCCGCTGGCGCCCACGTCTTCGATCGTACATGGCGTACGCGACGAGCGCGGCGGTCGTGACGCTGCTGGTCATCACGCCGTACCTGATGCGCATTCATCGAGACCTGGGCGGCTTCGCGTTCATCCGCTCGAACCTTGGTCTCGAGCTCGCGGTGTCGAACAACGATCACGCCCAGCCGACGCTCAAGGCGAATCTGAAGAAGGGAGCGGGGATGGACACGCATCCCTACCTGAACGAGCCCGAGTCGAAGCGGGTTCGGGACATGGGCGAGCTGGCCTACAATCGCGCGAGGATGGCGGAGGCGAAGGCCTGGATCTCCACACACCCCGCCGCGTTCGTGAAGCTCGCGCTTCGGCGCGTCGGGCTGTTCTGGGTTCCGCGATCCGTTCGTCCGTACCAGACGGCCATCTTCCTGATCGCGCTCGTGGGCGCCATCGCGTATCTGATCCGCCTGTGGCCGCGCTCCCCCTATGAGGCGCTGATGCTCGCCGCGGTCCCGCTCAGTTACTCGGCGATCTACGTACTCGTGCAGACCGAGCCGCGGTACACATACCCGCTCCTCTGGCTGCACATGCTCCTGTGCGCCCAGCTGCTCTCGCGCTCGCGTCTGCTCGCGGGGGCCGAGGAGCTGGCCGATCCGAACGCGGGGGCGCTCGGCTGACGCCAGGGATCGCGCCGCTGAACTGGTCTCGCGGCGCGGGACTTCTTCGCTTGCGTGCGCTCCGCCGGCCCGGGTAGGTTTCGCCGGTTACGCCTACCTCTCACAGACACTCAAAAACGAATGGCCAGCTACCGCTTCGCGTCCCGCCCCTCGCAGGGCGAGGCGATCGCTTTCGAGCAGGGCGCTTTGAAGGTGCCCAACAATCCGGTCATCCCCTTCGTCGAAGGAGACGGCACCGGTCCCGATATCTGGCGCGCCTCGGTGCGTGTGTTCGACGCCGCCGTCGAGAAGGCGTATGGCGGCGAGCGGAAGGTCAGCTGGATGAAGGTGTTCGCCGGCGAGGAATCCCACGCGAAGCACGGCGAGTGGCTCCCCGACGAGACGCTCGAGGCGTTCAAGGAGTTCCGCGTCTCGATCAAGGGCCCGCTCTCGACGCCGGTCGGTGGCGGCATCCGGTCACTCAACGTGATGCTGCGTCAGGTCCTCGACCTGTACGCCTGCATCCGGCCGGTGCGCTACTTCGAGGGCGTCGGCAACCCGATGAAGGAGCCCGAGAAGCTCAACGTCGTGATCTTCCGTGAGAACACGGAGGACGTGTACGCGGGTATCGAGTGGAAGGCCGGTTCCCCCGAGGCCGATGAGCTGATCGCGTTCATTCACAGCAAGTTCGGGAAGGACATCCGCGACCACTCCGCGATCGGCATCAAGCCGATGTCTGAGTTCGGCTCGCGCCGGCTCGTGAAGATGGCGGCGCGCTACGCGCTCGAGAACAACCGCAAGTCGCTGACGCTCGTGCACAAGGGCAACATCATGAAGTTCACGGAGGGCGCCTTCCGCGACTGGGGCTACGACGAAGCGGCCAAGGCGTTCCCCGGCGAGACGTGCACCGAGGCGGAGCTCTCGAAGGGCGGCGCGGGTGCGCGGGCGGACTGCCTCGTCGTGAAGGATCGCATCGCGGACGCGATGTTCCAGCAGCTGCTGCTGCGTCCCGACGAGTACGACGTGATCGCGACGCCGAACCTGAACGGTGACTACATCTCCGACGCCGCGGCCGCGCAGGTCGGTGGCCTCGGGATTGCGCCGGGCGGCAACGTCGGCGACGGCCTCGCCGTGTTCGAGGCGACGCACGGCACCGCGCCGAAGTACGCGAACCTCGACAGGATCAACCCGGGCAGCGTGATCCTCTCCGGCGTGATGATGTTCGAGTACATGGGGTGGAAGGAAGCGGGCAAGTTGATCGTGACGGGCCTCGAGAACGCGATCAAGAGCAAGCGCGTCACGTACGATCTTGCACGCCAGATGTCCGGCTCGACGGAGGTGAGCACCTCCGCGTTCGGCGATCAGATCATCAAGGGGATGCGCGCCTGAGGCGCGCATCCCTTCACCGCACCAATCGGGCACCATGACGTTGAGTCTTTCCGCGGAGCGGGGCGCACCCGCTTCGCTCGACGTTCCTCTTCTGGTCGTCGCGCTCGCCGCAGGGGCGACGCTCGACGAGCCACTCGCCGCCCTCGATCGCCAGCTCGGTGGTGCGATCGACCGCCTGCTCACGCGCCGCGACTTCCGAGCGGGGCGTGATGAAACCTTGCATCTCGCCGGTGGCTCGTCCGGCCCGGCGCGCGTCCTTCTCATCGGCATCGGGAAGACTGATCGCGTCCCGGGGCTGCGTCGCGCGGGCGCGTTGGCCGCGCGTCAGGCGGGCCGTATGGGCGCCGGTCGATTGGCGTTCTACGCCGGCGCGCTCGATCGGCGCGAGACCGAGGCGGTTGCGCTCGGACTGGCCGCGGGTGCGTGGGACTACACTGACACCAAGACTCCCGCACCGGAAGACGAGCGTCGCGCGCCGTTGACTGCTGCCGCCATTCTCGCCGCGGACGCTGCGGGACTGGAGGACGGACACGCGCTCGCCGAGGGACACGGGCTGGCGCGCACGCTCGGAATGATGCCGGGCAATCTCTGTACGCCGGACTTTCTCGCCGCCACCGCGCGCGACATCGCCCAGCGTCACGGGCTGACGGTCACAGTGCTCGGCCGCGAGGAGATGGAGCGGGAAGGGATGGGCAGCTTCCTGAGCGTGGCGCAGGGCACGCCGCAGGACCCGAAGCTCATCGCGCTCGAGTATCGCGGCGGCGCTGCCGGCGCCAAGCCGGTGGCCCTCGTCGGGAAAGGCCTCTGCTTCGATTCGGGCGGCATCTCGATCAAGCCCGCGCAGGGCATGGAGTGGATGAAGTTCGACATGTGCGGCGCCGCCGGTGTGCTCGGTGCGATGGAGGCCATCGCTCGCATGCGCCTGCCGGTGAACGTCGTTGGTCTCGTCGGCTCGACGACGAACATGCCGTCCGGCACCGCGGTGAAGCCGGGCGATGTCGTGCGCAGCATGTCGGGCAAGTTCATCGAGATCATCAACACGGATGCTGAAGGGCGTCTCGTGCTCGCCGACGTGCTCTCCTACGCGAAGCGCTTCGAGCCCGCCGCCGTCGTCGACGCGGCGACGCTCACCGGCGCGTGCGTCATCGCGCTCGGACACACCGCGACTGGCGTGATGGGCAACGACGCGGCACTCGTGCGTGAGGTGATCGAAGCGGGAACACGCGCCGGTGAGCCGGGGTGGGAGCTTCCCATGTGGGACGACTACAAGGAGCTCATCAAGTCCGACGTGGCCGACATCAAGAACTCCGG
>Ga0105248_10010408_pt1 | contig 10244 bp, 6 predicted proteins | sample KBSS34metaG_FD_81524 | JGI IMG/M metagenome (GOLD analysis project Ga0105248, IMG submission 81524) | Switchgrass rhizosphere microbial communities from Kellogg Biological Station, Michigan, USA - KBS S3-4 metaG | ecosystem: Host-associated > Plants > Roots > Rhizosphere > Soil | place... | reverse complement strand
GGACCGGTTGCTGGAGCGGGCGGAAGCAGATGTCGGGGCCGCTTAACCAATGCCTTCTGAACCCGCTCTTAACGCAACAGGATGATTTTCCTCCCCATATGAATGCCCCCTGGCATCTTGGCACTAAGGAAATAGACCCCGGATGGTGCCTTACCTCCTGAACGGTCGCGGCCGTACCAGATGACTGTGTGGGGGCCAGGCGATCGAGTACCTTCGTCGATCACCGCGATTTCACGCCCCGTTACGTCGTGGATGGAAAGGCGAACGGGGCCAGACGCCGTGAGTACGTAATTGAATGCAGTCGCGGTCGCGAATGGATTGGGCCGAGCAGCTTCGAGCGTCGGCGACACGTGGGGCGCCGAAAGGCCGTCCCACCGCGCCATGTTGTAGGACGTCTTGCCGCCAACCTCGGAGAATTCTCCTCCAAAGTAGACGGAGTTCCCCAGAACTACCGCGCTAGCTGCGGGGCCATTGATACCGGAACCAATCTCAACCCAAGCCTCACGTAGCCATCGTGCCAGATAGTAGGTCTGTGAGAAGTTCTCGTTGAACGTGTATCCGCTTGCAAAAAGGTTCGGACCCGCTTGAAGTAAGCGGGCTTGGCTGCCAATCTCTCCCAACGGTTCCCATGCCAGGCCGGACCAGTACACCACTCCTTTGCTGCTGCCAGAAGCCGCGAGACGACCTTCAGCCGATCCGAGAGATCCGACGATTGACTGCAAGCCCGACCCGATGGGTTCCCAGACAGAACCATCCCAGGTCGCAATGTTAGAGGCAGGCACGCCGTTGATTGATTGGAATCGCCCCCCGACAACCAGTTTGCCGTTCCATTCGATCATGCTCTCAATCAAAGGGAAATAGGAGCCATCGCCATCAGCGCTGCCGATCTCCTGCCATTCGGATCCGTTCCAGCGGAGTACCATCGATCTTGGATTCTGAATGTCACGAAAAACTACAACGATCGACCCACCATAGCTTGCCATCACAAACGCCGGGCCCGGCATGGTCCCAAGCGGTTCCCACGCAGTTCCGCCGTGACGCCAGATTGCCGGGGTCATCTGATTTTGGTTCGACCACCCTGCCGCGTACAGAGTGTCGCGTTCGCTCAGGAGGGCGATGAGGTACTCGAGGCCGGGCGGGCGCGGGAAGGGCGTCCATTCGGTATCGGTCCACTCGGCCAGTCCATTCACTGGTTCCCATCCCGGAGGAGCGCCCGCGTACTGGAAATCGCCTGCGGCAACCACGTGGCCTCGATAAACAGCCAAGGATCTTACGTAGGCATACCCGGCACGATTGGCCAGTCCTTGCATTCCGGGCTCGACCGGCATCAACGGTACCCAGCTCTGATTGGATAACCGTGCCACAGAGAGTGCCACCGTGCTGGCATTGCCCTGGTCCGCGAACCTGACCGGCCCGGCCACGATGAGATCATTCCCGACGGGAACCAGGGAGGCCGGCATTCCCTCAACGGGTGGGGCGAGCCTCCACGACTGTCCGTCCCAGCGGCAGACGTTATTGGGCCCACCCGCATCGAGCTCTCCCGCGCTCGAGGAAAGTGAGGAAATCCAGGTAGGCGGCACGCCAAGCGCGCCCCATTGAGCGCCGTCCCAGGTTGCGATGTTTTCGACATCTACCGATCCCACCGAGTCGATGATGCCGCCGACAACGAGATCGGCGGAATGAACGCACATCGCGTAGATGGCGCTATACGGTTTCAGCCCTCCGCCGACCTCGGACCACGAGGTTCCGTCCCAGCGTGCAATCGCCTGTACGGGCATCGTGCCTAGCGTGTCGAACAGGCCACCGGCGAACAGCGCGCCGTCGAAGAAGGCGAACGAGGTAACGCCGTAATTCGCACCAGGAAGGTCAGTCGACTCAGTCCCGTTCCAGAGGGTGATGAGATAGGGCCATGCAGGTGCAGGATTCGGGGGGGTGGGGAAATAAAATTCGTACCAGTCATCCTGAGCGATCACGAGCGTGTCGCCCTGAGATGCCAAGGTCACTACGGTGGTGTTTGGTTGGATTGGACTCCAGTGAAAGGGCAGCCAAGCAGACCCATTCCAACGTGCGATCTTCCTCGCCTCGATGCCTCCCGCGAACCAGAAATCACCGCCCGCAACCAGATCTCCCTGATAGATGGCCAGACAGCTAACCGTCCCAACCTCAATACCAGAACCCAAGGAAACCCAGGCACCCCCATCCCAGCGGGCTATGTTGTTGACCTTCACGTCGCCAATCCGCGTGAACCTTCCCGCGATCACCAGAGATCCTTGGTAGTTGATGGCGGCGTTCACGGAGCCATCGGTGACGGGTAACTTGAAGCCGTCCCACCAACGCTCGTCTCCGGGTGCGAACGCACGGGAGTGGGGACGAGGGGCGGAGTGCCCTCTTGAGCCACCCCAACGTTCGCGAAGGAACGCGGGAACGCGAGGGTCGGTCTGTGGGGGAGGCGCAGCGCGATGGGAGTCGGCGGAGCTTGATGCGTGGCCCGAGCCGAGAAGTGCCTGGAATGTGATGAGGACGGTGAGGAATCTGCGCTTCATACCGCGGCCATGGTACTCCCAGAGTACACAGCGCCGGATAGAAAACCCCAAGGCCGTCCTAGTCTCGGGCTTACTCGTGCCTCAATGCCTCGATGGGATGGAGATTCGAGGCGCGCACCGCCGGCAGCATCCCGAACCCAACCCCCACCATCGAGCAGAACACCAGTCCGATGACCGCCCATTCCACTGGAACGTGCGCATCGAAGTGGGCGAAGAAGGCGACCAGGTTCCCCATCCCGAAGCCCGCCATCACGCCGATGATCCCGCCGATGTTGCACAGGATCACGGCCTCGAGCAGGAACTGGCTCAGGATGCTGGCGCGGGGCGCACCGAGCGCCTTCCGGATCCCGATCTCCCTCGTCCGCTCCGTGACGGCGACGAGCATGATGTTCATGATCCCGATCCCCGCCACCACGAGCGCGATGATCCCGATCACGAACGCGGCGAGCTTTACGCCCATGCTCACCTTGTTGAACTGGGTGATGAGGCTCGTCGAGTTGAAGAACTCGAAGTTGTCCTCCTGGCCGGGCCTCAACCCTCGGTCGCGGCGCAGGATCTGGCGGGTCTCCTCCATCGCGTCGTCCAGGAGCTCGGGCGTCTTCGCGCGCACGGTGATGTTCACCGAGCGCGGGAAGCCGTCCCGCCCCACAAGGCCGTAGGTGTTCACGAAAGTCGTGCACGGGATCAGCACGTAAGTATCGAAGCCTCCGCCGAACGCGGACTTCTTCTCATCGAAGACGCCGATCACCTCGTACACCCGCCCGTCCACGCGGATCTTCTTTCCGATGGGATCGGTGAAGGGGTAGAGTTTTTTTGCGATCGCGTAGCCGATGACGGCCACTTTCCGCGCCCCCTTGATGTCGATCGGCTCGAGGTTTCGTCCGACTCCCACGTAGTGGGTATTGTTCTGCGGGTACTCCGGCGTGCCGCCACAGATCGAGACGTTGGGATTGGTCGTGATCCCCTTGTAGCTCGCCGTGAACCCGAAGTCCCAGAGCTCCGACCCCACGAGGTCCACCGTGGTGGCGTGGTCGCGGACGGCCTGTGCGTTCTCGAGCGTGAGCGGGGGCCGCTTCATCGCCTTGCGCCGGTACTCCTGCGAGGCGAATCCCCCCGCGGGCCACTTCTGGACCTGGAAGGTCTGGGCGCCGAGGACGCTCATCTCCTTCTCCATGGTGCCCTGCACCACGGAGATCGCGGTCATCACCGCGATGATCGACGCGACGCCGGCCACGATCCCCACGAGGGTCAGGGTGGAGCGCAGCTTGTTGGCCACGAGGGCCTGGAAGCACATTCCTAGCGTGTCGTTGAGACGGCTCACGATCGGCTCCTATTCGTAGCGCAGGGACTCGATGGGATCGAGCCGCGCGCCCCGGTACGCGGGCACGAGTCCCGCCGCCACACCGACCGCGATCGAGACCACCACCGCGATGATGACGATGGGAATCGAGAGACTCGCCGGCATCACCATCGCGTTGATCACGGCGGTGAGGATCCCCGCCAACACCACGCCGATGGTGCCCCCGACAAGGCAGATCGAGGAGGACTCGAGGAGGAACTGGTAGAGGATGCTCCGCCGTGTCGCGCCGATCGCCTTGCGCACGCCGATCTCGCGCGTCCGCTCCGTGACCGAGACGAACATGATGTTCATCACGCCGACCGCTCCGACGAAGAGCGAGATGCCCGTCACGATGAATCCGATGAGGAAGACCACGCCCATCGTGTTGTTGAACGTGCTCACGAGGGTGTCGAGCTTGTTGATGGCGAAGTTGTCGGACTCGACCGGACGGAGCCCGCGGATGGCGCGCATTTGCCCGATCACTTCGAACTCCATGTCCCCAAGCGCCTCCTGGGACGGCGCCTTGACCGCGATGTTGACGTCCGTCCGCCCGTGGCCGCCACCGAACGCGCGCACGTACGAGGTGATGGGGATGAAGATCTGGCGGTCGAAGTTGGGACCCCCCATGAAGGCGCCCCCCTGCTTCTCCATCAGTCCGATCACGCGGAAGTCATTGGGCCCGATCTTGATGATCTTGTTGAGCGGGCTGACGGTTCCGAAAAGCCCCTTCGCGACCTCGGTCCCGATGACGCAGACGTCCTTCTTGTACTCGACGTCGAACGGCATGAGGAAGCGCCCGGCCTGGGGCTGCGCGCTGGACATGCGCGACTGCTTCTCGGTCGTCCCGATGGTGTAGACGCCGTCCATCGTCTCGTTCCGGTACTTCACCGGCTGCGGGCCGCTCATGGTGGGATTCACGACCGCGCGGCCGCGGAGCTTGTCCTCGAGCGCGGCGGCTTCGTGGAGATCGAGGTTGGGGCGATTCCGGAAATTGCGGAAGTCGTTCATGTTCACCCACGGCATGCGCGAGACGTAGAGCACGTCCGCCCCGACGCTCGCGAAGCTCTCGCGGAACCGGTTCTGGAGACCGTTCGCGGCGGTCATGGTCACGACCACCGCCACGATCCCGATCACGATTCCGAGCGTGGTCAGGATGCCGCGGGATTTGTTGGCGCGAAGCGCCTGCAGCGCGATCTGGAACGACTCGCGCAGCGCGAGTCTGTTGCTCATGCTACCCCTGCGACCCTTCGGGCCGCTCCCGTTCCGGCTTCTTCGTGTTGTCCACGTTCACCACGGCCCCATTGTCGAGGTCCTTCGAGATCGCGCGATAGCTGCCGGTGACGATCTCGTCCCCCTCCTTGAGCCCGGAGGTCACTTCGATGAGGTCCTCGCCCTGGATCCCGGTCTTCACCTGGCGGGCGACGGCCTTCCCGTTCTCGATGCAGAAGACGATCTCGACGAAGCCGTCCTTGTCCGCCTGGTACTTGGTCTCCGCGTCCTTCCGCTTCTGCCCCTTCATCGCGAGCTGGTCCACGCTGCGCGCGGCCACCGCCTGGAGCGGCACGGAGAGGGCGCTGTCGTTGACCTTGGTCGTGATGTTGGCGCTCGCGGTCATGCCGGGGCGGAGCGTCTTGGGCGGATTCAGGATCGCGATCTTGATCTCGAATTCGGTCTTCTGCTCGGTCGTGCCCTGGCCCTGCGACACCGCGCTCGAGCCGATCTCCGAAACCACACCCTTCAGCTGCTGGCCCGGAAGCGCGTCCACCTCGATCTCCGCTTCCTGGCCGAGCGCGATCGACATGATGTCGTTCTCGTCGACGTTGACCTCCGCCTCCATGGCGTTGAGGTCCGCGACCGTGAGGATCACGTCCTTCTGGAACTGGGAGCCGAGCGCGATCTCGCCCTGTTCCTTGTTGAGGGCGCTGACCGTGCCCGACATGGGGGCGTAGATCGTGGTCTTGGAGAGGTCGTCGCGCGCTTGCTTCAGCGCGGCCTTGCTCTGCGCCACCTGGTCGAGGGTCGACTTGTAGCGGGCCACCTCGACCTGGTACTCGGCCTGCTTCGCCTCGAACGAGGACTGGGACTCGAGCCCCGTCGCGACCATCTGCTTCGAGCGCTTGTACTCGTTCTCGGTGCGGGTCTTGTTCTCGGCGACGAGGCTCACGTTGGCCTCGGCCGCACTCACCGCGGCGACCGCGTTCTCGACGGCGGCGAGATAGCGCTCGCGCGCGAGGGTCACGAGGAGCGTGCCCTTGTTCACCCACTGCCCTTCGACCACGGGGAGCTTCTCGATCTTGCCGCTGACGTCGGCCGAGATCTCGACCTTCGTCTTGGGCTGGATCTTCCCGGTGGCGCTCACCCGCTGCACGATCTTGGCGCGGCTCACCTTGGCGGTCTGCACGACCGGGACCTTGCCGCCCCGGCCCTTGAGGGCCATTCCGGTCACCACCGCGACCAGCACGACGATGCCCGCGATGACCAGGATGGTCCTCTTCTTCCTGGCCCCACCGACTTTGTTGCTCATGGCCCAGCGACCTCCATTTTCTTGATGTTCATGGAATTACCCCGAACCCGTGCCAGCAGAACAAGTACGGCCGGAGCGGACCCAGGGTTTCGCTTGGCTTCGCGAGGGAGCGATGCGGAGCGGCCGGCAGGGCCGGGGAGTCGTCGTTCTGCTTCTGCCCACGTGGAAATTCGTAGGGAGTCTACCGCCCCTGGCCACGAGTTTCCAGGGGGCACGGGGCCGGACCGCTCCGAGTGGCGCGTCACGGGGGCTGGCCTCCCTCCGTACCGGGGGTATACCCTTCCAGCCTGCTGTTCCCACGTACCAGGAGGCTTTCCATGGCTGCCCAACGCTACGACGTCATCGTGGTCGGCGCGCGATGCTCCGGCTCCCCGTTGGCCATGCTCCTCGCGAGGAAGGGATACCGCGTCCTCGTGGTCGACAAGGCCTCGTTCCCGAGCGACACCCTCTCCACTCATCTCATCCATCCTCCGGGCATCGCCGCCATGAAGCGGTGGGGGGTGCTGGACCAAGTCACGGCCACCGGCTGTCCTCCCATCGACACCTACGCGCTCGACTTCGGCGCCTTCACGCTCGTCGGCGCCCCAGGCACAAAGGAATCCCCCGTCGCGTACGGACCCCGCCGCACCGTACTCGACAAGATTCTGGTCGACGCGGCAGGCGACGCTGGGGCGGACGTGCGAGAGGAGTTCTCGGTAGATGAGATACTGGTCGAGGACGGAAAGGTTGTTGGAATTCGTGGGCACGAGAAGGGGGGCGGGAGCGTCGTCGACCGCGCCCGCGTGGTGGTGGGGGCCGACGGCCGGCACTCCCTGGTCGCCAAGGCCGTCGCCCCGGAGTCCTACCACGAGAAGCCGATGCTCCTCTGCGGCTACTACTCCTACTTCAGCGGCATGGACGTGACCCGGTTCGAGACCTACTCCCGAAACCACCGCGGGTTCGCCACCTTTCCCACCAACGACGGCCTGACCCTCGTGGTCGGCGGCTGGCCCTACCGGGAATTCGAGGCGAACAAGTCGGACGTGGAGCGGCACTGGATGGCAATGCTCGACCAGGAGCCGACCTTCGCGGCTCGCGTCCGCGCGGGCAAGCGGGAGGAGAAGTTCTACGGCACGCCCGTGCCCAACTACTTCCGGAAGCCGTACGGGCCGGGCTGGGCGCTGGTCGGAGACGCCGGATACAACCGGGACTACATCACGGCCTTCGGAATCACGGACGCGTTCCTCCAGTCGGAGCAGGTCGCGACCGCGCTCGACCAGCATTTCCTGGGAGCGAAGTACGACGACGTCATGAGCCGCTACCAGAAATCACGCGACGAGTGGTCGCTTCCCTTCTACGAGTTCACGACCGGGATCGCGACCATGGAGCCGCCGCCGCCCCAGATGCAGCAGGTATTCGCGGCGATGGCGGGCAATCAGGAAGCGATGGACGGGTTCGCGCGGGTCAACGCGCTCGTGACGTCGCCGGCGGAGTTCTTCACGGAGGCGAACATCGGGAAGATCATGGCCGCGGCGGGAAGTCGGAGCTGAGCGGCTACCAGATGCGGATGCGGTTCTCCGGAGGCAGGTAGTAGGTATCGCCGGGCTTCACCTCCGGGAACGCCGCATACCAGCCGTCGTCGTTCCGGATCACGCCGTTCACCCGGTACTCCCCCGGGCTGTGCTCGTTCGACATCACGCGCTGGCGCATCGCGGCGTCGGTCGTCTTGTACCGCCAGTACTGCGCGAAGGCGAGATAGAAGCGCTGGTCGCCCGTATATCCGTTGAGGACGGGCGCCGGCTTCCCCTTGAGTGAGATCTTGTACGCCGCGTGCGCGATGCGGATTCCGGCGAGGTCCGCCAGGTTCTCCCCGAGCGTGAGATGCCCGTTCACGTGTAACCCTGGCAGCGGCTCGTAGCTGTCGTACTGCTTGGCGAGCGCTTCGGCGCGCTCGTCGAACTGCTTCCGATCCGCGTCGGTCCACCACATCCGCAGCGTGCCGTGCCCGTCGTACTTCGAGCCCTGGTCGTCGAACCCATGGCTGATCTCGTGCCCGATGGTGCAGCCGATCGAGCCGTAGTTCACCGCGTCGTCCGCGTTGGGATCGAAGAAGGGCGGCTGGAGGATGCCCGCCGGGAAGACGATCTCATTCGCGACCGGCTCGTAATACGCGTTCACGGTCGGCGCCGTCATGACCCACTCGCTCCGGTCGACCACCTGGTCCAGGCGCTTGAGCCTCCGGTTCCAGTCGAAGGAATTCGTGTTCTTGACGCTCGCCACGAGATTCGACCGGTCGATCTGGAGCGCGGAGTAGTCGCGCCAGTGGCTCGGATAGCCCACCTTCACCGTGAACTTGTCGAGCTTCGCGAGCGCGGCCGTGCGCGTCTCCGGGGACATCCAGTCGAGCTTCTCGATGGACGCGCGGCACGCCTTGAGTAGGTTCTGGACCAGCGTCTCGACGGCTGCCTTGGACTCGGGCGGGAAGTACTCGCGGACGAAGATCTTGCCCAGGGCCTCGCCCATGCGCCGGTCCGCGACGCGCGCGGCGCGCGCCGGACGAGGGAGCTGGCGACTCCTGCCCTGAAGCGTCGTACCGTACATGGTGAAGTTCAGATCGTCGACCTGGCGCGGAAGACAGTCGGCAAAGGCGTGCAGATACTGGACCGCGAGGTAGTCGCGCCACACATCGATGGGGGTCGCCGCGAAGATCTGCGCGAGCTTCGGAAAGGCCGTCAACTCGCCCACGTTGACGATCCGGTCCCCTTTCGGGGAGCGCGGGGGAATTCCCGCGGCTTCGAGAAAGGCCGTCCAGGGATATCCAGGCGCCGTCGCGGTGAGGTTCGAGATCGTCAGCGGGTTGTAGGTCTTGTCCGCATCGCGACGATCGGCCGCCGGCCAGTGCGCGGTCGCGATCTGCTTCTCGAGCGCGTAGACGGCGGCAGCGCGCGTGGGCGCGTCTTTCCGGCCACCGATCGCGAGCATGCGCGCCAGATAGTCCTGATACGCCCTGCGCGCGGTGTCGAGCTGAGGATCGTCCTTCAAGTAGTAGTCGCGATCGGGCAGCCCCAGGCCCGCCTGGGTGAGCCGGACCACGTAGGCGTCCGGATCCTTGTCGTCGACCTGGATGCGCATCGCGAACGGACCGTCGATATGGAGCGAGGGGTCCCCCAGAATCCGCGCCACGTCCTCGAGCGACGCCGCGGCGTTGATGCGCGCGAGATCCGCGGCCGCCGGTTGGAGTGCGGACGCCTCGATCTGCGTCGTGTCCATATAGGCTTCGTACAGATCGCGGAGCTTCTTCTCTTCCTCGGTCAGGTTGGTCCGGCCGTGTAGCTCCACGAAGATCGCCTTGAGCCGCTCGTCGTTTCGGATGATGAGATCGAGGAAGGTGCCCGCCGCGGAGCGGTCCGGCGGGATCTGCGCGGTCTTGAGCCAGCCGTTGTTGACGTAGGTGAAGAAGTCGGCGCCCGGCTTGATCGTCGGATCGACGTAGTCGATCGCCACACCCCAGGGCGGCACCACGGGGGTGGCCTTCGACGGCGCGGCGACCGCGAGAGTCGGGACGCTCAGGGCGCCGGCGAGGACCGGGGCGAGGATTGCATGGCGCAACCGCATGGTCGTCGAGGCTAGCAGGGTCCGCCCCGCGAGGCAACGCCAGGTAGCCCCGATCGTCCCGAATCGCTACTCTCCATGCTGCGATCCAAGATCGAACACGTGCCAGGCGGATGATGGAGGTCCACGGGTGGAGCAGCCAGCAAAGCCGGACAAGCGTCCCAATCGAAGCGCGATCGTGCGGCGAATCATCCTGCTGGTCCTTCTCCTGGGCGCCGGCGTCGCCATCTGGAAGTGGACCCACCGT
>Ga0105248_10010406_pt1 | contig 10246 bp, 3 predicted proteins | sample KBSS34metaG_FD_81524 | JGI IMG/M metagenome (GOLD analysis project Ga0105248, IMG submission 81524) | Switchgrass rhizosphere microbial communities from Kellogg Biological Station, Michigan, USA - KBS S3-4 metaG | ecosystem: Host-associated > Plants > Roots > Rhizosphere > Soil | place... | reverse complement strand
TTTCCGTCGGACACCCGCGTCTCGTCATCGCGCTGGTGTGCGTCGTGACCGTGTTTGCCCTGGTCTTCATTCCGCGGATTCAACTGCGCCTCGACGGCCAGTCGTTAATTCCTTCCAACCTGCCGCAGTTTGCCGAAGGCGACCGGGCGGCGTCGCGGTTCGAACTGCGCGACCTGGTGTTGATAGGTGTCGGCAATGAAGAGTCAGGCGTGTACACACCCGAGACGCTGCAACGCATCGCGCGCTTGAGTGAGCGACTCAGTCGCGTCGAGGGAGTCGTTGCGAATTCCGTCGTGAGTATCGCCACGGTGCCGCGTGTCGCTCTTATCAATGGCGAGGTTGACACTGGCCCACTGTTCCGACCGGAGGATCAATTAGACGCGGACACAATCCAACAACTGCGCCGCGAAGTGGTCAAGCGAGGTTACAACACCGGCGGGCTCGTCTCAGCCGACGGGAAAGGAGCGGCGATCATCGCGAAGGTCGAGCCCGGCGCTGATCGCTATCGTCTACTCGAAGCGACGCGCACACTGATCGCGAGCGAGTCGTCCGGCAAAGACTCGATCTATCTCAGCGGGTCGGCCCTCGCGCAAGCAGTCCTTGGCGAAGCGACGGCCCGCGACCTCGCGCGTTTGATACCGGCCGTGATCGCCGTCCTCGGACTAATGCTGTTTTTGTCGTTTCGCCACCCCGCGCCGGCGCTGTTGTCGCTCACCGAAATCGGCGTGAGCCTCGTCTGGATGTCGGGGTTGATGGGCCTGACCGGTCAGCCGGTGTTCGTCACGACCCTCGTGCTGCCCGTAGTACTCATCTGCGTCGGCGTGTCCGATGATGTGTACGCGCTGGGCCATTACTTCAACGAAGCGGAGCGCGCCCCGGACGCGTCCACAGAAGAGACGATAATCGCGGCGTTCAGTAGCTCCGCGCACTCCGTCGGCATAACTGCCGTTTCAACTGTCGTCGGACTGCTCTCGATGGCGGCTGTAAGCCTCAACCCGCTGCGCGTCTTCGGCCTGTTCGGCTCTGCGGCGATCATCTTCTCGACATTGTTCACGTTCTCTTTACTTCCCGCACTGCTCGCGCTCTGCAGACCGCGCCTCCGCTACAAAGACTCCACGGCAACACTCGGCGGGCGTCCCGCCACCTCGGCGCTGCGCTTGTTAACCGGCCATGCGAGCCCGCGTCGCGTCGCTGTCGGCGCGATCGTGATCGCAGCGTGCGCCATCCTCGCAACGATGCGCCTGCGCGTCGACGATAGCTGGATCCGAAACCTCCCGGCGCAGAGCGACATCGTGCAAGGCGACAGGTTCTTCAACGACAAAATGGCCGGAACGACCGCGCTCGAACTGATGGTAGATGCCACGCGCGCAAATTGGTTCAGCAGCGTGGAAGGCATCTCGGCGCTGGGTTCGCTCGAGTGGGTTCTCGCGAGAGTTCCCCATGTCGGCGGCGTCAACTGCCTCTTCAACGACGTCGTGAGAACCAACGCGTCTCTTGCCGGCTTGAATTACGCCGCCTACCGCGCAGCCCTGCGCAGCGGACGCTTGCCTCTCAGGGCTGAGGACGTCGAACGTGCATTCAAGGTGCTGTCACACTCGACGCAGGCGCCGATCAGCGAGCGGGTTGACGACGAACATCGCTGGGCACGCATCACGGTCTTCATTCGCGACGCCGATTACAGCCGCATCGACAACGTGCTGCGAGCGGCCGAGCGCGAGACGTTGGACCAGGGGCGCGGCTACAAAATCGTGCCTTTCGGTGATGGGTGGATCAGCTACCTGACGGTGCGGCTGCTGGTTGAAGGGCAGGCGTCGTCGATTGCGTTGGCGCTGGTAACGGATCTGGTTCTCATCACCCTCCTGCTCGGGTCCGCGCGCATGGGATTGATCGCCGTACTACCCGTCGCTTTCAGCCTGCTCCTTGTGCTCGCCGCACTCGCGCTCACCGGCACGCCGCTCGGAATCGCAAACTCGATGTTCGCGGGCATCGCGCTCGGCATCGGATTGGATTTTGCGATTCACCTGACCACGACCTACCGGCAAAAACTTCGTGAAGGCAAGCCCGCGATCGAAGCTCTGCAGAGCACGATCGAAGTCACCGGACCCGCGGTCTGCGTCAGCGCCGCTTCGATCACCGCCGGTTTTTCCGTGCTGCTGTTGTCTGAAATTGCTCCCAACGTGCAGCTCGGGTTGATGATCTGTCTGTGCCTCGTGACGTGCGCGATCACGACGTTGCTGCTGATTCCCAGCCTGCTCAGACTTTGGAAGGTCGTTAAATAAACAGCTCACTTCAGTGTGTCGGCGAGCAAGAAGGGAAGAGACACGAGGAGCGGTGGATCGGTCACGGCCATCGGTCTCAGGGAGATGGTAAACGGACCGCCGGCGGTGCCTTGTCGCACGATCACCGGCGCGTTGCTTGATCCGACGAGGAGGCTCGCGCTGTCAGGCAACAAGTAGCCGAGCGTGTCGGCGAAGCGAGGCAGGGCCGCGGCGAGAAGGTGATAGATTCCGTCAGGAACCGGTCCGATACGAAACGCGCCGGGCGACGTAAGCAGAGCGCCACCGGCCGGTCGACTCTGCGGTATGTGAACGCGGAAGAGACCGACGAAGATTGGTCCCGCGTCGGGCGTGGGCGAATCGACAAACCCCTCGACACAGTTAACCGTTGCGCGGAGCGTCGCGCGTTCTGTCAGCTCTGCGTAGTGAGCGAAGAGTGATTCGACGGACGACGGCGTGATTCGGTCAGCGAGATAGCGAAACTCACGTGGTCCGAGGCCGACGCGTTGCGTGAAACGCCTCGTGAAAGTGCTGAGACTGTTGTAGCCAACCTCGAAGCTGATGTCGGTGATGCTCAGGTTCGTGTTCAGGAGCAGCCGCTTCGCTTCGTCCAGCCGCATCGCCGAGATGAACTTCGCGGGCGGAAGACCCGTGATCTGGTGAAACACGCGATTGAAATGGAACGCGCTGAGATACGCGACGCGCGACATATCTCGCAACGAGATCGGCTCACACAACCGCCCACGCGCACTTGTGATCACACGCTCGACCGCGCGGCGATGTGACGCAAGCGTCTCTTCGCGGCACGCCGAATTCGGGACTTCATTAAACGGCTCGTTTCGCAACTGTTCAGCTTGCATATTCCCTCAACGCTTCGCGCAATGGATTCGGCACCGGAACGGGAACCACCTGCTCGCCTTCGCGCTGCATGCACGCGACCTGTTGCTCGCCGCGGGCGACCAGCTCTTCACCGGTCGCGGTATGCCGCCAGTACTCGAAGTTCATCGTGATGCGGTTCTGTCCGAGTTCGCCGAGACGCATGCGTAAGATGACCTCGTCGAAGGCGACGAGCTCCGCCATGAACTCACACGACACGCGCGTGGTCACGAGCACGAGGCCAAACTTGAGTGCTTCGATGATCTCGGGAGCTCGATCACGCAGAAACATCTCGCGGCAGCGTCCCTGCCAGCGCACGTGGTTGGCGTAGTAAACATTTCCGATCAAGTTTGTCTCCTCGAACCCGACGACGTGCCGGTATTCATACGCGCGCATCTCCGCCTCCCGTTAGCAACGCGATCGCCAGATCCTCTTTCACGTCTTGGGTCTTGAGCACGCACGACGCGATTTTCAGCTCGCCGGACGCGAGCAAGATCCAACCGTTAAGCGCTACGCTCGCGAAGACGAGAGGCGCAGCTACACCGGCGCCCGCTTTTTTCAGACACTCAACTGCCGTCCAGACGCGCGTCGCTGCGACGTCGAGGGTTTCGTGTGTTTCGCGGGTGATTATCTCGGCGAGTTTGAATCGCTCAACGCCGAGCATGTCGCACCAAATTCCGGGTGGACGGATCGTGACGGCTTCGAGGTCGCAACCGACGGGAGAACGGCCGGCGACAGCCATCGTCAGGTCGCCGGAGTGAGAAGCGGACACGTCGCGTCCGTTGCACGCTTCAGGTTTTCCATTCGCGCGCCGAATGATCCCGCACGCGCCGAGTGCTGTCTCGATCGCGCGTGTGCTGCGATCGCGACGATCGGATATTCCGTCGCGTTCGAAGGCGACCGAGATACTCGCGCCGGGAACGAGCTCCAGCAGACATCGTTCGACGTAGGGCGTCAGCAGACCTTCCGGCCATGGACCATTGAAGTCGGCGCCGCTCATGGCGCGCAGATGCAGCCGTTCCCAGCGTTCGAGCACGCGCCCTTCAATATCAGTCAACTCGACGTCGTACACGAAGTCTTTCGCAAATCGTGCTCGTTCGTGTGCGCACACGACTAGCTCGCCGGCGTGTCCGTTCAAATTTCCGGTAATCCGTTCGACGCCGATCGGCAGGAGTGTGATCTGCGGTACGCATGCCTGAACTGCGTGGATGGCAGCATCACGTGCGCCTGGATCTCCGAGCACGAGTCCACCCGGCAAATATCGGCCGAACCAGGCGGTCGTGCCGTCGGGCATTATCCCGGCCGCGCACTCTGTTGCTTTCAGCGTGCGGTATTCGCGGAGACGTTGAAAGCGGCCACCGTGGAACAGCACTCTGCCGTAAAGATCGCGCGCGGGATCGACAGCGAGGCGCGTCGAAGCGCACTTGAGATCGATCGTGCCGAGGCGGGCGGCATCATCCGCGGACTCGGAAGGAGCGCGACACACTGCACGGAAATAGTCGATCTGAAAACCCGTTTCGGAACTGCGCACGACGATCTCCACGCAGCCGGGATCGCGCACGAGTGCGGCGACGCGAATCGTATTGGCGGCTCCTTCAGCGACGACAACCGGCCGCTCAAATCTGACCTGCTCGAAGATTGGCGGCGCGTTCGTTTCCGTCAGCGCCATGAAGACCTGGGCCATCGCCTCCATGCCCATCACCGCCGGCAGCAGCCGCTCACCGCGAAAGACGTGGTCGTCCAGGTAAGGATCGGTTGCTGCGGACAACTCCGCGTCAACGACCAGCTCGATCCCTGGCCAGTGAACGCGCGGCTTTTCCAGGAAGCGCAGGAACGGAAGCTCGGGCCTTTCGACTTTCAGCGTCGGCATCTCGCGTAACCGGCCCATGACCACCGCAGCGACGTTTCTTGACTTGCGGCAGAGAAGCCTGCGCAACGCGTCCAGGCCCTTCTCTACAGGGATCGGAGTGATTCCCTGTTGGGCCAACTCGTCTACCGTGCCGAGCCGCGCGCCCATGCCGACGCCCGACCACACGGACCATTCGATGGCGAGGCAACGGCAGCGCGGGTGCGCGGTTTGCCACTGCTCAGTCAAACGCGTGAGCCATTCGTTAGCGAGGCCGTAGTGCGCTTCGCCCGGGAGTCCCGTTCGCGCGATGATCGAGGAGAAGGTGATGAAGAGACGCAAGCGATCGGGATCGATCGCCGCCAGCAGGTTTTGCGCGCCCTGGATTTTTGGCGCTAATGTTTCTGAGAAGGCGGTCGCGTCGAGATTTTCGATCAGGCAGGGGACGTTTCGCGCGGCGCCGTGCAGGATGCTTGTGATCGGGCCTAGATCTTTCTCGACTGCGCGGACCGCTGTGAGTGTTGCGGCGGAATCGGTGATGTCAACACTGTAGTAACGAAAGTCGATGCCGGCGGCTTTGAATCTTTCGAGGTTTGCCACGATCTCGTCGTCCGATGTCGATTGAGAGCGGCCGAAGATGGCGAGGCGTGCGCCGGATTCGCGCGCCAGCCGCAGGGCGCATTCCGCAGTGATCCCGCGCGCGCCTCCCGTGACCACTAACACATCACGCGCGGTAAGTGGCAGTTCACACTCATCGACCTCCGTTGCGAGCGGACGCAGGACCGGCTCAAAGCGTTTGCCGTCCGCACTGTAACGCGCTTCCGCATAGCCGCGTACAGCGAGCGCTTCTGCCAGCACCCACTCGGCTGCCGCCGGATGGTCGGGAGGCACGTCGATCACACACGTGTTGAGATTCGTCGCTTCCAGGTGAAGGGTGCGCGCGAAGCTCGCCGAGCCGCCGCCATGCTCGACGAGCACGAAACGAAAATCGTCGCCGCCCTGCAGTGCCTCGCCCGCGGCGTGCAGCAAGAGATGAACGTGGGTTTCGTCAGGATCCGAAGGGAGCAGAACGATGATGCCACGGCCTGCGCCCGATTGCGCGAAAGATCTTTCCACCGCGGTTTTTAGCGGATGATCTGAAGGAGCGAGTACGCGCCAGTCTGCGGGATCGGAAGGCGTTTCGCGCTGTGGCAAAGCGCGTTCGACGAACTCGATGGAAAACTCCCTGACCCATTCATCAACGCCTGCCGGTTGCGCTTCTTCCTCCGCGTTGGCGGTCGCGCCCCGCGTGTGCGCAGCGGCCAGGGCCTCGGCGATCTCGGCGAGGGTCGCGTTCGCGTAGTGAGTCGGGGCCGGCGGCGGTGGAAGATCGAGACGGCGAGCGGCTTCAGCGACGAGTTGGGCCACGCTGATCGAGTTCAAATGCAGGTCGTCAAGCATCCTGCTTTCGTCTTCAACGGTAGCGAGGGGAAGTTCGAGCCGATCCGCGACAAGCCGTCTCACAACTTCGAGCGGCGTGACAGTTGGCGACTGGTCCAAAGGCTTTTCCGTCTCGGGTATCTCGTCGGACTGTTCCGGAGAATCGTCGAGAGATGCGCCGGCAACAGGGCCGGGGGCGCCGTCGTCCAGCGGGGCCAGCTCGCAGGGGTTGATAAAGAAGCGCGGCCGCCAGTCGAGATCAAACGCACGCGCAAAGCGACTGGCGAACAGTTCGTCGTGAGCGACTCGTGCTCCCAGGCTGAAGCAAGCGCCGACCGCATTCAGGAGACCTCGAATTGAACTTCCACCCGCGTCGAGCGCGATCGCGGGCTCGTTGCGAAACTCTCCGATCAGCCCGCAGAGAGTCTGGCCGGGTCCGACCTCCAGCCAAAGATCAACGCTCTCCGTGGCGGCCGCATCCACCGCCTCCATAAAACGAACCGGTGAAGTCACCTGCTCATGGAGCAGCGCGCGCAAGTCAGCATCCGCGTCGACGCGCAGGCCCGTCACTGTCGAACAGACCGCGCGCTGAAGTGGTCGAAACTCTTCGCGCTCGAGGTGCGCTGACAAACGAGTCGCGGCAGACGCGACCAGCGACGAGTGGAAGGCGTGGGAAACACGGAGCGATGTAGTACGCAACCCTCGAGCTTCAGCACGTCGTGCGACCGTGCTGATTGCCGTGGCCTCGCCCGAAAGAACCGTCTGCGTGGGGGAATTCAGGCCGGCGATGACAACTCCGTCACCGTTCAAAATCTGCTCGACAGCTTGTCTGCCCGCGGCAACGCTCAGCATCGCGCCGGCCGGGCCATCAACTTCCGCCATCGCGCGTCCGCGCGCACGCGCGATGCGCAACAGTGAAGACTCCTCCACGGATCCGGCCCAGTGAAGCGCGGTGAACTCGCCGAGACTATGGCCCACGCCAACCGCCGCGGCGATGCCTAATCTTGAAAGGACGCGGAGAGCGGCGACCGAGGATGCGACGATCGCAGGTTGGGCCACCTCGGTCGAGACGCCGTCGCCGCGCCACTCTTCCTGCGCGTGCGCGTAGAGATCTTCAAGGAACTCGAAGCGGTGACGCCACGCGCCACCGTCCTTGTATGACGGCGAACCCTGCCCGGGGAAGAGAAAACCGATGCGCGCGGCCGGCTGATCGTTATTGTCGTCGCCGAAAAAGATGCCGCCACGCGGATCGATCACACGTGCCGCGTTTTCGCGCACACGCGACCGCAGCGCTTCCAGACGGCGCGACAATTCGGCCGGATTTGACGCGACTATCGCCGCACGAAGGGCAAGCGGACGCAGCGTCTCCGACAGGCGCACGGCGAGATCCGTCAGCTCGCTACGCGACAGACGATCGGCGTACGCGAGCACGCGCTCGATTTGAATCTCGAGCTCAGCCACGTCGCGCGCGCTGAAGAGAACCAGCTCGGCATCCTGGGCCGACGTGAGCAGCGCACGCTCGCGCGAGGTGAGCGAATGGCGACGCAGGCGGCGATCATCGTGAGGCGCTTCGAGAGTGACATGTGTGTTGATGCCGCCGAAACCCATTGCGCTGACACCGACGCGCAGGCTCGTGCCGTCGGGGAACAGCTCGGCGCGTTTCAAAGTGCGGAGAGCCGACGTCTCGCCTTTCAGCTCTTCGCGTGGATCATCACAGCCGACGGCCGGCGGCAGGATCTGCGCGCCGAGCGCCATCGTTGCTTTGATCAAACCCGCGACTCCGGCGGCGGCCTTCGTGTGGCCGACGATGGCTTTGATTGAGCTGACAACTGCGGGTGACGCTTGCGATGCGTCATGGTCCAACTCGCGCCGCGCGCGGGTAAGCGCCTGAAGCTCAGCCGCGTCGCCGACTGCCGTGCCGGTCCCATGACCCTCGAAGTATGCGACCGTGTCCGCGCCATAACCCGCGCGTTCATACGCACGTCGCAGGGCGATGACCTGGCCCTCGACTTCCGGGCGAGTGATGCCGCCGCTCCCGTCTGACGAGACGCCCCAGCCGCGGATCACGGCGTAGACTCGCAGCCGTCTCGCGAGTGCGTCTTCATGGCGCATGAGTACGACGACGCCGCATCCCTCGCCGGGCCAGAAGCCCGCCGCGCGCGTGTCATAGACGCGCATTGCGTCGCCGGCGAGCGCGCCGGTTTTGGCGAACCCGACGAGCTCGAACGGATCGGTACTCAGGTCAACTCCGCCGGCGATCGCCACTTCCAGATCGCCGGCAGTCAACGACGAGCATGCATTGATGACGGCGAGAAGCGACGAGGCGCACGCGCCGTCAACCGTGTAGCCACCGCCGTTGAGATCAAAGTGGTTGCAGATGCGTCCCGCGATCGTATTCGAGAGACCGCCCGCGAGCGTCTCCGCGCCGACCGGCGGGAAAGGTTTTTTGTAAAGAGTCTCCAACTGGGAGAGCAGCTCACGCCGGCGCTCCAGTGGAAACGCGTCGTCTTCGAGCACCTTTCTCACAACGCGCCGCACGTACGGCCAGCGGAGTCGCAACGTGTTCGCGCGTGAGAACTCTCCGGTAAGCGTGTTGCCGATAAAGACGCCGGTTGTTTCGCGCGGCAACCCCTCGCCGTTCGTGAAGCCCGCATCCTCGAGCGCCGCGGCCGCGACATCGAGCGTCAGCCAATGTGCCGGGTCGGCCGCGCGATAAGTCGCTCCCGGCACGCGAAAACGCGCGCGGTCAAACTCGTAGCCTTCGATAAAGGCGCCTTCAGTCGAGTAAGTTTGATCGGGGCTTTGGCGGTCAGACGACAGATAATCGTTGAGGTTGAGTCGCTCCGCCGGAATTCGTCTGAAAGCGCGGCGTCCTGCGAGCGCATTTTCCCAGAGTTCGCCCGGCGAACGCGCATCGGGGTAGCGACACGCCATGCCGACGATGGCTATTGCTTGCGGCATCTCAAGCCTCCCTCATCATGGCCGGCGCCGCGGACGTGGGAGTAAGCGCGGACGGCGCGGCGACGGCAGCCCCCTCGTCACGCGCACGACTCCTGGTCCATCTCATGGCGTACATCCCCAGTCCGCGCACGGCGCAGACGATCGTGAGGGCAAAGAAGAGTCCGAAGACCACATGGGCCATCATCAGCAGACCGTAGACTGCGGCGACACTCGAGCCGAATGCGATCTGCTCCCGCCGCCCACTCGGCGTCGTCGCCGGATCGGTGACCATATAAAACGTGTAGAGGATGAAGGCGACACCCGTCATCGGCGCCAGCGCCGCGCCGAAAGGAGTATCCAGAAACAGACTCCTCAACGCGGCTTGTGCAACAAACCCGCTGAGCCACGCGGCGATGAGCGGCAGACGATGCGTGAAGCGCGCGTTCAAAAACGTGCCTGTGCAAACGATGACCGCAGGCAAAATCCAATCGCCGGCGCCGGTCATGTTTTCCGTGAACTGATACGGCGGCGCGATGCTGACCCACGCGAAGGCGAGTAGCGCCACCGTGATGCCGAAGTTCGAAGGATTGAAGAAGTGGCGCGTGCTGCCGCTTGCAGTGGGAACACGCAAGACGCACTTCGAGCAGATGGCCACGACGGAGGCGAATACGACTGGTCCAAGCCGTTCGTTTGCGTAGAGAAGCATGGCGCACGCGAGGCCGGTGATGTGCGCCGAGAGCAGGAAATCGACGAACCTGCGCGCGCCGCCACCTGCGAATCTCGGCGCGCGTCGGTTGCAACGCGCATCGATAAGCTCCAGCAGCAGCTCGACGCTGTACGCCGCGGCCAAAGCCACGAGAGGCTGTGCCCACGACTGTTCGAAGCCGAA
>Ga0105248_10010405_pt1 | contig 10246 bp, 6 predicted proteins | sample KBSS34metaG_FD_81524 | JGI IMG/M metagenome (GOLD analysis project Ga0105248, IMG submission 81524) | Switchgrass rhizosphere microbial communities from Kellogg Biological Station, Michigan, USA - KBS S3-4 metaG | ecosystem: Host-associated > Plants > Roots > Rhizosphere > Soil | place... | reverse complement strand
GACCTTCAGCGACGTCCGGCCGTTGCCGAACAGGTCATACGCGAGGCCTCCGCGCGGCATGATGTCGTTGAAGTTGACGCCCTTGCTGTCAGGAATCGTGGTGAACGTGGGGAAGAAGCGGGTACCGCCGATGTACGATTCCGGGTAATAGCTCCAGGCGTGCTCGTAGCGTACCGCGCCCTGCAACGTCAGCCGGTTGCGCGTCCAGGAGTCCTGCGCGAAGAACGCGTCGTAGCGCGTCCGCCACTGACTCTTGAACTGGCCGGACAGCTCCCAGAACTGGTTCGGTACGCCGTTGTTGAACTGGTAGACCAATCCCTCAGGATTGGCGAAGTTCGAATCCTGGTTGTCGTAGTCGTAGAGGCCGTGATAGCCGAACTTCATGTTGTGCGTGCCGGTGACATACGACAGGTTGGCGTGCCAGGTGTTGGCTGAGATCCACCCCGTTGACGTCTGGAAGCCGCCGCCGCACAGCGTGCTGATCGCACGATAGCAAAGCCCCGGAATCGAGCCGCCCTGCTCGCGCACTTGAATGAAGTCGCGCGTCGGGTTGCCCGGCGCCGAGTTGCCGCCCCAGCGGTTGTTGTACGCGCTGTAGCCGAATTCGAACAGCATGCGGGTCGTCAGCGTGTCGGTCCAGGTCGCCTGCCAGATGCGGTTCGGGTTGGTGCTGTAGGTGCCGGTCTCCGACGCCTGCGTCGAGGAGCCGCCCACGATCCAGCCGGCATCGGGCGCCGTGCGGCACGACTTGGCGGTGGTGCCGATCCAGGCCGCGCCGCTGCAGCCCCACTGCTCGTCCCAGAACACGTTGAGCTTGTTGCGCTGGTTGATCTGCCACGTCATGCGGAGCCCGTTGGCGAGCGTCGCGCCGTCGTTCCTCGCCTGCGTCGACGGATCGGGATCGAACGTCCACGCATTGGGGTTGCCGGCGTTCCGATTGGCGAACATCCCGGTGACCGAGGTGCTGCTGCCGTACGACCGGCCGAGATAGAAGAACCACAGCTTGTCCTTCTTGATCGGGCCGCCGAGCGCGTAATCGACGTCCCACAGCCGCAACAGCGAGCTCGGTTTGCTCAATTGCGTGCGCTGCGTGTCGCTGAAGTTGTTGCCCTGCAGCGACGAATTCGAGAACTGAAACGACGAGGACCCCCTGAAGGTGTTGCCGCCGGTCTTCGGCACGATGTTCATCAACGGACCGCCGGTTTCCGCCTCGCCGAGGCCGCCGGACGTGCGGAACGTGATCTCCTGCACGTTCGCAGTGTCGACGGAGTAGCCCGAGACGCCGCCACCGCCGCGGGACGCGCCGACGTTCATGCCGTCCACCTGCAACCGCCCTTCCGAGGTCGGACCGCCGTGGATGCCGAACGTCACCATCCCGGGCGTCAACTGCACCGTGTTGGGATCGCCGGTGACGCCGGGCACCAGGAGCATGATGCCGTTCCAGCTCCTGGCGGCTGGGGTGTTCGCGACGAGCTCGCCGCTCAGAATCTGCTGGCGCGCGGCATTCTGCACGTCCACGATCGGCGTTTCGCCGCTGACCGTGATCGTCTCCTCGAGCGCGCCCACCTTCAAGTCGGCGTTGATCTGGACGGTGCCCGAACCAGCCAGCTCGATCCCTTCACGCCTGACGACGCTGAATCCGGTCAGGGTGAAGGTGATCGTGTAGGTCCCGGGCCTCAGGTCGACGACCTTGTACTGGCCGCTCGCGTCCGTGACGACCGACCGCATTTTTTCGATGAGGGCCGGGCTGGCGGCTTCGACCGTCACGCCGGGGAGCACGGCGCCCGTGGTGTCTCGAACAAGACCGGCCACCGAGGATTGCGCGAACGCAACCGCAGGACAGAGGGCGAGGCCGAGGACGACAATGGACCGGAACCTGCGCATCGTGCACCTCCAATGGACCGTGTTGAAGAGCTGCGTATAGCGGCGGCAAACATACGCTCGGTGCCGTTCAGCGTCAAGGTACAACTCACGCTTGCCTGGCAAAAATCGCCGCCGGAGCACGATTCTACGAATCCTTGGAGATTCAAGCGGTGGCTGGAGCGACGGGCGGGTCGAGGGACAGGTCTTGAGGATGCTCAAGCGACAGGAATTTCACTGACGTAACGCGGTTGTGCACTGACTCCGGTACGGTTCCTCGGTCAGCCTGCAGAATTCGGTGCGGCCGTCGGCCGGCAGGATCGAGCTCGCGCGTCCGATGATCGTGTCGTAGCAGCTTCGCTTGCCTTCGGCATCGGTGACGGACCGGCAGAACTGGAGCACTATCTTCTCGCCCGATGCATCCCAGAAGAGGTCCTGCACCGCTCCCGCGATGCACGCGCTCCGGCCCACGCCAGCCGGCGCCGAGTCGCAGGCCCGGATGGCACCGGCTGCGTCGTTGCGATGCAGCCCGCCGACGTCGCGCCCCATGCTCTGAAAACAGAACCCGCGCTGGTCGGCCGGCGCGTCATTGCACGCCGCGGCGATTTTCGGGAATTGTGGCCCGAACAGTTGGATCATCCGCGATGTCTGCAAGAGATAACAGGACGACTTGTACTTGGTCTCGACAATCGAGCACGGATACTGCGGGTCGCCGTTGACGAACTTCGAGGGCGCCGCGCCGTCGTGATGACCGGCCAGGCCGCCAACGATGTTTTCCATGAACACGCCGGTGTAGCAGGAATCTCCGCCCTGTTCCAGCCGATCGCATCCCTTCAACGCGGCCGGCAGCTCGTAATCCGTTGCCGCCATCAGTCCGTGGCCGATACCGTGAAAGCACTGGCTTGCGAAGAAGGGATCGCGGCCGGTCCCGCAGATCTGTCGCGCTTCCTGGGGCAGATCGGCCGTCCCATGGTCCCTGAAATACGCTTCGATGGCGCCGTGCAAGCCACCGACATGGCACTCGAGCCGCGCATCGCCGAACGTGTCGACGCCGTATAGCTCGTAGGCGTAGCGGCCGCTCTTGTGGGCTGGCTGGTGACAATCGCCATGGCCGCCTTCCTCCAGCTCACTCAGTCTCGCGATCGTTTGCGGCAGCCCGTATCGCTTCACGTAGGAAAACAACGCATCATCGTCGTGAAACAGCGCCGTGGAATTGCGCGGAATCGCCTCGTCGATCTGGCGCGGTTTCGCGCCGCCGTGGACGTGCGCCGCGGCGCCGGCCGGGTGCCGTGGGCCGCCCGTCGAAATGCATCCCGTCGACAGGATGATGACCGCAACCGATAGGGCGGCGCCCGATGTTCGAGTCATCGCGAGGACAGTCCTGCCATTGTGCCGCCAAGCTTGAATCGCGTCCGCGCGCCCTGTCAAGGCAGCGTCCATTTCAGAGCGCCCACGCCCGCATGGCCTGCGCACCAGAAAGGTGCAAGTCAAGGAGCCCCTTCGGGATTCGAGCGTCTGCTCGTGTGATCGTGACCGGTGTGGGTCGACTGTTGGGTTCTGTCGGCGAGATCGTTATCTGTGACGAGCGACAGTAGACCGCATTGCAAGTCCCGCCGCGGCCGCGCGTCGCGAAACAATCGGAGAATGACAATGACAATTGCCGTGAGAATCCAGCGACTCGTACGTCAGGCCGCGGTCATGACCGGCGCGGTGTCGATCGCGGCCGCCACGACCGCCTTCATCTACGCCGCTCCCGGCGATCAAACGATCGTCAAAGACTCCGTCGCCGCGGCAGGGTGGACCCTCATCGTGCCGGCGAACGTCGACGGCAACGCCCTGACCGACTACCTGTCGTACAACGCGACGACCGGGCGTGCCATCGTGTCGGTAGGCGTCGGGCACTCCGGGGAGCAGAGAATTGTGAAGGACTCCATGGCGGCGGTGGGCTGGACCCTGATCGTGCCGCTGAACGTCGATGGCGACGATCTGACCGACTATCTGTCGTACAACGCGACGACCGGGCGTGCCATCGTGTCGGTAGGCGTCGGGCACTCCGGCGAGCAGAAAATCGTGAAAGACTCCATGGCGGCGACCGGGTGGACCGCCATTGTGCCCCTCAACGTCGACGGCACGGGCGGTGACGATCTTCTTTCGTACAATGCGGCGACCGGGCGAGCGATCGTGTCAGTTGCCGTCGGCGACAAGGGGGACCAACGGATCGTGAAGGATTACGTGGCGGCGCAAGGTTGGACCGCCATCGTGCCGATCAACGTCGACAACGACGCGGCCGCGCGCACCGACTTCATTTCCTACAATGCGAGGACTGGTCGAGCCATCGTGTCGATTGGCATCGGCGACGTGGGAGACCAGCGAATCGTGAAGGACTACATGGCTGCGCCAGGCTGGACCGCCATCGTGCCAATGAACGTGGATTGTGATCCCGGCGGTGTGACGGACTTTCTCTCGTATAACTCGACGACAGGGCGGGCGATTGTCTCGGTTGGGTTCGGGAGTTCCGGAGAGCAGAGAATCGTCAAGGACTACGTGGCCGCCAACGGCTGGACGTCCGTCGTGCCGATGAACGTCGATGGGCAGGACGCTGTCACCGATTTGCTCTCTTACAACCGGCGGACTGGTCGCGCCATCGTCTCGACCGGTGAATACTGCGCGCCCGGGCCAGGTTGAACATGCTGCTTCTCATCCGTTCGGGAAGCCGTCGGGAGTAGCAGGGTCGGGAGCTGGTTACGGGGCACGCTCAGTGTCACGTGTCTACTCGTGGTTGGTCGGGTGCTGGTCGGCCTGCATGTCACTCTTCAGAACCGAAGGGTTTCAAATGGGTGAGCGATGTCCTCCAGTACCTCGCCAAGCGCGGCATCAGTTCGCGATCGACAACTAGCCTCGAACTCAATTCAGCGGTATTCTGCCGCAGGAGCTGACCCTCGCTAGATGAGCGACCCCACACCCGGTACGCGGGTCCCGTTTCCCCTCAAGACCGCCTTCGGCCGGATGAAGCTCGAGGTTGCCGGCAACCTGGAAGATGCGCTCAGCCGCGTCCAGATTCAACCTCTCGCGCTTCAGGAGTTCCGGCCGTTGACGCAGTGTCTGGAATGGGAGCTTTCGGAGCTGCACTGGAATCGCGCCGGGCTGCTGCCCTTCGTCGAGAGCGACGTGCCGTTCATCATCAACAATACCGGCCGGCTCTCGGAACATGCCGCGGCGGTGCTGTTCGCCAACTGCACGGACTTCGACGACGGCGGTCCGATCACCGTCCTGGAACTGGGCGCCGGGACGGGACTCTTTGCCAAGTACTTCCTCGATGTGTTCCGATCCATCTGTCGGCAGGGACGCCGGGATTTCTACGACCGGCTGCTGTACCTGGCGTCCGATCGGTCGCCGCGCACCGTCGAGCAGTGGCAGGAGCGCGGGCAGTTCGACGATCACATGACCGAAGGACGCCGCCACGTGGAACTGGGCGTCTGTGACGCGCTCGAGCCGCGCACGTTCCGTCCGCTGTCGGGGTCATGCCGCGAGCTGTCGAACCTGCGCGCCGTGTTCTGCAATTACATCCTCGATGTCCTGCCCGCCACCGTGTTGCGGAATGGAGCTCGAGGCCCCGAAGAATTACAAATCCGGACTCATGTGACGAGCGACCGGCAACTGCTGGCGCAATACACGAAACTGACGGTAGAGGAGATCCGCGATCTGGCGCGCGGCGACGCGGCCGACAAGGCCGCGCTGATTCCACTCGTGAGCCTGCTCGAATTCGAAGCGGCGTTCGTGCCGCTGGCGGAATTGCCGCCGCTTTCAGCCGACGTGTTGACCTATGGCAAGGATCTCGAGCGCGTGGTGCTCAACCACGGCGCGATCCAATGCCTGACGGCCGGCGCCGAACTGCTCGTGCCGGCGGGGTTTCTGTTGTGGAACGATTACGGGTCCGTTCAAATCGATCAGATGGCCGGACACGCCGCCAGCCAGCGCTTCGGGCCCACGAGCGCGCTCGGTCTGAACTTCCCGTACCTCGAGCATTTCTTCAGCGGCAAAGGACACGTGGTGGTGAAACCGGAGGGCGACGAACGGCGCTCGGTTCACGCCCGAATGCTCCTGGCGGCCTCGATGTCCAATTCAATCGCCGCCTTTCAGAACCGTTTCGGTCCGGCCGGCCACGAGTTCTTCGAGGATCCGCTCGAAGACGCCCGGAAGCACGCCGCGGCGGGCCGCAAGAACGAAGCGCTGGAAAGCTATCGCACCGCACTCTCGCGCAGCCCGCGCGATTGGCAGGTGGCCGGCGAGATCGCGGAGTTCGTCGGCCTCCAGCTTCAGGACTACGGTGCGGGCCGGGAGCTGGCCAAGGCTGCCGTCGAGCTGAATCCTTGGTACAGCCCCTGGGTGTGGAACATTCTCGGGGACGTCCTGTTTCTGGACGGCCGGGTCGACGATGCGCACGAAGCGTATCTGCAGGCCTTCCGAATTCACCCGGGGGACGCGCGCACGAATCTCAATCTGGCCTACACCTTTTTTGAATTCGGCCAGCATGGGGCCGCGCTCGAAGCGCTGGCGGTTGCGTTGACCGCCGACGTCCGGGGATTGTATCGCCACCGATTGCTCGAGAAGCAGCACCAGATTCTGGGAGCGATTTCCGGCCGGTGGCTGGGAGAACAGGAGCGGCTGGCCCGTCGAGCGGAGCGAATGCACCCGGCTACGGAACCTTCACCCACTTGATCCAGTTCCTGTCGGCCGCCTCGAAGTCCGCTTTCAAGGCCTTCTGGGTCTCAGCGATCTGCTGAACCTTGATGTCGGTCTCCTTCACGAGCTTCTTGGTCTTGGCGGTGAGGGCGTTGGCGAGATCGGCCTTGGTCACCGTCGCGCTGCCCGCCCAGATCTGCTTGGCGGATCCCACCGGGAACAGCGCCCCGCCGAGCCCGAAGTCGGACTTGTAGCCCGTATCCCATTTGGCCTTGCCGACGGTATTCAGGAGGCGGACCAGCGACCGCGGGTTGTTGAACGTGGATTGATCGAACAGCTGCAGATGAATCCGTTCGAATTGCAACCGGTAGAGCGGGATCTTGGCGGCCAACGCGTCTCGCGCATCCCATAGCGCATTCGCTTTTGCGGCGCTCACACCGTTCAGTGAATTGAGCCAGTCGTCATCCTTCTTGATCGCGCCATTGCCCTGGATCCAGCGCAATCCCCGGAATCCAATATCCGAGGCGCGGCCGAAATTGTGATTGCTCTCACCCGGTCCGGCATGAGTTTGCGTCTCGGCGGCTTGCTGGGCGAACGTGCGGCGCCGGCCAGTCGGAGTGATCCAGAGCGCGATTCGATGTTCGGCGTAAATCGTATCGACCAGGGATGCCAGGTTGGCCTTGAAGGTGGCCTCGAATTCGGCATCGCTGCGAATCGCCGCGGCGCTCGCGATGGCGTCCGACGAAACGGACTCCAGATACACGGTCTTGGTATTGGGTATGATCCGGAGCTCTTTGTGCGTCGCGGGCAGGGCCGCGGCCAGCGTGGCGAACGTCGTGCCTCCCCCCTCCACCACCCCTTCCTTCTCCTTACCTGACTGTCCGGCCTGAATCACCTTGGCGTGATCCTTCTGGAACGAGATGATGGCGTCTTTCGTACCCGCGGCGTACGAACCGTCGTAGCTGCCGGCCAGATAGGGAAGGTTCTTGGCGTTGGTGACGATACGCAGCATGGCCTGGACCAGCGCGACATCGTGCGTCTTGTTGACCGCGCCTTCGCCCACACTTGCAGTGATGCTTGGCACCGTACTCCTCAGTTCTTCGCGTCAGGACTTGCGGTCAGCTTCACTTCCACCATGCGGCGCGTCAGGCTGACGGGGCAATTATCTGCCTTACCTAAAGCGGACTGGGCCAGTGACTTCTGCGTCGTGATCGCGGCCAGGACGATTGGTGTGCCGGAAATGCCGAGATCGCGGCCGGGCAACGCCGAGTAGTCCGCCAGACACGTTTGCACCCTCGCCGTCCGGGCCGCCGCCGGGTTCGCGAAATTGCCCGCGACGATGGCGTAGAGGGGGCCGGCCGGCCGCTCGACCAGGGTTTTCTGTGCGCCGTCCCAGCTATACCGTTTCGCGTCGACAGAATCGGGACTCGCGCCGCCCGGCTGGAATCCGGTCAGGTAAACGAGATCCTGGCCGTGGCCATCGGCGACGTCAACCAGGATGGTTGCGGACCATGCCGGACCAGCGCCCTCTTCGCCGGTCCAGACTCTCTTGAGCGTGTTGTCGTCCGCAACGAACAAATAGTGGCGCCGCTTGAGATGGTCGAATCCACCGGACTGATCCACGAGCAGTCCCGTTCGATCGGGAGCGAGTTTCATGGATCGCGCAGCGGTCGCCACCATGTCCTCGCCGTCGCCCGCAGTCCAGGCCGGGATCGGATCCTCGGTCAACGGATCGCCGGCGCCCAGGGTCTTGTCGGCCGTGCCGATGGTGAGTGGCGCGCCCGAGGCGGCAAAATCCAGCGGCGATGAGTCGATAACCTTGCCACTCCGGAGAAGTTGCACCACCGCCGCGCACCTTCCGTCCGCGCACTTGCCAGGGGCGAGGCCAAATGAGAGACCCGCGGACCCCGGGAACGTCGCAACGGCGTCGGGGGCGGATTCGACAGTCGACGTGGCGGACTCTTGCGGTTTCGAACAGCCCGCAAGAAGGAGCGTCAGAACAGCAAGCGAAACACCTGCACCTCGCGCCATGTCGATGGCCAGTATAGCGCCGTATCCGTCAACCCGGGCCAGTGTCAATCAGGCGAAGAGGACCTTGTTCAAATATGGGTTCACGAACATCTTGCCTGGGTCGACGCGCAATCCGTCGCGGATCGCCAGAAAGCGGGCTAGGTTGTGGCCGAGCGTGCCGCGAAGGAAGGGAATGATGCCGGGTATCTGCTGAAATTCCTTCGGCCAGTGCGGCCTCGCGCCGGGCAGCTTGATCCACTCCTGCGCCACCATGGCCGAGAAGCGCGTCCATCCGGGGGTGTTGTAGTAGCTGAGCACTTCGATGAAGCACGTGTGCTCGTTGCCGAAGGCGGGCGAGAGCAGGGCCTCGCTGTTGCGGACGAAGCGGGCATTCAGCGTGAGATTGAAGGGGTACTGGCCCCTGGCGGCGAGTGCATTGGCGATGTCGAGCACAGCCTGCCAGGCTTGCTTGACGATCGTGAAGTCGGATGCCACGGGAATGGCGAACTCCGTGTTCGCCACCTTGAGGAGTTCGATGAAGTCCTGGTAATGAATCGCGTTGCTGATCGGCTCCACGACGTCGCGAGGACTGATGAACCCGAACAGGAATCGAGATACATCCGGCGTGGCCTGTGTGTTCTGCACCAGCCACTCGTAAAACCCGACACCGAGGAGAATGTTGAAGAAGTCTGCCGCGAACTCCTGCGCCTGCTGATCGGGCAGCAGCGACACCGGCTCCGTCGTGCGGTCGTAGGTCTTCACCCAGATGCGATCGTTGAACGGCCACCAGAACAGGTCCACATAGTCATGGCTGGTGACGATGTCCTCGAGGTTCTGGAGCACGGCCGTCATCGTCAGGTCCATCCTGTCGATGTGGCGTACGTTGAAAGTGGGCACCGCGTGAAGAGTGATCCGGTCGATGATGCCGAACAGACCGAGGTTGAGCCGGGCCGCATTCATCGTCTCGGCGCCAACGCTGGCCTCCGAGTACGTGCGCACCATCCCATCGGCGTCAATGATGTCCATCGACTCGACGAGGTCCGATAGCGTGGGATTGCCCCAGCCAGAGCCATGACAGCCTGCGGCGATGAGCCCGCCGTAGGTCACGCTCTTGAGAACGACGTTGGTGGGCAGCGCCACGCCGTGACGCGCCATTTCCGCCAGGGCGTCCGCGCCGTTGGCACCGCTCTCCACCGTGATGAGTGGATGCGCGGGGTTGGATGTGTCGACACTGACCGCACGCATGCCGCGGTTGTAGACGAGGAATTCGTCGGTCGGGACGAGCGGGCTGAACGAGTGGCTGCTGCCCGTCACGCGAATCCGCTTGCCCTTTTTCGCCGCCAGGTGAATAACGTCGACGACGTCCTGCCGGCTGAAAGGCAGGAAGGCCCGTTCCGGGTCGCTGTGCAGGTTTCCCGACCAGTTCTGCCAGGTGGTGTCGAATCCGAGGGGCTCTCCGGCCGCCGCTTGCGCCATCCGCGCACGCAGCGCGGCGCCCTCCGCCCCACCGTGCCGGCCCACGATCGCGTCCAGTGCCAGCAAGCCAGCTGCGGTTCCGGCACACCTGAGGAAGTTCCGGCGCGATAACGCTTCATTGCGCCAGCCGGCATCGTCGCGATTGGATCGCGCATCGTCCGTCACGTGAACCTCCTGACGAAGAGGAGCCGGAGTGCTGAGGGGGCGAGGCAGGCAG
>Ga0105248_10010404_pt1 | contig 10247 bp, 9 predicted proteins | sample KBSS34metaG_FD_81524 | JGI IMG/M metagenome (GOLD analysis project Ga0105248, IMG submission 81524) | Switchgrass rhizosphere microbial communities from Kellogg Biological Station, Michigan, USA - KBS S3-4 metaG | ecosystem: Host-associated > Plants > Roots > Rhizosphere > Soil | place... | reverse complement strand
CGTGACTCCTGCCATTGGGTTCATTTGCGGCAGACAGCTCAGCCGGGGACGATCTCGCCACTGCCCGTGGTGAGCAGGTCAACGCCCAGGGCGGTGCTATGAGTCAGATAGACGCCATAGCAGGCGACAAAACCGGAGAAGAGCTGGAGACAGCACTGACCAAGCCGGTAAACGACATTGTAGATCAAGCCCAACTTTTGGCCTGGAATCAAAAATACGCCCAGGCACGAGAAATGATGTCGGCTCTGCCCAGCAAACTCTCGGACAAACTTGGCGCCACCTCACCACTGGTGCTAAACGTCAAAGTGCAGTATGCGATGCTCTTGCTGCAAAAGATTATCAATCCTATCGCGCCGCTCACACTGGCCCAAAAGCAAGACCTGGTCAGCGAACCCAAGGCGCTTTTAGAAGAGCCTTTGAATGCCTGCACCGGCACCGACCTGTTATTGGCTCGCAGTAATTTAGCCGTTGCCCAGGCCCTGAGCGGTGATATCGATGAGGCTAAGAAACAACGCGATGAAATCTTGGCAGCCAAAACCGCCGCCACCGTATCCGGTGACAAGTCTGCCTGTATCGAAACTCGACTGGCTGATCTCGCCTGCCTACTCGACAATAATGAAGGGGCACTGCCACTCTATCAGAGCGCTTACAACCGCTTCCTCAATATCAAAAACTATCCCGCCGCTGTCTATTGCGTCAATGCCTTTTGCCGTACAAGCAAAGCATCGGGTAATGCCAGACAAAGTTTGGATTTCCTCAGCAGTCAAATGAAAAACGCCACCATACTTTCGCCCGAAGCGGCTGCGGTCAAGGCCGAGATTCAGGCCTGGTTGGCCGAGCTCAATTACCGCATGACCACCGATCAATTTATTAAGGCCCAGGGGAAAGATTTCCCCCGGCCCGAGGGCGACCTGATGAAAGAGGCGGAACGGCTCGCGCTTGAGAGCTTGTTTGCCATGCAGGAAAAGCGACCGGCGGATCAATGGCTGGCCAACCCGGCCTTGGACACAATCATCAAGGTTTATTGCTCAGGCAACAGTGTCGGTAAAGCAGTACCATTGTTGCGCGTGAAACAGGCAGTGGCCGATCGCAGCGGTAACGAAAGAGCTGCCGACGTAGCCAAACACAACCTCGCCAGTGCTCTACTCAGCTACGGTAAAAACAACCTGGCCCAGACCTTTGCAAAATTTGACGGCATCGAAGTAACCGGCGATAAAACCGACCCGGCTCAGGAAGCGCGTGCCATATTCAAACAGAGCACCGTTGGTAGTGGCGGCATCGGAGACAACAGAATTCTCTGGCTCGATGACGCTTATATCGACCTTGTCGGCAATCTTGTCGATGCCGAGACCGAAAAAGCCGAAACTCTTGTGGCCGCAGGTGCTGCCTGCAACAAAACTGCAGACAGCTTCGGCAAAAACTCAAAAGAATATATGAATCAGTTGCGTGGTCAGGGCCTATTGGCCTTCCGTTTGAAGCACAATGACCAGGCCAAAAAGAGTTTGATTGAAGCCCGCGATGTGGCCGCCCAAAACCCCGGACTGCCTCTTTCTGACCGCAAAAATGTCTATACCGATTTGATAGCTGTTTGCGATGCCACGAAAGACGCCAACTCGGTCAAGACCTACACCGCTGAGATGCAAGCTTTGCCCAGTCAGTAGTCGGTCCTGTCCTCTGGTACAATCTTGCTAGCTAAAATATTGCTAATTAATGTATACCTTGGCCCCGCCGACACAATTTGAGAACATATTAGATATAGACTATTTATCTAAAAGTGCACTCTTTAGTTTGGGGTTATGTCAATGCTCGATAAAATTTGGGAAGCCGCTACCGGCAAATGGGGCATCATCGCAGTCGCAATCCTGGCTTTGCCCGGTGGTCGCAATGCTCTGAGAAGCGCCGGCAAAGAAGTAATTCGCGCGGGCCTGGTAGTAAATGACAAAGTCAAAGAAATCGTCGCCGAAGTGCGTGAAGAAGCTTCCGACGTAGTCGCCGAAGTCAAAGCCGAACGCGAACAGAATCAGAAACACGACAAAAAGCACGCTGAAAAAGCCGCCACATAGTCGAAAAAATGGAAAGAGTAATGACTGGAGTTGGCTTGGCCGACTCCGGATCCTCTTTTATGCTTGACCATTGCCGTTGAGGTTTTTTCATGCCCTTTAGCGAACACCACGCCGTCAAAGTAGTACACCGCTTGCCGCATCGCACGCGCATCCGCATGCCAAAAATTCATCGCACGCCGGGCAAGATGGAAAAAATGGGCGATCGCCTCAAAGAAATTGAAGGCGTCAAAGGTGTCACAGTTGATCATCGTACCGGCAGCATCCTGCTCGATCACCACGACGATCCAGGCTTCATTGAAGGCCTGATGAGTTCGCTGGAAGAAGCCGGTGACCTATTCCTCTCGGTGATGATGGAAGAAGACTGTCCTGAAGAAATGAGCGTCGTCTCTAAATTTTTGAAAGAAACATTGGGTTCTGCCAATTCCAACATTTCACATTCCACCCGCGGCTTTCTCGATTTGCGCATGATAGTGCCGCTGGGATTTCTCGGAGCCGCTCTGTGGAAAATGCGCACCAGCAAAGGATGGCTGATTGAAGTGCCGCCTTACGTGCTGCTCTGGTACGCCTTCGATTCATATATGAAGCTACACCACCACGAAAAACCATCGGACTCCGCTGCCACTGGAATAGTCGTAGATGGTGAGTGAACGCAAAAAAGCGCAGGACTTCAAAGTCAACGACGAGATCAATGTTGATCCCGGAAGCGAGCCCAAGCTCGTCGTCGTCGTGAATGAAGCAGCGCCGCTTGTGACTATAGAAGGAGCGGAGGAGCAAGACAATGCCCCAGTCGAATCCACGGAATCGGTCGAATCAGTTGAACGTTATCGCTCGCTGATTTTGCATTCACTTCCCGGACGCGTGCGAGTGCAGATTGAAGGTCTGCGCTGGGAAAAAGAGAAAGCCGACAGACTGTGTCTGGCGCTTATCGATGTACCAGGAATTTCAATAGCCCGCCTCAGTCTCTACACAAGCTCGCTGGTTGTGGGATACGACTGCAATGCTTTACTGGAGCGCGAAGTCACGGATCTGCTGGAAAAACTCTGGACCGATCCCAACCTTTTTGAAACCACAGAAACATCAGCGGCATCAACAACATCATCATCAACCGCACTGACAACAGCAACAAATGGCCTCCTGCCGATATTGCATAAACCACTGGGCATGATCGGCCGGGCCCTAACAAAAGTCATTGACTTGGTAGACAGACTGACACCACATCCGGTGCAGCTGATCGTATCTGGACTGGCCTTTGGCGGTGCCCTTTTTGGCCTGCCGACAGTAATCACCCGCAGCTTGCTTGGCCTGGGCTCACTGCCTATATTGAGCAGAGCGGCTCGTACCGCTTTAGTCGAGCGCAAGCTGGGAGTGGACGGCCTTGATGGTGCCGCTGCCGTACTCATGCTCATACAGGGCAATTTTAAAGCCGCCGGTTTTATGACGACCCTTATTGCTCTGGGTGAATTTATCCGCGAGCAAACATCACGCAAGTGCGAAAAAATGATCGTCGACTTGCTCGGTCTGGCCGGTCGCTCGGCCTGGGTGGTGAAGGGCAAGAAGCGCATTCTTGTACCCGCCGACAGTGTTGTGGTCGGCGACACTGTAGTCGTCTACGCCGGCGAAATGGTGCCGGTGGACGGCATAGTCACAGCCGGACATGCCACTGTGGATCAGTCCAAACTGACGGGCGAATCTGTACCGGCGGAAGTGGAGGAAGGTTCGATAGTTTACGCGTCCACTGTTTTGCATGAAGGCAAAATATATGTATTGTGCAGTGCCGTGGGCATGAACACCAGGGCCGGCCTGGTAGTAGACATGGTCAACACAGCCCCGCGCTTCGAGACACGCACACAAAATTATGCCTCGATGGCCGCCGACAAATTCGTCACCCCGGTTTTGGCTCTGGGACTGGCAAGCTTCTTAGCGACACGCAATCTCACGCACATGATGACTATTTTGATCTTCGACTTTGCCACAGGCATTCGCATTGCCGCACCAACTGCGGTGCTGGCCTCAATGCAAAAGGCGGCACGTTCGGGCGTATTGATAAAGTCCGGAGCGGCTCTGGAAAATCTGGCCCAGGTAGACGCCATCCTCTTCGACAAAACCGGCACACTGACAATGGGTGAGCCCCATGTCAATTCTGTCGTCACCTACAATGGCTACAGTCGCTCGGACGTTATCCGCTTCGCCGCCGCCGTCGAACAGCGCAACAATCATCCGGCAGCCAGGGCAATTGTGCGCTTCGCCTTGAAAGAAAAAATCTCCATTCCGGAGCGCAGTAATTCTGAATCACATTCAGCCCTGGGTGTGGAAGCCCGGGTAGAAGGGCACCATGTGCTTGTCGGTAATCGTCGTTTTTTCGATCAGAGCGGCATAGAAGTGACGGCCTCCGATGCAGATGCCCAGACAATTACCGAGGCCTGCGAATCTTTTGCCTATGTAGCCATCAACGGCAAACTCGCAGCCCTTATGTCCTACAGCGATCAGCTGCGCCCCGAGGCCAGAGCCGTAGTCATGGCACTGCGCAAGCGCGGCGTCAAACGTATAGTCATGGCCACGGGCGACGCCGAAGGCCCGGCCCGAGCAATGGCCAAAAAAGTTGGCGTTGACCAGGTACATTTCTGTGTTTTCCCAGAGCAAAAAGCTGGCTTAGTCAAAGACTTACAACACCAGGGATTCAAGGTCGCGGTTGTCGGCGACGGTATAAATGATTCACCGGCCCTGGCCCACGCTGATGTCGCCATATCGCTGCACGGCGGGACAGATATCGCCCGAGAAAAAGCATCGGTGGTTTTGACCGACGACAATCTGACAAGACTGCCGCAGGCTATAGATCTAGCCAGAAGTTCACTGGCCCTTGTACATCAGAGCATCGGCATAGTCACACTGCCTAACGCAATCGGACTGGGTCTGGCCACATTCGGTTCCATCGGCCCGGCTATGGCCACAGCGCTGAACAACGGCTCAGCAATTATCGCCGGGCTGAACTCGCTGAGACCCCTGCTGATTGACGATTCGCCTCGCAATAAATAAGTAGAAGGCATCAGAGCCAGACAGAACTGCCCGGCACTAGCGCTGCTACTTCAGACATAAATGGCCGAAGTCTTCATAGTCCTAGCTTAGAGCCTTAAACTTTCTTCAGCCTTGCGAGCTTGGCTGCCGCCTGCCGAGGGGTCAAGCAAGCTTGCTGAAAGAATGGCGCCTTATGCTGAGAAGTAAAATAATGCCCCTCACGCGCCTTATAATGCAAATGGCAGACGGGTAGTTTTGGCGGAGAACTGTTTGGCATGCGCATTCTGTTGGCAGAGGATGATGAGTTTCTGGCGGGCGGTATCACGCTCGCTCTGACTAATGCCAACTATACGGTCGAACGCGCTAAGACCGGTACCGATGCCGAACACATGCTGCGAGTGCAGGAATTTGATTTGCTTCTACTCGACCTGGGGCTACCACACCTGGACGGCATGGAAGTGTTGCGCCGCGCCAGAGAGCGTGGGAACGCACTGCCGGTGATTATTTTGACCGCCAGGGACAGCCTCGACGATCGGGTAAAAGGTCTAGACTCCGGGGCCAACGACTATTTAACCAAGCCTTTTGAACTGCCGGAGCTTATGGCTCGCATTCGGGCAATGACGCGTAAACAAATGTGGGGCAACAGTCTTGAGTATGTGCACGGACCGTTGAAGTTTGACACAAGCTCGCGCCGCGTCACCGTCAGCGGCGAGGTAGTCGATCTCTCCGCCCGCGAACTGGCTGTACTGGAACTGCTCTTACAACGCGCGCCCCGGGTAGTAAACAAAGATCAAATCGCCGAACATTTACCCAGTTGGGACAACGATGTCACCCACAACGCCATAGAGATCGTCGTGCACCGTTTGCGCAAGAAGCTTGAATGCGACGGTTTCAGCATACGCACGGCTAGAGGATTAGGTTACCTGATTGACAAAGCCTAAATCGAGATCTATTCGCCGTCAATTGCTGGCCTGGCTCCTCTTGCCACTTTCAGCCCTATGGTTGGTCAGTACAGCCATCGGTTATTTCCGCTCGGTTGACCTGGCTGAAGATAGATACGACCACGAACTTATTAACTCAGCCGACTCGGTTATCGCTCGTCTGGAAGTGGTGAACGGAAAAGTCGTAGTCGACATGCCACCACAGGCGCTGGCAATGCTCAAGCATGGCGACAACAAGTTTTACTACGAAATTTTGACCAACGATTTTGCCAAAGTCTCTGGCGATGTCGACTTGCCCGGCCCCCAGGACGAGCTGCCGCCGCATGTCCCCAAGCTCACATATGGTGTGATAGAAGGGCAGAAAGTGCGCATTTGTACGATGCGAACATTTGTGGAAAATCACCAGGATGTATCGGTCATTGTCGAGTGCGCAGAAACCGTTGGGCCGCGTGAAAATTTTGCGCATCAGTTGCTCATTGGTATCATCGTGCCGCAATTGCTCCTGATTGCCCTGGGCTGTCTTGCTATATGGCAGGGAGTCAGTCGCGGCCTCCGACCTCTCGGTGAGCTGGAGAAAGAACTGGCCAGTCGCTCGCAGTTTGACCTCAGTCCAGTCATGGATGTGAACACACCACAGGAGGTGCAACCTCTTGTGCATGCCATCAACGATCTGCTCGGCCGACTGCGCGAGGACATCGACTCGCAAAGACGATTCGTCGCTAACGCCGCACATCAATTGCGCACGCCACTGGCCGGCCTGAAGACATATATAGGAGTGGTTTCGGGCATGGCCGCCAAGCTCAATCAAAAAGAGCTGGGCACCGCTGTTTCGCAGCTCGATAACGGACTCAATCGCATCACTCATCTGGTGACAAGGCTGCTGGCCCTGGCCAAAGCCGAACCCAATGCCGCGGCCAACATCAAGCCGCAAAACTTCGACATCAATCTGGTAGCCGCCGAAGCAACTTCCGATCTTGTCAGCGACGCCATCGAAAAAAACATCGACCTTGCCTTCGAAGGCGGCCCCGGACCTCTCTTTGTCAGCGGCGATCCGGCGTCGGTGCGCGAGCTAGTGATGAATCTTGTAGACAACGCTGTCAGATACACACCAGTGGGTGGACACGTGACAGTGCGAGTACAGAACGGATCGAACGTCACTCTGGCTGTGGAGGACGACGGACCAGGCATCGCTGAAGCGGAACGCGAACGTGTCTTCGAGCGCTTCTACAGAGTTTTAGGCACCGATGCCTCAGGCAGCGGCCTGGGCCTGGCCATAGTGCGCGAAATCGCCTACACCCACAACGCCAAGATCAGCCTTGACGGCGGTGCCGCCGGCGGCACTGTGGTAAAAATCGAGTTCAGCAAAGCGCCTACAGCCAGTGGCAACTACGCTGAAGTAAATTAAGTGAGAAATTAAAGGGGGAGGGGCCGAAAATCCCAGGGTTTTTCCTGTATTTACCACTTGACATCCATTGTATCCTCGACTGGTTCTGGCGTACCAGGAGTTTACCAATGCAAAAAATATTTCTTCCGCTCGCCTATGGCGCTGTTTTGGCTTGCCTGCTCGGCTCAGCCTGCGGCTCGGGCCAGGCTGCACTAGCGCAGAATTCAGTCACCCTACACAAAGGTCAGCTACCGCAAGCCGGCTGGTACAAAGCACCCTTAAATATTCAAATAACCGACGATAGGCCCAGGGTAAGCGACTTTCGCACACCGGACGAGGTGCCTCAAGATATCATCATACCAATCGGCCCCGTCAAAGGCGGCCAGCCCCAGACCGTAGGCAGCCCCGGCGTAAAAATGGTTCGAAGCAACCTTACACCGGCCTACGGCGGTCAGAGCAATATTTCAGCCCGAAAACCAATTAACGCTGGAGCGCTTCCACCGACCACCATGGGCGGTCACAGCCCGGTAGACAAACCACAGCCCCGGCCGATAGGCATGCCTGCAGGCCCGGCCCGCGAGATGATTGTTGCCGCACAGCGTCAGCAAAAACCAGCCGCGGCTGCAGCCTACCCCGGCTATCAGAACGGCGGAGGTTCGCTCTTGAGCGGCGGCGGCGGCGGCGGCCATAAGGTCTCTGAGAATGTAGTCGGTGTGTTGAGAAAGCCTTAGAACCGGCAAATAATAGAATGACGGAAATTAGTTATCATGGCGGTTGATGAGAAGATCAACCGCCAAAACTAAAGTCGTTTTACTGGCCTCGGCCCTTGCCTCTGGGCTTACGGCCTGGCTTTGGCCGAGCGCTTGCACCTTTGCCTGGGCTGCCGGTGTCAAAGAGCAACTAAAGCAAGACCAATATGTGCCCAGTGAAAGCACCCTTGAACAAAACGTAAAAGACGCGCACACAATCGCAGTGCCGCCGGATAAGGGCGAAGTCGATATCGGACATCTGCAAGGGAAGGCCAACACCACGATTTTTCCGGACGCCTCACTGCAAACTCCAACTGTCGAAGCGCTTCCCGAACCAACCGTTAAGCTCACACAAACAGCCAGCGAAGCCGATCCCAATCATGGAGAAAAAGAGCGGGAAGCGGCTGCGCGCGGGCATGGTTATCTGGCAAATGGCACGAAACTGTTAATCACCGACAAAGAAAATATTGTTGAAACGCCTTTTGGCGACTTGCATGTTGAGCCATCCTCAGTCGTGTTAATTGTATGCAAACCAAGCGTTTTAGCAATTTACGATTTGCATGACGGCAGTAAACACGCCATCAACCTTAGCTATCACGGCACCAGGCCAATCGATCTACTTCCCGGTCAGGCACTAGCTATTACTAATGGCAGCGAAACAACGTTCGAAGAAATAAATCCCGCACCATGGGTAATGTATCGGCGGCTCTCAATGACAAATAAGGAACTGCCGGACCTCAATGTTTTTCGCGCGGAGTTCAACATGGCCGGCATGATTACCGGATTTCCACAGCTCAAATCGCTTTCTTCCTCAGACGATCCGGCCAAGAAAAAAGCCATGTCCAATATGCTAAAGACGGCTGCCATAATCCATCAGGTTCGAGGACAGTTTGAGCCTTATCAATACTATTGGTCTAAAGAACTGAAGAAACAACTGGAACTACAACGACAGAAGCAGCAGCATTAGCGATAGAATGTTTGTCCGTTAGGAATTCCATGAATACCGAATCGATAACCAAAATCAATCACGGTATTGACCGCTATTTTCTGGCGTTTTTGATTGGCGCCTACATACTGGCGGGCCTGGCACCGGCCGGCGGTCTTAACCTGTCGAGCGTCAAGTTTGGTCATATAAGCTTCATCGGCGAAAACATCGATGTCAGCTTCAGTATGTCGCTTCTGGCCCTTTTACTCTTCAACGCGGCGCTCTCATCTAAAGTGACCGAGCTACTGGGTCTGCCCAAAAAGCTGGTCCTGGTTCTATGTGCCATCGCCACTACGATTTTCCTGCCGGTTTTACTCACAGCAGTCCTTTCAAGCCTCTTAAATCTGTGGCACAACGGCGACGAACTACAAAATTTACTCGTGGGCCTGGCCCTGATTGCCGGTATGCCGATTGCCGGCTCCTCTGCGGCCTGGGCACAAAACTCCGGCGGCAACGGTGGCCTCAGCCTCGGTCTGATTGTCCTTTCCATCTTCTTTTCGCCACTGGCAGCGCCTTTCACCTTGACGGCTTTCAGCCATCTGACCACCGGCGACTATCAGGAAGATTTGCAGGAAATGGCAGCGCAAGGCACACACGTCTTTCTCTGGCTGACAGTGGTTTTGCCTTCAGTCCTGGGCATTGGCCTCAAGTTCGGTCTGGGTGAGGAAAAAGTGGCACCGTTCAAACCATATCTGAAATTTATTAGTTTGCTCACACTTATCCTGCTTAATTACATGAACGGCTCAAAGGCCCTGCCGGCTGTATTTAAGACACCTGATCTGGATTTTATACTCTTCGTCGCAGGTGTGACAGCTTTCATCTCCACTGTTTCGTTTGGCGCCGGCGCGCTCCTGGCCAGATTGTTCAAGTGTACCCGGGCCGACGCCCTGGCCCTGGTTTTCGCCCTGGGCATGAGCAACACCGGCACCGGTCTGGTCCTGGCCAGTGGTGCACTGGCCGACCATCCAGGCGTGCTTTTGCCGATGATTTTTTACACACTTGTACAGCAAGCTTTAGCCGGTCTCATCTACACATATTTATCTCGTCGCCAATTAACCGAGGAGATCATTTAAAATAGAAGTGTCCCAGGGCTTTCACAGCTTTGCTCCATCT
>Ga0105248_10010403_pt1 | contig 10247 bp, 15 predicted proteins | sample KBSS34metaG_FD_81524 | JGI IMG/M metagenome (GOLD analysis project Ga0105248, IMG submission 81524) | Switchgrass rhizosphere microbial communities from Kellogg Biological Station, Michigan, USA - KBS S3-4 metaG | ecosystem: Host-associated > Plants > Roots > Rhizosphere > Soil | place... | reverse complement strand
TGATGAACTTCCGACGGTCGAAGCCGGCCGGAATCTCCGATGGCACCTGCGCCGGGGAATCGAGCGCGTCGCGGTCATCGTTTTTCACCTCTTCTCTCTTGGACATGGCGCTTCTCTGGCTCCTTTCCGGTGACGAAATGACCGCTCGCGCGTTGTGCTGGCGTGATCGAGCGGCAGTTGGCTGACCGGTTGTTTCAGTTGTTCGATGCTCGATGCGGAAATTGCCCGGATGACTTCAACAACGACGGGGCTCAAGCCAGGTCCTGCCCGGTTCCCTGGCCGCCCTCTCGGGCCGAGTGGAGAGGTAAAACGGGCTCTCAGAGAGGGCCAGGATGAGGTCAATCGGTGTGACCTCGAACGTGACCGCGACGATTTGTGCGGATACCGCCGTGAGAGAGGGCGTCGTCTATCACATCGCAAATGAGCCCGAAGCTCGGACCTCGCTCAGAGACTGTGCGAGAAGAGGAAGCTGATAGGACTCGAATCAGCCTCCGGTCCAACTACTTCGTCAGGCGGAAGGCCCGCTGAACCTTGGCGAGCGAGGCTTGGACCAACTGCCAGTTCGTCGTCGGCATTTCGTGCGCGCCGACGAACGTCTGCACCCTGGCCGCCTGTTCGACCAATCGCTGCACTTCGGCCGTGGAGGCTTTGCCGTCGCTCGTGTGGTCTTTGACGGCTTCCGCCTGCTTGATCAGTGCCTCGACGTCCTTCTTGGCGGCGTCCTTGTCGGGTTTCGGAAGCGTCTTGACGTTGTCGAGGTCGTTCTTGAAGCGATCCGCGGCCGTGGCGACGGCGGCGGCCGCGGCCGCCGTCTCTTTGTCGTTCATCCGTTGGGCCGTCGCCCCATCCATCATCGGGAACGTGGTGCCGTAGGCGGCGGCCAGGTGTGTCAGGCTCGCCGCTTGGAGATCCCACTCCTTGCGCCCTTTCCCCACGCTCGACGTCCCCTGCATGAACGTGTGAATGGCCGCACCTTGCCTGAGCACGGTGGCCACTTCGGGACCGGCGGCGTACTCCTCGTTGAATCGGCTCTGGAGCTTTTTCGTGTTGTCCTGATAATCCTGCAGGACGACGGCGACATTCGTCTCGCCGTTCGGCCCTTTGAACTTCGAGTTCTTGAGCTGGTTGTCGAGGTTGCCCTCGAACTTGTCGCGCGCCTCGTCGACCTGGTCGATCAGCCTCTTCACGTCCTTGTCGGGCATGCGTTCCGGTGCGGCCTGCGCGAACACTGGAATTGCCCCCAAGGCGAAGGCGATCGCGAGGAGAAACGTGAGGGTGTGCGCCGTGTTGAACCGTGGGCGGCGGGTCGAGTTCATGATGTACTCCATTGCTGTTTTGCGGGCCACAACCGGTTGGCGCGGTGCGGTAACGCATGACCTGTGTCGCCAACTCGAAGAGCGTGACCGCGGAATGCCGCCGGGGGCCACAGCTACTTGGGTCCACAGAGGCGCACGTCCATGCCGAGCAGACAGCCGACGATCATCAGCGAGTGGCCATCTGGATCCGCGTGTCTCCGAAGAAGGCGTATTTGATCTGGTTGATCGGCCGGTCGCAATGCTCCCGCATCACCTCAGTGCCCCGAGCATGTGTCCGTGCGAGTTTATCGGCCCCCGTCAGCCAGGGAGAGCGTTCCAGCGGAAAACATGGTCGCTGCGGCTCGCGACGGGCCGGTCCGTCACGCAGCCTCGGCGGCGAGCTGTCCTTTGAGGGAATCGTGGCGCCAACTGATTCCCCCGACCCTCATTCGATACGCGCCACGATCACCTTGAGCAGCTTGTGAAACGAATCGGGATGGTCGGCGGCTTGACGGAAAATTCGATTCATCAGGCAGTTCTGTCTGCCATACGAGCAGAACCGATGCCAACGCGCCCTCCGGTGCCGCTGTCGTCTTGACGCCGCTGAAGGACGAAAGAATTCAGCAGAACGCTCCTGTTCGGCGCACGCGGTGTCGACGATACGCGCCGAAAATGGGGTGGGACTCCGGCATTCCGTAGGCGCGTCACCCCTCGCCGCGATTGCCCCATCCACCGACCGCAGAACGGTCCAGGCACGTCGTCGGTGCCTCGGCAGACGATGCCGTGACGAACATGATCGCGTTGAGTGGACTTGGGAGCACCGGGCAGGGTCTCACCGAGGACGAACAGCGCCGGATTCGAGCAGCCGTTCGGCTGGCTCGCGGCTAAAATCGAGCCCACCCACGCCGCCAAGGGGGGGAGGGGTATCCCCCGCGGCACCTCCGCTCGGCCCCCGGTGGGACCTCACGCATTTATCGGGATTTTCGCGATACGGTTTTGGACGTCCCAGACGTCCTGGCTGTCCAGGCGTTTTCTCTCCCTTCTATCTTCCAACTTCTCTGATCTGATGCAGTAGGAGATGCTAGGACAGTTAGGACGCTGGGACGGATTGGTGCACAGAATGGCCGGCCCAGTCGGGTCTCGGTCGAAAGGCGTGGCTCTGGACTCACCAGGACAAGGCCGTTGAAGCTCCGACCCCACGCCATCAGGAAGGTCGATAGGCCTGCCGGTCGCTAACAAGGATTGGGGCTCGGCACCTTCAACGCCCTTTGCGGATCGGAAGCGCGGGATGTGAGGCGGTCGTGGCGACTCGTCCACGCAGCGCACCACAACGAACTTGAAATCTGGGGCGGCCCAGCGCCTGGCCGAAGATGCACGAGTTCCTATTAGCCCGTATGATAGGAGACGGCCGGGCGGGTGGCGGCTTGCGCTGAAAAGGATGATCCATGTATCGGGCACTGCTAGTCTTCGTCCCGTTTCTCGCGCTGAAGATGTTGGTGGGCAACCACCTGCCGGTCGGCGCGCTGTGTCCGATCCTCGTGTCGCCTGCCGCCGCCGTCGTCCAGGGCGATCTTGTCGTGCGCGGAGACAGGCGTCTGCCATCTCGCCTCAGCACGCCCGTTGTCGGGGAGCGCAGCGAGACCTGGGACAATGGCGGGCCGGGTGGAAGTCCGCGCTAACGTGCCTGGGAGCGAAATCGCGGCCGGTAATCTTCTCCGGTAGATTAACCCCCTCCACGTCGCAGCGAAGGCAGCCGCTCGGCGGAACAAAATTGTCCCAAAGTCTTTTTGCGATCCGCGCCTGTCGGCTGGGCCATCAGGCCCAGCGGTCAATCACTCACATCGCTCACATGCCAACCCCTCGCCGGAACTCCCTTTCAGGAGCGTGGGAGTGGCAACGCCGCGCATAGCCCGCCTACGACAATCCGCGCGTTCACTCGACGCGAGTCAGTTTAGCTGTTGAAGGATTGGCGACGGGACCCCTTTCGTCAGCCTTGTCGGTCAGCCACAGGGTGTTCTTGCCTTCCATCCTGAAAGTATCCACTGCGAAATTGCCTGGCTTCATCACGCGGGGATTCTTTGCCGTGATGATGGCGTATCTAATTTCATTGCCCTTGATGGAATATGTGCCTGCGTTCGCCGTGAACGAACTAAATGCATCGGCGCGTTGTTTGTCGGTCGGGTTTTGCACGGGCATCTCGGGTCTTGGCGTATCGGACGTCACCGCGTTAATGCTGTAGTAGCGTGGGGTGAAAATCACTATACCGGGTTGTGGATTCTTGACCGTCCTCGCATTCGGACCCGTGAAGGTTCCTTCCGACACGCGCCAGACCCCCACGACCGGCGAATCAGCACTCCCGCGCTGTGCGATGGCCACCATCCCGAGGACGACGACGAGGACCGCTGCCGTAACGAGGCGTTTCATAGTCACGGGATGGCTCCTATGTAGTCCCGAAGTTAACCGGCCGATGAAGCGGAGTATGCCGTAGCAACGAGCCAACGGCAACAGCATTTCTCGGGTTGGACAACCCGGCCGTGGGCGTCTGCCCCCAGGTGCGGGCATATCCTCGGCCATCGCCGCCCTTGGCCGACCTGTCGGTCCAGATTTGACCGTTCTGTGAGCGGTGACACCGCTGACGTCGCCAGCGATATGGCTGGCTGGTGAAGGTCCAAGCGTTCCCACTCGTTCCAATCCGAAGGACGTGCAGCCAACATCAACAGTTGGGGGAAAACCCGTTCACCTTTGACTCCCCGCAGTTCCCGCTACCGTGCCCAGCGCCACTCTCACATCCGGGACTGACCCTGGAGCCAAGGGCGACAGCCCGCGCAGCCAATGGCGGAACTTGGCGCTCACGGTGAACGGGGCAGCGACTTCGTCGGTCGGCCGCCGAGCTGATCGGGGCTCTGGGGGGGGGAAAGCAGAAACACCGCCACAGCGGCTGTGTTGCCCTGGGCGCGACCACCGACGCCGCCCGTGCAGCGGCGACCTTCGGCCCCTGTCCTGGCGTCCCAGCTGTCCTAGACTGTCTACTGGGTTGCAATAGAGAAGGTTGGTATAGAGGCAGTAGAAATCGGGGTTCCTCCTGGGACAACCAGGACAGAAAGCCATTTTGCCCTTAGCGGCGCATCCAGCCAACCCTCAACCCCCCCGTCCGCAGAACAACGTCGATACGCTGCCGTCGCACCGCCCGCAGTGCCTCACCGCCGCCTCAGCAGAGTCCCAATCGCCAGCGCTTCGCGCCGCCAGGTATGCCGTGGCCGGTGGCTGTGCCGTCGCGACGTCGAACGCCGCCGCGAGATAAACTACCCTCTTCCTTATGCGCTCCCTGCGTCTGGTCAACTGGAACTGCCATCACGGGTCCCGTGTCCTTCACCGCACTCGGCATCTGGGCGCAAGGGCCCAACTACGCCGCCGACGTGATGCAGACCCTGGATGCGTATGACGACGTCCTGCGCTCGGGGCCATCGGTGATCATGGGCGACCTACAGCGGCACGCCACTTGGTCGCAACCGCCCGCATCGCAAGGGGCACAAACGCATTCTCACCCGGTTGGCGGACCTCGGCGTCGTAAGCGCCTACCACGCGTTCCATAACGTGGAGCACGGCCGCGGGACCCACCCCATCTACCATCATCTATTCAAGCGTTCCGCCCCCTGGCACATTGATTTCTGTTTCGTGCCCGCCAGCTGGGTCAAAAGCCTGGTCGGAGTGGCGGTGATTGACAACCAGAACTGGTCCTTGAGAAGCGACCACGCTCCGCTCAAAGTAAACTCTCAGTTTAGCCGGTCTTTCGGAACACTCCGGCTGACCGGTGCGCCAACTGCCATGCGGCGCGTAGCGTCATCGCCGCCCACCACTTCCGCTTCGGTGCAGGACGTATCGGGACGCCAGTCGGCGATTAGGAGCGCCAGGCGGTAGGTGAGCAGAACACCGGGGCGTCTCGTCCACGCAAATCTGGCGACACATGGGGAAAAGACTTGTCGAACGCCTTATCCATCGGTAGAATCTGCGGCCATGAACGGGACCGCAATCAGATCCCGTGACCCGTAGCCGAATGTTCGGCTGCCTTCTGGATTTGTGTCTGTGCTTTAGGTATACCTAATGGTATTTCGTCATTTCGGACCGGACGAGCGTTTCTTTGGCTTCGAAAGTTCCATTTCACATGGGAGACCACAAATGAATCCTGTTCCCGACAAAGATTCACCTGAAACTGAGAGGCGTCCCGCGCCAGCTCCTTCAGGGAAAGAGGAGCATCAAGGCGCTACCGAAGACCAAGTGCAGCCCACGCCAGCTCCGGCTGGCCCGGAGTTCGACGATGAACCCAAGGAGGGCGGGTAGTCTTAGTCGTCGGCAGTTGGGATTAGCAATCTGATCAACGATGGCACGTCCGCATCCGCCACAGCTCGCGCGGCCCAAAGATGATCGCCGCCACCTGGGAGAACGATGATGATTTCTGATGTCGGGACAAACGCAGCATCCTCTCAGGCTCTCTCTGTCATCAACAACCCCGCCGCTCCACCCCGTCCTTCGCCTTGCCCGCTGCGACCGTCTGCCACTGCATGTTGGACGGCGTGTCGGCCCCACCACAGGCGAGCGGCTTGATGTGGTCGATCACATAGCCAGGGCGACCATTTGGGTAGCCGGTCTGACGTGCGAATGAATGTCGCGCGGCCGCGCTCCGTTGGATGCGTCCACGTTGATCGCGCGCCACGGTGGCGGCTGGGGGCTTCGGTCTGGGCGGTGTCTTGGCAGCGGTCGCAGCGTGAGGGGCCTTCGGTTCATGCGCCGCGACATGGCCATCAGCCTTTGGAGTCCTGACATGCCCTGCGCCAGCCTTCGAGGAACTCTTGGAGCCCTTGGCGTCCGTGGTCGTCGGCCACGCCAAGCCGAGCGCCAACAGGAGGGCACAACCGAGAATCCGCAGTCGCGACATGAACAAGTCTCTCCACGACGTTGCCTTCCGGGGTGCCGACTTTCACTTTGGCCCGCCCCGTCGAAGGCAAACAAACTTGCGGCTTTCCCGCCAATCCTCTAATCGACCCGGCGCGGAGAACCTTGAATGTGAACGCTCTCGCTGGAGCCATCGCGCCTCGTGAGCGCGAAGGGCCAAGACGGGACGACCAAGGGGCACTCTCTCCGCGCGTCCGGGATGGTTGATTGCACATCGGGCCCCTAGTTCAGCGGCTCCCGATGTTCCGCTCGCACCCGCTAATCGGGCGGCAGAATCACCGACCCATGGTGGGAGCACCGATAGAAATGCGTGTCGTCCTCGCCGCGCACGTAGACAACTGGTGCTCCGCACAGTGGGGAGTCGAGCGGCACCTGAGGGTCGGGCATAAGATGCTCGGCGCTGGTCGCTACGCTAGCCCCGCCATGGCCCTTTGCGCCGCCCACCGCTTCTTCTGAGCGTCGCTGATTCTTTTACGCGCGGCGGCAGACAGCTTTCGGCGCTTTCTGGGTGCGGCTGTCGTCGGGGTTTCAGGGTGCGCTGACGCTGCGGGTCGCGCCTTTGGGTGTCGTCCACGGCGCTTCTGAGGCTGGCCGCCCAGCTCGGGGAATGCTCCCCGAATGGCGGCGATTTCGGCGGCGATTTCAGTTCATCGGGCGGCAGCGCCCATGCGGGCATAGTCGTGCATCGATGTGTTTGTCATGTGCGAAAAATCAAGGCACGCTTTGGGCGCAACTTCCCAGGACAACTACTCGCTGCCTTCACGCGATAAAGGGAGGCGTCGAAAGACGTTAGAGAAAATGGCGTGTTTTGTAGAAACCCAACTATGCAACGTCCCTTTGTCGGTCCTTTCTCGCCCCGACAGCGGGGCTGTGACATTACTCCGCCGGCAGGGAGAACCTCACCCCCCCAGGAGCGGTATTATTGAACACTACTATTGAAGCGCGCACGTCGGTTCTCGAACCATCAACCACCATGAACTTACAGTAAAAAGTGAACCCGAAGCTAACAGAGGTGGAATTGTTGGCGATTGAGTGACCAGCCGCCAAGGGAATCAAGGTATCGCTGACTATCGAGCCGTTTCCCCCGCTGATGGTTTGCAGCCGAACCGTTCGGGTGGCACTACTGATGTTGACCAATTGGCAGTTCATGTCCGAGCTAGAGCTGATATTTACAGTTGGCGTGAACCGCGCGTTGCTTTGACCCGCCGCGACCAATGAATCGACGCTCGTTTGCAGTGTGTTCATGCTGTTCTGCAAACCGATGACGCCGTCTTCCACGGTATGAATCGCTGCCAAGATAGCTGGATTCCCCTGGGCGCTTGCTGTTCCAGTCAATAGGTGCGCGGTAATACCGACTGCGGCCACCGTTTTGAAACTCATCGATAGTGTCTTCAGACCATTCATTTCAACGCTCCAGTTCAAACCGCTATTCCACGAGGCGCACCACTGAGCGGCCCGACGATACCGGACCGGTGTCGCACTTGTCAAGGAACTGACGACGCCATCATTGATTGTTCAACGCTGGTTGTCGAACACGAGTCGCGGACTTGGACTGGCACAGTCGATTGATTCTTCGGCCCTTTGAGAAGCCCGATCCAAAGCGACATCACAGCGTTGTGTCTGATAGTGTTTGGCGCGTCCAGGGAGACTCTTTTTTGTCCGCTCCAATGCCAACCTCGCGTCGCTACCTTCTGGCCAGCCGGGATCTCCTGATCTGCGTCGTTCTCATCCTCGTCTCGTCCGCCGCGTTCGTAGACACCGTGGTGCCCTCCCCCGACGTGACTGTGGGGGTTGTCGTGCGGGCCAGCGCCTCGTCCCAGAGCGCGAGCGTTGGCCTGTTGCGACCTGGGGACCAGGCGTTGTTGGTGGGCGGGTGCCCAACTGGTATCGCATCCAGTTGTCCGATGGCACCCAAGGATTTGTGTCCAAGCGATGGACAGACGTTGTGCCGAGTCCCCCGACACCGACGTTCACCGTCGATGTCGTCGATGTGGGGACCGGGTTGGGTATCATTGTTCGCGGTGCCGACTTCACCTTGGTGTATGACGGCGGGTCCAATGATGACCTGGCACGGGAGCTGGCAACCGGATGCTGGCCTACCTCCACGCCGTCGCGCCCACGTTGACGGTGATCGATGACCTCATCTTGAGCCGCCCGCACCGGGATCACGTCGAACTGCTGCCCGATCTGTTCGCCGCCTACCAGGTGCGCGAGGTTTGGGACTCGGGCCGGGTCAACGACATCTGCGGCTATCGGGCATTCATCGAAGCGGTCCGCGATGAACCAGGGGTCAAGTATCACAACGCGATTCAGGGCTTCGGCACCTGGGGCTATACCTTTGAAAGCGGGACCTGCTACGGACGGCCGGTCGCTGCTGAAACCGTTGAACTTCAACCCGACACTCGCATCACTCACACCCCCATCATCCTGGGCCAAGGCGCGTCGATGACCGTCCTGCGCGCCGATGCGACGCCGTTTTCCAACGTGAACGACAACAGCCTCGTGGTGCAGTTGGATTTGGGAACTACTTCGTTCTGCTCATGGGAGACGCCGAGGCTGGCGGACGCGCCGACCCGTCCGTGGGGCCAACCATCAGCTCCCCGGAAGGTTCACTTCTCGCCTGTTGTGCGGCCGAACTCGCCGCGCAGGTGCTAGTGGCGGGACATCACGGCAGCGAGACATCATCCCGCGACGCGTTCCTGAATGCAGTCGGGGCCTCTACCTTCATCGTGTCCTCGGGGCCAATCAAATACGGAACCGTGACGTTGCCCGATCAGGTGGTGATCACCGAGCTGGAATCTCGTGGGCAGGTGTTCCGCACCGACACTGATGATTCCGCTTGCAAGACTAATCCGGCGAAGATCGGTCCCGACGCTGACGATCGCGCCGGGGGCTGCGGCAACATTCGGGTGGTGATCAGCCCTGACATGCCGTTGGACGTGTCGGTGTGGCACGGAGTGGATTGACAGCATTCGCAGCGCGCGGCCGAAGCGTGACAATAACTGCGTCACCGTCACGAGTTGCACGCGCGAAGCTATTCTCAACGCGCATCCACAAATAGGTTAGGTGCCGCTGGTCGGTCCGCCCTCGGATTTCGGAGGCTCTTTGTATCGATTAAAATTCGGATATTTCCAGGACGTCACTTCCTCAAGGTCTGTGATTTTGGGCGATGGCATTTGACCAGAGTCGTCCCCGACATTCGCAAGTTTGGACAGTCTTTGGTCAAGTAGCGCTCGCAGTTCGTGCGGCACGAATAGCCACGGCTGCACCCGCCATTCTTAATTCACACCACAATCTCTCGTGAGAGCCTTGCACAGTGTAGGCCAGTTTGAAGCCCAACTGACGAGACGCTTATTGAGGTCATGAAGTGTCTTTGAGTAGGTGATTTCGCACAAAAACACTCGTTTATCGCGCAGATTTACAACTACCGCATCGCAATACCACTGGATATCCGGATGGGCCGAGAACCAGCGCTCCACGGCCTCGACGTCGTACGTATCCAGCACGTCGACGACCGTTCGGCGTTCCAGGTCCACCACAATCGTGCCGTAGTTCAACCCTTTACGCTTTGCCCATTCATCCACGCCGACGACACGCGCATCCACCACCGCTGGGCGCGCCCGCGTCTTGAGCCGCCGCACAATCGTGTCGTCACTCACCCTCAGGCCGAGGCGGCCCATGAGCCGCTCACCGGCCCGTCCGCCGAGTGCGTGCCCGACCAGCTCCGTCACCACGTCTGCCCGGATCGTGCGGCGGCCATAGACCTCCGCGATGCCCGGCAACGCGCCGGTGAAAAAGCGGACCGCGCATCCGGCGTGACGACAGCGCCAGCGTCGCACGCACACCCGCAACGCGACCGCCGCGCCCAGGGCCGGCAAATCTTCAGCGTGCGCACGTAGCGACTATGACGCGCGGTCGATACCTGCCGGCAACGCGGGCAGCGGGCGTGGTCGGGCCCGTGGGCCATCACGGTCCAACCGGCGTCGTTTTGCTCCAGGCTCT
>Ga0105248_10010395_pt1 | contig 10250 bp, 12 predicted proteins | sample KBSS34metaG_FD_81524 | JGI IMG/M metagenome (GOLD analysis project Ga0105248, IMG submission 81524) | Switchgrass rhizosphere microbial communities from Kellogg Biological Station, Michigan, USA - KBS S3-4 metaG | ecosystem: Host-associated > Plants > Roots > Rhizosphere > Soil | place... | reverse complement strand
TCCGCGCTCTCAGGCCCTGGCAATCATATCGAGCTCGACGCAGGCGCCGAGCGGCAAGGCGGCCACACACACGGCTGTGCGGGCCGGGAAGGGTTCGTTGAAATGGCGGGCGTAGACCGCGTTCACGGCCTGGTAGTCCTCCATGTGAGTAAGGAAGACGCGGACCGAGATCACGTCATCGAAGCCCAAGCCTGCCGCGCGGAGCACAGCCGCAGCATTCGAGAACACCTGCTCGGTTTCCGCAGCCACCCCGCCCGGCACCAGCTTGCCGGTTGACGGGTCCTGCGCGTCTTGGCCACTCAAGAAGAGAAAGCCATCGACTTTAATCGCCTGGGAAAATGGTCCGACCGGTGGAGTGAGTTCGGGCGAGGTAATTGCAGTCTTGCTCATAAAATACTCCAGTGGACGAGGGTTTGATGATCGGGATGGCTATGCGTCGCCGCAGCCCCATCCATTGTGACCGGGTCCTTGGCGACGAGGGGCGGTGGTTGTCATGAAAGCGCTCGCGGGAGCGGGAGGGCCAAGAGGGAGCATGTGCTGACGGGTCTGGTCAGGAGGAGGGCAAGAGGCTTCGGATCTGCTTCACCGCGAAGTCGACCTTCATGTCGAAGGCAAGTTTACCCAACTCTGCTGTCGAACGGCGCGCGTCACCCAGGATTCCATTCTGGGGACTGTGCCGCCCGAACTGCGCCTTACCGTCTCCGGAAGTGTGACCGACGACAGGATCCCCCACTGCTGAAGGGATCAGATCCCTGCGCACCCATATATTGTCCTTGTCGAGGTACATCAGCTCCGAGGTGTCAAAGAGGTAGCCGTGGAGTCCTAGTGGATAACCGTGCTGCACCAGGTAGTGATCGAACGCATCATTCGCTGGCCGATAGACCTGGTCGCAGTAGAACACGCGAGCCCCTCCGCTCAGCCCGCCATCGAGCTTCTTGGCGACCTGCTGGTAAACCTCCGGCTGGCCGCCGCCGTGGTCGCCCATGATGATGATGTTGCGGAAGCCATTGAGCGCCGCTTGCTCCGCGATGCGCTCGAGCATGGCGCCGAGCAGCTCGTTGGTGATCCCAATGGTGCCGGGGATCGATTCCGCATCATTCGGCGTGTAGGGCAGTACGGGCAAGAAGATCGCATCGCCGAGTTTCTTAGCGATCGCCTCGACGACCGCATGCGCGATGAAGTTATGGCCGCCGTTCGCGTTCTGGGGACCTCGTTGCTCGACGCCGCCTGTATAGATGAGCGCCGTCGTCTTTCCTGACGCGATCGCGCACTTCACTTCCACCCAGGTCATCGTCTCGAATTCGACCCGATCGGTCTGCGGGCATTTCGTCGCCCTTGGGGCTTGCTGAGCGTGCGCAGCTTCGGCGGTCAGGGTGGCCGCGCCGAAAGCGATCGACATCAGCAAGAACTTCGAAACCGCGCCACCCCGCATGTGTCATTCTCCAATGGGTCCGTAGGACTGGTCTGAGAGGCAAACCTCGGATTGGTTTGACGCTCGAGTTTGTATCGGAGGCAACGTTTACGCAAATTCATTATTCTCAGTAACATAATGCCGCTGAAGCACGATTTTTCTACGGTCTAAGGCAACTCTAGGTGGGAGCGAGGTCAGCGTCGGCCGACGACCATGTGCTGTGGCAGGTCCAAATATGGTTTGGTCGCAGACCGTGCCTTACGAGCATTATGTTCGTGACAATAATGAATTAGCGGAACTTTCTGAACGGTGACAAGGTGCAGCAGCTTCATGAAGGGAAACCCGCCGAATGATAAGAGCACTGGTCGCCGCCGCCCTATCGCTTTCGATTGCTACGTCCGTGCCGGCTCAGGTCCTCGACAACGAGCGTGGCGAGCGCCGAGCGGCCGACCGGGCCGTGGGAGCCAACGAGGCTGATCAACAAACGCCCCCGGCCGATCCGCGCGACGTCGCGACCCCCAAGAGCGTGGTCAAGGCGATGTACGAAACTCTCTCCGGCCGGGCCGGAGAGGCGCGCAACTGGAACCGCTTCCGCTCACTAATGGCGCCAGACGCCCGCTTTATCACGGAAAGCGTCGCCGCCGACGGCTCCGTGCGTCGCCGAGCGCTCGGCGTCGAGGATCTCATCACCTCCAACAACAAGGCCTTCGCCACTCAGGGCTTTTTCGAGCACGGCGTCATCGCTCGTGACGAGGTCTGGGCTCACTTTGCCATGGTCGTCACCCCGTATGAGAGCCGCCACGCTCCCGGCGAGGCTCCGTTTGCGCGGGGGATCAAGCACGTAGAACTCACCAGCGACGGGAAGCGCTGGTTCATTGAGAGCATCGTGTGGGAGCGCGAAACCGCGGCATTTCCCCTGTCGCCCACGGCGGCCGCGGCCCTGAAGGGGAGGCACGAGGAGGACAAGGATCCGCTTCCGTTCGTGCTTTGATCGAGCCGTCTTTCGAGCCAATGGTGGGCGTGTCGATCATCCGATGGCGCGATTTCGGCCCGTGGACGCCCTCGGGTACAAGATGGAATTAGAGTGTTCTGGCCACGCGGAAGCCGAAGCTGGTGACGCGTTTGGACGTGGGGAGCCCGCGGCGGAATGCCGAGCGGGCGGCTCTGACATCCATGTCCCAGGAACCGCCACGCGCAACGCGCCGCCCGCAGTCTCCAGATTGCCACGCCGTGCCGTCGGTAGGCGCGCCGCTATAGTCGGTGTTCCAGCAATCTTCAGTCCAATCCAGGACATTGCCAAGCATATCGTAGAGGCCGAATTGGTTCGGCGGAAAACTTTCAACCGGCGACGTGAATGCATACCCGTCGTGGCATGCTAGATGCTGCCCCCCGCTATCGCCGGGATACCGCTCGCTAAAGTCCAGATCATTAATATTGGTGTAGCGGCACATCTCCGCCGCATTATCGCCAAAGTAACGCGCCGTCGTCGTTCCCGCGCGCGCCGCATATTCCCACTCAGCCTCCGTTGGTAAACGATAGACATGCCCTGTCTTGGCGCTCAGCCAAGACACATAGGCTTGTGCATCGTCCCAACCCACACAGATGACGGGATCTCTTCCGGTCTGCGAAAAGCCTGGGGAATGCCAATTGCCGTTTATATCAATGAAGCCGGTCCCGGCCGCATTAACCGTGGTGCAGCTAGCAGGGTCCGGTCGATTTGTCTCCGCCACAAACTGAGCGTACTCGTCTCGTGTCACGTCAAACTTGGCAATTGCGAATTTGTGCCGGATCGTGACCAAATGCTGCGGTACCCCGAGTCTGCGAAATTTATTGGGTGGATTCTCAGGGTCTTCTTCCCCAGCCGACGCTCCAATCATAAACTTGCCCTGCGGCACCACCACCATTTCGGGGCAACCATTCAAACAGTCGCGGAAGGTCTGCGGGAGTTTCGTCGCTTGTGCAGCGTCCGCAGGTCCGGCGGTCAGCGGGAAGCCTGCGCCGCCGGCGATCGACATCAGCAGAAACGTCGCAGCTTGGCCAACCCGCATCTCGTTCCCCGATTGGCCGGTGTTTGCCGGACCTAAGCCGTACAAGCACCCGGATCGATGGGCGGCGCGCGCCGCTCCCGAATTTGTATCCAAGGCACAAAACTACGCAAATTCATTGTTCTCAAGAATATCGTTCCATTGACGCACGATCCACCTACGGGCGCGGGCGAACTACCTTATGGAATCGATCCGCGCTTAGGGTAGCGCGTATCCGACAAGGGCTTGGGCAACGAGACGGTCCTCGGCAGATTGCCACAGCCTGGCATCGATTGATGCCAAGCGGCGGCCCAGCTTCACGAGGTGCGCGTCTGCGAAAACCGGCTCAAGCATGCACGGTCGCAGGAAGCTAACCGACAGCGTGGTGGTGACGGCCATCTCCGCCGGACCAATGTGCGCCAGAACAACGGCGTACGCCGCGAAGTCGATGAGGCCCATGAGGATGGGGCCGGACACGACGCCGCCGGGGCGCGCCATCAAGGTTGCCGGTTGCAGAGCCATGCGAACGCGTCCCGGCGCAACGCTGACGAGTTGTCCGAGGTTGGGCCGCGCTGCGACCGGAAAGACTTCATCGAGGAAGGCACCGAGTTCATCCGCCGACAAGCGCAACCGGTCGAGCGACACTTCTTCGTTGGTCCTGGCCGTCATCGGCTGCCTCTATCGGCCATTGGCCCCGCGAACGCCTCGTTGCCTAACTGCAGATATCGACCCAAACCGCGTCGACCAATTCAGCAAAACGGCGCGGTGGAATGCGGATCGCCGAATGCGTAGCCCCCGCCGCCGTCACGACTTGATCGAAGCGCTGCAGCCGGACGTCGAAGAAGACCGGAAACGGCGCCGCGAGGCAAAGCGGCGTGATGCCACCAACAGGGTGACCCGTCAGCGCCGCGGCCTCGGGCCCGGGTATCATCCTGCCCTTTCCCCCGAGCACCGACTTGACCTTGCGGTTGTCGAGCCGGGAGTCGCCGCAAGTGACCACGACCTTTACGTGTGAGCCGACGCGCAAGGTCAGGGTCTTGGCTACCTGCGCGGGATGCACATTCCACTCGCGAGAAATGTAGTCGGTCGTGTGCGCTTCCTGCAGGTCGACGATCCGCAGGTCCGGTGCCCGTTCAGCAAGATAGTCCCGAATGATCTGCGCCTGCATGCTGAGGTTTCCGCTCCTCTGCCTTCGACAACCCCGCCTGCGACCGGGACCTCATGCCGCAAGATGCGGCCGGCGAGTGGTCCCAACTATGGCGTGTATGTTCCAATAGACCAGTTAACGGAGGTGATACGCCAGCCTTGCTCTGTGCGAACGAGCAACCAATGCTCCGTCCCCGTATTCCTCACCTTGCCGTCCAACTTGAAACGGTAGTCGAGCGAGACCGCGGCCACATCCGTGTCGCCGCTTATCCTGATGTTGTCGAAATCCTCCTCGGAGGCGGCGGCCCGCGAGCTGACGGTCTCGATGAAGGAGGCCGGCGTGGCATCGGGATTGGTTTTCGCCTTGAGGACGCCGGGGTCTGTCTTCCGCTTCGTCTCTAACACCTTGTCTCCGTTGACGGCCTGCCACGACGTGCGATTTGGGTCCAGAAACAGGGACAGGAACTGCTCCCTGTCTCTCCTTTTGATCGCGGTCTGAAACTCTGTGACGATATCTTCGATGGTGCTCTTCGCCGGCATGGCGATCCCGCATCCAGTGAAGGCAGTCTCTTCTTGCAATAGAAACGCGGGCTGCGCCGTACTCGCCCCGGACAACCCGGCGATGAGAAGGACCAAGGCGACGACGGACCTTTGCATGATACCCATTTCTCCTTGTGCCAAATCAGCTGTCGATCATGCTCGAAGGGGGCATTTAAGGGAGCGGCCGCCGGCCCTTGCCACGGCGTAGCGTGACGGCCGGGGCCTCGTCTTTGGCCTTGGTGCGGCGCCGCAGCCAACGGCGGAATAGGGTGAGTCCAGCGACCACGTTCTCGGCGAACTTCTCGTGAGCCTCGCCCCAGGTCGGCCCGGTGAAATCGTCCATCATCGCCTCACGATCCGACGCGCCGCCACACGGAGTAAGCCACTGTACCGCCGCCGTATGCGCTTGCCGGGACGGCATAGCTGAGGACGCCGTCTTTGAAGGTATAGTCGCGAACCTGGCGCTTGCCGTCCCAGTTGGGAAAGGAAGCTGCCTCGAGGTCGAAATCGAGCTGATGCTTGGCTCGGTCGATCGACACCCTGCCGAAATGGGTGCTGGAGCCCAACACCGTCTGGCGATACTCATCCGGCGTGCCCTTGGCCTTGTCGCCGCTGGCAAACGGGGAGCGCTTTTCCCTGAAGATCTGCAGGCTGTAGCGGCCCTTCGCATCCACCAAAAACAGTCCCTTCGGGTGCTCACCGAAGTTGGTTGTGCGGGTCCCATCGGCGCCAATCTCGTATGCCGCTTTCTTCTTGAATAACACATGAAGCGATCGCAACTCCTGGTCCTGCGTTCGCGCATTCGTGAATGCTGCGCCGCCAAGAGCATAAGCAAAAGAGATGCCGAAGATCGTCGGGCGCTTCATTGGAGCTTATCTCACGAAATACGGTCTGGGCGGTCTTGCCGAAGTTCAGGATGAACCAATCACGCCTGCTTTCTGCTACCGAGGAAGACCCTTCCGCAAGTTCATTATTCACACTATGATCATGCCGTACACGCACGTTTCCACTCGTTGTCCGGGCCCACGGCCTTCGTAAGTAGAGGGAGAATGTCATGTTCGATGACTTGCCCGCCCTGGTCGAGTTTGCCCGGGCCGGGTCCATCGCGGGCGCCGCCGATCGTCTGTGCCGGACCCCGTCGGCGATTACCCGGCAATTGCAGAGACTGGAGGATTCCTTGGGCGCCGAGTTGCTTGACCGCTCAGTCAAGCCGCCGCGCATGAACGCATTGGGCGCCCGGGTGCTGGAGCAAGCGCGAGACCTGCTACAGCGGGCCGAGGCGCTGAAATCCCTTACCTCAAGCGACACCGAACCTCACGGCGTCTTGCGCATTGGGCTCGCGCATCCCCTCGCGGTGGGCCCGCTTACCAAACCTACTCGTGCGCTGACGCAGGAATTTCCTCGTGTCAGGTTGCGGCTATTGAGCGAAGGCACGAGCACATTGTTCAGCCGGCTGCTCGCTGGCGAACTCGACGTTGCGGTCGTGGCTTTACCCGTCGGAAGAACGGCGCCGCCACCGCTTATCACGACAATCGTTGCGACGGACCGGGTGGAGATCGTTCAAGGTATTGCAGGCAACGCCAAAGGAAATTGGAAGAGCTTGGGCGGGGCCCCGTGGGTGCTCAATCCGCTTGGGTGCTTCCTCCGGGCAAGCCTCGTCGATCATCTGGAGCGTGCCGGTTTCGCCCCGATGATCGCCGCTGAGATCCACAACGTGCATCTGCAGCTCGCGTTCGTTCAGTCGGGATACGGCGTCGGACTGCTGCCTGCCAGCCTCATTACGAGAAACAACTCTGGCGACACGATTGAAGTGTTGCGACCCCCATCGTTCGATCTGCGAATGTCCGTCGCGATCGTACGGGCCGGGCAACTCGGAGCCCTGGAGCGGGCCGTCGGACTATTGGAGAACGGTATTCGCGATCTGTTTGCCCACACAACCTAGCCTGCAGTGACCGGCCGGAGGTTTCCCAGCGTGGCACCCCCAGGATCGTGCTGTAAATGCATTATTGTCGTGAGAATAATGAAGTAGGAGAATTTTGTGCCTTGGGGCAGGTAGCTCGCAAGCTCAGCCTGTTAGAGGACCTTCATGCCTCGCGCGATCCAAACTCGGCTGCCCGGCATCGACCTCGCGGTGAAAGAGCTTCGCGGCTTCATGCCGTCTTCCTTGGACCCCTGCAGCATCGAGCCCACCGAAACCTGCACCATCTCGCGAGCGTCACTGCCCCGCGCCTTCTTCGCCGTCCTCTCTGCCGCGAGCGCACTTCCCTGGGGCGCCTCGGCCCACGCCGAGAAACGGCCTGTCGCTAAGGAGGCCATCGTGGGTCGGGCCGCAGCGACGCGCACCTCGCAGAACCCCGGTGGCAGGACGGGCGCGACATACTTCGGCTGCCCCGACGCGCACACGCCGTATGACTACGTTGCGTACTGTCCTCCCGAAGGTGATCCCGCGGTCGCTGAAGCGGAGCGCACGCTGACACCCGCGCAGGCCATCGGTTGTGCGTTGCCATCTGCACCTTGGGGCATACCGGCCGCGCTCGATGCGGCGATCTCTGGACCCGCCGACAAGGACCGGGCCTGCATGAAGGCCCTTCTGATCCCCGAAGCGCGCTTGATGTTCGCTTCGGTCAACGCGGACGGAGCACCAAGCTACAGGCTAGAGACGTTGGACGATTGGATCGCTCGCACCAGAACGCGCGGTCCTGTTGTGCTGGAAGAGAAGCAGTTGAATTTTCGTGTCGACCACTATGGCGACATCGCGCACTTGTGGAGCCTCTACGTGCTGCGGAGCGACGGCAAGGCAATCGCGCGCGGCATCAACAGCATTGAAGCGGTCAGGCAGGCCGGCGGCTGGCGTGTCGTGAGCATCATGGTGCAGACGGAGTCGACGACTGAGCCCTTGCCGGAGGCATACCTGCCGTAAGGGCTAAAGAATGATGCAGCGTTTTCCGTTACTCGCTGGCGCCGCCTTCGTCGCCATCGGCCTTTCGTACGCCCCCGCCCTCGCCGACGAGGGCCTGTGGACCTTCGACAACTTCCCGGCTGCGGCGGTGAAAGCGAAGTTCGGCGTTACCATCGACAAGGCTTGGCTCGATCGCGTGCAGCACTCGGCGGTCAGACTGTCGACCGGCTGCTCGGCCGCGCTGGTGTCGTCGGACGGCTTAGTGCTGACCAACCACCACTGCATCTTGGACTGCGTCCAGAGCCTGTCGTCGCCCCAGCAGGACTACATCAAGTCGGGCTTCATCGCTGCGAGCCGGCGCGAGGAGCGCCTGTGCCCCGGCGTGCAGGCCGAGATCCTGACCTCGATCTATGACGTCACCGATCGCGTCGACGGCGCCGTCGCAGGCAAGACCGCGGCCGACTTCGCCAAGACGCGCGACGCGATGATCGCAGCGATCGAGCAGGAGGGCTGCAGCGGCAGGACCGCGATCCTGCACTGCCAGGTTGTGACGCTCTATCAAGGCGGCCAGTACAAGCTCTACACCTTCCGCAAATATTCGGACGTACGCCTGGTGTTCGCGCCGGAGCTGGCGACGGCTTTCTTTGGAGGTGATCCGGACAACTTCAATTTTCCGCGCTACGACCTGGAGTGCTCGTTCGTGCGCCTCTACGAGAACGGCCAGCCGGTGACGACGCCCGACCACCTGCGCTGGAGCGCGGTCGCGCCGACCGACGGCGAGCCGGTGTTCGTGGCCGGCGACCCGGCTCCGACCCAGCGGGCCGACACCGCCGACCAGCTCTCGTTCGTGCGCAGCATTCAACTGCCGCAGACCCTGCTCCGCTATTCCGAGCTACGCGGGCGGTTGATCCGCTTCAGCGAGGAAGGGCCGGAACAGGCACGACGCGCGACCGACGCACTGTTCAGCATCGAGAACAGTTATAAGGCGCGTTACAGCCAGCTGTTGGCGCTTGATGAGCCAGGTTTCATCGAGGCCAGACGCGAGGCGGACTTAGCGCTGAAGACCAAAGTCGACGCCGATCCTAAGTTGAAGGCCATTGTGGGGGATCCCTGGTCGGAGATCGCAAAGGCCGAGAAGATCCATGGCGGCATCTCGGCGGCCTACGAGCTGCTCGAAAGTCGCCCGGCAACGGGATCGGATCTCTATCATTGGGCGCGGGTGCTGGTGCGCTCGGCTGCAGAGCGGCAGAAGCCCAACGGCGAGCGCCTGCCGGAGTTCAGCGACGGCCGCCTGCCGCTGCTTGAGAAGCAGGTTACCGACGCCAAGCCGGTGGACCCCAAGCTCGAGCAGCTCGAACTCGAGTTCTGGCTGACCAAGGTGCGCGAGTATCTGACCGCCGATGCGCACGAGACCAAGCTGATGCTCGGCAAGGAGTCGCCGGAAGAGCTGTCCAGGCGCCTGGCATCTTCGCGCCTGAGCGATCCGGTCTATCGCAAAAAGTTATGGCGCGGTGGCCAGGCAGCAATCGATGACAGCGACGATCCGCTGATCCGCTACGTGGTCGCGACCGATACGGCGGCGCGCGCGGTGCGCCAGAGCTACGAGGAGCAGGTCGCCGGACCGGTAGAGCGGGCGCAGGCGCGCCTCTCCCGGGCGCGCTTCGCCGTTTACGGGACCAGCGTCGCTCCAGACGCAACGTCGACGCCGAGGCTCAGCTACGGGAAGATCGCCGGCTGGGCTGCGCACGGCCAAACCGTCCCATCTTTCACCTACTTCAAGGGCCTCTACGAGCGGGCGACTGGCCACCCGCCGTTCGAGCTGACCCAAAGATGGATAGATGCCGAGCCGGAGCTGAACCCGAACACCGTCTTTGACATTTCATCGACCACCGACATCTTTCCCGGCAATTCGGGTTCGCCCCTCATCAACGCCAAAGGCGAGGTGATCGGGGCCATCTTTGACGGCAACATCTACTTTCTGGGCGGCGCGTTTGCCTACAATGGCGAGCTGTATCGGGCCGTCAGCGTCTCGACTGTTGCGATCACAGAGGCGCTGGAGAAGGTCTATGACGATCCGGAGCTGGTGAAGGAACTCAGGTCTACGAATTGAGCAGCGGTAATATCAGCGTGATCAATTGAGATACCGGCTTGGGCCGGTTTTCGTCCGAAAGCAGACGGTCGCGCATGCCGCCTTGTCAGGAACACGACCATGAAAGATGGCTGGTATTCG
>Ga0105248_10010389_pt1 | contig 10252 bp, 10 predicted proteins | sample KBSS34metaG_FD_81524 | JGI IMG/M metagenome (GOLD analysis project Ga0105248, IMG submission 81524) | Switchgrass rhizosphere microbial communities from Kellogg Biological Station, Michigan, USA - KBS S3-4 metaG | ecosystem: Host-associated > Plants > Roots > Rhizosphere > Soil | place... | reverse complement strand
TGGCGCCTGATGAAGAGGGGATGCACCGTCCTCCCCATCCACTTCCACGCCTTTCCCCTGCAGGACCGCACCACCATCGACAAGGTGACGGAGCTGGCGCGGATCCTGACGCGCTATCAGCTGCGCACCCGGTTGCTGCTGGTGCCGTTCGGCGAGGTCCAGCAGACGATCGTCGCCTCCTGCCCGGCCCCGCTGCGCGTCGTCCTCTACCGCCGGTTCATGGTCCGCATCGCGGAAGTCCTGGCCCTGCGACACAAGGCGCGAGCGCTGGTGACGGGCGAGAGCCTCGGGCAGGTCGCCTCCCAGACCCTCGACAACATGATCGTGATCGGAGAGGCGGCGCAGGGCCTCGTCCTTCGCCCGTTGGTCGGAATGGACAAGTCGGAGATCACGGACGAAGCCCGCCGCATCGGAACGTTCGACGTGAGCACGCTGCCCGACCAGGACTGCTGTCAGCTCTTCGTGCCCCGCAGCCCCGCCACCGCCGCAACCCGCGCGGAGGTCGCTCGCGCCGAGGAGGCGCTGGACGTGCCCGCGCTGGTGGAGGCAGCCCTACGCGGAGCGGTCGAGGAACGGTTCGAGTTCCCCGACACCGGAGAGGGGCCGCGCAGCTCCGGGGGCAGAACGATCGGTCCGGCGAAGACGAGCGCGTAGTCCAACCCGTGCCGGCGGACGACGTAGAGCGGCCGCTGCTGCGACGCGACGTAGGAGACCACCAGGGGGTCGGGCCATCCCGTCTGTACCTGCCGGACGTAGAAGACCACGCGGTCCGCGGCCAGCCAGTCGCGCGGTGAAGTCAGCGTGACATCGATCGTGCGGCCGCGGAAGTAAGGCGCGAACGCCGAGGCGAAGCCGGGCACGGCCACCACCCGGGACGCCGCGCCGGGCTCGGCATCGAGGTAGGAAGCGGCGTCCTCCAGCCCTTCTCCCTGGCCGATCGTGAAGACACGGGCAGCCGCCGCCGCACCCCCCAGGAGGGGGCTGTAGTACGTCAGGCCATCCGGAAGGTAGGGCACGAGCAAGGCAAGCTGCCCCGCCAACACGCCCACACGAACGAAGCCGGCGACCGCCGGCCGCGACGCGCGCGCGGCCCAACCAGCGGCCACCTGGGCCCAGCCGGCGCCGGCGAGAAGCACGAGCAGGGGCACGACGGGCAGGAGATACCGGTCTACGGCCGCGTCGGCCACCGCCCGAAGGAGGACGAGCGGCACCAGCACGAGCACGACTAGCGCCTCGATCTCCGGCCGTCGCGGGCCGCGACGCCAGAAGTTCCACGAGAGCGACACCACCGTGAAGAGCGCGCCCGCCTGCAGCAGCGGCGAGAAGCGCCAGGCCAACACGCGCGCATAGAAGGCCGCGCCGGGATCGTCGGAGCGGAAGGCGTGAAGGAGCGTCTCCCGGTGAAGATCGGCCAGGAGCCGGTGCCCCACGCCGACCGGGCTCACCCAGAGCGCCGGCCAGATCGCCACCACCACGGCCAAGGCGACCGTCGCCCAGATCGTGAGCTCGAGCGCGCGTCGCCGAAGGCCGCGCGGAGAGAACCCGCGCCACCCGCCTCCCTCCACCACGGCCACCAGGATCAACAACGCGGCGACCAGCAACACCACGGGCAGCTTCGTCGCCACGGCCAACCCGAAGGCGAGCCCGGAAAGGATGAGTCGGCGCCGGCCGCCCTCCCGCAGGTGGAGCAGGAACCAGAGCACCGCCACCGCAGAGAGGTCGGTGGCCAGGGCATCGCTGGTGATGAAACGCTGGTAGGCGAGGAAAAACGGCTCGAAGGCCAGGATCGCGCAGCCCAGCGCCGACGGCCAAAGCCCGAGCCAGGGGACGGCGAGGGACGCCATCAGCGCGAGCAGCGCCGAGGTCAAGAGAGCCTGCACGCATCGCGGCACCACATAGGCCCAAAGCGGGGGCAGCGGGTCGTCCTCCAGCCGCCGGGCGCACGACGTCCAGGTTCCCTCCTGGGCGAGAGTGCACCAGGCGACATTGGAATGCCCCACCAGCCACATGGTGGTCACCCCCGGATGAGGCCGAATGTAGGTGGCGAAGAAGTCGCCCCTGGCCAGGGCGGCCACGAAGGCGCCGCCTCGCTGGATCCAGAATGCCTCGTCGAGGTTGAGCGGCCGATCGACGGCGACGAGGCGCAGCACGGCCGACACCAGGAATACGGACGCCACGAGCGCGCGACGCGTCGAGCGCGCGGGCGGACCGGCCGTCGCGGGCGAGGCCATTTGTATGCCAGAGACTATACTCATCGGCTCGTGATCCTCCTGACCGGCGCTACCGGATACATCGGCCTTCGCGTCGTCGCCCGTCTCGCCGCGGCCGGCGAGCGCATTCGATGTCTTGTTCTCCCCCACGACCCCATCGACCCGGGACGGCATTTCGCCGCGGACGTCGTGCGCGGCGACGTCACTCGCCTCGACTCCTTCCTTCCGCACGGAGAGGATGTGGATACGGTCGTTCACGCCGCGGCCATGATGCCGCCGGGCGCGCCCGACCGCATGCAGGAGGTGAACGTCCTGGGCACCGCGAACGTCATCGCGTTCGCGCAGCGGAGGAAGGCCCGCCGGCTCGTCTACCTGTCCGCGGTGTCGGCGGCCTACGCGAAGAAGAACGCCTACGGGACGTCCAAGGCGGAAGCCGAGCGCCTCGTCCAGGAGTCGGGGCTGGACTACACCATCCTGCGTCTCACGATGGTGTACGGCCCCTCCGGCGGCCTGCACTTCCAGAAGCTCGTCTCACTCCTCACCCGCGTGCCTCTCCTTTGCCCCGTACCCGGGCCCGGCACCGCGCGGCTCCAGCCCGTCTTCGTCGAAGACGTGGTCCAGGCGGTCGAGCTCGCCCTGCGCTCGCCGGCAGCGGTGGGCAAGACCTATAACGTCTCCGGCGGCACCGTCCTGCGGCTGCGCGATCTCATCGACCGGATCGTTGCCGTCCAGGGCCTGCGCCGCCGGCGGCTGCACGTTCCCCTCGCGCTCTGCCGGCTGGCCGCGTCCGGCCTCGCCGTGGTGCTGCCGCCGTCGTTCTTCAGCCCCGACGCCCTGCTCGGCCTCACCCAGGATGCGGAGCTGGATCACTCCCAGTTCGGCCAGGAATGCGGGTACGCGCCCCTGAGCCTCGAGGAAGGTTTCGCGCGGACCTTCGGCCGCTCGCCCGCCTAGGGCGCGGTCACGGTCACCTGGCAGGACGCGTTGTTCCCGCGGCCGGCGGTGGCGGCGGTGAGCGTCGCCGTATAGGTCCCCGACGCGTCGTAGGTGAACAGCGGCCGCGCCGTGAGCAGGCCGTGCCCGCTGCCCGTCCCCCCGAAGCTCCACTGGTACGAGCAGTCGTCGAAGAGGCAGAAGCTCGGCGTGGCGTGGAACTGCACGGTCCGGCTCCCCATCGGCGTGGCCTTGCAGCTGAGCAGGCGGAAATCGCCGTAGACGGTCACGATCCTGGAGCAGACCGCGCTCGATCCCGCGCTGGAGACGGTGAGGACCTCGCGATACGACCCCGGCGTGGTGTAGGTATGGACGGGCGAGGCCTCCGTGGACGAGGCGCCGTCGCCGAAGTCCCAACGATAGGTGAAGGTTCCCGTTCCGCCGCTCGGGGCGGCGCGGAAGGACACGTCGACGGGAGCCTGGGCCTCTGCCGGGTCGGCCGAGCAGGCGAGCCGGACGTCGGAGTCCAGGCGCACGTTCACGGGGCCGGCGGTGACGGTCTCGTCGCCGGCCGAGACCTGGAGGGTGACGTCGAAGCTGCCGCCACTCTGGAACTGCACGCGCGGGTCGGGAGCGGCGGAGGTGCGGCCGTCGCCGAACGACCAGGCGTAGCGGTATGCTCCCTCGCCTCCGTGAACGTTTGAGGTGAAAGTAATGTCGAGGGGCGCGCGTCCGGACGTGGCGGAGGCGCTGATGTCCGCCTTCAGCTCGCCGCCGGTGCCGGTCGGCACGACAGGGCTGCCGGAGTTTCCAGCGCAGCCCCCGGCCGCGGCCACGGCCGCGGCGAGGATCAGGGTCCAGGTACGCCGGGATGCCGACGGGAGAATCATGAAGGCCTCCTCTCGAGGTCGAACGACTGCCTTATCCCCGAAATATGCGGCTCTGTCCAGTATGGGTATAATCTCCCGTCCCTCGAGGTCCTCGCTGTGACGGAGTCGCACCGGCGCCAGCTCATCGACATGGTCGCCCGTCCGGAGGACGAGGTGGACCTCGCGCGAGCCTCCCTGCTCGTCGCCTGCGACGAATATCCGGAGTTGGAACTGGATCCCTATCTTCAGCGTCTCGATACGATGGCGGCGGCGGTGCGCGGACGTCTCGGGGACACGCCCGAGGTCGTGGTGGCGGGCCTCAACCGCCTGCTCTTCGAGGAGGAGGGCTTCCGCGGGAACACGCGCGAATACTACGACCCGCGCAACAGCTTCCTCAACGACGTGCTCGACCGGCGCACGGGCATCCCGATCACCCTCTCCACCGTCTACATCGCGGTGGGACGGCGGGCCGGGGTCTCCGTTCACGGCGTCGGGCTGCCCGGGCACTTCGTCGTGCGCGTGGTGACCGCGGGCGGCGATGCCCTCGTCGATCCCTTCAATGGCGGGACGGTGCTGACGCCGCAGGACTGCCAGGACCGCCTCGACCGCATCTACGGTGGCCGACTGCGCATGGCCGCGGACATGCTGGCTCCCTGCCCGCCCCGCGCCGTCCTCGCGCGGACGCTGCGGAACCTCAAGGCCATCTACCTCAAGGCGGACGACCACACGCGTGCGTTGCGCACGGCGGAGCTGCTCGTCCTCCTCAATCCCGGCGACATGGAGGAGGTCCGCGACCGCGGGCTCGTCCTGGCCGACCTGGAGTGCTACGCCCTGGCCGCGGCCGACCTCGAGGCCTACGTCCAGGCCGCCCCCCATTCCCCGGAGGCCCCGCCGCTGCGGGCCCGGATCGCGGAGCTGCGCCACAGGGCGGCGCGGCTCAACTAGTAGAGAAGGAGCTTCCATGAGCACGACGAAGATGGCGGAGACGGGCAGCCTCAAGGCGATCGAAGACCTGCTCGGGAATGACGCGCGCCCCCTGCTCGAGCACCGCTGCCAGGGGATCCTCAAAGAGACGCTCCATCTGCCCGGTCCGGACTTCGTGGACCGCGTGTTCATGGCGACGGACCGGCCCGTGTCCGTGCTGCGCTCGCTGCAGCAGATGTTCTCGCACGGCCGCCTGGCCGGGACGGGCTACCTCTCGATCCTGCCCGTGGACCAGGGCATCGAGCACTCCGCGGGCGCCTCCTTCGCCAAGAACACGCTCTACTTCGACCCCGAGAACATCGTGAAGCTCGCCATCGAGGGCGGATGCAACGCGGTGGCCTCGACCCTGGGCGGACTCGGCATGGTGGCGCGCAAGTACGCGCACCGGATCCCGTTCCTGGTGAAGCTCAACCACAACGAGTTCCTCACCTATCCGAACCGGTACGACCAGATCATGTTCGCGCGGGCCAAACAGGCGCTGGACATGGGGGCGGTGGCGGTGGGCGCGACCGTCTACTTCGGCTCGCCGGAGTCGACGCGGCAGATCCAGGAGGTCAGCGTGGCCTTCCAGCAGGCGCACGAGCTGGGGATGGCCACCGTGCTCTGGTGCTACCTGCGCAACCCCGCCTTCAAGACCGCGGAGAAGGACTTCCACGTGTCCGCCGACCTCACGGGGCAGGCCAACCACCTCGGGGTCACGATCGAGGCCGACATCATCAAGCAGAAGCTGCCCGAGAACAACGGCGGCTACCTCGCCCTCTCCACCAAGGAGAGCCCGTACGGCAAGATCGACAAGTCGGTGTACGACAAGCTCGCCTCCGACAACCCGATCGACTGGACGCGCTACCAGGTGGCGAACTGCTACATGGGGCGCGCGGGCCTGATCAACTCCGGTGGCGCCTCCTCGGGCGAGAGCGACTTCAAGGAAGCGGTGAAGACGGCCGTCATCAACAAGCGCGCGGGAGGCACGGGCCTCATCTCCGGCCGCAAGGCGTTCCAGCGGCCGATGGCGGAGGGCGTCCGCCTGCTCAACGCGGTGCAGGACGTCTATCTGAACAAGGAGATCACGATCGCTTGAGGGACCGGCGCGTCCGCGCGCGGGTCGCCGTTCATGGCGACGTGCTCGGCAAGATCCACGCCACGAGCCCGGCGCCCGTCGTCAACCTGTCGGAGACGGGCGCTCTCGTGGAGGTGGACTGCGTTCTGCGTCCCGGAACCGTGCAGATGTTGCGTCTCCCCCTCCCGGGCGCGGGCGACCTGACCTTGCGCTGCCGGGTGGTGCGCAGCTTCATCCACGGGTTCGACCGCGCGCCGGGAGAGGACAGCCTCGTGCGCTACCGGGCCGCCCTCGAGTTCGTCGGCCTCACCGACGAGGAGCGCACGGCCCTCCGCGCCCAGGTGGAACGGGCCGCAAACGCGAGCCACGACGACACGGAGCTCGCCGGTTGAAGCGGACCGCCCCCATCGCCGTCGAACGCCGGAGCGCCCCCCGGGAGGAGCCGACGTCTCCCATCTGGGGCCAGCTCCTGCTCGAGGTCGACTCCGCGGTGCGCGCGCTCTCCCCGCGCGGCATGATGGTGCGGGTGGCCACGCCGCCGACCGTCGGCGGCGCGCAGGTGTTCGTCTTGACCTTCGAGTCGACGACCCTGCGCCTCAAGGGCGTGGTGAAGAACGTCACCCCGGTGCTCCAGCCGGGGCCGCCGCGCTACGACGTCGGGGTGGAGTTCGAGGACGTGGACGCGTCCGCGCGCGAGTTCCTCGAGCGGTTCGTGGAGAGCCGGGCCTAGCTGGGCCCGAGCTCGAAGGTCCCGACGGGCGACTTGCTGGCGGGGTCGACGGAGACCGTTCCCGTGAGCTTCTCTCCGTCCCACTTGCCCTGGTAGTAGCGCGGGCCGGCGCCCGTCTGGACGTAGAAGCGCACGAGCGTCTTCTGCTGCACGACGCCGAGCAGGGGCTGGCTCACGCTGAGGGCGCGCTCGTACGTGAACGTCCCGCCGGGACCGGCGAAGACGGCGGTGATGTAGGTGGTCCGGCCGGAATCGGTCTCGGATCCCGACCACCGCCCGTCGAGTCGTAGCGCGGGGCCCGCGGGAGCCGCCGGGGAAGCCGCCGCCGTCTCCGGGGTCGTGGTCGTGGCCGCGGCCACGACCGGCGCCGGCCCCTTCACGGTCGCGGGGATGCGCAGGCCGGCCGTGCGCAGGGCCTCCCGCACGGGCGGCCGCGCTTCGGCGATGAGCTGCCGCGGCACCCCCACCGCCACCGACTTCCGCGCCAGCGGATACAGGTCGGCGAACACGCGCCCCTCCGGAGCCAGGTCGGCGGCGAAGTGCGGCTTCTCTCCGCGGACGAGGAGGAGCACGAGGTCGCGGGCCACCGCTTCCCACCACACGGCCACGCGGACGGGCGAGACGGGCCCGCCGCGTCCCTTGAGTCCCGTCCAGTCCTCCTCGTAGGCGGCCGCGTCGTCCAGGGTCACCTCCACGAGCGGAGCGTCCCCGCCGGCCACGACGAGGGAGGGCGTCCCGTCGAGCCCGCGGGCGCGCACGTCCGCGTCCACCGCACCGCCCTTCCACCCGGCGCCGGCTTCGTTGAGGCGGCGCGCGGCCTCGTAGCCGCGCTCGGCCGCGGATCGGCCGCCGCTCGCGGTGACCACGAACGCGGGCCCGACTCCGGTGGCCAGGATCGCGTGATCGTGCCCGGGCACGTCTTCGAACGGCTCGGCCACGAAATGGAAGTCGATGGGATCGGGGCCGGCGGCGACGGCGAGCCGTGCCTGGCCCACGTGCTCCACGCCCGGCACGCGCACGTCGATCGTGGTCTCCCCCGCCGCCGCGCGCGGCACCACGACTTTCAGCTCGGCGCCGGACGACGAGGTCACCAGCGCACGGGTGCCACCCACGCGCACGTCGTTGCTGGCCGGCTTGACGTCGAACCCCCGGCCCGCCACCGTCACCAGGTCTCCCGCGGCCGCGCTCGCGGGTGAGACCGAGAGGACGAGCGGGAGGCGTCCCAGGACGAAAGGCGCCGGGTTGGAGGTGTCGGCTCCCGAAGCCACGCGCACCGGGAACTCCGTGCCCGGCGCCCCTTCGAGCGCGGGCACCGTGACCTTCAGGGAAGCCGGCGTGGTGTCGAGGATGGTGGCGGGCGTGCTTCCGAACTGGACGCTGACGCCCGCGCCCCATCCCGCCCCGGCGAGGACGACCTCGTCGCCCGGCATCGCCACCGCTGGCGAGATGCCGTGGATGCGCGGGGCCTCGAACACGGCGACCGTGCCCGGCTTGGACTCGTGCCCGTCCACGACCACGACCACGGGGACCGGCGTGTCGCGCCCGAGCGCGGCCGCGATCTCCGGGATCTCGACCTCGAGCCGCGTAGGCGAAGCCTGGACGACGCGGCCGGGCTTGTCCCCGAAGCGGACGACGTTCTCGGCGGGCGTGGCGCCGAAGTGCGTACCCGCGATGGTGACGCTGTGGCCGAGCCCGACCCGTGGGGGCGTGATCGATTGGATGGCGGGCGTGCTCGTCGAGCGCAGGAAGAAGAAGCCGGCGGCCCCGGCGACGAGCAGCACGGCCCCACCGGCGATGAGGGCGATCGGCGGCGACGACTTGCGCCCGCCCTTGGGCGTGGCCGCGCGCGCTGCCGGCGCGGGGCGTGAAGGCGCGCTGCGCGGCCGCGACGGGGCCTCGTCGGTCTCGGGCGCCATCGACGGTGGCGGCGTAGGACCAGGACGGCGGGCCGGACGCGGGGGCGCAGGGGCAGGCGCGGCCGCCGCGGCCGGGCGCACGGCGGGTGCGGGCCTGGGCGGAGGAGGCGCCGGCTCCGCGGCTGGTGGCGGCGGCTCCGCGGCTGGTGGCGGCGGCTCCACGGCTGGTGGCGGCGGCTCGGGCGGCGCGGGCACGGCGGCCGCCGCGGGGGCGGCGGGCTCCTCGACGAAGAACAGATCCTCTTCCGCAGGGGCGAAGGCGGGCGCCGGCTCGGACAGGACCGGAGACGGGGGCGGAGGAGGGGGAGGCTCCGGGGCGGGCGGCGCCACGACTACCGCCGGTTCCTCCATGAAGAACACGTCGTCGCTCGGCGCTTCCGCCGCTGGCGGAGGGGACAGGGGCTCAGGGGACAGGGGCTCATCCGCAAAGACGACGGGATCCACCTCGGCCTCGGCCGCCGGTTCATCGGGAATCACGATCGCGGGCGGGGCGGCGCCGCCGGCCAGGCGGCACTGGAGCATCACGCTCCCCTCCTCGCCCGGCGCGCCCAGCCAGACCACGTCGCCGTCCCGCAGCGGAGCCTGGCCGCTCACGCGCGTGTCGTTGACGTAGACGCCGCGCGGGCTGCGCGTGTCGTGGATGATCAGCTCACCCTGGTCCTGCGTGAGCCGCGCGTGGATCGGGCTGACTCCCGGAAGGTCCAGGGCGAGGCGGCAGTCGGGATCGGCGCCGATCAGGATCTCGTCGTCGGAGCCGTCGACGTCGAGACGGGTCCCGGCCAGCGGGCCGCTGAGCACGGTGAGGCTACCCGTCATGAGTTGCCGTAGTCTAGGGCCCGCGCTCCTTGGTGGTCAAGGTCGCTCCCCCGGACGCTATAATCCGTCCATGCCGGAGGGCGCGGACCGCAACAAGAAGAAGGTCTTCACCTACGACGAGGCGGCCCGCCTCCTCCCCGAAGTGCGGCGGATCACCGACGAGGCCTATCACGCCGTGGAGGAGATCTCGGAGACGGCCGCGAGCGCGGAGGCGGCCCAGCCGGCGGTCGAAGCCGTGGTGACGCGCTGGGCGAACGACGTCATGAACATGGGCATCGACGTGAAGGGCCTCTGGCTGATCGACTTCGACAACGGGTCGGGCTACTACTGCTGGCACTATCCGGAAGAAGGACTGCAGTACTTCCACACCTACGAGGAGGGTTTCCGCGGCCGCACACGGATCCATTGAATGCCCGATCTCCTGGAGAAAGCCCTTGGCTTCGGCCTCATCCTCATCCTCCCGCTGGCCGTGATCGGCGGGGCGCTCGCCTCTCTGTTCGCGGTGGGAGCGCTCTTCGACGCCCTCGACCACCCGCAGGAGGTGCGCGGCCGCATCGAGGGTGCGTTCCGGCGCCCGCCCCGTCCCGCGCGCATGGCCGGACCCGACCACTACTACCAGCCCTACTGGTCGGGCCGCGGCTAGCTGCCCGCGAGCGCGGGCTCGGCCACCATCTTCATCCCGTACCGCGGGCGCAGCGTCATGAGCGCCTTGGGCTCCACGGGATGGCCGGGCAGGA
>Ga0105248_10010387_pt1 | contig 10252 bp, 9 predicted proteins | sample KBSS34metaG_FD_81524 | JGI IMG/M metagenome (GOLD analysis project Ga0105248, IMG submission 81524) | Switchgrass rhizosphere microbial communities from Kellogg Biological Station, Michigan, USA - KBS S3-4 metaG | ecosystem: Host-associated > Plants > Roots > Rhizosphere > Soil | place... | reverse complement strand
GACGAAGGGGCCAATAGAAATCTCGCGTCGATCAGCCCGTTCTTCATCGTCAAGGACCTGCAGGTCTCGATCGCTTATTACATCGAGCGCCTCGGTTTTCAGCTCGTCTTCCAGGGTCCAGACGACGGCCCGTACTATGCCGGAGTGAGCCGGGATGGCATCGGCATCATGCTCAAGGCGATCCTGCCCGACGTGCTGCCACAGCCAAACCACACCCGGCACGAATGGGCTCGTTGGGACGCGTACATCTACACGCTTGACCCCGACGCGCTCTTCGACGAGCTCAGCCAGCGCGGTGCGTCCTTCGTCAAGAGGTTGTCGTTCATCGACGAGGGACTGTGGGGCTTCGAGGTCACCGATGCCGATGGCTATGTCCTTGCCTTCTTTCGCCTCCGCCGCGACTAAAGGCGTGTCCGAGAAGATACGGCCAACGAGGGCGATCCACCTACGGTCCCGCTGAAGCCGGAACTACGTACGAAATTGCGAACGCGTAACGGCGGAGCACGCTCAGCATGTCGCGAATAGTAATCACAGGCGGCCCCGGCTCGGGGAAGACCACGCTTTTGCTGGCGCTTCTGGCTCGCGGCCACACCATCGTCGGCGACAGCCCCCGCGCCATCATCCAGGACCGCCGCCGGCGCGGGCTGAGCCCGCGACCGGAAGCGTATGAGTTCGTGCACGAAACGCTGCGCATGGATATCGAGAACTTCGTTCGTCACGCCGCGACCCCTGGCGACGTGTTCTTCGAGCGCGGCGTCCTCGATGCCCTGTGCGGGCTCGATGTCGTCAGTCCGCTGAACGAGAGTGAGTTGAGCGTGTGGCTCTCGACCTATCAGTACTGTTCGAAGGTCTTCGTCCTGCCCCCTTGGAAGGCGATCTACGTGAACGATGCCGAACGTGACCACACGTTCGAGCACGCTGAATCGATCGATCGGATCGCGCAGGACTGGTACCGTCGATGCGGATATCAGGTTATCGAGGTGCCCAGGGTTCCGGTGGCGGAGCGGTGTGCGTATGTACTCCAAGCTCTGGCAAACCCCGACGCCTGAAATGTCGTTTCCCGGAAGTCAACGACTGCGATCTCGCACGCAGAGCTGATGGGCGTGGCGAGCCCTGATACCGAAGTGTCACATTTCGCTCGACGGCCGCATCGGTTTGGCTGGCAACGTGATGGAGCCGACGGCGGTGAGCCCTCGTGGTACCATGCCGACCAGCTCATCGCAAAGCGTGGGACGGCGGAAACATCGCATGACGGCAACGGTCAACGGCATACGGTTGACGTACTCGGACACCGGTCGCGGTGTTCCGCTGCTGTGCCTTCATGGCGGTATGGGTGTCGACGGCGGGGCCCTGCGAGTTCCCGGCATTCTGGATCTGGCAACGCTCGGCGTTCGAGTCATCATTCCCGATCAACGCGGGCACGGTCAGTCCGAGCGCACCAACCAGCGTGAGTACTCGCATGGTACCTGGGCCGTTGATGCGCACGAGCTCATCAGAAGCCTGGGATTGTCACGGGTTGCGTTGCTCGGCCATTCCTACGGTGGCTTCCTGGCTCTCGAGTACGCGAAGCGCTGGCCCGAGTCGCTGTCCCACCTTGTCCTGGTCGCGACTTCAGCTGGTCCCGTATCCGTCCAGGCGCTCAACGTCAGCACCGATGCGGAACTTCGCGAACACTTTCGCAGCGTCTGGCCCTGGTTTTTCGTCGGATCCGACAAGCATTGGCCGCTGTTCGAGACGCTGCAATTCTCGGCTGACGCTTACACGGCGGCGTTCACGCGCGAGCTGCCGCAGTACGATTGCCGGGAACAGGTTCCAGGACTCGGCGTCCCGACCCTGCTCATCGTCGGGACAGGTGATCCATACTGCGCCCACATGAAGTGGCTCGCCGAACACTTGCCAGATGCCAGGCTGTGCGTGCTCGACCGCGCCGGTCATTTTCCGTTTGTCGAGGCGGCCGAACTGTTCACGCAGACTGTGGGTGCGTTCGTCAATGACAGTGCTCACGCTGCCGTCTAAACAGCGGCTGCGACGGCCGCGGGCCATCACGAACGAACGCGGGTGAGTGGTAGCCCTTGGCGAAAACAGGCTCCGGGCCGGGTTGATGATTCGAGGAGGCCACATGCATCGGCTCATCGTCTTGTTGTCGTGCGCGGTCAGTGCGGCCCTGGCGTTGGCCCAGGCGCAGGTTCCGAATGCGCAGCGGCCGAACGTCGTACTCATCATCACAGACGATGTGGGATATGGCGATTTCGGTAGCTACGGCGCGCCGGACCTCAAGACTCCGAACATCGATGGCCTGGCAAGGGATGGCGTTCGACTCACGGACTTCTACGCCAACGGAGCCACCTGTTCGCCGACGCGGACGGGCCTCATTTCAGGACGATATCAGCAACGTTACGGGTTGGAGGCGCCGTTGGGCGCTCGGGCCGCGGCCGATTGGGAGCGCGGACTGCCGTCGAGTGGACGGTCCTTGCCGCAGCTGCTGAAGAACAACGGCTATGCCACGGCGCTCATCGGCAAGTGGCACCTGGGATGGAAGCGTGAGTTCAGTCCTGGCGCCCACGGGTTTGACACCTTTTTTGGGTTCAAGAGCGGTTTCGTGGACTACTACCAGCACACGGCCGGCGCTGACTCGCCCTTGAAGGCCGATCTGTTCGAGAACGACCGGCCCGTGGAGATCCCGGGCTACATGACGGACCTCATCACCGAGCGGTCCATCCGGTTCATCGAGCAGAGTGCCCGACAGCCGTTCTTCATCGATGTCGCGTACAACGCCGCTCACTGGCCCTACCAGCGGCCCGGCCAGCCGTCCACGGCACGAGAGAACGCCAGACACCTCGGACCGTTCGACAATCCGACGAGCACGCGCGCCGACTACATCGCGATGCTCGAGCGCGCGGATCAGGGTGTCGGCCAGATCCTCGGCGCCCTCGACAGGCTTGGCTTGAGGCAGAACACGATTGTGATCTTCACCAACGACAACGGCGGCGAATGGCTGTCACGCAACGACCCGCTCTTCCACCACAAAGGGTCGGTCTGGGAAGGTGGCATCCGCGTGCCGGCGATTGCCCGCTGGCCAGGACATATTCCGCCGGGCCGCGTGTCGGGCCAGGTAGGGATCACGATGGACCTAACCGCTTCCATCCTCGCCGCGACGGGAACGCCGGTTCCCGGTGATGCCCGCCTCGAAGGGATCGATCTGTTTCCGGTGCTCGAGGGACGCCAGCCGGAAATCGAACGGACGTTGTTCTGGCGCGTCATCGGCGATCAGCCGCAGCGTGCGGTCCGCGCCGGCGACTGGAAGCTGCTCTACGACGGCGGCAGGGCCATGCTGTTCAATGTCCGCACGGATCTGGGCGAACGTCGTGATCTGATGAGAGAGCGGTCCGAGATTGCCCGACGCCTGGCGCCGCTGGTAGAAGCCTGGCAGAGGGACGTCGACGGCGAAGCAAAGCTCATGACGCGACGCTAGGAGGCGGCGCGGCAGCAATCACAACACTTCACGCAGATCGCGGAGAATTCCGTGGGGTTTGTTCTCCGCGACCTCCGCAGTCTCCGCGTTGAACGTGCCATTTCCTGACACGCTCTATGGAGCACATGACGACATTCCAGCCAAGGCGACAAGCGGCACACGCGGTTCTGTGGTGCGCAATGGTGGCGGCCCTTGCTGGACGCGCGGCGCCGCCGATGGCCGCTCCTCAGTCGGCCACCAGCACGATCCCCTTGCGGCCGGCTCCCGATATTGCCGGAGTCATCAAGGGCGGCACCGCACCGCAATTGATCGCGCAAGGACTGAGCGGAGCCGACGATCCGATCTGGCTCCCGAACATCGGCCTGGTGTTCTCGGAGCCGAACGCCAACCGCATCGTGCACCTTTCAGACGCGGACACCCTGACCACTTTCGTCGGTGGGCTGCGCGGTCCACTGGGCATGACCTTCGACCGTCAAGGACGCCTCATCTCACTCCAGTCGGAGGCGGGCTTCACCGGGGTTCGCGTGGTGTGGCCGCCTGGCAGGGAAGCCACGCTCGCGGATCGCTTCGATGGCCTCCCCTTCAGCAGACCAAACGGTGTGACCGCCGACGGCAAGGGCGGCGTCTATTTCACCGATCCTGGCCTCAATCCAGCGCAGGAGGAGCAGCTTCGCAAGACCGGCCCGAGGCTGCCTCCGGCCGTGTATTACATTCCGGCCGGCGCCGCACCCATTCGCGTTGCCGAAGGCATCGCTCGTCCGAACGGCGTTCACTTGAGTCGAGACGAGAAGACGCTCTATGTGAACGACACCAATGGCCTGGAGTCCTTCGCGTTTGACGTGGGGCCGGATGGCCGGCTGTCGAACCGGCGCGTGTTCGCCACCTACGCAGGCCGCACGCTCCCACTCGGGGCGACCGCAGGCACGGCCTCGGGCGCCGACGATCTCGTGATCGACAACGACGGCCGCGTCTATGCCGTCACCGCGGCGGGAATCGAAGTCCTGACCGCGGCCGGCCGGCCGCTCGGCATCATCCCGGTGGCGTGCACCCCGGCCGGCGCACGATGCCAGTCCCTGGCCTTCGGGGGGACGGACAAGCGCACGCTGTATGTCGCCGGTGCTGGCACGCTGCTGAAGATCCAGATGCTGGCCCAGGGCTTCACCGGGCGAGCCAAGTAGAGCGTGCTCAAAAATGGCTTCCGCGAACGGCCCCACGGTCCGGCTGAAGCGGGACACTCCGTACGCGCGTGTGAGGAGTTACATGAGTAAGCACAGGAGGCTGCGTCCCAGCTTTGCCACCGCACACCCAACTGATACAGATGGGCACGGCGTCGTGGCTCTCCGCGGTCGTGTGCGCCAAACTGAGCCTGGCCGATCAGTTGGCCGCCCAACCCAGGAAACGCCGGCACGCGAACAAGACGCTGAGCCGGTCGCAGATCGAGGATCGCGCCGCTCAGTCGAGCACAGACAGATCGAGCTGACGAAGACGACCGGGATCGGCGATTGCTTCCATCTCGACGATCTTTCCGTCCGCCGCTGTGATTTTCAAAACCATCAGCAGTTTTCCGCGCGGCGCCACGACGATGCCGACTTCGCCGTCGATGAGCACGGGCTGAGCCGCGCGGGCGCCCCCTTTGATGGCGCGCTCGGCGATGGCCGCGGCGCCTCGGATTTCCGCCGGCCCGCCGCGTCCGAGGGCGCGGTGATCGGCGTGCAGGACGATGTTCGGATCGAGCAGCGACATCAGCGCGTCGAAGTCGCCTTCGCGCGCGGCGGCGAGATACGCGTCGACGATCTCGCGCTGGGGCGATCGATCGGCCCGCGGCGCCGGCGATCCTTGAATACGGCGGCGCGCGCGGCTGGCGAGCTGCCGCGTCGCCTCGGTCGAGCGTCCGACCACCTCGGCGATCTCATCGAATGGCATCGCGAACATGTCGTGCAGGACGAACGCGAGACGCTCGGCTGGCTCGAGCGTGTCGAGGATCACCAGCAGCGCCAGGCCGACCGAGTTGGCGAGCAGCAGCTCCTGCTCGGGATCATCGACGCCCGGCCTGCGCCCTGCTTCTTCGACGTCGAGCGGGTCTTCGCGGCGCGACTTGCGCGAGCGCAGCATGTCGAGGCACACATGCGCGACGACCGTCGTCAGCCACGCGCCGAGGTTGTCCACACCGCTGCCGCCGCTCCGGTTGAGCCGCAGCCACGCCTCCTGCACCGCATCGTCGGCCTCGGCGAGCGAGCCGAGCATCCGATAGGCGACGCCGCGCAGGTGGCCGCGTTTCTCCTCGAATCGTTCCGCCAGCGAGTCGTTGTCGGCCATCTGTCACATTTCCTCGTTTCGATTCGTCAAGGGTATGACGGATTACACCAGGTTGATGTGACGCAAGGAGGAGATTCATGAAATCGCGAATGAAGAACGTGGCCATGGTGATGCCTGAGGCGCTGCAGGCGCTGCTGGCGTTCGGAAAGACGGCGGAGAACGGCAGCGTGCCGGCCAAGACGATTCAGCTGGTGCAGCTGCGCGCGAGCCAGATCAACGGCTGCAGTGTGTGCGTCGACATGCACTATCAAATCCTGAGGGCGGCGGGCGAAACGCCGGAGCGGTGCATGACCGTGTCGGCGTGGCGCGACACGCCGTACTTCAGCGATGCGGAACGCGCGGCGCTGGCACTGGCGGAAGCCGTAACGCGGCTCAGCGATCGACCGGATCCCGTCCCGGATGACATCTGGAACGAAGCCACGAAACACTACGACGAGCGCGCGCTCGCGTCGCTCCTCGTCGCGATCGGCACGATCAACGTGTGGAACCGGCTGAACGTCGCGACCAGGCAGGTGGCGTTCGGTCGGATCCCGGAGGCGGCCGCGAGCTAGGCAGCTGCGCCGCAGCCGTCGTGCAGGACCTCAGAATTTGTGAAAAAATCACGTTCAACGGCAGAGACCGCAGAGGCCGCTGGAGCAAGAACCGTAAGGATTCTCTGCGTGCTCCGCGTGCTCTGCGTTGAAACGTCGTATTTTTCGCAGGCTCTTCAGGCCTCCCGTGTGGGCTGCAATTGACAGGCAACGCGCGAGACGGCGCCGGGCGGCCTATTATCTAGACGCAGATGGCGCTCGTGGTTCTTCTGAGGGGAGTCAACGTCGGCGGGCACAGGACCTTCCGGCCGACCGCGCTCGTTGAACAACTGAAGCACCTCGACGCGGTGAACATCGGCGCCGCCGGCACTTTCGTGATCAGGCGGCCGGTGAGCCAGGCGCAGCTGCGCGCCGAATTGGCCCGCAGGCTTCCCTTCGACGCCGAGATCATGATTTGCCCTGGTCGCGAGGTTGTCAGGCTGATGTCCCAGAATCATTTCGCGGACCAGCCGCAGCGGCCCGACATCGTCCGCTTCGTGAGCGTCCTGTCCAAACCTCCCCGCTCGGCGCTGGCGATTCCGATGAGCCTTCCTTCCCGCGGCAGGTGGCTGCTGAAGATCCTCGCGAGGGACAACCGGTTCGTGTTTGGCGTCTACCGGCGTCACATGAAGGTCATCGGCTACCTTGGCACGTTCGACCGGCTCTTTGGAGTCCCGGTCACCACGCGCAACTGGAATACCATTACGGCGATCGCCAAGGTGTTGGAAGCTGAGTAACGATTGAGCTGGCCCGTAGTCATGTGGGTTGTTTCGAAAACGTCCTGCGCGCGTCGCGCGCCGTGGAGGAACGCCATGAAGAGGCAGGCAGTCGGCATCGCCGCTGCGGTGGCCGTCATCATCAGCGCCAGCATCGCGTCGACCCAGACGCCCGCGCCCGCGAACATCGAAGGTCTTGTTTCCGCGGCCAAGAATGCCGCGGGGCTCGACTGGCCCGGCACATTCCTGCGCCTCTGCGTCGTGCCGCCCGCGGCGGCGCGGGGAGGCGGCCGCGGGGCCGGGGCCACGCCGCCCGGACCGCCCGCCAGGGACACGTGGTACGCCGCGCCCGCCAAGGTCGCGGACAATTTGTATTTTGTCGGCACCAGGATCCACAGCGCCTGGGCTCTCGTCGGCAGCGACGGCATCATCATTCTCGAGGGGCTGTTCGATTACGCGGCGCCGGACGAGATTATCGGGGGGATGAGAACCCTGGGGTTGGATACGCGGAGAGTCAAATACCTCATCATGTCGCACGCCCGCGCCGATCACGACGGCGGCGCACGATTCCTCCAGGATTCGATGCCGTCCGCGCATCTCCTCTACGGCGGGCCGGACTGGGACGCCGTTGACCAGTCGACGAACCACGCCGGCGGCAAGCCGAAGCACGACACGGTCGCCACCGACGGCTTGAAGGTCTCGGTTGGCGATGCCTCCGTCCAGGTGGTCACGATGCCGGGTCATACCCCTGGGACGATCTCCTTCCTCTTCGAGGCGAAGGACAACGGCAAGCCGCTGCGAATCGCCTACGTCGGCGGCACGGCGATCCCATTTGACGGCAATGCCGCGTTCTACGACGGCTATCTCGCGTCGACGAGAAAGATGGCGAAGGCCGCCGCCGATTTTGGCGCGACCGCCCTGCTGTCCAACCATACCGAGTTCGACAACGCGTTCTACAAGGCCCACACCGCCGCCGGCCGGAAGCCCGGCGAGGCCAACCCGTTCGACGTCGGCAAGGCCGCCGTCGCCCGGTACTTCACGGTCGTCGAGGATTGCGTCACGGCAGCCAAGCTGCGCGCGACTGCCGGGAAGGCGTAGGTTCTCCGGCCCGGACGACACCCATGAGATTTCGCGTCCACTACGCCTGGATCGTGGCTGCGGTCACGTTCGTCGTCCTTCTCATCACGGCGGGCGTGCGCGCGACGCCCGGCCTGTTGATGGTGCCGCTCGAAGCCGAGTTCGGCTGGAGCCGGGCCGTGATTTCCGGCGCGGTCGCGATCAACATCGCCCTCTTCGGTCTCATCGGACCGTTTGCCGCGTCGGTGATGGACCGCTGGGGCCTGCGCCGCATCATCCTCGCCGCCGTGGCCCTGCTCGCCTTGTCGGTCACGCTGACGACGTTGATGCGGCACGAGTGGCAACTGGTGCTGCTTTGGGGGGTGCTCGTCGGCACCGGCACCGGCGTCACCTCGATGGTGCTCGCCGCCGTCGTGGTCTCTCGCTGGTTCGAACAACGGCGCGGGGTGGTGCTGGGCGCGTTGTCGGCGGCGAATGCCACGGGCCAGCTGGTGTTCCTGCCGGTGCTGGCCGCCGTCATCGAGCGGCGAGGCTGGCGCAGCGCCGCGTTGATCGTGGCCGCCGCGGCGGTGGTCGTCTTCGGGCTCGTCGCCCTGTTCATGCGCGATCGACCGCAGGATGTGGGACTGCTTCGATACGGTCAGCTCGATGATGAAAGCGCTGCTTCGGCGCGGACGCCGCTGGCGCCGCTTGCGGCACTCGCCTTCGCCATCCGCTCACCGGCGTTCTGGGTGCTGGCCGGAACGTTCTTCATCTGCGGCGCCAGCACCAACGGCCTCATCGGCACTCACCTCATCGCCGCGTGCCACGATCACGGCATCTCCCAGGTTCGGTCGGCGCAGCTGCTGGCGGTGATGGGCATCTTCGACATCGTCGGCACGACCGGATCGGGCTGGCTCACCGATCGCTATTCAAGCCGGAACCTGCTGTTCGCGTACTACACGCTGCGCGGGCTGTCACTGCTCTTTCTTCCGCTCACGCTGCAGAACGGGGCGCAGGGCCTCGGTTGGTTCGCCGTGTTCTACGGGCTCGACTGGATTGCGACGGTGCCGCCGACCGTCCGCTTGACCAGCGAAGCCTTCGGACGCGAGAACACGGGCGTGATCTACGGGTGGATCGGCGCCAGCCATCAGCTCGGCGCATCGCTGGCGGCCTTCGGCGCCGGCGCCATCCGTACTCTGGCGGGCGACTACCAGCTGGCGTTCTGGGTTGCCGGCTCGTTGTGCCTCCTGGCCGGCGCGTCGTTTCTCACCATCGGCCGCCGGACGTTTCCCGCGAGGCTCGCGCCGCTCGAAGCAGCGTAGGACCGCCGCGACGCCTTGCCTGATTTTCGGGCCCGCCGGGGAAGCCGGGTCCGAAAGGACCCGGCCTACACGTTCAACGTTCAGAGATCGTCGAGAATTCCGGAGGACTCTTACTGGTCGCCGCGCAAGGCATCCAACGGATCGACTTGCGTGGCGCGATATGCGGGCCCCAGCGTGGCGACGGCTCCGACGAGCGTCATGATCATGGTCACGGCTGCCAGCGTCGCGGTGTCATGCGAAGTGACGCCAAAAATCATCGACGACATCAAGCGGCCGAGCACGAGAGCGCTCGCGACGCCGACGCCCACACCCAGCAGCGTCGGCGTCAATCCCTCCAACACGATCATCCGCACGACCTGTCGTGCGGACGCGCCCAGGGCCATCCTGATGCCAATTTCCTGGACGCGCTGGCGAACCGTGTACGACAGGACGCTGTAGATGCCAATCGTCGCGAGCGACAACGCCAGGGCGGAGAACGCCGCCAGCAGTTCCATCGCCAATCGCTGTTGGGCGATCGACGCGCCGACCACTTCGTCGAGGGTTCTCACGTTGAGAACAGGCAGCTCGGGATCGAGCTGGTGGACCGCCGCGACCATCGACGGAATCACATTCCTCGGCGGAACGAGGGTTCGGATCACCAACGCGCGTCCCGGCCCCGGTCGTTGCGCAAACGGCGTGTAGAGCGCGGCGACCGGTTCCTTGACGTCGAGGCCCCGTAGCTTGACTTCGCCGATCACGCCGACGACTTCCCGCACAACACCGGGCTGAAACGTCAGGGTCAGCCGCTTGCCAATCGGG
>Ga0105248_10010386_pt1 | contig 10253 bp, 6 predicted proteins | sample KBSS34metaG_FD_81524 | JGI IMG/M metagenome (GOLD analysis project Ga0105248, IMG submission 81524) | Switchgrass rhizosphere microbial communities from Kellogg Biological Station, Michigan, USA - KBS S3-4 metaG | ecosystem: Host-associated > Plants > Roots > Rhizosphere > Soil | place... | reverse complement strand
CACTCGCGACCGAGAATGCGAAGCCGCCAAAGAAACCGGCCGATGTGAGCGGCGATCGCAAGACCCGCGCTGCCAAAGTCACCTCCGCACGAGGCAAAAAACGAGTTCCCGCGGGGGCTGCGGCCAAAAAGGGAGGAGCCAAGGGCCGACGGTAGCGCTACCATAGCGACTCTTGCGTTAGCCAGCGGAGCTGCAGGATGCGCCATGTGACTCGATTACTGTCGTTTCCAGCGTGCGCCGGCTGGATTGCTGTCACCCTTCTGACGGCGCCCGCGTTCGCCGCTGCGCCCGGCGCACCCGCCGCGGACGCCGCACCCGACTCGCCCCTCTACCTGGATACCCGCCATAGCTTCGAGGAGCGGGCTGCCGATCTGGTCTCGCGCATGACACTGGATGAGAAGATCGCGCAACTCCAGAATAACGCCGCCGCAATCCCCAGGCTCAATGTTCCCGCCTACGAGTGGTGGAACGAAGCCCTTCACGGTGTCGCCCGCGCGGGATCTGCCACGGTCTTTCCGCAGGCCATCGGCCTTGCAGCGACATTCGATCCGCGGCTGATGCACGAGGCTGCTACTGCCATCAGCGACGAGGCCCGTGCCAAGCACGGTGAAGCCCAGCGCCGCGGCCAACACGGCCGCTACCAGGGTCTGAATTTCTGGTCGCCCAACATCAACATTTTTCGCGATCCACGCTGGGGCCGCGGCCAGGAGACCTATGGTGAGGATCCGTATCTCACCTCGCGCATGGGGGTGGCTTTTGTCACCGGGCTGCAGGGGGACGATCGGCGCTACATGAAAGTGGGTGCTACTGCCAAGCACTACGCGGTACACAGCGGTCCGGAGGCCGATCGCCACCACTTCGATGTACATCCCAGCGAACAGGATCTGTATGAGACCTATTTGCCCGCGTTTCGCGCGTTGGTGAAAGAAGGCCACGTATCCTCGGTCATGGGCGCGTACAACCGCGTCAACGGCGAGTCGGCATCGGCGAGTCCGCGCCTGCTGCAGGGGATTCTGCGCGAGGAGTGGGGCTTCGATGGCTACATTGTCTCTGACTGCGACTCGATCGAGGACATCTTCAAACAACACAAGATTGTGGAATCGGCGGAAGCAGCGGCGGCGCTGGGCGTGAAGAGCGGTCTTGACCTGAACTGCGGGCAGACCTATGCAGCACTGGCCGGCGCAGTAAAACAGGAGCTCGTGACCGAGGCGCAGATTGACGTGTCGGTACGGAGACTGATGCTCGCGCGCATGCGGCTCGGTATGTTTGATCCGCCCGCCCAGGTGAAATGGGCGCAGATACCCTACGCCGTGAATCAATCGCCGCGCAACGATCAACTGGCATTGCGGGCCGCGAAGTCTTCGATCGTACTGTTGAAGAATGAGCGCCTGCTGCCGCTGTCGCGTGATATCGGAACGGTCGCTGTGATCGGTCCAACTGCCGATGACGTAATGGCACTTCTCGGGAACTACTACGGAACGCCCGCGGCGCCCGTAACCGTGCTGCAGGGAATTCGCTCGGCGGTGGGTGCGAAGACAAAGGTGCTGTATTCGCGCGGTGCGGATCTGGTTGCAGGACGCGAGGAGCCGCGTGCCGCCCCTGCGATCGATACTGCATACCTGCGGCCTTCGCCTGACTCTACCGCCCACGGATTGAAAGGGGAGTATTTCAGCGGCCGTGACTTTGCGGGCCAGCCCTTGCTTACTCGCACCGATGCGCGCGTGTCATTCCGCTGGGATCGTGGTTCTCCCACTGACGACCTGGTCGCGCAAGGTCAGCTGCCAGCAGACAAGGCTCTGCCCAGTGACAATTTCTGCATACGCTGGAGCGGGCAATTGTTGCCCCCGGTCACGGGCCGCTATGAGATAGCCGTTGGCGCCGATGACGGATTCCGGCTGTTCATCGATGGCAAGCAGGTCATCGACAGTTGGCAGATCAACTCGCGAATGCAGAGCAAGAGTGCTTTCGTGAATCTGCGGGCCGGCAAGGCCTACGACATCAAGCTCGAATACTTCGATAACATCCGCGACGCCGAGGTACGGCTCGGTTGGCGTCTACCCGGTGCCAAGCCACCTTTCGATGAGGCGGTGGATGCGGCCAAGGCGGCCGATGTAGTCGTGTTCGTCGGTGGTCTCACGGGCGATGTCGAGGGCGAGGAGATGAAGGTGAGCTACCCTGGCTTTGCGGGTGGTGACCGGACAGATCTGCGCTTGCCCGCGACACAGGAAAAGTTGCTCGAGGCCATACAGGCTACCGGCAAGCCCGTCGTCCTGGTCCTCACCACCGGATCCGCCCTGGCGGTTGATTGGGCCAAGGAGCATTTGCCGGCAATCCTGGTAGCCTGGTACCCGGGACAGCGAGGCGGCGACGCCGTCGCCGACGTGTTGTTTGGCGGCACGAACCCGGCTGGCCGCCTGCCAGTGACGTTCTACAAGGCGTCGGAGAAGCTCCCGGCGTTTGACGATTACAACATGCGCGGCCGGACGTATCGCTACTTCGATGGTGAGCCGTTGTATCCGTTCGGGTATGGGTTGTCCTACACACAGTTCGAATACTCCGGCTTGCAGGTAGACCATGCGCGCATTGCGGAGCACGACACTGTTCGTGTCTCGCTCGATGTGAAAAACGTGGGCTCACGTGCCGGAGACGAAGTCGTTCAACTGTATGTACGCGAGGTCGCACCTGTCGAAAGACGTGCTCTCAAGGCACTTCGCGGCATCGAGCGGCTGAGACTCGAGCCGGGCGAAACACGGCGCGCATCGTTCACCTTGGTCCCCGACCAGGACTTCACACACTACGATGTCGAACACAAGCGCTATGCCGTGAATGGTGGCGGCTACGAGCTGCAGCTCGGTGCATCGAGCAGCGACATCAGGCTAAAATCCACTGTGGTGGTCAGCACTCCTTGACGTCCAAGAAGGTGACAGCTTGTGCAGATGTCCGACATACCCTTCGGTGTCATCGATTGGAAACAGATCGAGCCGGTCGAGCACGCGGGCGAGCGCGGCGTGGCGTATTGGCGTACTCAACAATTCGGGAACATCCGGGTGCGGGTGGTCGAGTACTCGCCCGGCTATTCAGCTGACCATTGGTGTGAGAAAGGACACGTTCTTCTGTGCATCGAGGGGGAGTTGCACACCGAGCTCAAGGACGGACGCCAATTCACCCTGACGGCCGGCATGAGTTATCAGGTCGCTGATCGTGCCGAAGCGCATCGCTCCCAGACAGCGGTTGGCGCGAAGCTGTTCATCGTTGATTGAGGGCCATCTCGAGCGCCTGGGCCAGCCCGCCCTGATTCACGTGGCCGACGACGTGCCCGGCGGCCTCGAGAACGGCCGGCTCTGCATTGCCCATGGCGATAGGATGGCCCACGATCCGCAGAGCCGATAGGTCATTGCCGGCATCCCCTACATACATCACATCCTGCAGGGGGATGCCATATCCTTCCGCAACGCTGCGGATCGCGTTGCCCTTGGTTACGCCTTCACGCGTGAGCCCGACAAACTGAGTGTCCGGCATCAGGGGCGAGCCGGCTTGCACCACTTCGAGGCCAGGATGGGGCGCGCATATGAATTCCCGCGCTCGCTCGCGAGATAACAGCCATTGGGCGCGCACGATGGGTTGTGTGAGCGATTCGAGAGGCCGCGGCTCGAATGCAACTCCAAGTAGATCCGCGTGCTCCCGTGCCCAGGCTGATGTGCTTTCCGCGACGTAGGTGGTATCGCTGTAAAGCTCGAGGTCTTCGCTTGTGCTGCGTGCCTGATGAATGAGCTTATCCCTCCACTCTACTGGAATCGGCACTGAACGGGATTTGCCCGTTGCCAGATGAATGACGCTGGCACCGTTTTGAAAGATGTGCCAGCCGCCGGCTTCGAGCCGCCGAGCGTATTCCAACGCAACACCGAACGCCGGCCGTCCCGAGCACAGCGCCAGATGAATCCCGCGCTTGCCTGCCCGTACGGCCGCGTCCCAGATGCCGGGATGAATGAAGCCGCCCGTGCCGACCAGTGTGCCATCCACATCGATCCCTACCAACCGTACCCTTGAATCGCGCAATTGCCCGCCGTGGTCAAACTTAAACTGGGGAACTAGTATTGTGTCATGCCACTCGAGCCAGTTGCGACCGCGATCGGAGACTCTCTCGGTGTGCCGCTGCATTCACAGCCTGCCAGCCAGGTTCATGGTGGCTCGATCAACGAGTGCTACCGCTGGGAGAGCGCTGCCGGTCCGCTTTTTGTAAAGATTGCACCAGAACGGGGCAGGGCGATGTTCGAGGCGGAAGCGGCTGGGCTTGAAGAGTTGCGGCGCGCGCAGGCCGTGCGCGTGCCGCGAGTCATGAGTGTCGGCACTGGCGCCGGTAAAGCCTGGCTTGCGCTCGAATGGATTCAGATCAGCCCGGCATCAAGCGCCACTGACGCCGCTCTGGGTGAGCGGCTTGCGTGCCAACACCGCTCAACCGAGCCAGCGTTCGGCTGGAGCCGCGACAACACGATCGGCAGCACACCACAGTTGAATGACCGGGACAGCAGTTGGGTGACATTCCTGCGCGAACGCCGGCTGCGCTACCAGTTGAATCTTGCAGCCACCAACGGGTATGGAGGCCGGCTGCAGCGCAGGGCTGAGGTACTGCTCGATCGCATCCATGAATTCTTCTCCACATACCAACCTGTGCCGTCCCTTCTACACGGTGATCTGTGGGGAGGAAATCGTGCGGCCGACGAGCGTGACGAACCAGTTATTTTCGACCCCGCCGTGTACTACGGTGACCGCGAAGCGGATGTCGCGATGACGCGGCTGTTTGGTGGCTTCGGAGCGGACTTCTATGGCGCCTACGAGGCTGCCTGGCCACTCGCCGCAGGCGCAGCAGTCCGCACCGATCTATACAACCTGTATCACGTATTGAATCATCTAAACCTGTTTGGCCGTGGGTATCTCAGTCAGGCGGTATCCCTGATCGACACCCTCCTGGCCGAAGTTTGACACGCGGGGAGCGTCGCGCCTATCTCGGTGAGCAGGGCTGGCCGGGCGACGTGCCAACCCTGCGCGTAGTCAACGCCGATTTCCGTGAGCGCCGTGAGCGCCGCCTCGTCTTCGACGCTTTCGGCAATCGTCTGGATGCTCATTACGCGGCCCACACGTTGGATAGCCTCTACCACCGCGCGATCCACCGGATCGCTGCTGACGTCGCGGACGAATGCGCCGTCGATTTTAAGGAAGTCGATCGGGAGCGCCTTGAGATACGAGAAGGAGGACATGCCGCTGCCGAAATCATCGAGCGCAATCGGCGAGCCGAGACCGCGCAGGCGTGTCATCAACTGTGACGCGCTCGCGAGGTTGCCGATGGCCGCAGTCTCGGTCAGCTCGAATCCGATCTGTGGGCCTGACAGGCCATGCTGACGTAAACATCCGCTGATGTAGTCAGCCAGGCTGGGATCGCTCACCGAAACGCCCGAAAGATTGATCATACACACCGGCAACCAACGGCCCTGCGCGCGTAAGTCGGCAAGTTCGCGGCAGGCTTGTGCGATGACCCAGCGGTCCAGGCGCGGCATCAACCCGTACCTCTCGGCCGTGGGTATGAATGCCATCGGTGCGATCCACGTGCCATCACTTGCGGTCATCCGTAACAGCAACTCGAAGCGCTGCCCGGCTGACTGCCGGCCCGCAGTGCCGTGCGCCCCGATGGCCCTGATCTCCTGGGCGACCAACACGAAGCTATCATTGTCGAGCGCTGCGTTGATCCGCTCCACCCAGCGCATTTCTCCATGGCGCAGCTGCACCCGCTGGTCGTCGGGCCGATAGAGTTGCACCCGGTTGCGGCCGCTGTCCTTGGCCAGGTAGCACGCCTGATCCGCGGCGCTCAGGGCATCACTGACCACGGCGAGCGTCTCGTCGATCACCGCCACGCCGATACTGGAGTTGACGGCGAAGATCCTTCCTTCCCAATCGAAGCGCAGCTCCGCTATACGCCGGCGGATACTATCGGCCAGTGCCATGGCCTCTTCCCAGCGTAGGCCGCGCAGCAGGGCTCCAAACTCATCGCCGCCCAAACGGGCGAGCACATCGCCGGGCGGAAGCTGGTCATTGATGAGCCAGGCGACCTTGCGGATGAGGCCATCGCCGGCCGCGTGTCCGCAGGTGTCATTGATGACTTTGAATTGATCCAGATCCAGATAGAGCAGGGCGTAGTGGGTGCCGCGTGCGCGCTGATCCTCTATGGCCGCGTTCAACAGTGTTTCGAACTCGCGGCGGTTGGTCAGGCCCGTGAGTGGGTCGTGCGTCGCCTCATATTCGAGGCGGGCAGCCAGCGCCCGTTCGCGCGTGATATCCCGCAGCACGAGGACGATGCCGATGGAGTGGCCGTTGTGATCTCGTATCGGTGCGGCCCGCTCATGAATGACAACCTGCGACCCGTCGCGCCTGTGCAGCACCACTCCGGCAGCGGGGCCCGAGAGCTCACCGCCGGCAAGGATGCTTTCGAGTCGCTCCAATACACTGCGGCTTTGCGATTCGGGATCCAAGCTCAGGACATCGTCGAGAGCCTGCTGTTGGGCTTGCTCGAGCGGCCACAACGTGAGCCGCTCGGCCGCCGCATTCATGTAGGTTATACGCCGATCGGAATTCGCGGAGATGACCGCATCAGCGATGGATCCCAGCGTTACATGCGAGCGCTCCTGTTCGAGGTAGACGAGCTCCTGGCTGGCCCGCAGAGCCGCGGCCATCCGGTCGCTGCGCCGCAGATGGCCACGCACGAGCGCGATCCCGAGAAACACGAGCGCAACACTGCACAGTGACAGCATGGTCAGCAGCAGGTTGGTCACCTTGCGCGATGCCGAGCCCAAGGCTGCAGAGAAGCCGTCCTCGAGGGGCGCCACCCGCACGTGCACCCGTTCGGCCGCGCCGAGCAGTGATTCAACATAGTCGCTGTCCGGGTGCGCCACAGAGATCTCGGCGTGCAATCGCTGGCCGATGTCCGACAGTTGCATGATCAGCGCATCACCGTTGCTCCAGTAGCGAATGGAGGGCGCCATGATCGGACTCGAGCGCGACAGCCGGAACAGCCGGATCATTCCGGGAATATCCGCGGGATCGTTGTGTCCGGCGAGCAGCCCGCGTGCCGCGAGCGCGAGGTCCGGATCCGCGCTCTGCAGCTGTAGCCGCGCCATCCGGTCCCCGAGTGGGACCGCGAGTTGGCTGCGAAAGAGCTGATAGTCCTTTTCGTCGCCGGTAATGGTGTATCTGCGTAAGTCGGCGATTGCCTGGCCTTCGGCTTTGGACCAGCGCCCTTCGCCGTTCACATAGGCGCGCAGGCTAGAAAGCGTCGCGATGCTCGCGACACTCAGCAACAGCATCAATGTCATGGTGAGCAGCATCGGCCATGCCATCGATGTAAGCGTTGATTGAGGAGCTCGCGCTAGCGACACTTGAAACAGACCGCGTCAAGGTGTGAACCCATACGGGATGATTCCACACGCGAGCGGCTTCGGCGACGTCGTGAAGCACCGAGTCAGGTGCAGCAATATGAAAACTGTGAACGCCTACTTGCGGCAGAGCAGCAAAATCTCTGCCGCGCGCTGTTGATTCAACAGAATCCCGTGCGCGGCGTGCGGCGGGCGCGGCACGGAGCAGTCAGTCAGTGCACGCTGACCAACGGCAATTCGATGAAACTTGCCTGGGTGCTGGTGTGATAGACACGTTGCACCGCTTTGTGATAATCGGCCGGTTGTGCCACCAGAATGTTCCTGACGAAGGTTTGCGGATTGCGGTCATAAAGCGGAAACCAGCTCGACTGCACCTGCACCATGATGCGGTGGCCCGGCAGGAACACATGGTTCGCGTCCGGCAGGTTGAAACGGTAGAGCAGCGGTTTGTTGGCCGCGAGTGGCCTGGGCGATTCCAGGCTTTCCCGATATCGTCCGCGGAAAATGTCAGCGGCGATCATCAATTGATAGCCGCCGAGCTCGGGTTGCGCGCCGACCTCATCGGGATAGACATCGATGAGCTTCACCACCCAGTCAGCATCCGTGCCACTGGTCGAGGCGATGAGATGGGCCACGGGTGTCCCGCTGATCTGCACTGGAGTGCTCAGAACATCGGACACGAACACGAGCACATCAGTGCGGCCCGATGCCTCGCGTTGATCGTCAACGAGCCACTGGCTCCACGTCATTCCCGAGTCATAACCGACCCCTTGAACGGGACGCGCACGGTACGGTACCGGTTTCGCCGGATCGGAAACATACTCATCGAATGCCGTGGCGGCCGCCGATGGTTGCGTGAAGCTGAGTTTCGAATCCGGAGCAAGATAGAGCGGCGTGGGCTTCGGGGCGCAGCCGGCTTCGCAGCCCGCGGGCCATGCAGCCAGCCGCCGCCAGTGATTGGTTCCGGTCTCGAAGGCCGTGACCGGTGCAACGTCGCGCGCGGGCATCGGTGCGGAGTCTTTGAGATACCGGTCCAGGAACGGTCTGAGGATCTCACGCTGAAAGTACAGGGATGTGTCTGAGCCGAACCGGATCGCGCCGAGCGAGCTGCCGTCCTCGATCTCCTGGCCATGATGCCAGGGCCCCATGACCAGAAACACCTTGTCGCCGCGGGTGTCTTTGGGTTTGATCGCCCGGTAAACGGCGAGCGCGCCGTAGATGTCCTCCTGGTCCCACAGACTGTGCACGAGCATCACCGGCACCGTCAGTGGCTGCTCTGCCAGGATGCGATCGACCGCCTGCTGGCGCCAGAATGCATCATAGGTGGGATGCTCGAGGATCTTGCGCCAGAAGCCGAGCTGCGTCAGACCGTGCTGCCGGGCGAGCTCCCCCGCGCTGCCGCTCTGCAGGTACATGTCGTAATCATCAAAGTGACTCGACCACCACTTCGCCTTGTTGTCGCGGGTTGCTTCCTGATCGTGTATGTAGGGAAGGTTCTGTTGGCGGAATGCGCCGTTGTGGAACCAGTCATCACCCATCCAGCCATCGACCATGGGGTTCATTGGTACGGAGACCTTGAGCGCCGGGTGTGGATTGACGAGCGCCATCAGGGGCTCGAACCCGTCATAGGAGATTCCGAGAATGCCCACCTTGCCATTGCTCTGCGGCGTGTTCCCGACGAGCCACTCGATGGTGTCGTAACAGTCGGTCGCATCATCAACCGGCGTTGGATTCAACGGGCCGCGCAACGGGCGATTCATGACATAGTCGCCCTCCGAGGCGTATTTGCCCCGAATATCCTGGACCACGCGTATGTAGCCACCCTCCAGGATGACATTGAGCGCATTGTCATATCCCTGGAGCATTGGGCCGAGATGTGAGCTGCTTTTGTGGCGGGTCAGCTCGTCCGCTTCGTAGGGGGTGCGGGTCAGCAAAATCGGCGCCCGCTGTGCGCCTTTGGGGATCAGAATGACCGTGTGCAGCTTGACGCCGTCGCGCATCGGGATCATGGCTTCCCGGCGCTCGTAGTCGAAGCTCCCGGTCACCGGCTGGAAGGCAGAAGGAGTTTCGCTGGGGAATTCAGGGTAAAGCGGCGCAGGCGATGGTGTATCCGCGGATGCCGCCAGGCCGGCATGCATGAGAAGTGTCGAAATGAGCCACGCGGACCGGCGCAAGCTGATTTTTCTCATGTTGAGACACATTATAGTAGCGTCCTCGGGTGTCAAGGGCCGGACAGCAGTGAATTCAGACACTCCCTTGAGCGCACACCGCGCAATCGGATTTGGATTGGAGCGCCTGCCACGCATGGTTCGTGGCGAGGGCAGTTACCTGTTTGATGCCGAGGGACGGCAATACCTGGATGGCTCCGGCGGACCGGCGGCTTTCTGCATCGGACATGCGAACCGGGAAGTGAACGCTGCCATCGCGGCGCAACTCGAGCGATTCGCATGCGCCTACCGGTATCTGTTCACGACTGACGTCCTGGAGGAGCTCACGGCGCTCATCCTGCGCAAGTTCGGGGCTGACTTCGGCCATATCGTCTACTGCTGCAGCGGTTCGGAGGCCGTGGAGTCGGCGTTGAAAGTCGCTCTGCAGTTCTGGCTGGCGCGCGGCTTGCCCGCCAAACGTCAATTCATCGCTCGCGAGAGGTCGTACCACGGCAACACGTTGGGTGCGCTTTCGGTGTCCGGCTTTGCCGAGCGCCGCCTGCCCTTCGAGGGCAGCCTGCTCGATGTTGCATTCGTGTCAGCCGCGAATGCATATCGGCCCGCGGGTGGGGTTGCGCCAGCGGAACTGGCCGCCACTCTTGCGGCCGAGCTCGAGGAGTGTATT
>Ga0105248_10010382_pt1 | contig 10255 bp, 9 predicted proteins | sample KBSS34metaG_FD_81524 | JGI IMG/M metagenome (GOLD analysis project Ga0105248, IMG submission 81524) | Switchgrass rhizosphere microbial communities from Kellogg Biological Station, Michigan, USA - KBS S3-4 metaG | ecosystem: Host-associated > Plants > Roots > Rhizosphere > Soil | place... | reverse complement strand
TCGCCATACCGGCCTGCATTTGATCACGCGATACTTTCGTGTCGAACGGGACCTCTCCGCAACGGTTGCGGGGCAGGAGATTTCCATCGAGCGCGGCGAGCGCATCGGTTTGAATTTCCAGTATGCATACACGCCGGATGCCTTCCGATGGCTGGTGACGCAACACGGCGGCCTCGAAGTCCTGGAAGAATACGCCAGCCCGGATGGGCGCTTCCTTACATTCGTCTGCAAGAAGTAACTGAACAGATGTGAAAATCGCGGCCAGCCACATCTCACGCGACGGGCTCTCCGTTTGACCTTGTGAGATGGCAGATATCGACAAGATTAAGCAGGCTGTGATTGACTTGGCACGTGCCCAGGTAGGGGCCCACTATCTGTGGGGCGGCGCGGGAAATACGCCCGGCAACTCCGACGGCGCGTCGTACCGTCCGAGCCACGTGAGGCTACTGGACAACGTTCCCGACTTCGACAAACCAGTCAAGGCAGGCACCTTCAAGGGTGTTCCCTACGTCCCCTCGCTGTACGCGGCGTGGGTGGATAGTTCCGACAAAGGCAAGCTCGTCTGTGGCGGACGATGTGCAGACGGCAACGTCCAGAAACTGCCGAAAGCGCTCGACATGACCGATCACGACGCGCTGCAGGTAAAACTGCGAAGCATGACCCAGGACCAACTCGACGAACTGAAGGACAACGCACGCGATCCTGACAAGTACCGTTGGCCGCGTCCCAATGGCGCGCTCTCGGCCAACGGCTACAACAGCACGCTGTGGGGCGAGAGCTGTGTCTTCGTCCCCCATTTCGATTGCATCGGGTTGGTGAACTACTGCTTCAGCGCGATCCTGAACACATCGTGGTCTTATGGCATCGGTAACTTCACGCAAGCCGCCAGTGCGAAGGCCAACGGCTTCGTGGAAGTTTCGCCGATTTCCAGAGCGGAATCGTGCGACATCGTCACGGTCGGCTCAGAGCACATCGGCATCGTGACCAACCTGGACACGGTGATTGAAGCCAGCGATACCAGCGTCGGCGTGATCGAGCGGCCCACCACGGCGGGCCACTGGACCCAATGCTGGCGGCTTCCGAGATCGACCTGGACGTAGAATACCGTGGCGAAAGCAAGGACTCTCGCCCACTGCTTCGAACTACCCTGTCTCGGCAATCTTCATAAACGCGAAATCGGGAATCGTGATGATACACAGTCGAGTTCCCAAACCGTTCGAAAAGGTAATCTGAAATGGCGGAGCCGTCTCGCGACCTTGCCTCTACGAAAATATCATTGGAGAACTGATCATCGGCCATTGAAAAAAACGAGCGACCTCGTTCTCCCCGGGACTAGCCGCTCCGGCCCGTAAAACCGTGTACACATGCGCGCAGATTGGTGGCGCGCCACGGCTCCAACCTGGGTTCGGCGTTCATCATGCCACGGTTTAGATGGCTGATGGATTCACTGATTGTACGAAGATCTTTCGGTTCGAACTGCCAACCATAAGGCCAGAAACTTAAACATTGGCCTGAGCGTATCACAGCCGAGTTTGTGCTCCCGAGAGCTACGCCTTTCTCACAGGCGGGGTTTGCCAAGCGGGAAGTCTTCGCGACTCGAAGCGGGCGGGAATCCCGCGATACCACGATATGGGCATTCCGGCACCCGACTAAACTGGGTACTCGAAAAGCATTCCATCTCGTGATTCGGTTGACTGGTAAATCCGGCATAGTCGAAACAACGATATGAGAGGGCTTCTTTTCCTAATGGTGGCGGGACTGACCTTCACGGTGCCTGCAGCTTCACCCGCCGGAGAAGAGAGAGCCCCGATCTTCGTAACCCGCATTCCCCCCGGGTATCGTAACTGGAAGTTGATTTCGGTGGCTCGCGAGGGAGGGAGCCTGGACGATATCCGTGCCATTCTGGGCAACGATCCATCGGTCAAAGCGTATCGGGCAGACAAGCTCCCGTTCCCTGACGGAAGCATCATTGCCCGAATCGCCTGGAGTCTCGAGGCATCCGAGGAAAACAACAAGGTATTTGGCAAGGCCCAATCTTTTGTGGCCGGACACCCCAAGAACGGTGTCCAGTTCATGGTCAAGGACTCGCGAAAATACGCGGCGACGGGCGGCTGGGGATACGGTCAATTCGACGAAGGCAAACCCGCCGACGAGGCAAAGCTCAAAACCTGCTATCCCTGTCACCAGGCCGTCCAAGCTCACGATTTTGTCTTCACGCGTTATACCCCTTAAGCGAAAAGGAGATTTGAAATGGAACAGCAAATGTTGATGACGAAGGAAGTCGTTACTAACGAACGGACCATCGACGCGAGCGTCGCGACGGTCGATATGAAACTCGAGGCAGTGGTGATCCCCGTCTCGGATGTGGATCGGGCGAAGAAGTTCTACGGGAACCTTGGGTGGAGACTGGACGCCGACTTCGCCTTTGACAACGGCTTCCGTGTGCTTCAGTTCACGCCGCCCGGCTCGGGCTGCTCGGTGCAGTTCGGCACGAAAGTCACGACGGCGGCGCCTGGCTCCGCCCACGGCCTCTACCTGATCGTCTCGGACGTGGAGGCTGCGCGCAAGGAACTCATCGCCCGCGGTGTCGAGGTCAGTGAGGTTTTCCATGCCGAAACGCCGGGCGCTCAATTCCAGCCCGATGGCGATAAAGGACGCGTCAGGGGCGCCGCGCCCGATCGTGGCAGCTACCGATCGTTCGCCTCGTTCAGCGATCCGGACGGCAATAGCTGGCTGTTCCAGGAGATCACAACGCGTCTTCCCGGGCGCGTGGATCGTGCCCAAACGGCGTATGCGTCGGCGAATGATCTGTCCAGCGCGATGCAGCGTGCGGCCGCCGCGCACGGTGAGCATGAGAAGCGAATCGGACAGCGAGACGAGAACTGGCCGGCGTGGTACGCCGAGTATATGGTGCGCGAACAGGCGGGCGACCCGCTGCCGCAATAGATTATCGACGGACCCACACGGCGGTGGTCGTACTCGGCACTCCGCTCACCGTGATGACGAGCGGAAAACTGCCAGTTGCCAGGCCGTCCGGCACCGTGAGATTGGCCTGATATAAGCCGACCATGCCTGGGACCAATCCGAGAAAGAGCAGGCCCGCCTCCTTGCCGCCGATAGTGGCGGCCCACGGGAGATTGGCCGCACCGGCGCCCGTCAGGTAGACGATGATCGCTCCACCGGGGGCGATCGGTGTCTCCGGGCCGTTGGGACTGTAGTCGGGATAATTCTGAGCGATCGCGCGGCCATCCGGCAGCGTGAAGACGGCGGGCGTCGCCTCGGTCACCGCGAACATGGCTTCGGGCCCTGCGATGCCATTCGCCGTGACGACCGCGCGCGCCGAGCCGATGTTAGTCTGCGGGGGAAGCTGCAAATTGATCTGGCCGGGGCTGACGAAGTAGAGCGGCGCGGGCCGTCCATCGATGCTCACGGTGGTGCCGCCCAATGTGGTGGGCAGCGGGATGGTTGAAGCGGTCGCGGTTTGCGTCGCGAGTTGGCCTCCGTAAATCGAGATCAACGAGCCCGCGACCACTGGGCGGCCGCTATCGGCCGCGGCGCTGACGACACCGTGAGCTGCAGAACAGGGCATGGGCCATTGGCCGGGCGCAGCCTGGACAAGTGACAGAGTACGTCCCGCGACAGCAAACTGGGTAGAGCGACGCACGACCGCGCTTGGTGCGACGTTCAAGGTGAGCTTGGGGCCATCGAGTGAGGGTTGGACCCAGGATGCGGGACCGGCCGCCGTGACAGAACAGGCGGTCGCGACATCGATCGAGACCGGGCCGCCTTCGGCCGAAACGCAGACGTTTTCCGCGGAGAGGGTAGCGGGGCAGGCACCGGCAACGATCCGGCCAACCTCACCGCCGAGGGACGGAAGGATCGTGTAAACCGCGTTACCCGGGCACTCCGTTAAGCCTGAAGCGAGGTTGGCATCGCGGTGTCCGCTGATGGTGCGCAGGGTAAGGCCGCTCGAAGCGTGCAGTCGTTCGGCCTGCGGATCGATCGACCACTTTCCGGCCTGCCACGCCAGCATATCGCGCAGCGTATCGCGTGCCGCCTGGGTGACGGGAACCGTGGAGTAGGTGCCGAGCAAGGCCACTCCCATCGTTCCGCCGTTGACGGATGAGAAGTGTGCCCCGAGCACACCATCGCCGCCCGCGCGACCTTCGTAAAGCAGACCATCGGGCGCGATGAGGTAGTTGTATCCAATGTCGTTCCACCCGTTGCCCTGAACGTGAAGCACCCAGATGGAGCGCACGACGGCAGCCCAGTCACTGGCCGAGTTGGCGCCCGCCGTGTGGTGAACGATCAGGTGAGTGACAGTCGTGTAGACCGGCGGGTCTTTCGTTGGGCACGTGACGGGAGTGCAGCCCCATTGGGCGCGCGGAATGACGGCGGGCGCCCCCACGGAGGCCGCGGGCGTTACACCGGGGTCGATGAAGAGGAAGACGAGATCGCTGGCGGCATTCTCCACCTGAAGAAAATTCTGCGGCGTCTCGAACCAGATCAGGCTACTGGATTCGCTGTCGGGTTCCGAACGAACCCAATCGGTCCAGTGAATACCATCGGCAGACGCCCGGACGCGATGCTGCATAGCGTCGCCCATCGCTCCGACAGCTCGGAACGTGATGGGCGCGCGGATCGCGCTACGAGCTTCTTGAGGGCGGACGATCAACTTCCTGCCGCGCGGTTGCGCGCAGATGGTTCCGGCGAGTGCTACTAAGACGACCAGACATCGCGTCAGCATGCAGACACCAGCTTAACGCCCCTTCAACACACTAAGGGTCGCTTCCTTACTCGCGCTTTCGGCAAGGCAGCGTAGAACGACTTGTCCGCCAGGAGTCCGCATCGAGAATGCGGACCGGAAATGGTTTACGCGCTACATGCCGGTACGCTTCTGAAGTCTGTCCCGCCTAATTCGACGTCGGCGTGGCGGCGCTGTCGATGACGAAAACCGCGGATGGAATTTTGCGCATCTCCACTTTGAGGCCGAGGTCCTGCTCGAAAACAGCGAGCCAGTCTCGACGAGATACGGCTCTCATAACGATATCGTAAACTCCGGCGAGTCCGGTCTGGTCGAGCACTGGGGAGCCAGTTCGGCCGTCGGCATCCGGATCCCACATATGCTGGTTATCGGTCAGGAAGTAGGCTAAATCTTTCATGGTTTTGCCCTTAATAGGGATCTCGCCAACGGGCCTCTTGTCGAGTGCGGAAGGCGGCACCCCGTCCTGCGCCAGGTGAAAACGCGGACCGTATTTGGGACCGTTCTTTGCTACCACCAGCGCATTCTGGGTAACGGCCTTAGATTCGCGGTGGAACTTTAATTGGTAGCGATCGGCGAGAAGCGTGCGGAGCATTAGCATCATCTCCTCCCTGGTGGCTGGGCTCTCGGTTTTGGCCTCGATGTCGTAGCGTTCATTCTCCGTCCAGATGGGGCCGCCCAAAATCAGAGAACCTTCGACGCTATAAGCGTGTGAGATGAGCCTTTTGAGAGTGAGGCCCCTGGCGGCCAACTGCTTGGGACCTATGGTGAAAGGAGGCGGGCCTTTGCGGCCGGCACCCTGGCCTGAGATCTGAGAAGAGCTGGGCTTGACGGAAGCCACGTCGAAGATGGGAGCCTTTTCAGGCGTGGCCTGCTCTGCGATTGTTGCGGCGAAACTGATGCCGGCGACAATGGAGAAGCTGAAACACAGAAACGCGTGAACCGCATGGCGGTATTCAGCCCGCATGTAGCTTAAGACGCTATCAGTCACATTTCCGTTGAGCTATTTGAGTTTGACAACTCTGAACATTTTGGATCCTTCGAGCAGACGTGGAATGTAGCGATATAGGGAGGCCCTGGAGTTTTTCGACGGTTTCGGTACGTGGCCAAAAATGTTATCAGAATTCTGACTTTTGGGATGTCCGTTGGGCGGCCAACCTCCTTACGCACGCGGCACGGATGCCGTCACCCGCAAGACCCAACCTGCGATTGTCTCCAGCGCTACGGGCGCGATTGTCTCTTCAGCCCAAACTGCTTCGCGGCCCAAGCCCGTGTCGGTGGTCTGCAGCAGAGCGTTGAGATCCGGAAACTGCCGAACCTCGGACTTCGAATTGCCTGCCTGGAGAATTTTACGCATCGCAGGAACGTGGATGGAGAAAGGAAGGTTCCAGTCCTTTTCCCCGTACAGCGCGAGCACGGGGCAAGTGATCTGGCGCATTTCTTTCGCGGGATCGTCAACCAGGTAGTTTCGAAATCCTGGCGACGCCAACTGTTTCGCTCGGGCGGCGATCTCTTCGTCTCGACCGTTAGCGGCGAGGACGTCGCGCAATTTCATCTCCAGTATTGCAGAATCGGACTCGGCCGCCACCAGGGCTGCCACCTGGCGATCGATGACAGCCTGCTCTTCCGCGGTCGCGTAATTTCCTCCGGAAGCTTCGGCATTCAGTAGATTCCGCTCCGCGTAGGCCTCGCCGGCGGGAACGGAGGCCATCGACAAGACCGCGAGAAAACTTACTTCGGGGTTTCGATCCGCCGCCATGGCCGCCGTCCTGCCACCGTCCATGTGGCCGAGAAGTCCCATCCGACGGGGATCGATTTCAGCACGGCCACGGAGGTATGCAGTGGCCGCCTTGACGTCACCTGCCAGATCAGTGCGTGTCGAGCCGGTAAACTTCCCACCGGACTTTCCGACTCCGCGAACGTCGTAACGTAGCGTAGCGATGCCCTTTCGAGCAAGATAGTCCGCCAACACCAGAAACGGCCGGTGATTGAGGAGAGGTTCATCGCGGTCGAGCGGTCCCATTGACTGAACCAGGACAACCGCAGGGAAAGGGCCCTTGCCTTCGGGGATGGTCATTGTGCCGCTCAACGAAATCTCCGCCGAGGGACTCGGGAAGGACACGCTTTCTTCGCGATAAGGCGCCGGCCGTTGCGGCTCCTGTGGTCCAGCATCCACCTTCTGCGCATTCAACGTATAGACGTAGCTGTGGATCATTGCACCGAGTGCGGGCCCGTCGCCATGCTGCAGGAGTACGATGCCGGCGTGCGTGCGCGGTTCGAACCAGAACGTTGCCTGATACCCGGGCATGCTGGGACTGATTGGCGGAATGAAATAGTAGTGACTGTTTCGATTGCTCGTCCACGTCTCGCCGCCGTAGCCGATTCCCACCCCTTCCGTGGGATTTGGCACCGAAAGCGAGTTGACCAGCCACATACGGCGGTAGTTTGCTTCCAGATCTTTCGCAGGCAGGACGCTGTCCGGTCCACCTAGCATTTCAAATTGCGCAAACTTCGCCATGTCGCCAACAGTCGTGCGGACCGCGACGGCGAGTTCCGCGCCGATGTTCCCGTTCAGGTCAAACTCCGTGTGAGTCATCACCAACGGCACGAAGATTTTCTGCTTCACGTACTCAAAATAAGGTTGGCCCACCGCGCGACTCAATGCCGTTGCGAGAATCGCGTCATTGATCGGGGTCTCGGCCACATGAATACCAGGTTCGGTGACGAACCTGGCGTGAGGCAGGGCGGAGAGCAGCGCACTCTCCCACTGCAAGATCCTAGTCTCGGCCGTTACAGTGTTCTTGAGTTCGAGCCCGGTGGACTGGGTGGCTAGCTGTAGCAGTGTGAGCGGTGCGGCGTCGGGATAGGGGTTAGGAATGCGGTTGATCTCGGGCAGGTACTTGTCCACGCGATCGGACAAGTGAACTTTGCCATCACGCATCAACTGCAACAGCATGACTCCAGTGAATGCCGCCACACCAACCTGGTATGGGGTATTGGCACTCGCAGCGGTACTCTTGGCGGCATCCTCATATCCGTAGTTCCCGCTCCACGCCAGTCCTTCCCGAGTGACCACAGCGAGCCCGAAGCTGAGACTGCCCGTGTTGACGGAAGCAGTCGCTGTCTGGTCGAGCGCGTTAATCACCTGCTGCATGCCCGGAGGAAGAGGCGGCGCGGGTTGTGCGTTTGCGCAGACGGCGCCTACCGTAAGAGTGATGATGAGTCTGGGGTAAAGGGTCATTCGATCTCAGAACAGTAGGACGTCTATTGAATGAGAAGGCACCGATGGCCGGGTCTGGAACCAGGTAAATTTACTTCCGCGCGAGTAAGGGCGCTAAGCCCCCAACTGGCGGTGATATTCAGCGGCGTCGAACTGGCCCTCGGAGGCCGCGATCAGCCCATCCGATGCCATCCGCCATCGTTCGAAGCCGCTGATGCGAACCCGATGCCCGGTTCCTCGCGGCGCGGTATTGGTGCCAAGCAGCGTCCAGTGATACTCGGCACCCTCCTGCCGTATCCGTATGTCATCCAGAATCACTTGTAGATCCGGGAATGCGGTCATGAATGATTGAGCCAAGTCAGCTATTTCGCGGCGCCCCACCGCCGGAACACCATCGTTGACGGTCAACGAGCCACCCTCGGAAAAGAAAGCAGCCACACGCGCCGCATCCTGACTACACCATGCCGCCGTATAGCGCTCCGCGAAATCCCTCAACTTGGCTGGGTCACTCTGCATAGGGCCTAATCTTATCATTTGAAAAGGGTTCCATCCTCACCCGAACAGTTGATTTTGCAACTATTTGGATAGTATTGCTAGAACCAAACTGCTATTTGGCGGGTGCAAACTGCCGTGTTTTTGGCCGGATGACTGATATACTTCCTCCCATTGCACCTTCGAGAGGAGAGCTTATGCAAGTTCGAACGGTTGTTCGTTTTCTCGGGTTGACCCTTCTTTGCATGCCCTTGCGGGCGGAAGATTTCGTGGTGATCGCCGCCCCGGAGCCGGGCACGATCGCCCTGTTCGCGACGGGCTTTGGTGGACTTATCCTGCTCCATCGCAAAATGCGTAAGAAGGGGTAAGCGTCGATGCCTCCGGCCTGGCTCACATCGTGGATGGACCACGAGGGCGCCATCCTTTGGCGCACGCTTATCGGGTGCTTCATTGTGGCCGGCTTGTGGGAGCTGTTCTGGCCTGTCCATCCTGTGGCGACGCGGCTGGAGCGGCGTTGGAGCGTTCATGCCGTTCTGTTCGTGCTGGCCAGCGGATTGCTGGCAGTTACCGCTCCCTTCACCCGCCTTGGCATGTCGCTGGTGGTCGCGAGGCTACCGTTCGGCTTGCTCAATCAGGCCGCCGTGCCGTTTTGGATTCGCTGCGTGGCGGGGATCCTGCTGTTGGATATGGCGCGCTACTGGACTCATTGGATGATGCACTCGAACCGCTGGATGTGGCGCATCCACCTGCTGCATCACACGGATGAGCACATCGACATCACAACGGGGTTCCGCTTTCATCCGCTGGAAGAGATGGTCGGCGTGACGTTGGGAATGGCGACCATCGCCTTTACAGCCGCACCGCCGGCGTCGGTCTTCCTGTTTGAAGTTGTAGTGGCTTTTCTGGCTCTGGCTGCGCATGCGAATGCCAGCCTGCCTGTGCGCGTCGAGCGATTTTGCCGCGCCTTCGTAATCACACCGGATCTACATCGCATCCACCACTCCGTCCGGCAGGAGGACCAGAATAAGAATCTCGGCGTGATCTTTCCGTTTTGGGACCGGCTGTTCGGAACCTACCGGGAACTGACTACCGGGGAAGCAGGCCAGATGGCATTTGGCCTGGAGGAATTTCCCAAAGCCAAGGCCTTCAATCTGTTCTACTTATTGGCCAGCCCTTTTGTAAAACTGCCATCGCCAGAAACTCCGGCTGCTGAGCCGGCCTCGCGCCAAACCCAAATCGTATAGGCGCTGTTCTCGAAAACCTGTTGGTATTTCGTGGTGAGGGTGTCGCGGATATAGCTGTAGAGTTGCGGGTCGTCGAAGCGCCGCCGCTCCACCCAGCGACCGTCAAAATCATTCATCGCTACGAACTTTGGCCTCTTGCCGCTGTAGTACCCTAACCTCAGATCGTCCACCAGGCCGCTGTCGAAGCCCAAACCGAAAGCTAGACTGGCATCACCCATCATCAGGTCGCCGTGCTGAGAATGGCTTTGCAAAAAAGCGAGGGCAGGCTGATACTCGTGTGCGTAGGCGTTCTCGCGCGCCTGCACTGCAGCAGTGGCGAGTTGAATTCCCAAGAGCCCCGTGATCCCAACTGCCAGAAGTCCGCGGTACGAGCGGCCGAACTGATCGCACAGCCAGACCGCCGTACATGCTGCGGTGCCCGGTACAACGTGGATTAAGTAGAAGGGCTGTCTGGTTCCGTCCAACAACCACAGAAGCACTGCCGGAAAGACCGCCATCATCCACAAGCCACGCGCCCTCTCCGACAAGCTCACACCC
>Ga0105248_10010374_pt1 | contig 10258 bp, 9 predicted proteins | sample KBSS34metaG_FD_81524 | JGI IMG/M metagenome (GOLD analysis project Ga0105248, IMG submission 81524) | Switchgrass rhizosphere microbial communities from Kellogg Biological Station, Michigan, USA - KBS S3-4 metaG | ecosystem: Host-associated > Plants > Roots > Rhizosphere > Soil | place... | reverse complement strand
GGTGTTCAGCACCGACTATCCGCACCTCGAAGGCAGCCGCGACCCGATCGGGAAATTCCGGAAGCATCTCGACAAACTCCCCGCCGGATACGACCAGCGCTTCTTCGTCGACAATAATCGTCTGCTCTTCCCCGATACTTGAACTGGTCTTGGAAGGTCTCACAACTGGGCTCGGCTGTGGCGAGGTCATCGCGATCTATGAATGAAAATCGCGATGGCTGGATTTACATGGCGACTGTTCCAATTTCATGTGTTGAATAGACTGGCGCCCTCAATCTGGTGCGGACGAAACGCCGGCGTGAAGGTCCTTGGGATGTGACTGCGATCAGCATCGGTCCATGATGCTGATCGCAGTCATTCCTCGGTCGAAGAGGTGTATCGGAGATGGATTTCGAGGCTCGCTGGGCGGAAAAGATGGAGCAATTCTCCGACGACGCTCCGGCAATCATGTTCGACGACATCACCATCTTCTGGGTGGAAATCAGGGCCTTTGCCAAGCAGTTCGAAGCCGCACTGGACCAGATCGGGATCGATCCCTTGCAGACTGTGGGCGTCCTCGCCCGAAACCGTCCTGGGCAGGCCGCCGCTATCATGAGCGCGATCGCCTCAGGTCGTTCGATTTCAATCATTTACACCATGCAGTCCCCCGAAGGGATCGCGCGCGACATTGAAAAGCTCAAACTTCCTCTCTTGATCGGATCGGAGGAGGACTGGTCGCCCGAGGCGATTGAAGCAGCCCGGCGGACTGGAAGCGCCGGCTTGCAGTTTGTTAGCCGCAAGGGACTGGAGTTCGAGCATGTTCCCGGGCTCGGTGCTGCCAATCCAGCCCTGCTGCGCACGTCGCCAAAGCCCTTGAGCCTGGCGCTTTTGTCCAGCGGAACGACCGGTCAACCCAAACGGATCGAATTTCCCGGCACCGTGCTCGATCGGATGCTGCAAACCATGACCATCGGGGCGGAACCGATCCCCGAACCCGAGATCACATTTTTCCCGCTAAGCGGTTTCGGCGGGATGACACCGTTTCTGGCCAGTATCTTCCGGTCTGGCGCGGTCTGCCTGCTCGAACGGTTCTCGCTCGACACCTGGTTGAAAGCGATCGAGACCCTTCGCCCCACCAGGATCGTCATGCTGCCTGCGATCATGCGGGAGGTTCTGGACAAGCAGATTGCCAAGGATTACTTCCGCAGCGTGCAGATCGTGTGGGGCGGATCGGCGCCGCTTGCCCCCGAGACGCAGGACAGCTTCGAAGAGCTTTACGGGATTCCCGTCATCTGGGCCTATGGCGCCACCGAGTTCGCGGGAACCGCCGCCTCGTGGACGCTGGCGCTGCGAGAAGAGTTCGGCAAGGCCAAGCGCGGCAGTGTGGGGCGTCCCTATTTCGGGGTTACGGTTCGCATCGTCGATCCCGAAACCGGCGTCGAGAGACGTAGAGGCGAGGAAGGATTGCTCGAAGCTAAAGTTCCGGCCTTCGGTGAGAAGTGGATCCGCACGACCGATATCGCGGTAATGGATGAGGATGATTTCATCTTCCTGAAAGGCCGCGCCGATCAGGCGATCAATCGGGGCGGCTTCAAGATTCTGCCCGAGACGATCACGGACGCGCTACTGGCGCATCCGCTGGTGAAAGACGCGATGGCTGGCGGCATCGATGATCGGCGGCTCGGACAGGTTCCTGTCGCGGCAGTCGAACTTGCAACCGGGAACAAGCATGTGACGGAAGAGGAGCTGTTGGCCTTCCTTCGAACAAAGCTGGTATCCTACGCTATTCCAACGGCCATTTACATTGTGCCGTCGCTGCCCAGAACGGGCAACATGAAGGCGCACGTTGCTGCCTTGGCCAATCTGACGTCAGGATAGACCTTTTCCGTCCAGCCATTTCGTCCCCCCTGTGACGGCGCAAGCGGCGGGGTCGCCTATTTAGACCAGCGCTGGCCCTGCCCCACGTACCCATCCGGTGAGCCCCGCCTTGTCCGGCCGCTGAGTGAGCGCTGTTAAGCGTGCTCTTGTGCGTGCGCTTAGGAGTGGTGGATGAGCCAGGTCACGGTGTTCGCGGGGCCGGAACGGCGCCGGCGATGGAGCGAGGAGGAACGGCTACGGTGCTGGCCGAGGCGTTCTCGCCGGGAGCCTGCGTGGCCGAGGTCTGCCGGCGGCACGATATCTCGACCTCGCTGATCTACACCTGGCGGAGCAAGTTGCGGCAGGCTCATGCGGATGCGGAGCCCAGCGAACCGGCCGTGCCCGCCTTTGCCGAGGCCGTGGTCATCGACGAGGATGCTGGGCGGTGCGCCGGAACAGCGCCGGCGAGGGTCATCGACCTGGCCCGCGGCAAGCGAGTGAGCGTGTTCCCATCGGCATCGCCGGCACAGGTGGTCGCCGTGCTGAAGGCGCTGCGGTGATCCCTGCCGGTGCTCGGGTGTGGTTGGCGATGGGCCACACCGATATGCGGAAGGGGATGCAGGGTCTGGCGCTGCTGGTGCAGCAGGCGCTCGAGCGCAATCCCCATGGCGGGGACCTGTTCGTCTTCCGCGGCCGCGCCGGATCGCTGGTGAAGATCATTTGGCACGATGGGATCGGAATGTCGCTCTACGCCAAGCGGCTCGAGAAGGGGCGCTTCGTCTGGCCCTCGGCGAAGGACGGGATGGTCTCGCTGACCGGCTCGCAGCTGGCCTGCCTGCTCGAGGGGATCGACTGGCGCAACCCGCAGTATTCCTGGCGCCCGGCCAGCGCCGGATAGACGCAAAGTCCAGCATTTCCGGATTGCTTTGCGGCATCGGTGGTGATTCCCTCCGAGGGGTGGAAGCCGCCCTCACGCCCCTTCCGGACGATGTCACAGCGCTCAAGGCGCTGCTGGCGGCAGCGACCCGACGGGCGGATGATGCCGAAGCCCGGCTCGCCAATGCCCAGGCCCGCGAGAGCGCCGCCGAGGCGGTGATCGCCCACCTCAAGTTGCAGATCGCCAAGCTGAAGCGGGAGCAGTACGGCGCCAGCGCGGAACGCACCCGCCGCCTGCTTGAGCAGATGGAGCTGCAGCTCGAAGACCTCGAGGCCGATGCTGCCGAGGACGATCTTGCTGCCGAGGCCGCCGCATCCAGGACCGCAAGCGTGACCGCGTTCGAGCGCAAGCGGCCCTCGCGCAAGCCGTTCCCCGATCACTTGTCGCGCGAACGCGTCGTTATCCCGGCACCCTGTTCGTGCCCCGCCTGTGGCGGGGAGCGGCTGTCCAAGCTCGGCGAGGACGTCACCGAGACGCTCGAGGTGATCCCCCGCTCGTGGAAGGTGATCCAGACCGTGCGCGAGCGGTTCTCGTGCCGGGACTGCGAGACGATCACCCAGCCACCGGCGCCCTTCCACGTGGTCCCGCGCGGATGGGCCGGCCCGAGCTTCCTCGCTATGCTGCTGTTCGAGAAGTACGGCCAGCACCAGCCTCTCAACCGCCAGGCCGAGCGCTTCGCCCGTGACGGCGTGCCGCTCAGCACCTCGATGCTGGCAGATCAGGTCGGCGCGGCCGCCTTCGCGCTGATGCCGCTCTACCGGCTGATCGAGGGCCATGTGTTAGCCGCCGAGCGATTGCACGGCGACGATACGACCGTACCGGTCATGGCCAAGGGCAAGACCGATACGGCAAGGCTCTGGACCTACGTCCGCGATGACCGGCCTTTTGGCGGCTCTGACCCGCCGGCGGCGCTGTTCCATTACTCCCGCGACCGACGAGGCGAGCATCCCCGAACGCACCTGGCATCCTGGTCAGGGATCCTGCAGGCTGATGCCTATGGCGGATACGGTGAGCTCTATGCCGAGGGCCGCCAACCCGGTCCGATCCTCGAGGCGGGCTGCTTTGCCCATGCCCGGCGCAAGTTCTTTGAGCTGGCCGATGTGGCCGCTGCAGCCCGGCGCAAGAGCCGCAACGAGCGCACTGGCATGATCTACGCGATCGCGCTGGAAGCCGTGCAGCGGATCGATGCGCTGTTCGATATCGAGCGCGGTACCAACGGCAAGTCCGCAGCCGAGCGCCTTGCCGCACGCCAGGAGCTGAGCGCGCCGCTGATGGCCGACCTCCACACGTGGCTGACCAGCCAGCTCTCCCGGCTGTCGCGCAACCATGACCTCGCCAAGGCGATCAACTACATACTGCGGCGTTGGGACGCGTTCACCCGCTTCCTCGATGATGGCCGCATCTGCCTCACCAACAACGCGGCCGAACGGGCGCTGCGCTGTGTGCCGCTCGGCCGGAAGGCGTGGTTGTTCTGCGGCTCGGATCGTGGCGGGCAGCGCGCGGCGGTGCTCTACACGCTGATCCAGACCGTCCGCCTGAACGACGTAGATCCGCAGGCGTGGCTAACCGATGTGCTGTCCCGGATCGCGGATTGCCCGGTAAGTAGGCTGGGCGAGCTGCTGCCTTGGAATTGGAAACCGCCGTGCGGTTAACGCTCGCCCCAAAGGCATAGCGACCCAACAACGGCATTCCTGCACGACAGAATTGCCGACATGAGCCGGTTGCGCTAGCATCGAACGCGTGCTCACGACCTTGGCTTTCTTAGGCACGATCTCTGTCTCAATCCTCCTGAGCTTTTTGCCTCAAGGACGGATACGTGCACCGTTAATCGTCGTTTGGTGGCTCACGCCGCTGTGGATCGCGATTTGGCTGACCATCAAGAACCCCGCCGATATCGATTTTGAATTCGGCACCTGGGCAGCACTCTTGGTGTTTACCCCCATTTTCTTGGCAGCATGGTCAGCGCTGACCATTTTTCCTTACAAAATCGTCTTGCGCATCCGCGAGATCAACTCGGGCGTTTAACCCCTGAAACGGGGCGCTGCCACAGCATCGCCCTCGTCAAGCCTGCCAAGCCTTCGTTCGAAGCGGCCCTCACCGGATGGCTACTGCCCCACCCCCGGTCCAGCCCCAATAGGGGTGTAGCGAGACTTGCGGCGCCGCTCAGCTTGGGTCGTCACGGCGCATAGGGGTTTGCCGTATAGTTGCTCAGACGTAACCGAGTTCTATCGCGCTCACGGTCACCGCCCGCCAGCGCAGGAATGACCCGTCTTTGGTACGCCATACTGCTCACGGCTGAGAGGCTGAATTGGCGAAGGAACCATCGTTCCGACGAGCCTTTAGCTCCTCGAATTCCTTCATCTCCCGCCCGATCGTTGCCCACGTTTCCTCCGGTGAGGTTATCAGCCGTTTGATCGAGCGCACAGATTCCCATGGCTGCGCAGACAGAACAGCCGCTTCGGCCAGCGCTGCGGCATCAACCTCGTCCGGATCCAGCACGGCTGTCGCCAGCCCGAAGCGTTCCGCTTCGCTGCCCATCAACACGGTATTTCGAGCGAATATATCGAAAGCGTTGCGATAGCCGACGCGCGCCGGCAGCAGCCGACTCGACGCGGCTTCAGGGGCGAACCCCAGCCGCGCGAAGGGGGCGCTCAGTGCGGCATCCTTGGCCACCAATAGTACATCACAATGCAGCAAGAGGGTAAATCCAAAGCCGATCGCCCGACCGCGCACGCCCGCGACGAGCGGTTTGTCGAACCACACCAATTCCTTCAGAAAACGGCCGACGGGCCGCTCCTCGAACGGGATCGAACCGCTGCCGGCCCGAAGCTCCGCGAGATCGGTACCAGCGCAAAAATCTGATCCCGCGGCCAGGATAGCCACCGCACCCGTGCTATGACTATCCTTTGCATGAGCAAGCAGATTTGCCAACGCGTCGTACATGGCCGCATTTACGGCATTGCGTTTCTCGGGGCGGTTCAAAACGATTTTCAGGACACCATCATCAGCCGAGGCAACGATGTGTGAGTTGGCAAACTCGCCCAGTTCCATATCCTACCTCCCCAGACTATATGCGCGGAACGAAAACTCGGCGCCTCTACCGAGCCGTGTGCTCACGACCAGGCCCCCGAGTAACGACAATCGATCTGGATGGACCGTCATAACGGCTCGGCCAGCAGAGCCCGCGCATCGTCTCGACCGTCAAGCAGGATGGTCGTCCGCTTGGTCACCTGCCAGCCTTCCGGCCCACCCCGTCGAAACTCCCAGCGGGTGGCGGTGAGACGGCCGCAGATGAATTGTCCGTTCTCATTCCAGAAGAGCGTCCCATAATTCTTCGCCGCCGCTTTATCGCCGTGGATCGCCACGTGCGGGGACGATGAGATGTGCGCTGACCCGTTTTTCACGATCGAGCTATGGAACTCTCCTGCAAATGCCTCGGCTATTCCTTGCGGCCCGTGAAAAACACCAACGCCGCCAATCTCGTAAGTGGATTGAGGGTGCCAGATCCGGTCCAGACCTGCGCGGTCACACGTATCGGCAACCGGCCCGTAAGACGCAATCAGCTGGGTGATGGTGTTGATGTCCTCAAGCTTCTGGAGGCGCTCGACCAAGCTATGCCATGGTGCTGTTTGGTCTGACATCATCCGGCATCTCCTCTGTTGATCTTTCTTCCTACGCAAAGGCTAGGGGCCCCTGCACCATGTGCATGCTACGTCATGGTGGACAGAAGCCTGCTTACCGAGATCCTAATTTTGGCAGGCCGTTCATGCCCAGAACGGTCGAGCAATGCAACGCGAGCAATCACATGGCGCCTGCTTAACACCTTCGTCAAAAAAACGGATTGACTTCATACCGCCAGGCACGAAAATCAGGCTCCAGCGCCGGTTGAACAAGGCGAGTACGGCCATCCGTAGTCAAAGCATCCGCTGTCGCAGGTGCGAAGGGCGTGGCAAGCTGTAAATATGGTGTGGAACGAACATAAATAGTCAACTGAGGATGCTCGTGCTGGCAATTGTAAGTAGTGTTATAATGTAGCAAGCGTGGCTCTTGGCTCTTCTCCCGCGCCCGCTACCGGTCATTGACCTCAGATGCGAACCAATAGGCAGCGAAGCATCCTTTTTGCATAAATCGGGAGTGGAAACTGATAATGGAAGATCCCACAAGGGCTTTTTCGCTAGCCGGTCGCCGCGCCGTGTTGGTGGGTGCGGCTACTGGCATCGGCCGCCAGGCAGCGATCACCTTCGCGCAGGCTGGCGCCTCCGTATTCATCGCGGATGTCAACACGACGGAGCTAGAGCGCACGGCGGATCTCGTGCGAGATTGCGGCGGAGACGTCGAAGCGAAGCAACTGGACGTTCGGAAGCCGGAGGAGATCAACGCGTTCGCAGATTTTGTCGCGGATGGCGGCCCGATCGACATCTGGGCAAACGCCGCGGGCGTGATTTCGCTCATGACAGTCGCCGAGACCGATCCAACCGAGCTCGACCGCATTCTCGACATCAACTTGAAAGGCGTGTTCTGGTGCTGCGCTGCAGCAGTGCGAAAAATGCTTCCGCAGCGGCGTGGGTCGATTATCAATATCTCCTCATGTGGAGCAGACATGCCCACGAATGGGCTGTCCGCTTATACGATGTCAAAAGCAGCGGTTAACATGCTGACGCGCACGTTGGCAGTCGAAGCGGGTCCTGCCGGCGTTCGCGTGAATGCCGTTGCTCCGGGTTTCATCGACACGCCCATGGTCGAGTACCGCTTTCGCACTCCGACGGGCGAAGTAGATGCCGCCGCGAAAGAGCGCAGATTTTCCGAAGTGTCGGCTATGATACCGCTCGCCAGGGTGGGCCAGCCCATCGATATAGCCATGACCATGCTTTACCTTGCATCCGACGCTTCCAATTTCGTGACGGGTCAGGTCATTCGTCCGAATGGTGGGATGATCATGCCCTGATCACACCTGGGCGGTGTCGGCGGATTTTGCGCCACGCGGCGGAGACACGAGATGATTGGCAAAACAGTAAGTCTGCGGCGTCCTTTGCCACCGCGGCGAGACGGCTACGCTGCAGATGAGGCGCTGCTGGCCCGCCGCTCGGCTGCTCCACCGAACAGCGAAGGCGGATCGCGCGAGGAGGTCATTGCCGGGGTGGCGTGCCACCTCATCGGCGAGGCTGCTCTAGGTGGAGCAACGATCGTTCATCTTCATGGTGGCGGGTATCGCTTGGGATCGGCCAAAGGTTGGGTCGGATTTGGCAGCCGGTTGGCGAGCGCGGCGGTCGCTCAGGTGATTTTGCCGGATTACTCGCTTGCGCCGGAACGACCCTTTCCCCACGCGGTACACGACGTACTTGGGATCCTGACGGAGTTGTCGGGCCGACCGGACGCCGGTCCCATCATTCTCTCTGGCGATTCCGCCGGTGGTGGATTGGCGCTCGCGGTCGCGGGAGCCCTGAGGCCTCCTTCCGGGCTGGCCGGGCTGATCCTCATTTCGCCGTGGCTGGACCTGCGGGTCGCCGCCGAGAGCTATGAACGCTGCGCGAGAACCGATCCGCTCTTCTCCAGCGCATCGGCACAAGCCTCGGCGTCAGACTATCTGCAGGGCTGGTCGGCCGATGACCCGCTGGTTTCGCCATTGCTTGGTGAGCTCGATGGACTGCCCCCGGTTTGCTTGTTCGCCACAAGCGCGGAAGTTTTGGCGGATGACTCGCTCAGCCTTGCGCGACAGCTTGGTCTCATCGGCATTCCGATTACCTCAGTGATGTTTCCGGATTTGCTGCACGATTGGCCTGTCATGGACCCGCAGCGGCAGGAAACCGCGATCTTCTTCGAGATCGTGAAGACCTTCGCCCGGCAATCGCTGGGGTTGATCGCATAGCATTGCGTGACGCGCACTTCCTCCTTATCGCGAGGGCTGGGTCTGGCTAGGTTCGTCTTCCGCATGGATGAAGTAACCATAGGAGGAGAGGGCACAAACTGGCGAGGGTTTGCGCGAGCATTGAAAGATGTTCGATCGGTTTTGGCCTACTCAGGCAAGTCAAGCCCAAGCGCTGACCTGACGAGAGGACCAAGCCGGTGACTACCGATACCTGGAATCTCGTACTATTCACCTCCGGCAGTGATTGCTCAGGTCCGCCGATCCGGCCTGCCCACAGAGAAAGCATCGAAAATGGCTAAGACCGATCGGACGCACACCGGATCGACGCCGATCTGGGCAGCGGTGCTGTTGTATCTGACCGCGGCGATCCTGGCACTGCTTGGACTGGCGATGCTGGCCGGAGGGATCACGCTCGCCCGCTTGGGAGGATCGCTCTACTACCTCGTCGCCGGTGGAGGCATCGTCGTTTCGGCTGTGCTGATCGGGATGCGCCGCCATCGTGGCGTCTTGCTCTACTGGGCGGTTGTCGGCGGAAGCATTGTCTGGGCCGTCTGGGAAGTTGGCTTCGATTTGTGGCTGCTCCTACCGCGATTGCTGGTCCTGATGCTGCTAGGCATGTGGCTGTTGGTGCCTTGGACCCGAGCACCATTCCGCGGAAGAATAGGCGGCCGCGCATCTGCCCTAACAATCGTGGCAGGGGTGATCGTGGCCTCTTTGGCGGGGTTCCTCCTGCACAGCACCTTTGGCCCGGAGAGCCTTGCTGATCCCCGCTTCCAGGCGGGAACCGGGCCATTCCCGCCGGCCTCGCTCGCCAACCAGGCGAAAGCCGCCAACGCCGCCGACTGGCCGTCCTGGGGACGAGACGCGGGCGGCTCGCGCTACTCGCCGCTGGATCAGATTACCCCGGCCAACGTAAGCCGGCTCACGGTAGCTTGGACCGCAAATGTCGGCACCCGGCCGGGAATGATTGGCACGCCCATCAAGGTCGGCGATTCAGTCTACACTTGTAACGACAGCAATGAGCTGGCCGCTATTGACGCCGGCACCGGCCAATCGCGGTGGAGCTTGAACGCATCCGGCGGTCGCTATGGGCTCGGCTGTCGCGGAGTCGCCTATTACCGAACTGCCTCACCCGGCGAACCATGCGCCGAACGTATTTTCACGGCCAATGCCAATTCGCAGCTGATTGCGGTCGACGCGCGCACGGGCCAGCTCTGCCCTGGCTTTGGCAAAGCCGGGGTGGTGGACCTTCGCGAAGGGCTGTCACGCGCTCCGCTCGGATATTATCGCGTCACGTCGGCGCCGACGATCGCACGCGGCAAGATCGTCGTCGGGGGCTGGATCAGCGATGGGCAATATTGGGGTGAGCCCTCGGGCGTAGTGCGCGCGTTTGATGCCGTCAGCGGGCGCCTGGCTTGGGCATGGGACATGGGTCAACCCGATCGTACCGGGGCACCGCCGCCGGGCCAGACCTATACTCCAGGCACGCCAAACTCTTGGGCGCCGATGAGTGCGGACGATGCGCTTGGACTTGTTTACGTGCCCACCGGAAACGCCACTCCGGACTATTTTGGCGCTCAGCGGCGACCATTCGATGACAAGTTCTCGAGTTCCGTCGT
>Ga0105248_10010365_pt1 | contig 10262 bp, 9 predicted proteins | sample KBSS34metaG_FD_81524 | JGI IMG/M metagenome (GOLD analysis project Ga0105248, IMG submission 81524) | Switchgrass rhizosphere microbial communities from Kellogg Biological Station, Michigan, USA - KBS S3-4 metaG | ecosystem: Host-associated > Plants > Roots > Rhizosphere > Soil | place... | reverse complement strand
GAGGATCGCGAGCTGTCGCCCGCGATCTTCAGCCTGCTGTCCGCCGATGACTCCGACGTCGGCCGATCGACGGGCGTACGCGTCATTCCCGTCGGCAACATCGAGCCCAATCCGCAGCAGCCGCGGATGGTTTTCGACGCCTACGCACTGCACGAGCTCGCCGCATCGATCCGCGAGCACGGCGTCCTCCAGCCGATCCTCGTCCGCCCGGTCGACGAGAACCGGTTCCAGCTGATCGCCGGCGAGCGCCGCTGGCGTGCGTCGAAGATCGCAGCTACCGAAACGATCCCCGCGATGGTCGACTCGGCCGGCAGCGGCCGCAAGCGCGCGCGGCTGCGCCGTAACTTTTCGTCTCTCTCATGCCGGTCACTAAAATCGCGCACCACGCGGGCGAAGCCCTGTAATACGCCGTCCTCGTCTTTGAGCGACATGGTGATGACGTTGGCCCAAAATCGCGACCCGTCCTTCTTCACCTGCCAGCCTTCGTTGCCTAGGTGTCCTTCGGCGGCCGCCCGCTTCAACTCATCATCCAGCTTGGCGCGCAGACCGTCGTCACCGGCGTAGAGGCAGGACACGTGGCGGCCTGCGGTCTCTCCGCTCTTATATCCGTATATGCGCTCTGCTCCGGCGTACCACGCGGCAATCTGTCCCTCCGCGTCGAGCAGGAACAAGGCGTAATCCTGCACCCACGGCGGAATGATATTGGGAGTCGCGTCTTTTTCCGAGTCGCGCTTGCTCTTGTCCCGCAACACGAGAAGATGGCGGACTGGCAGCACGCTCCCCTTGGCAGTGTATTCGACTTCGCGCGCTACGCCGTCCGGGCCCAGCAGCGGGAGCGTACCCACTTGCTCGCCTTCTTCGAGAAATGCCTGCCAGCGCTCGGAAAGCACCGGCTTGAAGCCGGGCTCTGCAAAATCATCCAGACTCTTGCCGATGATTTTGGCCCTGGGTATACCCAGCAACTTGCTCGCGCCGACACTCGCTTCGGTGTAGTTGCGATTGTCGTCGGCGAGCAGAAGCGGCGCGGAAGGATGGAACACAATCGCCCGGAACAACGACTCGAGTTCCTTCGGACCATTTTCAGCGAGCCAAAGGCTAGTCTGCGGTTGAGAGGCCGTGGAGTTCAGAACGCGTTTCTCCTTGCCCCGTCGATCTAGGAAGCCGGCGGCCTGAAGAAGACGTGCTCTCCAAACAGTGGGACGCCGAGAATGGCGGTGAAAGTCCAGTGTAGCATTGAATGGAGATGAACGAACGTTTATTGTGACCATAAATCGCCACATCTCACTTTTGGGAGAGCGGAAATCTCCTCACGGAATAGTACGGACTATCAGATTTTTACTTGATTGGCGTGGACTTCAGCACTTTCAAGTTGACCATGAATGGTCATTCGACACCCCAAGGTCAATAGCATTCCGCAGTCACGGCTCCGCACGTGAGGTGCGTCGCCCCATACAAATCCAGTGAATTGAAGCGCTTCACCAAAGTGGGACGACCCGTCGCTCCTTTGGGTGGAAGACTGCATTTATATCCGCATCCGCTCTCACATGAGAATGGGCTACTACCAACACAATAAAGGAGATAAGGAAAATGAAACTCGGACGTCTAGTCCAAGCCGCGTCGATTTTCGGGGTGGCAATCTTCAGCCTGGCGGCGAGCGCCAGCGCTGCCACCATCACTTTCAACACTACCGCCACGGGGGCGGCTGGCACGGGGTTCAACAGCAGCGGCAACCTGAGCTTGAGCCAGTCCTCCGGCGTGGCGGCGACGCTCGGGTTCGTGGCGGATCCCAACGCCAGCGTGGGCATCCCGTCGGGCATCAACTTCGGGAACTTCACGCTGGCGTGCTCCAGTTGCACGACGCTCTCGGGCGGCGTGGGCGCGACTTTCGGCGCTTTCACATTTAACATGGTCATCACCGACGTGACCGACGGCGCCACCGGCACATTTGTCGGCACCTCGACGGGTGGCTCGGTGTTTCTCGATCAAAGCACCATCGTGATCGCCTGGGCTCCGGCGCAAATCGGGACCGGCACCAACCATGCGACCAGCGGCAATTTTGGGACGACGTTTTTCACGGTCACGCCTTTCACCATCATTGTGAATCCTACGTCTGGCGCGCAGATCGGCAGCACCACGGTGCAGGGCGCCCTGGGCGGTGTCAGTGGAGTCCCTGAGCCCGCGACGCTGAGTCTGGTGGGAGGCGCTCTGTTGGGCCTCGCTTTGTTGCGCCGCCGGTAAGGTTAACTGGCGCTCACGAGGCCGTGGAGTTCATGCTCCCTCGATTCTCCACGGTCGGAACCAATGCGGCGCCATCCCGCAATGGATGATGAATTGCCTGTGGACTTCAGCAGGAGCAACATAATGCCTTTGATTAATATCGTGCTGGCGCTGGTTGTGGCCGGCATGGCGTTGTACTTGATTAACCGCTTCATCCCCATGGCTTCGAGCATCAAGGCGATCTTGAATGTGGTGGTCGTGGTGGCGGTGTCGGTTTGGGTATTGCAGGTCACGGGACTATGGGGTCCCATCAGCAGCTACCGTCTGACTCGGTGACGTTATGAATGCCTCGAAGATATTTGCGATTGCCCTAATTGCTGTGGGGATCATCGCCTTCGCCTACCAGGGAATCAGCTACAAAAGCCGGGAGAGCGTTGTGGATCTCGGCCCTCTCCACGTCACCGCCGAGAAAACCCATACGCTGCCGCTGCCGCCTATCGTGGGTGTGATCGCGCTGCTCGGCGGCATTGCGTTGCTGGTCTTCGACAGTAAGAAGACCGTTTGAGACGGATATTTCGAGTCGCAGACAAACCCCTACTCTTTGACCTTATCCGGTCATATATGACCGAGCGCGGTCAGATCCCCGGGTTGTGCCGGACATCCAAATCCTTCCGCTGAGCAACAAATGGCACTTTCGGGGCAATCGAGCACGTTCTCGTTTTCGCGCCGCCAACGGACCCCGGCGTGCCTAGTTGAGAGTGCGAGACCAGCGCCCCTGGTATCGGAGAGTTTTAGGAATAACAACAAGGAGATTTATGAAATTTTTGAAAGCAGCACCGACCGTACTTTGCATGGCTCTGCTCGGCGTAGCCGTTTCATCCAGCGCCCGCGCCGACGAGTGGGACAAAAAGACCACCATCACGTTTAGCGGACCCGTCGAGATCCCCGGCGTCCACTTACAGGGTTTTGGAATTTTACCGGCGGGGACCTATGTATTCAAGGTTCTGGATTCGAAGTCGGACCGCCACATCGTACAGATTTTTAGCAAGGACGAATTGACGATTTACGCGACCATCCTGGCCATCCCCAACCTGCGCCTGAAAGCCACCGATAAAACCGTGATGACCTTCCGCGAACGTCCGGCGGGGCAGCCCGAAGCGTTGCGCGCCTGGTTCTATCCGGGCAAGGAATGGGGCGAGGAATTCGTTTATCCGAAGGCCAGAGCGATCATCCTGGCGAAGGAAACGAATACCACCGTCCTTTCGACTTCGGCCGACATCATTCCTGAAGTTACCGTGGCCGTGAAGACGCCGAACGAGCCGGTTGTGGTGCTGCTCGAGAAGGCTCCCGTGATGGCCGTGCAACCGACAGGCGAGGAAGTGGAAATCGCCCAGGTAGTGACGCCGGTTCCGCCGGTGGTGCTGGCGCAGAACGCTCCGGTGGCGGAAACTCTTCCGGCAACCGCAAGCTCGCTGCCCCTGGTGGCGCTCTTCGGGATGCTGGCTTTGGCGGGGGCCTTGACCTTGGGCCTGATCCAAAAGCGCGCGCTCTAAGGAATGCCGGACAGGGAAGTCAACGGGCGCGCCGCATGGGCGCTCCCGCCCCCTGTAGGGCGGTCCGCGGCGTGAAGGAGTCCGATATGCAACAAAAAGTCGTCCCATTATTGGTGCCACCCTTGCGGAAAACTCAGCCTGGAGGAGCGGAGACACAGTACACGAAGAAACGCGGTATGGCGGTTCTCACCACACCGCTCCTGAACAAAGGCTCCGCGTTCACGGGACGGGAGCGGGGAGCGCTGTGCCTCGACGGGCTGCTGCCGCCGGTAATCAGCACGCTCGAATCGCAAGTGGTCGCGGCCTATGTCCAGTACCAGCGGCTGCCGGACGCGCTGGGCAAGAACATCTATCTGACGGCGCTCCACGACCGCAATGAAGTGCTGTTCTTCCGTCTGTTCTCGGAGCACTTGCGGGAGATGATTCCGATTGTAAACGACCGCACGGTGGGCATGGCCATGAAGCACTACCATCATGAATGCCGGCGTCCGCGCGGTGTGTACCTTTCGATTGACCAGCCCGAGGGGATTGAAACGGCGTTCAATAATCTGGACTGCGCTCCGGGAGATGTCGATCTCATCCTGGCCACCGATGCCGAGCAGATCTTTGGGATCGGCGATTGGGGCGTCGGAGGGATCGATATTGCTATTGGAAAGCTCGCGATATATACCGCGGCAGGCGGGATCGACCCGGCGCGCGTGATCCCGGTAATGATCGACGTCGGCACCAATCGCGAGAGCCTGCGTGACGACCCGACGTATCCGGGCAACCGCCACGCCCGAGTTCGCGGCGAGCGTTACGATGCTTTCATGGACACTTACATAAAGACCGTCGCCAAACTGTTTCCACAGGCGGTGCTGCAGTTGGAGGATTTCGCGCCCGGCAATGCGCGCCGCATCCTCGAGAAGTGCCGCGGTCAATTCCGCACTTTCAGCGACGATTTGCAGGGCACTGGCGCCGTTACCCTGGCGGCCGTGGTATCGGCCATGCGGGTCTGCGGAACGCCCCTGCGAAATCAGCGCATCGTGATCTTCGGCACGGGCACCGCGGGCATCGGCATCGCCGATTTCATTCGCGACGCCATGATCCGTGAAGGCTTGTCCGAAGAGGCCGCCAGCCGGCGGTTTTGGTGTCTGGACTCCAAGGGTCTGCTCATCGATGACATGGGCGATCAACTGCGGGATTATCACGAGACCTACGCCCGAACCGCCGCCGAAGTGAAGGGTTGGAGGCGCGACGGGAATTCCGTTGCCATTGGGTTGGCCGAGGTTGTGCATCAAGTGCGGCCCACTATGCTGATCGGAACTTCCGGTTGCGCGGCTGCATTCACCGAGCCGATTATCCGCGAAATGGCCTGGCATACCGATCGGCCGATCATCTTCCCGCTCTCTAGCCCGGCTCCGCTGGCCGAGGCCACACCTGCCGATCTGATCGCCTGGACCGACGGCCGCGCCTTGATCGCTACCGGCGGTTCCTTCACGCCGGTTACTTACAAAGGCATCACTCATGTGATCGGCCAGTTGAACAACGCCATGCTCTATCCCGGCGTGGGCTTGGGTGCGATCGTGTCGCGGGCGCGCTACATTAGTATCGGCATGCTCGTGGCGGCGGCCAATGCGCTCTCAAGTCTGGTAGCCGTGCGTCTGGCGGGCGCGACTCTGCTGCCGCATATCGAAGACCTGCGCAGCGTGACCGTCACGGTCGCGGTGGCAGTCGCCGAAGCTGCGACCCAAGAGGGCTTGGCCGGCGTCCGGCTGGTGGACATTGTGCAGCAAGTGGAGGACGCCATGTGGCAGCCCGAGTACCGCCAGATCGAGGCCTCTTAACCGGGCGCTAAAACATCATGAAACCTGCAGCCCTGCTTGTTCTGCTTGTGGGATGTGCGTCCCTGGCGCAAGTGCCGCCGTCCGCGAAGAGCGTGGAGCCGGAAGCATTCCGCATTTCCGTGGATGTCGACCTGGTGGTCTTGCAAGCCACAGTGCGCGATCATGAGGGCCACACCGTCAGGGAACTCGGGAGCAAGGATTTCGAAGTCTTCGAAGACGGCCGCCCGCAGCCGATTCGTTTATTCCGCCACGAAGACACACCGGTTACCGTCGGCCTGATCATCGACCACAGCGGCAGTATGCGCCAGAAGCTGGCCGATGTAACCGCCGGTGCGCAAGCCTTCGTCCATTCGAGCAATCCCAACGATCAGATGTTCGTCGTCAATTTCAATGAGGTCGCGTCCCTGGGGCTGCCCATTGGGATGGGTTTCAGCGATAGCGCCGACAGGCTGGGTGCGGCGATCTGGGGGGCGCCGGCCGTTGGCACCACCGCACTCTACGACGCCATTGTCGAAGGGCTCAAACGTCTGCAGAAAGGCAGCAGCGACAAGAAAGTTCTGATCGTCATCAGCGATGGTGGCGATAACGCCAGCAAGGCCACGCTCGACCAAGTCCTGAAGATGACGGAACAGTCGAGCGCCATGATCTACACCATCGGCATCTTCGAGACCGACGATCCCGACAAAAATCCGCGAGTGCTGCAGCGCCTGGCGCACGAGACCGGCGGCGAAGCGTTTTTCCCCGCTGAAGTGCGTGAAACCCTGCAAATTTGCGAACGCATCGCGCGTGACATCCGGGATCAGTACACTATCGGCTATTCATCGATGAGCGCCAAGAAGGACGGGACCTATCACAAGGTTCGTCTGACGGCGCGAGCGAAGACTGACGGAAAACTATCGGTGCGTACCCGGGCAGGGTATAGCGCCGGAGCAAAATGAGAGTCGCGGTGCCGCAACCACCGCTGCGCCGGCTATTGCGCTGGTCGCAGGCAACCCTTTTGGCCGCCGCAGCCTGCCTGTTGGGCTATTGCGCGTTCGTGTGGGCGGACACCTGGAACTTCCAAAGACAGGCGAGCCATGCCTTCGACCGTCAGTTACGGCCGGCTCCTCCGCCGGGTCCCGGCGCGGATGCGATCACTGGATTGCTGGGGCGAATGGAAATCCCGCGTCTCGGCATGACCATGGTGGTTGCCGAAGGTACCGACGAAACCACCTTGCGCCGCGCCGGTGGACACATTCGCGGTACCGCGCTGCCGGGCCAACCCGGGAACGTCGGAATCGCCGGCCACCGCGATACGCTGTTCCGGCCCTTGCGCAATATCCGGGAGCATGACGTCATCATGCTCACTACCTTGCAAGGCGAGTATCGCTACCGCGTCGTGACCACGGAAATCGTGAGCCCCTCCGACGTCTCCGTTTTAAGTTCGGACGACCATGAGGTCCTGACGCTCGTCACCTGCTATCCCTTCTATTTCGTCGGACCCGCTCCCGACCGCTTCATCGTGCGCGCCAAGCGCATCGCGGGAAACACATAGTCCCAGCGCTCACGACAGTGGTGTGATATCGTAAAGGCCGTCTGAGAGGAGTGGTCATGAAAGCGAATAAAGCTCTCAAGCGGCTAGCCAAGATTGAGGCATTGATGTCGGATGTGGCGGATCGGTTTTCGGCCAGCGCACCGCATTTACGCGAGGCGCTCAAGGATTTGAAGGCTGCGGTGGCGAGCGTGAAGGAGGCTGTGAAAGTGCAAGCCTCGCCTGCCTCCCCCAAAGCGACTTCTAAGAAAACCGCGCACGCCGGGAAAAAGGCGGTGCCAAAACAGGTCGCCAGGAAACGCGCACCGCTGCGGAAAGCCGCTAAGAGGATTCCGCCAAAGCGCGTGGCGGCGGCAGTTTCTAGTCCGGAACCAATGCAGGTGGCCGCCACTCACGCCCAGCCATGAATTACTGCAGCGGCGCGTAGTAGCCCCGGCGATAGTAAGTCCTGAGCTTTGCTGCGCCGCTTGCAGTTACCTTTACGTTGACTTGCCGGTACTTGCCGTCCCGCACGCCGTTGGTGGACGTGTAGCCGAGCAAATACTGGTTGCGCAAATCCGTACTGACACGCGCTGCGACCGAGGCTAACTGGTCGATATCGTCGACCCGATAGTGCCTGCCCCCAGTCGCCTCCGCCAGTTCCTCGAGAAGGTCCGGGCCGCGCAGTTCCTCGGTCGTAAGCTTCCGCGTTGAGCCAGCCTCAAAGATTCCGATGGCGTAGATCTGCATGTCGGACTCCAGCACTTCCTCCTGCACCTGCCGTGGCGTGAACCGGCTGCGGTTATCGCCGCCGTCAGACACAATCAGGATGGCCTTGCGCGAGTTGCGCGCCCGTTTCATCTGGATGGACGCCATATGCACTGCGTCCAGTAGCGACGTGCGTCCGAAAGGGTGGGCGCGCACCACATGCCTGTACAATTCATCCGGATCGTTCGTGAAAGGCACGGTGAGCTTCGGCCGGTCGCTAAATTCGACCAGAAAGAATTCATCTTGCGGGTTGGCAGTCTGCAAGAAAGTGGCCACCGCTTCCGACGACCGGTGCATCTTGTTGCGCATACTGCCGCTGGTATCGAGCAGCACCCCGATGGAGATGGGCGCGTCGTCCTTCGCAAAATACGTGACCTTCTGTTCGACCCTGTCCTCGCTCACGCGAAAGTCGTCTTTGGAAAGATTGGTGATCGATGCGCCGTCGCCGGTGGTGACGTGAGCCGGAATCAGCACCAGCGTGGTGTCCACACGGATGTTGACCGGCAAAGCGTCGCCCGGGGCAGGCGATGCCGGAGGCCGCGATAGCAGGAGCGGCCCTTGAAACGCAGGCGTAATGGAAGCCGCGAGCAGCACTGCTATAAGCCAACCCACGGCTCGAAGCGGCGTTACCACTGGGTGGTAATATATCACGATCACAGCGGCGAAGGGGAAGAAATCGGAATGAAGATGCGCCGACCCGGTTATTGATCTTCGGAAATCCGCAGGGTGGAACGCCGTTGATGCTGGCGGCGCCCACGAGCACGATCGTTTTCCCTCTGAAGATTCTCGTCGGGGAAGACGCCAATTCAAAAAGTCTGGATTTCTTACAACAGCTTGGCCTATCTCAAAGAGCGTCACGGATTGCCGGACAAACTGATGGCGAAATATCGCCGAGGCGGAGCGGCTGGCTGCGCAGGCGGCAGCTTAGCGACATGTTAAACTGGGTTGTCGCGGAGAGGTGGCAGAGTGGTCGATTGCGGCAGTCTCGAAAACTGTTGAACCTTCACGGGTTCCGGGAGTTCGAATCTCCCCCTCTCCGCCATTCAGGTTCGCATGCGCGCCAGGAAATACAGGCCCGCTAGCGAAAACACCACATCCGGAGACCACGCGGCGATCTGCACCGGCAACTGGCTCAGGTTCCCGAACTGCTCGAATACCTGCCCTACCGACCAATACACGATGGCGATTCCCAGGCTGACTCCCACCCCCGCCATTGCGCCGCGGTTGCCCGTGAGAAACGCGAATGGAATCGAAACCATCGCCATGATCAGAGCGAACAATGGCACCGCGAACTTTTTCTGGAGTTGCACCTGCAGCGCTACGGTGTCGAATCCGCTCTGCTGCAATTCGGCGATGTAAGCGCCCAGCTCATGAAAGTTCATTTGCCGCGACTGCTTCACTTCCTTAATGAAGTAGTCCGGCGGTTCTTCCAGTTCCGGGAACGTGCGCGTCCCGCCGGAGAATTCGTCGAAGCGCGTCACGTTGTTGCCGTTCATGTCGCGGCTCCAGCCGTTCTCAAACACCCAGGCGTTCAGGCTCGGTTCCCAGCGGGCGCGCGCGGCGGCAATGTGGCGCTTCAAACGGAAGCGCGCCGGATCGATTTCAAACACGTTCACTCCCAGCATCACGCGCTGCGCCTGATCGAAGTACTTGTAGTAGAACATGCGGTCGTGGAGACCAGAAATCCAACGGCGGTCCGGACGGAGAAAGGTTTGTGCAGGGCGGCCTTTGATTTCCGCGCGCAGAGCGTCCTGGCGGCGGTCAGATTCCGGAACCCAATAGTGATCGAAGGCGAACAGCGCGCCGCTCAGCACCACACCCGCCACTAGAATCGGCGAAGCCAGACGGTACACGCTGACTCCGCAAGCCTTCATCGCGGTCACTTCGTTGTGCTTGGTCAGGATTCCGAATGACACCAGCACCGCCGTGAGCACCGCGAACGGAGCCAGTTCGTAAATCAGGCGCGGCGTCAGGAAGAAGTGGTACTCCAACACGCGATCCATGCCGATCCGGTTGCGGATGATGTCGCTTAGCAGTTCGAAGAAGGTGAACACCTGGAACATCAGTACGAAGCTGCCCAGCAGGACCACGAAGTAAAACATGAAGCTCGAGAGTACGTAAGTGTCGGTGACGCGCGGCAGCAGCGAGAAGCGCGCCAGCCAAAATCGCGGCTCCAGACGTTCGAGCGGTCTGCGAATCGGCCGGATGCCGCGTAGTTTCCGTAGACGCCCGCTGATGGCCCCCATCAAGTCCACGTCCCCCGGCCTTTCAAGACGCGCCAGCATCACCACGCCGCCGATCGCAAAAATCACATTCGGCAGCCACACCGCCATCTCGGGCGACAGCGCACCCTGCCTCGCCATGCCAATGAAGCCGATCAGCGCCATG
>Ga0105248_10010364_pt1 | contig 10262 bp, 8 predicted proteins | sample KBSS34metaG_FD_81524 | JGI IMG/M metagenome (GOLD analysis project Ga0105248, IMG submission 81524) | Switchgrass rhizosphere microbial communities from Kellogg Biological Station, Michigan, USA - KBS S3-4 metaG | ecosystem: Host-associated > Plants > Roots > Rhizosphere > Soil | place... | reverse complement strand
ATGTACGTCGGCACGTGCAGATCGTCCAGCGTCGGCACGCGGTGGCTGTTGCGTCCGCCCGGGATCGCCGTCATGCGGCGGCCATCCTGCTGAGGCATTTGCCCGGCAACCGGTCGGCCGATGCCCGTCGCAACCACAGTGACGCGGATTTCCTCGCGCATCTCCGGATCGATCACGCAGCCCACGACCACGTTGGCGTCTTCCGAGGCGTACTGCTTCACGGTGTCGCCGACCATGCTGAACTCGCTGGTCCGCAAGTCCATGCCGGCCGTGACGTTGATCAGCAGGCCATGCGCGCCCTGCAGGTTCACGTCTTCCAGCAGCGGGCTGGAAACGGCGGCTTCCGCAGCCTCGCGCGCCCGGTTGTCGCCGCGCGCCGAGCCCGAGCCCATCATCGCCATGCCGGTTTCCGCCATGACCGTGCGGACGTCGGCAAAGTCGACGTTGATCATGCCCGGCCGGGTGATCAACTCGGCAATACCTTGGACAGCGCCTTGCAGCACCTGGTTCGCCGCTTTGAAGGCGTCGAGCAGGGTCACGTCGCCGCCGAGCACCGTCAGCAGCTTCTGGTTCGGGATCGTGATCAGGGAGTCGCAGTGCTTGGCAAGCTCGCTGATGCCCGTGTCGGCAGAGCTGAGACGCTTGCGGCCTTCCATGTCGAACGGCTTGGTCACGACCGCGACCGTGAGGATGCCCAGCTCCTTCGCCACTTGCGCGACGATCGGTGCTGCGCCCGTCCCGGTGCCGCCGCCCATGCCAGCCGTGATGAACAGCATGTCGGAGCCTTCGATCATCTCGATGATGCGATCGCGGTCTTCCATCGCTGCCTGACGGCCGACCTCGGGATCGGCACCCGCGCCGAGGCCCTTGGTGATGTTGCAGCCGATCTGCAGGCCCACTTTCACCTTCGAGTGCTTGAGCGCCTGCGCATCGGTGTTGATGCAAATGAAATCTACGCCTTCGATCCCGGCAGAGATCATGTGTGCGACCGCGTTGCCGCCGCCGCCACCGACTCCGATTACTTTGATTACGGCACCTTGGTTTTCTGTATCAGCGAGTACGAACATCGTTAGTCCCCTCGATGTCTGCGAGACATCTGGTCAAGCCCACCTATCAACTCGCTGCGGCTTCGGTTGCGCTCAGAGGACGCAATCGAGGTCGCAGCCCAAAACAAGTGACGGGAGTCACGCGAGTCACGTGGGTCACGAAGGCAGCGTCGCTTCTGGCCCTCGTGACCCTCGTGACCCTCGTGACCCTCGTCACTCCCATCAGAAATTTCCTTTGAACCATGCGTTCATTCGATCCCACACGCCCTTGGCCGCGCCGAGCGGCTCGCCGCGGCGGCCGCGCAGATAGTTCTCGCGGCCGTACAGCAGCAGGCCGACGCCGGTCGAATGAATAGGATTGCTCACGACGTCGACCAGCCCGGTGATGTGCTGCGGAATGCCGAGCCGCACCGGCATGTGGAAGACTTCTTCGGCGAGCTCCACGGCGCCTTCCATCTTCGAGCTGCCGCCCGTGAGCACGACGCCCGCGGCGATCACTTCCTCGAAGCCGGAGCGACGCAGCTCCTCGCGGATCAGTCCGAACAATTCCTCGTCGCGCGGCTCGACCACTTCGGCGAGCGTCTGGCGCGCGAGCCGGCGCGGCGGACGATCGCCCACGCTCGGCACTTCGATGGTCTCGTCCGAGTTCGCGAGCTGCGACAGCGCGCAGGCGAACTTCAACTTGATCTCTTCCGCGTGATGCGTCGGCGTGCGCAGGCTGACCGCGATGTCGTTGGTCACCTGGTCGCCGGCGATCGGAATCACTGCGGTGTGGCGGATCGCGCCGCCGGAGAACACGGCGATGTCGGTCGTGCCGCCGCCGACGTCGACCAGGCACACGCCGAGTTCTTTCTCGTCATCCGCGAGCACGGCGTAGCTGGAAGCGAGCTGCTCGAGCACCACGTCTTCGACTGCGAGCCCGCAGCGCTGCACGCACTTCACGATGTTCTGTGCGGCGCTCTCGGCGCCAGTGACGATGTGCACCTTCGCTTCGAGGCGCACGCCCGACATGCCGATCGGCTCGCGAATGCCTTCCTGGCTGTCGATCAGGAATTCCTGCGGCAGGATGTGCAGGATCTTCTGATCCGCGGGGATGGCCACAGCGCGTGCCGCGTCGATGACGCGGTCGACATCCTCGGCGGTCACTTCCTTGTTGCGGATCGCGACGATGCCGTGCGAGTTGAGACTGCGCACGTGACTGCCGGCGATGCCGGCGTACACCGAGTGGATCTCGCAGCCGGCCATCAGCTCCGCTTCTTCGACCGCGCGCTGGATCGACTGCACCGTCGACTCGATGTTGACGACGACACCGCGTTTCAGGCCGCGCGATGGATGCGAACCGAGGCCGATGACCTCGATGCGCCCGTCATAGGTCATCTCGCCGACGATCGCGACGACTTTCGAAGTCCCGATGTCGAGGCCGACGATCAGATTTCGTACATTTTTCTTAAGCATCTGGTTTGGCATCCTGTGCGTCATGGGCGACGCGGGTAGGCGCGTTCCAACCGATCGAGAAACCGTTGCTGTAGCGCAGGTCGACGTAGTTCACGTCCGAGCCGCGCGACGCGACCACCGGGCTGGCGATCGCGATGAAGCGTTCGAGCCGGGCCGCGACGTCCTGCCTGCCGAGGCGTACTTGCGCACCGTTGCCGAGCGTCAGCTCCCACGCACCGCGTGCATCGAGCTCGACCTTCGACAGGCGCATACCGACCGCAAGCAGCCGCGGATAAGTCTTGAGATAGAGCTGCGCGACTTCCGCCTCGGTGCCAGTCGGCCCGATCAGTTGCGGCAGCTCCGGAGGAATGTGTCGCGCGTGCGGCAGGAACAATTCGCCACGCGTGTTCATCAAGCCGTCCTCGCCCCAACGCGCGACTGCGACGTGCTCGGTGATGAACACGCGGACGCCGTTCGGCCAGCTGCGCTCGACGCGCGCACGGTCGACCCACGGAATGCTTTCGAGTGCAGCGCGCAGCGCGTCGAGATCGACCGAGAGGAATCCAGCGCCGCGGAACGGCGCGACCACTTCTTCGATCTGCACCGGCGCGACTCGCTGGAAGCGACCGCCGACTTCGACCTTGCCGATCGGGCGATCGAACGCGAGCGCCAGACCCCACAGCATGATGCCGATGCCGATCAGCATGCCGGTGATGCCGAGCACGGACTGCAATCCGCCGGCGACGATCGGCTTGAGCCAGGCAAGCGAGTAGCGGCTGCCGCCGCTGCGCTCCGCCTTGCGGCGATTGCGCTTACGTTGGCCGAAGATCATGGCTTCCCTCCTAGTTTCATGGCGCGCGTCCCGCGCGACCCAGGCTCGTTTCGAGAATCCGCCAGACCAGCTCGTCGAAGTCGATGCCGAACGCCTTGGCGCCTTTCGGCACCAGCGAGTGACTGGTCATGCCGGGCGTGGTGTTCACTTCCAGCAGATAGTTCTGGCCATCGCGATCGCGCATCAGGTCGACGCGGCCCCAGCCGCTGCACGCCGACGTGCGGAAAGCTTCGAGCGCCAGCGCGCGCATCTCCGTCTCCGCCGAGCCGTGCAGACCGGGACAGATGTATTGCGTGTCGTCGGAGACGTACTTCGCGTGATAGTCGTAGTACTCGCCGGGCGGCACGATGCGGATCGTCGGTAACGCTTCGTCGTTGAGGATGCCGACGGTGAATTCCTCGCCTTCGATCAGCTGCTCCATCAGCAGCTCGCCTTGGTAGCGCGCGGCGAGCGCCACGGCCTGTGCCAGATCGGTCTCTTTGAAGACGCGACTCACGCCGACGCTGGATCCTTCGCAAGCCGGCTTCACGATCACCGGCAAGCCGAGCCAGCGCGCAGCAGCGGTGACGTCGTCGGTGCGAGACAGCCGCGCATAGCGAGGCGTCGACATATTCAGCGACAGCCACACTTGCTTCGTGCGGATCTTGTCGAGCGTCAACGCTGAGCCGAGCACGCCGGAGCCGGTGTACGGCACGTGCAGGGCATCGAGCAGACCTTGCACGACGCCATTCTCGCCGTCGCCGCCGTGCATGATGTTGAACACGCGGTCGCAGCGCTTTGCCGAGATGTCGGCGAGCAACGCCGGAACTCCGTCGACCGGATGTGCGTCGACGCCGCGGCGGAGCAACGCGTCGAGGCAGTTCTTGCCGGAATTCAGCGACACTTCGCGCTCGGACGAAGGGCCGCCGAGCAACACCGCGACGCGGCCGAATTCGCGCGGATCCGTGACCTGTACACTCATCGTCCTTCTCCCACGATGCGCACCTCAGGCCTGAGCTGCACGCCGTGTACGCGCTGGACTGTCGCCATCACGTACTGAATCAACTGTTCGATGTCCGCCGCGCTGGCAGTACCGTCGTTCACGATGAAGTTCGCGTGCATCTCCGACACGCGAGCGCCGCCGATGCGATGACCTTTGAGCCCGGCGCTGTCGATCAAGCGCGCCGCGTGATCGCCCGGCGGATTCGTGAACACCGAGCCGCACGACCATTCGCCGATTGGCTGCGTCGCCTTGCGACGCGCGAGCAGCAGACGGATGTCTTCGTTGCTCACGCCGGGACGCTGTTCGAACGTGAGGCGTGCGCCGAGGAACCACTCGTTCGACGGACCTGCGACGTGGCGATAGCTCGCGACGTAATCGCTCGCGGGCCGCTCGCGGCGCACGCCGGCGCGATCGATTGTTGCTACACCGATCACGTGCCGCCAGGTCTCGCCGCCGAACGCACCGGCGTTCATGGCGAGCGCACCGCCGAGCGTTCCCGGAATGCCCGCGAAGAACTCGGCGGGGCCGAGGCCCCACTTGATGCACTGCTTGGCGAGCTTCGCGCACGCGACGCCGCTGCCGCACCAGATCTCGTTGTCGCCGTGCCGCTCCAGCTCGTCGAAGACGCCGTGCGTCTCGATCACTGCGCCGCGAATGCCGGCGTCGCGCACGAGCAGATTGCTGCCGAGCCCGATCCACATCACGCTCGTGTCCGGTTCGAGGCTGCGCAGGAACGCAGCGACGTCGGCAACGTCGAGCGGACGGAAATAAATATCGGCGGGGCCGCCCACGTGCCAGGACGTGTGCTTCGACATGGGCTCGCCGCGACGCACGCGCGAAGCGATGTCCGGAGGCAGTGCCAGCGCGTTCATGGCCGCCTCCGGTCGACGAAGGGAGCCGGCTGAACCGAAGCAAGCGCGGTCGGCAGTTCTGCTGCCGCAGCGCCGATGCTGCCCGCGCCCATCGTCACGATCACGTCGCCGTCGCGAGCGATCTGGATCAGCGCGCGCGGCAGGTCTTCGATCTTCTCGAGCAACAGCGGCTCGACGCGACCGTGCGAGCGAATCGCGCGGCAGATCGCTTTGCCGTCTGCACCCGCGATCGGCGCTTCGCCGGCCGGATACACCTCGGTGACGATCAGCGCATCGACAGTCGCAAGCACGCGCGCGAAGTCGTCGAGGAGATCGCGCGTGCGCGTGTAACGGTGCGGCTGGAACGCCAGCAGGACGCGCCGCCCCGGCCAGCCCTGGCGGATCGCTTCGAGCGTCGCGGCCAGCTCCGTCGGGTGATGACCGTAATCGTCGATCAGCGTCACGCGGCCGACTGCGGTCTGCACGTCGCCGTACTGTTGCAGCCGGCGATCGACGCCGTGGAAGTTCGCGAGCGCGGCCTGGATCGCTTCGAACGCGACGTTCAGCTCGAGCCCGACCGCGATCGCAGCGAGCGAATTGAGCACGTTGTGCGTGCCCGGCAGACTCAACTGCACGGGCAGCAGCGTCTGCGAGCCGCGCCGTTGTAAGTCGTAACGGGTTTGCGTGCCCTGACGCGCGATGTTGATCGCGCGAATGTCGGCGTCTGCTTCGATGCCATACGTCACGACCGGGCGAGCGATGCGCGGCAGCAGGCTCGCTGCCATCGGATCGTCGGCGCACACGATCGCGACTCCGTAGAACGGCATGTTGTGCAGGAAGTCGATGAAGCTCTGCTTCAGCCGCTCGAAGTCGCCGTCGTGCGTAGCGAGATGATCGTTGTCGACGTTGGACGATCGCCATCATCGGATGCAGATGCATGAACGACGCGTCGCTCTCGTCGGCTTCCGCCACGAGATAGTTGCCTGCGCCGAGCCGCGCGTTGCTGCCTGCGCTCCTGAGCCGGCCGCCGATCACGAACGTCGGATCGAGACCGCCCTCGGCGAGGATCGACGCGACCATGCTGGTCGTCGTGGTCTTGCCGTGCGTGCCGGCGACAGCGATCGCGTAACGGAAGCGCATCAGCTCCCCGAGCATCTGCGCGCGCTGCACGACCGGCACGCGCCGTTCCTTTGCTTCCAGCACTTCCGGGTTGTCGGGCTGCACGGCGGTCGACACGACCAGCACGTCGGCCTTGCCGACGTTGGCGGCTGCGTGACCGAACTTGATGTCGGCACCCAACTGCGCGAGCCGCTGCGTCACGGTGTTCGGCTTGAGATCGCTGCCTTGCACTTGATAGCCGAGGTTCAGCAGCACTTCGGCAATGCCGCCCATGCCACTGCCACCGATGCCGACGAAGTGGATGCGGTTGATGCGGCGCATGCGTGCGGATTCGCTCATCGCGCACCTCCCGCGACCGCGTCGCATGCGTCGGCGAGTCGCACGTCGGCGTCGACGATCGCGACAGAGCGCGCACGCGCCGCCATGTCCGCGAGTTTCGCGCGACCGGCGCGCAGCAGTTTCTGCAGCTCTTCCGCCAGACTCGCCGGCGTCAATTGCGCTTCGGCGATTGCGACAGCCGCTTGCGTATCGACGAGGAACTTCGCGTTGAGCGTCTGGTGATCGTCGACCGCAGCGGCAAACGGCACGAAGATCGCGGGCAGCCCCGCTGCCGCGAGCTCGGAAACCGTGAGCGCACCGGAGCGGCAGACCACGAGGTCCGCCCACGCATACGCTTCCGCCATGTCGTCGATGAAGGCACGCACGTCGGCTTGCACGCCGTGCTTCGCGTACAGCTCCTGCGCTTGTGCGAGATGTCGCTCGCCCGCTTGATGAATCACGATCGGGCGCGAGGCTGCGTCGATCGTCGCCAGCGCTGCGGGCACGGCAGCATTGAGACGCGCCGCGCCTTGGCTGCCGCCGAATACGAGCAAGCGCAGCGGGCCAGTTCGGCTGCCGAATCGTTCGGCAGGCGCTGCGAGTGAAGCAATCTCCCGCCGCACCGGATTGCCAACGCGCTCAGCGTGCACAGCCGGCGGGAAGCTTGAGGGGAACGCTTCGAGCACGCGACGCGCGAAGCGCGCGAGCATGCGATTGGTCATGCCAGCGACTGCATTCTGTTCGTGGATCACGAGCGGCCGACGCGTGAGCCACGCAGCGACACCGCCCGGACCCGATACGAAGCCGCCGGCACCCAGCACGACGTTCGGTCGCCGACGACGCATCACCTGCAGGCTCTGCCAGATCGCCAGCGACAACTTGAACGGCGCCGCGAGCCAGGTCGCGAATCCTTTGCCGCGCAGCCCGCTGACGCTGATCCATTCGATCTCGATGTGCTGCGGGGGTACCAGCTTCGCTTCGAGCCCGCGCTGCGTGCCGAGCCACACCGGCTCGTAGCCGCGTTCGCGCAGCACGCGCGCAGCCGCGAGCGCCGGAAATACGTGACCGCCCGTGCCGCCCGCCATGATGAGGACGGTGCGCTTCATGACGGCCGCTCCCGTCGCACGGCGAGCCGGCCGGCGGCGCTGGCTTCGTGATGAATGCGCATCAAAACGCCAAGCCAGCCGAGCGTGACCATGATGCTGGACGCGCCGTAGGACATGAGCGGCAGCGTCAGTCCCTTGGTCGGCAGCAGGCCGAGGTTGACGCCGACGTTGATGAACGTCTGCAAGCCGAGCCAGAGGCCGAAGCCCGCGGCGAAGTAAGCCTGGAACGGCAGCCCCGCTTCGGCTGCCTCGCGTGCAATGTGGAATGCACGCCAGGCCAGCACGACGAACAAGCCGAGCGTGACGACGACGCCGGCGAGACCGAGCTCTTCCGCGAGTACTGCGAACACGAAGTCCGTGTGTGCCTCGGGCAGATAGAACAGCTTCTGCACGCTCGATCCGAGTCCGACGCCGAACATCTCGCCGCGGCCGATGGCAATCAGCGATTGCGTGAGCTGGAAGCCGGAATTGAACGGATCCGCCCACGGATCCATGAAAGCCGTGAGTCGCTTGAGCCGATACGCGGACGTGACGGCGATGATCGCCATGCCGCCGGCAGCAAGCAGCACGAGCGCGAGGAAGTGACGCAGCTTCACGCCCGCGAGGAACAGGATGCCGAGGCCGGTCGCCATGATGACGGTCGCTGCGCCGAAATCCGGCTCCAGCAACAACAGCAGCGCCGCACCCATCAGCACGCCGAGCGGCTTGAGGAAACCTTTCAGGTCCTGCTTGAGCTCCGCCTGCTTGCGCACGACGTAGCTCGCGAGATACGTCAACAGCAGCACGCGCGCGAGCTCGGAGCCCTGGAAATTCATGATGCCTGCGCGCAGCCAGCGGCGGCTGCCATTCACTTCGTGGCCGATGCCCGGCACCAGCACGATCACCAGAATCAGGAACGCGAACAGCAGCAGCGGCAGGCTGATGCGCTCCCAGACGTTCGTCGGGATCAGCATCGCGATCACGGCGCAAACGAGTCCGAGCACGACGCCGACCATCTGCTTGTCGAAATAGCGCAGCGGCTCGTGCAGCTGCTTGTCGGCGATCGAGATCGAAGCCGACGTCATCATGACGAGGCCGAGCAGCAGCAGCGCGCCGACGGTCAGCAGCAGAACCGAGTCGAATGCGAAGCGCCGTGGGCGGGCGCTCGAGCGGGCGAAGGCGAGTGCTGCGGCGTTCATGCTTCGAGCCTCCTGACGGATGCTGCGAACATGTAGCCGCGATGCGCGTAGTCACGAAACATGTCGAAACTCGCGCAGGCAGGAGACAGCAGAACGGTTTCGCCGGAGCGTGCAGCACGCGCGGCGCGCTGCACGGCATCGTCCATGTCTTTCGCAAACTCGATGCTCGCGACACCTTCCAGCGCCGCGGCGAGCAGCTTCGCGTCTTGCCCGAGCAGCACGACGTGCCGGACCTTGCCGCGGAACGCCGCAGCGAGCGGCGTGAAGTCCTGGCCTTTGCCTTGTCCGCCGGCGATCAGCACGAGCGAGCCCGGCATGCCGGCCACGGCGGCGAGTGTCGCGCCGACGTTCGTGCCCTTCGAATCGTTCACGTAGCGCACGCCCCGCACGTCGGCGATCCACTGCGACCGATGCGGCAGTCCGATGAATTCACGCAGCGCCTGCACGCACGGTTCTTGCGGGAGTTGCAGCGCATCGCACATGGCGAGCGCCGCCAGCGCGTTCGCGACGTTGTGCAGCCCGGAGACCTTCAGCTCGGACATCGCGAGGATCTGGCGTCCGCCGTGCATCAGCGCAACGTCCTCACCCAGCGGCAACGTGTAGTAATCGCCGCCCACATCCGAGCGCAGCGTGAACGACAGCACGCGCGGCGCACGATGCGGCATGGCCTGCACCAACGGGTCGTCGAGGTTGCTCACGACAGCGTCGCAGTTCTGGAAGATGCGAGCCTTCGACGACGCGTATTCGCTGACGGACTCGTAACGATCCATGTGATCAGGCGTCACGTTCAGCACGACAGCAGCAGCCGTCTTCAACGAGCGCGTCGTATCCAGCTGGAAGCTCGACAGCTCCAGGACGTAGAGATCCGGCGCCGGGTCATCGAGCAGGTCGAGAGCCGGGCGACCGAGATTGCCGCCGGCGAGCACGCGCTTGCCCGCGGCTTCTGCCATGCGCGCGACGAGAGTCGTCACCGTGCTCTTGCCATTCGTCCCGGTGACAGCAGCTATCGGCGCCTTCGCCTCGCGGGCGAACAGCTCGATGTCGCCGATGATCGGCACGCCGCGAATCGCGGCACTCATCATGAAAGGTTCGCGCAGCGATACGCCGGGCGAGGCGATGACGCGATTGGCATCGTCCAGCAACGCTTCGTCGAATGCGCCAAAGCGCACGTCGGTATCGGGTGCGAGCTTCTGCAGCGCTGCGGATTCCGGCGGCGCTGCACGATTGTCGGTGACCGCGAAGCTTTCGTGACGCGCATGCAGAAAGCGCGCGCACGACAAGCCGGTGCGACCAAGCCCGACCACGATACTGCGCGCACGCTGGTTCATGCCGGGGCTCATGCTCAGCGCACCTTCAGGGTCGCGAGGCCGACCAGCACGAGGATCACGGAGATGAT
>Ga0105248_10010362_pt1 | contig 10263 bp, 8 predicted proteins | sample KBSS34metaG_FD_81524 | JGI IMG/M metagenome (GOLD analysis project Ga0105248, IMG submission 81524) | Switchgrass rhizosphere microbial communities from Kellogg Biological Station, Michigan, USA - KBS S3-4 metaG | ecosystem: Host-associated > Plants > Roots > Rhizosphere > Soil | place... | reverse complement strand
CGCGCGGCACGCCGCCGGCCGCTTCGTAGATGGCGATGGCCTCTTCGAGGGTGGGGATGCCGAGCGCCTTCAGGTCCCGGCCCAAAAGGGACGGCCGCAGGGCTTTTTCGTCGTAGGGCTCCAGCCAGGGCCGAAGCGTGTGCGCCAGGTCGATCAGCGGATTGCCCAGGGTGGCCATCTCCCAGTCGAGGACGGCGGCGACGCGGGGCGCCTGCGGCGCGGCGATGACGTTGTGGCAGCCGTAGTCGCCGTGGACCAGGGATATGGGCTCGTCGGCGGGCATGCGGGCGCGCAACTCGGCGGCCACCGCCTCCATGACCGGAATCTCGGCCTCGACCCCGTTGCGATAGATGCCGTACCAGCGCTCAAGGTTGCGCGAGGTGTAGCCGGCGGTCTTGCCGAAGTCGCTCAGGCCCACGGCCTGGAAGTCCACGGCGTGGATCTTCGCCAGCACGCCCATCAGGTCGCCATAGAAGGCGCGGCGATAATCGGGGCTCTTGTCCGGCAGGTCCGCGCGCCAGGGCACTTCGCCCGCGACGGCGTCGACGATGTAGAACTGCGAGCCGATCACCCCCTCGTCCTGGCAGTAGAGATGCGCGCGGGGGATGGGGACGCCGGAGTCCGCCAGCGCGCTCAGCACCCGGAACTCGCGGTCGATGGCGTGGGCGGTGGCCACCAGCTTGCCCGGCGGTTTGCGGCGCAGCACATAGGCGCCCTTGGCCGTGTCGATGCGGTAGGTCGGGTTGGACTGGCCGCCCTTGAACTTGGCGATTCCGATCTCGCCTTCGAAGCCCGGCAGGCGCCCCGCGATCCAGGCCTTCAGGCGCTCGGCGTCGATCGCCAGATGCGGCGGCGGCGGCTCGGCGCCGACGAAGGCCTCGACGTTCCCGCTCACGCCGCTTCGTCCTGCCGGTGCTTGGCGAACTCGCGGCGACCGATGCCGTAGTTGTGCACCTCGTCCGGACCATCGGCGATGCGCAGCACGCGCAGGCGCGCGAAGGCGTGGCCGATGCCGAAATCATTGGTCAGGCCGGCCGCTCCGAACGCCTGGATGCCCATGTCCCCCACTTTCGTCCCGAGCTGGGCGCAGGCGACCTTGATCTGCGAAATCTCGTTGTGCGCGGCGCGATTGCCCTCGCGGTCCATCTTGTGGGCGGTGTGCAGCACCAGCAGCCGGCACATGTTGATCTCGGTGCGGATCTGCGCCACCCGCTCCAGCCACACGCCCTGTTCGGACAGCGGCTTGCCGAAGGCCACCCGCGACATCAGCCGCCGGCAGATCTTCTGCAGCATCCGCTCGGCCTGGCCGACGATGCGCATGCAGTGGTGGATGCGCCCGGGGCCCAGGCGGCCCTGCGAGATTTCGAAGCCGCGGCCCTCGCCCAGGATCATGTTCTCGGCCGGCACCCGGACGTTGTCGAACACCAGCTCTGCGTGGCCCCGCGGCATCTCCGGATAGCCCAGCACCGGCAGGTGCCGCACCTTGGTCAGGCCCGGCGTGTTCGGCTCGACCAGGATCTGGCTGTGCTGCTGGTGTCTGGGCGCGTCGGGGTTCGACTTGCCCATGACGATGAAGATCCCGAGGTCGGGGTGGTAGGCGTTGCTGGCGAACCACTTGCGGCCGTTGATCACATAGTGATCGCCGTCGCGCTCGATCCGGGTGCTGATGTTGGTGGCGTCCGAGGACGCCACCTCCGGCTCGGTCATGGCGTAGCAGGAGCGCGTGCGCCCTTCGAGCAGAGGGATCAGGTACTTCTGTTTCTGGGCCTCCGTGCCGAAACGGGCCAGAACCTCCATATTGCCGGTGTCGGGCGCGTTGCAGTTGAAGACGCCTGCGCTCCACTCGGTCCAGCCCATCAGCTCGCAGATCGGCGCGTAGTCGGCGTTGGTCAGGCCGGCTCCGTACTCGCTCTCCGGCAGGAACAGGTTCCAAAGGCCCTGCGCCTTGGCCTTGGCCTGCAGCGGATAGAACACCTCCGGCACGCGCGTTTCGCCATATTCCTCGAGCTGGGCCTCGTAGAGGGCCTCGTTCGGGAAGATGTGCTCGCACATGAAGGCGTAGACCTCGTCCCACAGCTTGCGGACGCGCGGAGAAAGCTCCGCCGCGACCACGGGCTGGGGGTCCGGCCGTGGTTCCATCACCATCATCTCAGATCCTGTCCTCGAAGGTCGCGGCGGGCTTAGACCGTGGATCGCGGATTGAAGTTCGGCGCACGCTTTTCCATGTGGGCGCCCAGCCCCTCCGGCAGGTCGGGGCCGAAGTAGCCCAGCACCGAGTAGACCTGGCTGTTCTCGTAGATCGGCCAGAGCATGCGGAACCACTGGTTGATCGACCGCTTGGTGTAGCGCAGCGCGGTGGGCGCGCCCTTGGCCAGACGGGCGGCGAGCGCCACGGCCTCGTCCATCAGCTTGTCGTCGTCGACCGCCTTGGTGATCAGGCCGATCTCTTCGGCCACGTCGGCGGTGATCGGGTCGCAGGTGTAGAGGTAGTACTTGGCCTTCGCCATGCCGCAAAGCAGCGGCCAGACCATGGCCGAGTGGTCCCCCGCGCCGATGCCCAGCCGGGTGTGCGCATCGACGATCTTAGTGGAGCGGGCCATGAGGGTGATGTCGCTCATCAGCGCCACGGTGAGGCCGCCGCCGGCCGCCGGGCCGTTGATGGCGGCGATGACCGGCTTGTCGAAGCGGATCATGTTGTCGACGATCGCGCGGGCATCGTTGAGCATCCCGTTCAGAAGGTCCCAGTCCTCCTGCATCGCGTGCTCGGTGCCGAAGTCGCCGCCGGCCGAGAAGTACTTGCCCGCGCCGGTGACGATGACGACGTTCACGTCGGTATCGACGGCGATGAGGTTCCAGATGTGGGCGATGTCGTGGTGCAGCTGGTAGTCCATGGAGTTCACCTTGCCGCGCGACATCGTCACGCGCAGCACGTGCTCGGCCGGCCAGTCCAGCTTGATGCTCTCGTAATCCGGATAGGTTCCCATCATCAGGCTCCGTTGTTGATCGGCCGTCAGGGCCAGTACGGCGCGCGAAGCGCCTTCTTATCGACCTTGCCATAGGTGACGCGGGGCAGGTCGTCGACGATCTTGAGGTCGGACACGCGCTGGAACTTGCCCACCTGCGCATTGCCCCAGGCCTTCAGTTCCTCGGCCGAGACGTCGTGTCCCTCCCGCAGGATGACGAAGGCCAGCGGGGTCTCCACCCATTCGGGATGCGGAACGCCCACCACCGCCACCTCGCGGATGGCCGGGTGCTTGGAGAAGGCGTTTTCGATGTCGATGGGCCAGACGTTGATGCCGCCGGACTTGATCATGTCCTTGGCGCGCCCGCTGACATAGGTATAGCCGTCCGCGTCCATGTGGCCGAGGTCGCCGCTGCGCAGGTAGCTGCGCCCGTCCGGCGCGTACCAGGTCCCGGTCTCGGTGGCCTCCGGCTTGCGGTAGTAGCCCTTCATCAGCCCCACCGAATAGCCGCAGATCTCGCCCGTCTCGCCGCGCGCGACCTCCTGGCCGTCGGAGCCGACGATGCGGATCTCGTCGAGGCAGAAGGGCAGGCCCACCGAGCCGCGTTTGCCCTTGGCGTAGTCGGGGGGGCCGCAGACCGTGCCGAACCCTTCGCTCATGCCGTAGCTCTCCCACAGCTCGACGCCCGGGAACTTCTCGTGCACCTGGTCGAACAGGCTGGCCGCCAGCGCCTGGCCTGAGGTGACGTAGACGCGGAACGAGGAGACGTCCCGGACGGCGATGTCGGGGTGGTTGACGATGCGCCCGGTCTGGGTCGGCACCACGAAGGTGTGGGTCACCTTGTGCGTCTCCACCAGGCGCAGAAACTCGCCGGCATCGAACTTCGGTTGAATGACCAGCGTGCCGCCGCGGAACAGGGTCGGGCCGAACATCATCCAGCTTCCGTTGGCGTAGATCGGCGTCGCCAGCAGGGTCACCGAATCCCGATCGAACTTGAACCAGTGGCCCTGGCCGAAGGTGTAGCTGTGCCGCGCCAGGTGGCTGTGCTCGATGCCCTTGGGCTCTCCGGTGGAGCCCGAGGTGTAGACGATGTTGATGCTGTCGTCCGGACCGAGCGGCACGTCCGGCGGCTCCGGCGAGCCCGAGGCCACGAAGGCGTCGAACGACTGGCGGCCGGGCGCGGCCCCGTGAACGAAGACGTGCTCGGGCGGAATCTGGTCCGGCATGGCGTCGACGACGTCGCCCACCGTCGCCAGGTTCTCCTCGTCGGTGAAGATGAACCGCGACTGGCTGTTTTCGATCATGCCGCGCAGCGACTCGCCGCTCATCAGGGCGTTGAGCGCCACGGCCACCCCGCCCGCGCGGATCGTTCCCCAGAGCGCGATGAAGGCCGGCAGGTCGCTTTTCATGAAGAAGGCCGCCTTGTCGCCCTTCTTCAGGCCGCGGTCGATCAGCGCGCGGCCGAAGCGGCTGGTGGCCTCCTCGAACTCCGCCCAGGTCAACTGCGTCTCGCCGGCGATGACGGCGATGCGGTCGGGCGTGAGCTTGGCGTAATGCGCAATAGCCGAATGCAGGAACCAGTCGTTGCGGAACTGCAGCGGCATGGCGCGCCTCCCATCCACCGGACCGACGGCTTTACGCCGCCGCCTTCATCCGGGCTGCACCGCACCCTTGACACCCGAGAAGGATTATACCATCCGTTTAAAACAGATGTTCGAAATGGTCAACCAAGCCGCTCGATCCGCCACGGAGCTCTCACCTTGAGCCAGGCCAGACCAGGGACGGCGCCCGAGGCCCAAGCCGAAACCAAGCAGGCGGTCTTCCTGACGGCGGAACGGCTGTTCGCCCTGCGCGGGCTGCAGAACGTCTCGTTGCGCGACATCACCGCCGAGGCGGGCGTCAACCTGGCGGCGGTGAACTACCACTTCGGCTCCAAGGACGCCCTGCTGTACGAGATCTTCCGCAAGCGCACCGGCGAGTTCAGCCGCGAACGCGCGCGGATGCTGGACGAGGCCAAGTCCCGCCACGGCGGGAGCCCTCCGATCCGGGAAATCCTCGAAGCCCTGTTCGCGCCCTCGGTGCGCTGGTCGGACCCCGCGAACCCGCGGCGCATCTCCATGCAGTTCATCCTGAGAGCGCGGTCGGAGGGCACGGCCGAGATGCGCAGCGCCCTGGAGCGGCGCGTGAGCCACCTGGAGCGGTTCGCCGACGCCCTGCTGGCGGCGCGCCCCGACCTGCCGCGCGAGACGATCTACTGGCGCCTGCACTTCTGCCTGGGCATGGTGCACAACAACCGCCCGCACGAGTTCAACCGGCTCGCCGCCCTCTCGGGCGGACTGACGGCGGAGACCGGCTCCGAGGCGCTGCTGGCGAGGATGCTGGATTTCGCCGAAGCAGGCTTCCAGTCTTGAAGGCGAAGAACAAACGGCCTGAACGGCCTTGAGAGGATGGGACATGGCGAAATCGATCTTCGTGACAGGCGGAGCCAGCGGACTTGGCCTGGCCACATGCCGGCATTTCCACGAAATGGGCTGGCTGGTGGGACTGGCCGACGTCGACCGCGCCGGTCTCGACCGCGCCGTGGCCGAGCTGGGCGCCGAGCGGGCGAAGGCCTTCGACCTCGACGTCCGGTCACGTCCGGCCTGGGACGCCGCCCTGGCGAGCTTCGCCAAGGACGCGGGGGGACATATCGACGTGCTGGTGAACTGCGCCGGCGCCTTCCGCCGCATCCCCTTCCCGGACCTGAAGCCCGGCGACTTCGACCTGGAGATCGACGTCAACCTGCGCGGCGTGCTGCACGGTTGCCACGCCGTCCTGCCCTACATGGGCTCGGGCAAGGGGGGGACAATCATCAACATCGCCTCGAATGCGGGACTCTATGGCGTGAACCTGATGGTGGCCTATTCGGCCACCAAGGGCGCGGTCCGCGCGCTGACGGAGTCGCTCGACTTCGACCTGGCGCCGCTTGGCATCCGCGCGGCCTGCATATTCCCCGGGGTCACCGACACGCCCGGCGTGGACAAGCTCACCGATCCCGAGTGGGGCAGCCTGCGCGAGAGCGTGAAAGCCCGCGGCGTCAAGATGGGCAAGGCCGAGGACCTGGCCCGCCTGGTCGCCAAAGTCCTGGAGACCGACGACCTGCATTACGGCTTCGCTGGACACGAAGAGTCCGTCGTGACGGTTCTGAGAGAGGTTCGCGCCCAGCGGCGCGCGTTGCTGGCGAAGGCCTGAGGCCGGCTCTCAGGCGGCGCGCTTGATCTCGTTGCCGTCGTCGAGCAGCACGACGGAGGGGGCGAAGTTGCGCGCCTCCTCCGCCGGGAGCTGGCAGTAGGCCACGACGATCACCTTGTCCCCCGCCTGCACCAGGCGCGCCGCCGCCCCGTTCACCCCAATCACCTTCGAGCCGCTCGGCGCCTCGATGGCGTAGGTCGTGAACCGCGCGCCCGTGGTGATGTTCAGCACGGCCACCTGCTCATGCGGCAGGATCCCCGCCCGCTCCAGCAGGTCGCGGTCGATCGAGATCGAGCCTTCGTACTCCAGGTCGGCCTGGGTGACCGTCGCCCGGTGCAGCTTGGCCTTCATCATGGTGAGCAGCATGCTTGCCTCTCGACCTGGAGGGCGCGCCTTTTACGCGTTTCCCTACGCTCCCGCCAGCCCAGGCTCCCGGCGGCATCATGGCGCAAGGCTTCGCCCGCGCCCGGCCAAAGCCCGGCACGGACGGCCCTCCGGCGCCTGCTCAGCCCGGCAAAATCAGCCGCAGCACGCCCGACGATCAGGCGTAGGCAAGAACAAACCCACATGAATTCTGTGGGTTACCGCCTTGGCGCGAAGGTTGCTGGCCAAGCCCTGAACGAGTCCGCGCAGCACGCGCCCCATCCCATCCCTCGGGTCAGCCGTGTCCGCCATCGCGTTCAACATCATCGTCCCGCCTGCGACGCCCGCGTCCGGCGCCTTGGCCGCTGGGCCGCCCGGCGACGCCTTGGGCGCGTTCGAGGCGATGCTGACGGCCGTCTTCGGAGCCGGCGCGGCGAAGGCGGACGCCGCCCAAGCTCCGGCCGATCCCGCCGCGGTGGAACCCGTCGCCGCCCAGACCCTGGCCGACCCGAGCGCGCCGAAAGACGGGGAAGCGGCCCGTCAGGCGCCTTCGCCCAAGGCCCAGTCGGACAAGGCCCTCGCCGCCGCCAAGGCCGTGGTCGTCCAACCGGAAGGCGACGAAATCCCGGCGCCCCCGAACCCTGCGCCTCAAGCCGTCCAGACGCTCAAGACGCCGGACAATCTGCCGGAGACGACGGAAAAGCCCGCTGAGCGCGGCGAGCGGAAGGCGGAAGGGCGGGACGAAGCCCGCGCCGAGGCCGGTCCCGGCGCCGTGGACGACATCGTCCTGGCCAACCTCTTCGGCGCGGCGGCGCCCCACTTCGCCCCGCAGGCGGCCGCTAATCACGAGCTGCCGGCCGAGGCCGCCCCGCCTTCGGCGAAGGCGCCTCAGCCCCCGCAAACGCCGCTGGCCGGACCATTGGGCCACGCGCCCCAGGACGCCGAGGCGCCTTCGGTTCAGCCCTCGGTCCAGACGCTTCCAGCGACGGCCGCAATCGTCGCGCCGCCTGCGCCCTCGTCCCAGGCTGCCAAGCCCGCGCCCGCCAAGGCCTCGCAAGGCGAGCAGGGTCCCCGGGCCGAGGCCGCGTCGGACGGGTCCGCCGCCCCGCGGAAAAGCGCCGCGGTCCTCACCACCTCGCCGGCGTCCGACTCATCCCCGCCCCCCGTGAACGCGACTGCAGGATCGTCGGCCCGCCCAGACGACGCGACGCCTGGCCAGGCCAAGGCCGCTTCCGCGCCTGAGGGCGACGCCCCCGCCACGACCCCGGCCCCTGCCGGCGCGGCGGCAGCGACCGCGCCCCATGGCGAAACCGCCGCCGCCCCGCCGCTACCCGTGCGCGGCTCGCCCGAGACCGTGGCCAACCTCGCGGCTCAGATCCTCCGCAAGCTGGGCGCCAGGTCCACCCAGTTCGACGTCCAGCTCGATCCCGCGGGCCTGGGCCGGGTGAACGTGCGGGTCGAGATCGGCGCCGAAGGCCGGGTGAGCGCGGCCATGTCCTTCGACAACCCCCAGGCGGCGGCCGATGTGAAGTCGCGCGCCGCCGAACTGCAGCGGGCGCTCGCCCAGGCGGGCTTCGACGTCTCGAACGGCGCGCTGTCGTTCGACGTGGCGGGGAACCCGGACGGTCGTGGCCAGCACCAGGCGTTCCACGAGGGCGGACAGAACGGCTCCGCCTTCCGCGGGCGCGCTTTCGCCCAGGCCCTGGACGCCGCCGGCGAGGCGGCGCGCGAGGCGCTGAGGACGGCGCCCGCCTGGAGCAGCGCGGGCCCCGGCCTGGACCTGCGGATTTGAGGAGCCTGAGATGACCATCGCCCCCGTCAACTCCGCCGCCGGCTCCACCGACGCCGTGTCGCTCGGCCGCAATCGGCTGGCGCAGAACTTCGACACCTTCCTGACCCTGCTCACCACCCAGATGAGGAACCAGGACCCCCTGGCGCCCTTGGACAGCAACCAGTTCACGGCTCAGCTCGTGCAGATGACGGGGGTCGAGCAGCAACTCGCCGCCAACGACCTGCTGAAGCAGCTCGTGGCCAACACCGGCTCCGACGTGGGCTCCGCCGTCAACCTGATCGGCAAGCAGGTCCGCGTCGACAGCGCCGACGCCAAGCTCTCGGGCGGCAAGGCCCAGTGGAACTACCATCTGGACGCCGACACCTCCGATGTGAAGATCGAGGTGCTCAATTCCGCAGGCGCCACGGTCGACGTCGCCGCCGCCGACGCCCAGCAGAGCAAGGCGGGCGACCACGCCTACGTCTGGGATGGCCGCGGCCTGTCCGGCCAAGCCCTGCCCGACGGCGTCTATACGCTGCGTATCACCACGCGCGACGCCTCCGGCGACAGCATCGCCGCGGGCTCAGTCTACCTGGAAGGCCCCGTCAGCGCCGTCGAGCGATCGGGCGGCGACACCCTGCTGACCATCAACGGCGCCAGGGCGCCCCTCAGCTCGGTCATCGCCGTGACCCAGCTTCCGAACACCGGCGCGAGCAACTCGAGCTCGGCCTCCGACACCTCAACCCCGGCCGGCCAAACGCCGGCTTCTGCGGCCTGAAACCTGGGCCAGGCGCGAGAGCAGGACGCCGCGCGCCGCGGTCAACAACTGGGAAGTTGAAATGAGCATCACCTCTGCAATGTCGGCAGGCGTCTCCGGCCTGATCGCCAATTCCTCGGCGCTGGCGGCGATCTCCGACAACATCGCCAACGTCAACACGACCGCCTACAAGCGCAACGTCACGAGCTTCAGCAGCATCGTGAACGGCCAGGCGGTTCCGGAGCGCTATTCCGCCGGCGGCGTCCGCGCCACCACCCAGCAGCTCGTCACCCGCCAGGGAACGATGCAGTCCGCCAGTTCGCCGACCGACCTGGCGATCAACGGCGACGGCTTCTTCGTGGTGACCACCAAGGGAGCGGGCCTGACCGCCGCGGACTCCCGCTTGTTCACCCGCGCCGGCGCCTTCACCGTCGACGCCGACGGCTACCTCGTGAACGACTCCAACCTCTACCTGCAGGGCTGGCCCGTGGATTCCACCGGTCACTTCACGGCCGACCCGTCGGACCTGACCTCCATGCAGCCGATCAACGTCAAGTCGCTGGGCTCGGCCTTCCAGGCCACCGGCAACGTCGGCATCACCGCCACCCTCGACAAGACGACGCCGGTGTCCGCGGGTTTCGCCACCTACGACCCGGCCAGCCGCAGCATGACCGACTACGCCACGACCGGCAGCACCACGACCGGCGCCCAGCCGGACTTCACGATGCAGATGAGCGTGGTGGATTCCTCCGGCGCTTCGCACAAGATCGGGATGTCGTTCCTGAAAACCGCCACCGCCAACCAGTGGGCGGCGGAAATCTACGCCATCCCGGCCAGCGACGTGACCGCAGTCGGCGGCGCGCCAGCGGGCCAGATCGCCGCCGGCATCGTCGAGTTCAACCCCGACGGCAGCATCAACCTCGACTCCACGGGGAACACCACCCTGTTCGGAGCCGCCGGCTCGGCGACCGAAATCAACCTCGGGGCCTCGTCGGGCTCCGCCCAGCCGCGATGGTCCGTCGGCCTGGGCATCGCCGACCAGTCGATCAAACTCGACTTCAGCAAGGTCGAGCAGATCGCCGGCGCCAGCACCCTGAAGTCGGTCACCAACGACGGGGCCACGGCGGGCAACATCATCAGCGTTCAGGTCGACCCGCTGGGCATCGTCTCGGCGGTCT
>Ga0105248_10010359_pt1 | contig 10264 bp, 7 predicted proteins | sample KBSS34metaG_FD_81524 | JGI IMG/M metagenome (GOLD analysis project Ga0105248, IMG submission 81524) | Switchgrass rhizosphere microbial communities from Kellogg Biological Station, Michigan, USA - KBS S3-4 metaG | ecosystem: Host-associated > Plants > Roots > Rhizosphere > Soil | place... | reverse complement strand
TTTGCAACAACCGACAAGTTCTACCTGCAGGCTCAATCCAATGTTGCTGGTCGTCGATACGCTGACGTTATCCAGGCTATCCGCGCTCAATTATCGAAGTGCTCTGGGCCAAAAGCGTCACTCGGTCCTCCGTCGAGTAACGATTGGCTAATGTCGACGTCAACCTGAAGCCCAATGTTTCTAACGTCCCAAGAGCTGGCAACGCTGACTGGATTCAGCCGCAAAGCGAACCAGATCACGCAGCTTCGAAAAATGGGCATTCCGTTCTTCGTTAGTGGAAGCGGCCGACCTATCGTCACGCGAGCAGCGGTGGAGGGGCGACGCGAGCAGAGACAGCCAATGGCTTGGTCGCCGACGGTGTTGCAGGGTGGCGATTTACCTCATGAGATTCTGTGTGGGACGTCGACCCACAACTAACTTGAACCTTCCGCCGAGGCTGCGCTCTCGCAGGATGCGCAGCGGCAAGGTTTACTACTACTACGATACGGCCGCGAAGCCTCGCCGTGAAATCCCTCTGGGCGACGACTATGCGCTCGCCGTCAAGAAATGGGCGGAGCTGGAAATCGATGCCCGTCCTCAACATTCAGAACTCATCACGTTTCGGTACGTCGCCGAGCGCTACCTGCGCGAAGTTCTTCCGACGAAAGCGCCTCGTACCCAACGCGACAACTTGAAAGAGATTGAGTGCTTGTATAGATTCTTCGACAGCCCGCCCGCGCCGATCGAAAAGATCACACCCCTCCACGTCCGTCAGTACTTGGACTGGAGGAAGACGTCGCCCGTGCGCGCCAATCGGGAGAAGGCGCTCTTCTCGCACATCTACAACAAAGCGCGGGAATGGGGATACACGACTACGGCGAACCCGTGCCAAGGGGTAAAGGGATTTCGGGAGGTCGCTCGAGATGTCTATGTCGAGGACTGGGTCTACAAGGCTGTATGGGAAGTGGCCGACTGGCCCACACGGGACGCTATGGACGTCGCCTATCTAACCGGGCAACGGCCTGCTGATGTCTTGAAGATGACCATTAGCGACCTACGCGACAACTACTTGATGGTGACGCAGGGCAAGACGGGCAAGAAACTCCGGATTGCGCTGGAAGGCGAGCTCGAGGCCCTGATCGAACGTATCAAATCTCGAAAATATAAGGTGACGAGCCTTGCACTGGTTCGCAACGAGGCTGGACATTCCCTTTCCTCGTTCGCCCTAGACAGTCGCTTCGAGACGGCGCGTTCGAAGGTCATTGCTAAGCTCAAAGAGGAGCAACGGGACGGTGACGCCAAGCTCGTAGCAGATTTTCAGTTCCGAGATCTGCGCGCTAAGGCAGGCACGGATCAAGCAGATAGTACCGATATAAGAACGGCACAACTGCAGTTGGGGCACAAGAGCATCAAGACGACCGAGATTTATGTTCGCGGCCGAAAAGGAGAAAAGGTCAAGCCCACGAAGTAATACTATCGGACATCGGAAGCCGTGGAGCGTTGTGGTCGTGACTGGATGTGCTAATCACCACGACCGAGGGTTCAGCAGCACGCACGATACGCGTGAGGTGCAAATCGTTCGTGGCGAGCGCGCCGGCCAGCAGGCCGAACAGGGCGTAATCGCGGTCACGCATGTCGTGCTCGATCGTTTTCTCGATGGAGTTTTCGGGTGGCTTGGGGCCGTATCGCTGGAAGATGGACACGATAAAGAGGCAGTCGAGCTGAACCTTGCGAAACAACGCCCAGGGGCGCCGCACGAGGTTCGGCCGCGGCCAATCTGGATGCCGCAACTGGGCGTAGAGCGCACGTACTGCGTTGTCGTGCTGTCCAACCGTGTCGTAAGCCATGCGAAAACGACCCTCCCATCCTCCTTGCCCCGCCCGGTAGCCAGCAAGAACAGGGATCAGCTTAGGGACATCGCCGATGAGGTCGGCGATGCTTCTTGCGGAGGCGCGGTAGTCGCTACCGTGCGAGACTGTCGCATCATGCATCCAGCGCTCTAAGGACAGCCCCTCTTCTGCGAGCTTCGGGTTGAATCGGTAGTCACCGACGAGGGCGTGGTGTTCCAAAAGCCCTACGCACTTCCGGTGTTCGATCTCGTAACGGAGTAGCTCCCCTGTTCCAGGGAGTAAAAGCATGGGGCTAGTGCGTCCACCGAGGCGACCGAACAGCTTGTGTCGCCGCTCATCGTCTTTGAACATTTCGTAGAACAGCACATCGGGCATCAGGCATCGGTGGCTGTCGAGAAGGCTCGCGAGCTGATGCCCAGGCGCTCCGCGCAAGAACGACTTGTCGATCACGATGCTCATTGGGCATCGGCCGGCGCTCAGGGCCTGTATTTCCCGTGCTCGACGTAGGCGCCTAGCTCGCGCCCGCTGGATGCGTCTGGAACGTTGCCCGTTAATCGCCTCTCTCATTCAAACGCCACATGGGCTATTCCAGGTCGGCTCGGCACTTTTGTGGCCTCCTCGCGGCGATAACTGGTAACGGCGAAAATCATTCGCCGCGGTGCACGGGCAGTACCTAAGAAGGAGGGTTCATGCCCCCACGGTTAGAGGTTCTACCAGGAGCGCGGGGCTATAAGCCTGAAGCGTTGGCGTCGCGTGGAACGCCGTTACGCTCGACTTCGTTCAGCGTGGACCTGAGGCGCGCCAAGTCTGCGGGCTCAACTTCGTTGAGAGCTGCCAACTCTACCAGCATACGCCCCAGAGGAGTGAGTCTGCTCCGCCACGGCGAGCTCGCCTCGAGCAAACCCAGTGTTCCAAGGTCATTGCTCTGCAAGTCCATCTCCTCGCGGGCGAGACTAAGGATCTCTGGAATGCTGCGGCCGTCGGTGCGGAGCTTTTTGACATCTAGTTCCCCCTCCTGCGCGACGAAGGACAGCAGGCAAATCTGGCGGAACGTCACTCTCTGTAGGGTGTTCAAGAACGAGTGCGCGGTGTCCGGAGACAGGCCTTCAGTGAACAAAAGATTGGCGTAGAAGGCCGCGATAAAAACGAGCTTCTTCGCCTCCGGCTCGTCTCGCGCCTTCAGCAGGCTCGCCTCGAAAAGCTCAACGCTTGGTGGTTCACCCGACTCACCGACAGCAAAAAAGTCGTCAGCTCGGAGTTGTCGACCGGCCAACAGCGCGGCACTGATCCTCTCGCGAGCCATGGCGCCGAGTGAACCAACACGCGCCCGTTCCTTACGCGACAACGAACGGGATAGAAATTCCTCCAGAGCGACCGAAACTCCTGCCGCGACCATCGGGCCCATTCCCGGAGCTGCGAATTCAAACGCCGTCCCAATCGCCGCGCTGCCCATTTCAATGCCATACTTTGCAACTATTGCCTTTTTGCCGCCATGCATCGCTCGTCCTCGGATGAGTTAGGCAGGCATTGTAGCGGTTCGCGCGACTGGCTCATCCACTATTTTTGCCACGTTCGCAACAATGAGCGATAGGCGTTTCGAGCTAGCGCGACAAGGTCGGTCGACTATTTTGGAGCCCACTGGCAATGCCGCATAGTGAAAATGAACTGCGCTGGTGGCAGCTCTTTGCCATTTACAGAGGTTATCGCAAGCTTGGCGTGGGGCGCCGCCATGCCCTGAGCCTCGCCTTCCGCGCGTTATGGTGGCAATGAGACCCGGAAGTTGCCGACGATAGACTCCTCACCCTACACCAAGGAATCGCGACTTTCCTCGTCGGGCGGCCTATCCGGTGCGCAAGCGGCTCAACGCCGAAATACCGCCATCGTTAGCTGATGGGCATCTATCGACTGAATGATGTTTGCGATTGCACGCAGCAAGAAGGCAAACGTAATCGTTGGCGCGGGCGCGTTCAGCCAATTGTGAGCGCCAAAATCCAATGACAGAAGACCGCTTCCATAGTTATGTACCTGTTCTGATCGAAGTCGATCGTAAACACAGCGCGCCGCAGTAGACGACGAGATTGCGCCTTCGACAAGATCTGGCAAAGTAACGACGCCGAGAGACTTTTTCAATTCCTTCCGGACGTAGGATGCGCGGTAGAAGTAGGGTTTGCCAAAACGCCGGGGTACCGGCGGGTTCCTCAAGCCTGCCAATTTGTCATTAAGCTGCTTTGGGTGAATCGCGCCCCAGAACGGTTCTTTGCTGTGCAAGACGAGAGCTGTCGTGAAGTTGCTCGTCGATCCTCGTCGCCCCGAAATGTCGCGTCCAAGCGAGTCGATTAAACAGCAGGCCAACAATACTGCTTCCGCTCGAAAACCTGCTGCGTGTATCCGCCTAATGTTATTCGCGGATGTCCGCAAGTCGGCAATGTACGCCGTACGAAAAAATGGCTTTAGAAGCGGCATGACCCTGCTAGTTTCTCACCCGTCTGATTTCCACGGGCACGGCATGTTCTAATAAATCCGCCCAAAGCGTTGATCTGCTCAAGGGAAGGCGTCTTGTTCGCCATGTCTTACGCCTCACCAGTCTGTGCGCACTCCAAACAAACGTTCGGATGTGAGCGCCTAAACTCTTACATTCTTAAAGATTTCGCTCGTCTGAAGTGCCGCACTACGTCTATCGCCCATGTCGACGAGTCGGTCGAGAACACGCAACATCCTTTGGGCAAGTGTCGCGGGTAGCGGCTGCGCGCGCGTCGCTAGCTCATGAACAAGCGACGCAATTCGGCTTGGAATTGTTGTGTGTCGCCAACCGACGGGTGTGCCCGGTTGCTTGTCAAGTATCGTCGTTATTTGCTCAGTAAATACTTCTGGCGGATAGTGTTCAACTGCGCGCTCGCAAAGAGTAAGAAACGATGTTGCAACATGAGGCACGTCGCCAACACTCACAACGAATTGATCGACAATCGGCAAGATCACGCCAATGTCTCGCCAATCTCGATTTGCAAAGCGGGCGGCCCCGCCCGCAAAGTCAGTCGCTACGAAGAGAAAGATATGTACAAGTTGCGGAAGATCAAATCCATGTACATCTCCTTCGCGCCGCCGCGCATGGTCCCATGCCCGATCCATTATGACGCGCTGAACGCAGGCTTTGAGAACCGGGAGCGCCGTCGGACGGATATCCGGCGGATCGATGATTCCGCCAGCTGCCACAGAGTCCGCGAACGGCCGTATGGTCGACGCCGCATTCTCGTCATCGAGGGCGAACATAGGCGCAAGAATGCGCCGATTCGCCTCTCCTGGATCGAGATAGAGAGCAACCTGCCCCAGAAGCCAAAAGAAACGATGTCGCAATTGAAGAGTCTCTGTGGAGGGTCGCTCTCGCCGTTGTGCTGTCTCGTCCTCCCATGAGGGATTGACGCGCTCCACGATCCATTTGAGAAGATCGTCGCAGAACGCAAGAACTATGGGCCGACATCGCGGATCATTCATCGCTATAGCAACTGGAATATATGGCAGTATCTTCGGCAGAAAATCCCAACGCAAAAACTCATCTGGATCGCGCCACGTCGGCTCTTGCTCGCCATGCCGATCGAACGGCGCCGCGCCCAGTGGCCTGGGGGAGGCAAACACCCACGGCGCGGGCAATGCTTCCAGGAATGTACGCAACTCGCCAGACCGCAGCTCACGGATAGCCGCGGCAACTGCCACTGCTATTCGTTCGCCCGCCGACGCATGATCGTATCCGTAGACCGAAACCGGCACATCCATTGAGCCGATCGAAAGCTGTATCGCGAGGTTTAACGCGATCAAAGCGAAATTATTGTCCAGTTCCCACACAGATAACGCCGACTCAATCGCCGCTTCAGAGACCTCTTCGAGCGGATGGCCCGCAAGCCGGAGCAAGGCTTCTTTGTAGCAATCCGCCATATCCGGCCATCGGCGCACAGCGCCGCTGAGACCGCGCGCACTATACAAGCACGGATGGTGCATCAGATGCGACCCTGCGAACCAGCCGTCCTTGCGGTCTTCCGGTGTGGTCGCCGCCCGCAATAGGGCTTCGTTTGCCCAGTTCAATTCCGCATCGGCGACCCCGCCACCATACAGCATCGCGATCGCGGCAGTTCCGGCCACCGCGCTCTGGTCCATGTCGCTGTCTCTAATGTTGCCGTGCGGCTCCACAAAGAGATCTGAGCGATCTAACTTCCTAGCCCTTTCGAAAGCCTGGGGAAGAGTCAATCTATCGGAAACGGCTTTTTTCTCCAACGAGTCGAAAATCCAGTTCAGCAGCGTGAGTTGTTCTTCAATCCGGTCATGGCGATTTGTGATGGCAGCTACGTCCGGATCGGTGGCGGTAGGATTTTCGAGCCTCACTAGGACGGCCTTTCCGTCGTCCGCGGATTCGGCAACGTAGTTTTGGAGTACGCCGATCTCAGACCATATCTCAGCCCGCCGTCGCAGCGACGCGACGTGGTCTTTATCGCCAATCTCTTCTTTGAACGTGAACACCAGCTTTGACGGAAATGAGGTAATCGCCTCGCGCGCGGCTTTGGCAAGCTCGGCGTCTCCCGTAAGCACGAAAAGCTGCGCTAGCCATCGGATTTCCATGCGTCGCGCCGGTCGCTCGTTTCCGACTCGAACGGCTTTCGCATGTTCCAAGTCGGACGGTTTCATGAAGCCGATGAGATTGCTTCCGGAGCCGTCGTGGACAAAGCGTGCGATGTCCCACTCCCATATCTTCTGCGAGGTTGCCATGGGCAGTGTCGTCGGGGAAATGTTCTTCGTGCTCAGTGCGAGCGCTGCCGCGATATTGAGAACGGCGCAGGATGTGTGCCCGGCAAGAACGTCTCGAATAACATCCTCGACCCTTCTGCCGCCATCGATCTCTGAGAACGCCCAATGCTCAAGGGCCATGAGTCCGCAGATAATCGGCGCGGGTGCCCAGTGACCTCGCGACCATAGATATACTTGATCATCACCCCAATATTCCTGCGCTCCCCATGGGAAGTTCAATGTGAGCGGCAGCGGGGTTGCATGTCGTTGAGGGTCAAGGCTGAAGAGCTGTCGCCAAGCCAATATCGCATGGTTCGTCAGCTCTCGAACAAGCGCGCGAGCCGTGTCTGGGGCCTGACGGAACAGCGACGCGAACGGTTCGCGCAGCGGAGAAGCAGGGGAAAAATCGGCCCGGGAATGTTGAATCGCCAGGCCGTGCCAGTCGTGGTAGGAGAAACTGTACCGAAAGTGACCATGCCTGACTGGACGCGCCGCTATCTCTGCTGGCAAATCGTTCTTCAGCTCCGCCAACGTTAGGGCCGCCATTTCTTGGGCGTGGCACGACGCCAACGTAGGGGTAAAGGCAATGATCGAAGGAAATGCGTGATGCCGGAGGGTGCGCCGTTTTTCAACGCGTGAAAGATACGCGTGAACGCGGGCCTTCTCCACACGCGCCGACCGCAGAAGAAGCATCCGCAGCCGTCCTTCCAACTCCTTGCGCTCACTATTTCCTAGCGATTCCCATGGCTCACGATCGAAGCGTAATTCTTCGCCGTGGTCTCGGTCTTCGAGGTCTTGGAGCCATCCGCAGGTGACTTTGATGATTCCCGCCGATATGACGTTTGGAACATCGCTGAGCGCGTTCTGCCAGACTTCGAACGCCGACACAAGATCGGGAACTATACTGATGGGGCACCGGTCCAGGTTGCGCAATACCCAACTGCAGAAACGGCTCCAAGTGACGAAATCGGAGGGCCAAGCCAGAGCGTCGGCAACGCGGACGATTTCGAATCGAGAAAGGTGCTGCTCCTGCACTTCCGTGCGACCTAGTACGAGTGGATTCGCTTTGCTCTTGTCAGCCTGAAACCAAACGGCGAGCCTTGAGAGACGCGTTGCCCCATCGCGAAAGACCGCATCGGTTACTGTCTTCGCGTGATCCTCAAACGTCGGAACCCCGAACGGCGCAACCAACCATGCTCTTAGCCATTGCGTCCGCGTGGGTGCCACTTCGAGCTTCGCAAGGTGGTCTTCCCACGACAAATCCTTGCTGAATTTTGTTTGAGATAGTAACTCTACGGCGCGACCCAAGACTGGGGGTTCGCCGACCCCTCGAATCTCTTCAAGCCATGCCTCGTCGCGATCAATCAAAAGATGGAGAAATGACCACTCGAAAAAGATGTCGTGGGCAAACTGAACCGTGTGTCCGGTGCTCACATTCCTGATGACGCCATCGGCCTTGAGGTCACTGAGCGCATCGAGGTCGAAATCGTCCAAGCGAACGCGGCGGCCAAGTGTGAGAGCCCCGGCTTTTGCTAACTGGATGAGAGCGCGTTGCCGATGCAGCGCGCGCGCGGTCTCGGAATCATATCCACCTCTGGTCCACCACGCATCGATAAGCTCGACTTCGGATTGAGGGCTCGATACGGAAGGTCCGACCGTCAGAGAGCGGGCGAGGACCGCGGCAAAAAAGGGACGTCGTGCAATTTCGCGGACGCGTTCGTCACCAAACAGCAGCGTCCTGAGCATCGGCTTTGCCTGCGCCAACCTTTCGGCCTCGTCGTCGTTAAACGCGCTGACCTCGACCGTGCCAATTCCAGCCTCGTCGAAGAGCCCCGCGGGCAGCCACGTTCGCAACGGCTCAATGCCGTTATCGCGCGAAGTGGCAAGCACTCTCCAAGTGCGTAGCAACGAGGATCGGAGAATGGCAGTCAACAGGTCGATCACTATGCCACGATGCTGAAGCTCCACGCGGTCAATTCCGTCGACGAACAATACCGATGAGCCGGTGACGGAAATCTCAGACAGCATCGATTCAATGCTGGATGTACGCAAACCAAGCCCTGTTGCATAAGTTGCCCAACTGGAACCCGCGAGACGATCTGACTTGAGGACCAGTATTGGTCCATTCCGACGTTCGTCTTCGGCGGCGGCACGTAACACTGCCGACTTTCCCGTGCCTGGCAAGCCAACAAGGTTCACGAAACGATGAGACTCAAGAGCGGATTTCGCCTTTTCAACCAGCACCGGACGCTGAATCTCGGTACCGTCAATTTCCATGGAAATGCTCGCAAGGGAACGCTCAGCTTCCTCGCTGATGGTAGCGAGGTCTTGACGCAATGACTGCGAACCGGAGAAACGGAACTCGCCGCGAAGCTCGCTTAGAAGAGAGCTTCGGTTGAACTCGGCAGCGCGACCGGCCCCATCTCGTGCGATGACCCGTAACCGCGTCCACAAGCTAGCCGCCCGGTGGGGATCGCGTAGATGGTGGCGCAACCTCTCGATCGCATTGGACTCATCCACCGCACCTTCGTGAAGCACGTCAATGCTGATCAAGACGAAGTGTTGCAGGAGACGATAGACTCCCGAGTCGTCAATCTTTCCGTTCGAATAGTTGTCAAGAATCCCTCGAAAGGCTTCGAGGACACCACGCCGATCCTCTCCCGCAGCGCCCCCCTGGAAATGGGCCAAAAAAGTGTCCACGGTGCTGCTCGCACGCGCCCATTCGCAAACGGCATTGAGTGCACGCCGAGACGCCTCGGCGACGGTCCCGGTTACCGCACCAACGCGATCGACCGTTTCTCGAAAATCGAGCTGCGCTAGTGTGGCCCATGACCGGGTGACAATTTCACGAAAGTCGGCGTTGCTCGCGGCCGCGCTGACGGTCAGCGCGCGTTTAACTTGTAAACTGAGCCGCGCGGGAGTGTCGTCTGGCGCTCTTCCATCGATGACTAGATCATCGAGTGGTTCACCGAACCCAACTTGCTGCTGGGCGACGCGCTCTACGATACGGCCGCTAAGCCCTGGAGCTGATTCGCTTCCTAGCAGCGCACCTAGATAAACAGCGACAACGGCGTCTTCGAACGAAAACCCTGCTCCGCCGGCAAGCTCTGGGGGTTGGACCATCGTCGGTTTGAATGGAGAAATACGAGATTTTCGCACGCTTGTCGCCTAATTCCACCTTTGGTTTTCAGTGTCATGAGGGGGGTAGACATGCGAAGCGTGCGCCGAAATTGATAGCCGGTGACTATCTCCCCCGTGCGGCGCAAGGGTGCAGTCCCACCCGACCCGAACGAATGCGTCTCACGGCAGCTCATGAAGAGGGGCTAGCGCAGAGCGGGTCTTGGAGCAGCGGGAAACGGAACCCGCTTTCTCATCGTAAGGCGTAGGGACTTCGTCCCGGTGCGCTTAGGCACCCGCCCACCGCGAAGCGCTACACGGCTGGCGCAGTGTTTCCCTTGCATTGGCTCCAAACAAATTTATCCACAGTTTGCGGAGCACGCCCGGAATTGCGGAGCAAAAGGAAACGGCCCGCATCGCTGCGAGCCGCATGTAGCTTGGCTCCCCGACCAGGGCTCGAACCTGGGACCTGCGGATTAACAGTCCGTGCGGCGCATGTCGCTTAAAGCCGCGCCATTATTGGGTTTCCGACGGATTGCTTGGGTCTA
>Ga0105248_10010356_pt1 | contig 10266 bp, 8 predicted proteins | sample KBSS34metaG_FD_81524 | JGI IMG/M metagenome (GOLD analysis project Ga0105248, IMG submission 81524) | Switchgrass rhizosphere microbial communities from Kellogg Biological Station, Michigan, USA - KBS S3-4 metaG | ecosystem: Host-associated > Plants > Roots > Rhizosphere > Soil | place... | reverse complement strand
TCCGAAGATCGCCAAGGCCTTCATAGCGGAGGAGGGAGCCAGCATCCACGCGTTTGCCCCGACCGCATTCGAGCGCATCTCGGCCAGGACGTCCATCGCGCGTCCGAGCGTCAGCTGATAGATTCCGGCATCGATCACGCCCCAGAGCGCCACGAACACGAACAAGCCCAGAGCGAAGCTTGCCACGCGCAGATTGATGGGCGTCAGGATGAACAGCAACGCGATCGGCATCATGAAAAGCATGATCCCGAACACGGTAGCGCGGATGGTCGGCATCCACTCGTTGGCAACCGACATCGTCGAGAGCCCGCTCGACACGACGGCTCGGTTCGCCATGACCCTTGCTGCGGTCGCTGGGCTATCCTCAAACAGCACATCCCCCACGGTGTTGCCCAGGAGAATGTCCGTCATGAACGCCTGGAGCGTGAGCGGCGAGCCCATCATCATGTCGCCCATCGAGCCGAGCTGACTGCGGCAGCGGCTCAACTGGGCCGCATCGCCGACGTTATAGCCAGTGCGCTGGCAGACCTGGCGAGCATAGTCGTCGAAGAGGGTGGGATCGCTGAGGCGACTGCTGATATGATCCCACGCTTCCGTGCAACTGACCGTCGTGCCACCTTTGTCGGCTGCCGTGTAGACCGTGCTGAAAGTGGCTGGCCCAGACATGGCCGCGAAAGATGCCGGAAGATCGGTCGTGGTGCGGAAAAGCTGATCGTCGTCCACGCCGTAGGCCCAGGAAACCCGAGCGACCGGATAGCATTGCCGGACATAATCCTTGATCGTGGTGTCCAGGAATGTGTCGGTCATCGGGCCGCGTGGGCTTACCGCGTTGAGGAAGAGGTCGAAGCTATGACCGCCTGCGCCGAACTCCAGCTTCGCATTGGGATCGAGTGTATTATCGTCGATCGTCTCGGCGAGCGCGCGTTCCATGAGGTTCGTCACGCCGGCGACGAGTACGATCAGATTGGACACGTCGCCCACCGGCTGATAGGCGTTTCGCACGCGGTCATAGACATGGACCGTGCCCGTCGTAGAGACGAGGCTGACAAACAGCCCAACACCGAACAGCATCTGGAACCCGAACGCGACGATGCCCATGCCCTGGCCGCGTACGCTGGCCAGCAGCGCTCCCAGCGCGATGCCCGCGACTGCGCAGATCAGGACCAGCGTTTCATAACGCGGATCTCCGAAGATCATCGACACCAGTCGGAACGCGTCTACCGTCTCGGCAAAACCGTCATAGGTGTGGAAGCTCGTGTCGATGGCCAGCGCGGGCGAGGGAAGGGCAGCGAGCGGTAGCGCGAGCAGCGCGGCGATATTTGTTGGGCAGCGCATGGGCGGTGGTCCGTGGTTTAGCGGTTGCGATGGGCGGCCGCGCCGGCAGCGTCGCGCGCATCGCGATCGCGGCTGCGCAGCAGCTCGGCATAGTTGGTCGAGAGGTTGGACTGGTTGAGGGCTGCCAGATAACTTTGCCGCATCTGCGCCCGTTGACGGAGCACCTCTTCGCGGAGGTCTCGGAGCTGCTCGATCCCCTTTGTGAGGATGCGCGTCTGGCAGATGTTCGCTTGGGCTTCGTCCGCAGCCCCGGCAGCGCTGGCGCCGCGTTCGGCGTTGCCGATGGCAAAGTCGATCGAACGGGTGAGGTCGTTGAGCATCTGGTACGCCAGCGTAAGCGCCACCAGCTCATCAGTGTCAGCGATAACCGATCCCGGGACGCCCTGCCGCACCCCCCATTCCAGCAAGCGATAGACGGGCAACGTCCGTACATTCGCCACAAACTGGCGCTCATCGGCCGTAAGTGCCGAGCGTGTGCGGATCTTGATCGCGATCGCCTGCATGCGATCGCGCGCCATTTGCAGTGCGCCCTTGCCCGTGTCAGGCACGCAGTCGGCAGAACTGGGCGGAATATTAAGCGCGCGGCGCTGGACCTTGCCGGTCAGAAAGTCGTCCGGAGATTCGGTGTCCTGATGAGGGCAGGCAGGGATAGCGGAGAAAAGCGGCACCTTGTCCGTCGGATCCCAGCGCATGTAAACATCGCCCACGCGAGCGCGCATCACACTGGCCCAATCGCCGGCGCCGACCCGCGTCGCAGCATGCGCGAGCAGCGAGCCGGTCTTGAATATCTCGGTCACCTCCGCCGGGCAGTTGGCAAGCGCATCGCGCAGGTCCTCGGTCGGATTGTTCTTGTTGGCCTGAATCTTTTCTCTGGATTGCTGATAGCTCTTCGCGAAGCCTTCCTTGACTGACTTATACCCGGTCATCTCTTCCACGATGCCGCTCATGTTGTCGTCGCCCTTGGCAATCTGCACCATGCGATTGGCAAGCCGGCAGTCATTGACCTGGATGGAGTTCAGGAAATTGGTCGCCGCCTCCATCTTCGAGATGATGTTCCCCATCTTCTCGTCGAGTGTTTCGAGCAGATATTGGAAGGCAACCGCTGGTGCAGCCTGAAGAATGCTTTCGAGTTTCTGGACGAGATAGTCGGGGTCAAGGAAGGACATGCCGCCCAAAAACATGTCGATGCCGCCGCATCCGGCTTTGACCTTCGGCAGCGTCAGGCTCATCAGATAGTCGTTGTGCACGTCGACCCGGCCGGACATTCCGCCCGCCGTGACGTAGCCCCGGGTCTGATCCTCAAATGATCCCGGCGAGGTGTAGGTGACATTGTCGAACCAGCTTTCCGCCCAGCTCTGCGCATGGGCCGGGGCCGTCGCCGTACATGCCGCGACCAGGCAAAGGCAGGAGACACTCAGGCGATGACGGTGTTTGACCATGGCGGGCTTCCTCGAGACAGAAAGGATGAGGCATGCCGGCCCGCCATGCGCGGCATGCCCAAGATATGGGCGGAATTAGAGGGGGAGGCGCTCACCGCGTTCTCCAAGGAGCGGAAACGCCGACGATGCCGGTATATTTGGACATCGCCCGCAAGCCGACGGCGACACGGACGCCCGTCAGCATCTTCGCTGCCAAATAGGCGTTGCGCGCGACATTCACATCATGGTCGGTGCCGACTGCGATCGGGATCATCCGATTGGGATCGGTCAGCGGACGGACCCAAGCAACCGGATGGCCGATCCACGGCAGGCCGAGCCGCCCCGATCGCAATAAGGCTTCCTGGCCGGAAATGGTTCGAGCCTGCCAGCCATAGCGCGCGCGCAGCGAGCCCAGCTTTGTCCAGAGGTCGGCGCACGGCAGGCAATCCGGCGCCGTCGTCATCTCGATGACGTAGAGCGACGATTGGCCGCGGAGCGTTTGCGCGAAGTCAGGCGGGAACGCGCGGGTTCGGGGCACGCGCGAGAGCCAGGCTGATAAGTCGGCCGCAGATGCGACTGGGTGAACTGCGGCGCGGGCTGCGTCATCTCGCGATATCTGCTGGGCTCGGGCGGCGATCGGCGCTGCCATAACAACGAGACAAAGCGCAAGCTTGCGGGTAATGGCGTTTGACATTACATTCATCGGAAAACGAAGGAGGTTTCCCGTGAACGCGCTCACGCCTGCAAAGAAGGACGCGACCCTCACCGTCACCGGCAAGGGGCAAATCACCCTGCGGAAAGACTTGCTCCAGCATCTGGGCATACACACGGGGGCGAAAGTCGTCGTCCACAAGTTGCCGAACGGCCGCATCGAAGTCGAGGCGGCGCGCCCTACAGGCAAGATTTCGGACGTCTTCGGGATGCTGAAGCGGGAAGGCCAGCGGCCGATTTCGATCGAAGAGATGAACGAGGCAATCGCTGACGGATGGGCGGGAATCCGTTGAGGATCACCGCCGATACCAACATTCTCGTAAGAGCTGTTGCCGAAGACGATCCTGTTCAGAGCCCCAAGGCGCAAAAACTCCTCGCCGAAGCCGATCTGGTGGCAATCCCGATCACGACCTTTGTTGAATGCTGCTGGGTGATGGGCCGCGTCTATCGATTTCCTGCATCGGATGTGGCCGAGATGATTCGGAAACTTGTCGATGGCGACAACGTCGCCGTTGACATGGGCGCTGTGAGAGCCGGGCTGGCACAGCTCGAAGCGGGTGGCGATTTCGCTGACGCTGTCATAGCCCATAGTGGCAGAGACCTGGGCGGGGAGACGTTCGTCAGCTTCGACAAGAAGGCCGTCGACCTGCTTGAGAAAAGCAGAGAAGCCGCGCAGTTGCTCAAATAGCGGACGCGCGGCCCACTTCATGGCCGTTCCTCCCCACCGACTTCTACAAATTCACCACCTGATATTCGCGGGTCGGTCGCTGCTACTGGACCATTGGATAAGGCGTCGAAAAACCCGTTCTCTTCGCCTGCGCCAGTCAAGAACTGTTCCGGCCTGATGTCGCCGGAGAGAAGTCGGACGGCCTGATAGGCGGTCTGGATGAGGTTGGGATATGCTTCCACGCCATTGGCGATCACCATTCGCTGCTGGCTATTGCGTCGGATGATCATCGTGGTCGGCGTCACTTCGACGCCAAACCGCTGACCCAGTTCGGGCCGACGATCGATATCCATGAGGGTGACTTGCCACCCCATCTCGTCCTGGAAACGTTGGACGATCGGCCACTGAACGCGGCAATAGCCGCACGACGTCCGCGAGAACATCACAAGCGCAAATTCACCAGCATGGGCCCGCAGATAGGATCGCCGGATGCCGTCCTTCTGCGCGGTCATCTCCGCGCGTGCATCGCCCACCATAGGGTTCGCCGACTTCGAGTTGAGTTCGGGGTGCTGAAGCATCGCGAGCTGGGTGACGCCGGCAAATGCACGCGCCTTGCGCCGCGCGAAATCCTGCAAGCGCCAGAAGTCGGCGACCGCATCCACGGTCAGCACCGTCGCCGCATAGTCCCGCTGCTGTTCGATCAGCTTGCGGATCTTGGGCGGCGTCCAGGTGGCGAGCTCGGCCATGGGCGGGATCGCGGGTTTGACGAGCGCGTCCGGATCGTCCTTGCCATCGTCCGCCTTGGCCGGCGCTTCATACCACCAGTAGCCCTGCTTCTCACGCTCGGCGGTCGATCTGCCGGCTGTCTGCGCAGGTGCCGCGGTGCTCATGAGCATGGCCACCCCCGTCGCCGCAACGACAATGCTTTTCAGGTGCGCGGTCATAGCACGCGCTCCATCCGGCGCAGCCGGCTGATCTCGACGGGACCATAATAGCGGCTATCAAATCCGCTGGCGTGGGAAGAGCCGACGTAGACCATACCGGCGGGGATGCGGTTGGTGTCCGGGCGCCAGTGCGTCAAACGCTGGCCGTTGTGCCCGACGGCCTTGCTCACGCCGAGCAGTCGCTCGTTGCAGAAGTACCATCCATCCCAAGCCCCCGCCGTCATCGACGGCTTCTCGAGCATGTCGATCCGATCACCCGGCAGGCAAAGTGCATATTTGGTGACGGCGACCGGCTTGGGGCCGGCGAGAGGATGCGAGAGCGTGAACGAGACGAGGTCGCCCTTACGGATCGGCCCCGGCGCGGCGCGCACCGCCCAGGCCTGGATCGATGGGCTCATCACCCAGGTTACCTGCGGGATCGCCCACCAGGTCAGAAGTCCAATCGGCAAGACGATGCCGAAGGCTTTCCAAAGTTGCTCGGGCCTCGGCGGCTGGCCCAGTCCGGCACTGCCCAGCGCCATGGCGGCACGCAGCGGCAGCAGCTTGATCTCGGGCCAGACGGCTTTACCGGCGTTCCAGGCGAGCCTGAGCATCGCGTACTTCCTCCTTGCCGCCGAGGCGGGCATATTCTTCAAGCAAACCAGAGAGCGCAGCATCGCCGTAGGTGAGGTGCGCCGCGCGGGGACTGTCATCGTCCCGCTCGCAATAGGGCTGAGTCGGATCGCCCGGTATCATCGCGAGCGCAGGCACACGCCCCACGCCATGCTGGCGGAAGACGAGGGGATCGACGATCAACTGCACGCCGCGCATCGCGCAGGCGGGGCCGTTGCAGCCAGGTTCTATCCGCAAGATCTCGGCGGAGAGTTTGGCCATTGGACCCACTTTCCCAAGCCCGCCCGGCGTGCCGCGAAACGCGAGAACACCGCCGACACGCTCAAGCTGTGCCGCATATGTGCGCAGGGTCGGCAGAGGGATCGAGGAGGACACGAAGAGCACCGCGACCGCGCCTTTGGTCTTCACGCTTCCAGCGGTGCCGGCCACGGCCTGCATGTCAGGCGCATCGAGACCGAGCGCCTGACCAACGCGGCGGGCCATTGCCTCTCGCTCTGCGGCTACTTCGTCCTTGCCCTTCTGCAGTGCCGCGCGCGTACGGGACGCCAGATCGGCCGATGGCTGGACGTGGCGGCTCAGTCCATCGAATGCACGCCTGCGCTCCGCTTCCGGCATATTGGGTAGCGTGCGTGGCCCAGTGATGGGCGACGGGCTCTTGCGCGCCTCGACCGACTTGCGCAGCCGCTTCATTGCGGCGTCGCCCTGATCGGCAACCTTTGTCCGGGCATCCACCGGCGCGGCGTCTTGGGCGGAGGCTCCGCCCGCCAATAATATCAGGCCCAGTGCGGTCATTGCGCGCGCGCTAGGGCTTGATGGCCTGCATATAGGCATCGACCTTGTCCTTCATATCGATTTGGATGTTCGCCTGAGCGCGTGCTTCAATGTCCGAATAATATTCGGAGAGGTCCATCTTGCTGAAGTCGAGCGCCTGAAATTCCTCGGGCGTGAACCCGCGACAATAGGGCTTCTTCGCCGTACCCCAGCCTACGCCATTGAAGGACTTGAGTTGCGGCCGGCCCTGTTCCTGAATGATACGGCCGAGCTTGGTATTGAAGCAGCAGTGGCCGCGCGATTTTTGAACGCAGATGCCGAGGATTTTGGACGAGCAGTAGCTACCGATCTCGTGGCACATGCCGGAACCGCGCAGCATGCCGGTTTCCATGTCCTGCTGGTCGCAACCCTGGAGGAGCACCTCGATCATGAAATTGACCGCAAGGCTGATCGCGATCGAGGTCGGGTCGATCCCGACAATGATAGCATTGGCGCCGGCGCTGGCCGCCTGGCTTGCCGTCGCGCCCGCCCGGAAGGCAGTGTAAGCTGCCTTCATCCCGGTAAACACGCCCTTGGCGACCGCGATTTTGGTTCCGATCGATGAGATGGACGAGCCCATCCCGTCCTTCACGATCTTTCCTTTGTCCTTGCAGCAGTTGGAAAAGGTCGTCTTGAGGCCTGCGGGCCGGCAGCGAAGCGCACGGCCGGAGAAGATCTCGATCGCGCCAGTGCAATTGCCGGCCGCGTCGACCGGGCCGTCCGCTGGCGCTCCGGGATCCTCGAACACGGGTTCATCCTCGGTGCCGCTGCCGCCCGCCGCGGTGCACGTGTTGGGCGAACAGGTTGGAGTGCCGCCGCCAACGGGGGTTTGACAGGCGTAGCCAGCACCCAGCGGGCAAGAATAGGCGCCCATGGGATCGGTGACACAGGCCGTCTGCTGGATGGGGCAGAGGAAGGTGCCGCCCGCCATGGCCACGCAGCTTGCCGTCTCGCCGGCGTCTTCGGCATTTCCATTGCCGTTGAGATCGGCGGCGCAGAGCTGGCCCGCATGAGCCGGATCGATGCCGGCGGCCGACAACGCAGGAACGGTCGCCAGCACCGCCAGGATCGCGCGCCATTTCGAGAGACTGGCCATCATCGCGCCTTCGAAGTGCAGATGAGGTCGGCGCCGCCCAGGCGGACAGTCTGCATCATCACGACCGCTTCCGGAAAATCATCGAGGCAGCCGCAGGGCGAGATTAGTTCCTCGCCCGGACCGAGCGGGCAGACATTCTCCGCCGAACAGCTATGGTAGAATGTGTCCCATCCCGTGGGCGTGTTTTGCTTGTCGGCAACGATGCCATCGGGCGCCGTTCCCGAATTCGCCTTCGGCGCACGGGTCTTGCAGATAGGCTCGCAGGCGGAGACCGAGCCGCGGTCCGGAAGGGCGAAAGAACGGGTGGAAGTTGCGGTACTGCCATCCGATGCCTTGGTGCGGTCGGCGAGCATCGTCTCGGTCGAGTGATCGATGATGTAGGCGCCGCGGCTGAGGTCCGGAGGCGTGGGCGATCCAAGGTCGACCGAACATTTGTAGCGCCGGTCTCGCTCGAAAAAGTCGCGAGTGAGCTGCATCGTGCAACTGCCTGTGCCGAACATGCGGGTTTGGCGTAGCGGCTTGAGGCCGGTACCCACACCGTTGCGAAACGTCGTCACGCCATCCACGGCTTCCATGTCCAGGCGGCATTTCGGATCGCCGGCATAGCCCGAGCACTGATCCACAACCCGTTCAGCCGTCTCGCAGGTCGTGTCGACCGTTGTTTGGACCATCGCGAAGGCTTCGCCTTCGTCGCCGACCGCGACGCGCAGCCAGATCTCGTGATCGCCTGCTGTGAGGAGCGGCTTAAGATCGATGTTCGGATAGGCGTAGAATGGACCCTTTTTTTCGCACTTGCCGGGGGGCAGGCCCAGGCCGGTCCAGCTCTGCGGGCCGGACGCAAGGAGCTGCCCATCGACCCGAACCTGTGCCCAGTCATCAGCAAAATAGGAGACGAGCCGGACGTCCTGGAGGCGGGCGGGGTTGCCGACGTGCAAGGTCATGCGAAAGTCGAAAATGCCGCACTTGCCGCCTTTGAGGCTGTCGTCGTTCGGCGATCCCATCATGAAGGCGAGGGTGTCGGCTGAATAGGCGTTGGTCGCGTAGCCACCAGAGGTGCGGGCAATCACATCCTCCGCTTTGACCTCTTTGAGCGTCACCTCTCGCTCGATCGTGCAACTCCGGATTTGCTCGGCCTTGCCTGAACCAGCAGGCGAGGCGGCGAGCGCCTGAAACACAGCGCTTCCGCTGGAAGCGGCGCTTGCATCCGCCTGTATCGCGGTCGGATTGCTCCTATATGCCGTGGCAGCGATTGCGGGTGAGGCCGTACACGCCGTCGTCTGAGCGCCCGTGTACCGGATCACCGGACCATCGATCACGGCTTGCGAGATGCCCACCCGAGGATCGGCGGTGGTGAGGGCGCCAATGGCGCCTCCGCCGAGATCCTTCAGCACCGAGGCCATATTGCCCCACACCAGGTTGCTGCCGCAGCTGTTGTTGACGCAGTAGCACCCAGCAAGGTCGGTCATGTCCACCTCGCTGAGCTTGAGATCACCGGAGGCGCCGGTATCCCATTTGAAGCTGTGGCACTGGTTCCAACTGCCTGGCTGGCAAGCGATCACGCCATTGGCGCAGATCCCGGAAACCGGAACAGGAGAGGACAGCACCTGGTCGACCGTGCCGTCGAGATCCTTGTCGCGCGATATCTTCAGGGTGGTGATATCGCCTGTCGAGGAGGGTTGCGCCAGGAGCTCGAGCAACGTCGCCGTCTTTTGGCATGCGATGTTCGGATTGAACGTCCGGCTGTTGTCGATCGTGGCGATCGGCTGTCCGGCCAGGCCTGGCGTCACATAATTTTGCTGAAGGGTGTCGCTGTCACTGGTCTTGGCCCGCGCTGATGCAGCGGCGGCGCGCGCGCGGTCCTCCACCGTCTGCGCGGACGCGACCGATGGCAACACCGCCATTACCATCGCGAGGAACGGCAGGCGCTTCATGATACGGTCTCGAGGGGCTGATGACGGCGCGAACCACGCCGGAATCGGAACAGCGTGCCGACAGGCATCTGCCACCGATCGGACGCAGTGATGCGATAGACTGCCTGTCCTTCGAACAGCGTGAGCGTCGCTTTTGCGGCCGGTGACACGGTTTCGAGAATGACCGGCGCCGGCCCCAAGTTCGGACCATCACATCTTTCGTCGTCTTGAAGGGGTGGAGCGACGCCGCAGGGGGGGTGCGGCGCCGCTCCGGCCTCACCGCTTGCCAGACCGCCACGAGGGCTGTGGCGGGCAGACCGGGCGAAGTCCGGCATGTCGGCGAGGCTTGGGGTGGATGACCTGCTCATGGGGTGGAGACCCCCGCGCAGCAGATCACCTTTTCGAAGAGCATGAACTGGGCATTGTCTTTGCCGGGTGCGTGCTTGGCGGAGGACCAGAGCGCGCCAGGCCGCCCGATATTGACGCACTTGCCGCCCTTCACGGGCTCCATGATCTGGAGCTTGTAGCGGCTCTTGGTCCAGATCGGCTGGGGTTTGAACGAGCAGCCGTCGGCCGAGGAGATGGTCAGCGCACCAAGCCTGCCCATCATGAACGTCCCGCGCGCAGCAAGTCCCGCCCAAGCCTCGACACTGTCGTCGAAGTGGATGTCGCCGGCGATCGGGTAGGTCGCGCCCCAGCTCCCCATGCACCAGAAAAGGGGATCGATCACCTTGCCCGCGGCGGCCGCCGCGCTGTCGGCCAT
>Ga0105248_10010352_pt1 | contig 10267 bp, 4 predicted proteins | sample KBSS34metaG_FD_81524 | JGI IMG/M metagenome (GOLD analysis project Ga0105248, IMG submission 81524) | Switchgrass rhizosphere microbial communities from Kellogg Biological Station, Michigan, USA - KBS S3-4 metaG | ecosystem: Host-associated > Plants > Roots > Rhizosphere > Soil | place... | reverse complement strand
TGCGACTTCAGCTGATCCGCCAGCAGGTACGCATTCGGCTGGCTCGCGTCGCGGACGATCGCAAAGTTGCTGTGCCACTCGATCGTGTCGGTGGTCGGCTGGGAGGCCATCGTTGAGAGCGCACGATTCTGCCCCGCCTTCGCCACGCCGGCCTTGAATTTGACGATGACCTCGCCCGGCAGATAGTTCACGCCCATGCGATCGGCCAGCGCGAGCGCTTCCAGGCGCTGCGGCTCCAGATACTTCGCCGGCTGCGGTTGCGGGCTGCCTCCCTGCGAGGGGACTCGCGGCACGGCGACCGAAGGCACGGGGATGCTCGGCACTTGAGGCGAAGCCGTCACCGGCACTCGGGCCACTCCGCCGCCTTGTTGGCCGGCGATGGGCCGGCTCGAGACAAATACGGCGATGGCCAGCGTGGCCACCACCAACGTGATCTTCAGACGAGCGATCGACCGGCGTGCAGACATGATTCTGGTCATTGTATGGCCACTTCGAGGCGAGGGCGCGTCAGCGAGTGAGCGTGTCGGCGGCTCCGGCGGGGCAAAGCCCCCGGCATCCTATTTGACTACCGTGAACTGGACCGTGCGGGTGACGGTGCGATTGTCCAACGTGACATCGAGCGTCAGCAGATACGGTCCCGGCGCGAGGCGCTTGATGGGCACGGCGTATCGATAGTCGGCGGCGCGGCCACCGACGTGAAATTCATTGCCATAGACGGTGTCGCGGCCCTCGGCGACGAGCGAATCGCTTTCGTCAACCAGGCGCGTCTTCACGTCCACCGACTGAATCGATCCGGTGCCGCCCTGGTAGACGCGCAGAAACACCGCGACGTCCTGGAACGTCTTGAACTCGCGATTCGACGTCGGGACCACCGGCAGGAAACGATCGAACGCGTTGATCGGGGCGACGGCGCCGGAGGGCAGCGCCTCCACGACGGCGCCGGAGACCGCCAGCGGCGCGGTGAAATCAGGGACCTCGACGTCCGCGTAGACGCTCCCATCCACGTTATCAAGCGGACGATGGGCCGAGATGCGGAGCTCGTAGCGGCCAGGAGGCAACGCGATTGACGACAGCAGATCGTACCGCGGTCGTTCCTTCCCAGCCGTCGGCACGAGCGTGGCTGTGGCGTTATCCCGATGGCCCACCAGCCGCGTCCGGCCGTCGATGCTGTACGCGTTCACCTGAATGTCCATCGTGTACGTCGTGCGCGCGGTCACGGGCGGCTGCGTCAGGCCAATCGCCATCGTGATCGTCGGATTCTTCTGGCCCGGCAGCATGAACGGCGCGACCGCCACGCGCATCGGGAACGCCGCGCTGGGAATCGGGCCGGCGATGGCGGTATCGAGCGGAGAGACCGGCACCACCGGCTTGCCGGCTTTCGGCGGTTTCGGCGGTTCCGGCACCGCATATCCGCTGCGGGTCCGGACAAACACATCAGGCCGATTCACTTTCACCGAAATCTGATGACTCGAGCCTGGCTTCTCGCCGGCCGGCTGCTGGTAACCCAGCAGGTAATACGAACTGTTCTCGGCGAAGATCGCGTCAAGCCCCTCGTCCCACGCGTTCGTGTTGACGATGGCGCGGCCACCGGTGTTGTTCGCGACCTCTTCGAGGAAATCGCGCGTGAGGATCGACTCGTGCTTCGACAGTTGATCGGGGCTCGGCACCTGGTAGCCAGGGTTGAGCCAGTTGAACATCGGATCGGAAATCGGCACCCGCGCGTTGCCGGGCGGAGCAAATCGTCCCGGTTCGCTATTCGGATCGGAGGCGCCGACGCGAAGCGACTTCAGCCCCGCTGCCGCGCTCAGCACGTACTGCTCGAGGCCGCCCTGGCCACACGGATCGATCGAATAGATCGTCACATTGGCCCGCCGCATCCTGTTGAACAGCCCAGCCATCTCTTCGACCAATTGACGATGGGCATCGCGGATCGCATGCGTGACCAGGATATCGTTCCGCACCGGGATGGACACACTCGATTTGTCCAGGCCCAGACCGGGACTGACATAGATCAGCGCCTTGCGTCGATCCGGTGCGCTAATGAGCGTCTCGGCGACTGACTCCAGCGTCTGCATCGAGGCTGCGCGGAACGGGATGTCAGGATCGCTCTGCGGCCCGGGCAGCTCCAGCTGAACGATATTGCCGGACGAATCTGCGACCCCTCCGAGCGCCGTGATGGTGCCGGGATCGGCGGCGGTGTCCCACCCCTGCAGATGCATCGCGTGTCCCGTCGTCAGCGACTCAATCGCCGCCACCAGGCGCGCGCGATCGCTCGTGAACCCCTGGTTGCGGCCACTCGCGGAAAACACGACGGCCACGCGATCGGACGGCGTGATCCGATCGAGAAACTTCTTCGCCACCTGGCGCGCCGAGTCCACGGCCGACGCCACCGGCGGCAGCATCGCGTCGTCAATCAGCAGCACGAAGAGACGGCCCTGCGGATCGTCCATGCCTTCGTTGCTCTGCACGTCCGCGGCGGCTCGCCCGCTCCAGCTCGCGGGCTTGGGCGGATTCTCCGGCACGTCCACGGCAGAAAAGGCGGCGACCGACTGTGGCTTGCCGTCTTCGGTGATCGTGAAGTCCGTCGGCTTGAGGCCGCGAACCGGATGACGGTTCTTGTCCAGCACCGACACGTCCAGGTGGACCAGATCGATTGACGCTTTGAAGACGGGAGGCTGTCCTTGTTGTGGCTGCTGCGGTGGCAGCAGTTGGGCGCCGGCGAGGACCGTCAATGTCGCGCAAAAACAGGCAGAGGCAAGAACCAGCCGACGGATCATGATTCTGGTCATTGTACGGCCACTCAGAGGCGAGCGCGCGAACCGCACGGAGCCCTATTTCACAATGCTGAACTGCACCGTGCGGGTGACGGTGCGCTTGTCCAGCGTGACCTCGAGCGTCAGCAGGTACGGCCCGGGTGTCAGGCGTTTGATGGGCACGGCGTATCGATAGTCGGCGGCGCGGCCGCCGACATGAAATTCGTTGCCATCAACAGTGTCCCGGCCTTCGGCGACGGTCGAATCGCTCTCGTCGACGAGCCGCGTCTTCACGTCCACCGATTGGATCGATCCGGTGCCGGCCTGGTAGACGCGCAGAAACACCGAGACGTCCTGGAACGTCTTGAACTCGCGACTCGACGTCGGCACGACCGGCAGGAATTTGTCGAACGCATTGATCGGCGCGATCGCGCCGGATGGCAACGCTTCGACGATGGTGCCCGACACGGCGAGCGGCGCGGTGAAGTCAGGCACTTCGACGTCCGCATAGACGCTGCCATCCACATTGTCCAGCGGCCGATGCGCGGAGATTCGCAACTCGTAGCGCCCGGGCGGCAGCGCGATGGACGACAGCAGGTCGTAGCGTGGTCGTTCCTTTCCAGCGGTCGGCACGAGCGTCGCGCTGGCATTGTCCCGATGACCCACCAGGCGAGTCCTGCCGTCGATGCTGTAGGCATTCACCTGGACGTCCACGGTGTACGTCGTGCGTGCGGTGACGGGCGGCTGGGACAGGCCGATCGCCATGGTGATCGTCGGGTTCTTCTGGCCTGGCAGCATGAATGGCGCCGCCGCGACGCGCATCGGAAAGGCGGCGCTGGGAATGGCACCGGCGATCGCGGCGTCGAGCGGAGACAGCGGTACCACGGATTTGCCGGCCTTCGGCGGTTTCGGCGGCTCCGGGACTGAATACCCACTCCGGGTCCGCACGAACACATCGGGCCGGTTCACCTTCACCGAAATCTGATGATTCGATCCGGGTTTCTCCCCAGGCGGCTGCTGGTAGCCCAGCAGGTAATAGGAACTGTTCTCGGCAAAAATGGCGTCGAGCCCTTCGTCCCACGCGTTCGTGTTGACGATCGCGCGACCGCCCGTGTTGCTCGCGACCTCTTCGAGAAAGTCGCGCGTGAGGATCGAGACGTGCTTGGACAGTTGATCGGCGCTCGGTACCTGCGTCCCCGGATTTGTCCAGTCGAAGGTGCCCGAGGTCAACGGCGAGCGCGCTTGAGGGTTGGCCAGTACCGGATCGTCGGCTTCAAGCTGGCCTACGCGTAAAGAAGGCAATCCGGCAGCGGCTGCGCGCACGTACTGTTCAAACCCGTCCTGGCCGCAGGGGTCGATTGAATAGATCGTGACGTTCGCCCGCTGCATCCGCTGGAACAGATCCGTCATCTCCATCAGGAGTTGCCGATGCGAGTCCTTCAGCGCCGTCAACTGGTAGGCATTGCCGAGAACCGGAATGGATGCGTAGAGTTTGTCGAGCCCCATCCCCGGGCTGATGTAAATCAATGCCTTGCGACGATCCGGCGCGCTGATGAGCGTCGCCGCTACTTGCTGGAGGGTCTCCATCGAAGCGGTCCGAAACGGCATGTCGGGATCGCCTGCGGGGCCGGCGATTTCGGCTCCGATGGCCGTTCCACTCCTAGAGTCGGACGGGGGTGGATGAATTGATGAGGGGTCCCTCGCCGTGTCCCATCCCATTAGATGGTTCGCGTGACCAACCTTCAGTGACTCGATCGCCGCCACCAGGCGGGCGCGATCGCTGGTGAACCCCTGATTGCGCCCGGTGGCGGAGAACACCACGGCGACGCGATCGGACGGCGTGACGCGATCGAGAAACTTCTTCGCGACCTCGCGCGTCGAGGTGATGGACGCCGCCTGCGGCGGCAGCATCGCGTCGTCGATCAGCAGCACGAACAAGCGGCCCTGCGGATCGTCCATGCCTTCGTTGCTCTGCACGTCGGCGGCCGCGCGACCGCTCCAGATGGCAGGTTTGGGCGGATTGGCCGGCACGTCCACGGCCGTGAACGCGGCGATCGCCTGCGGCTTGCCGTCCTCGGTGATCGTGAAGTCCGACTGCTTGAGGTCGCGGACCGGACGGCGGTTCTTGTCGAGCACGGACACGTCCAGATGCACGAGGTCGATCGCGGCTTTGAAGACTGGAGGCGGCCCGGGCTGTTGCTGCGGTGGCAGGAGCTGGGCCCCGGCGAGGGCCGTCACCGTCGCGCCAAAACAGGCCGCGAGAAAAACCAGCCGGCGGGTCATGACTTCGGTCATTGTACGGCCGGATCCTGCCCCCGGGATATTCTCAGCCAGTGAATGCGATGACAGGCCTGCCGGCGCGATTCCGGCTGGAGGAGGAAATCGGCCGCGGGGGGATGGCGATCGTCTACCGCGCGCAGGACACACACCTGGATCGCGTGGTGGCGATCAAAGTCCTGTCCGCAGCGGCGTCCACGGCCATCGGCATCGAGCGCTTCGAGCGCGAGATCGCGCTGACGGCCAAACTCGCGCATCCAGGCATTGTGGCGCTGTTCGACTCCGGTGCCGCCGACGGGCGCTTGTATTACGTGATGCCGTACGTGCCTGGCGACACGCTGCGCACACGGCTGCATCGCGAGCGACGGCTCACGATGGAAGAGGCGTGCGCGATTTGCACGGACGTCGCCGATGCCCTCGCGTTCGCGCACACAGCCGGCATCGTCCATCGAGACGTCAAGCCGGAGAACATCTTCGTGGTGGCCGGTCGCGCGCTGCTGGCGGACTTTGGCATCGCACGGGCCGCGGCCGCGGTCGCTGACGAGAACGCCGTGACCCAAGTCGGTCATGTCGGGCTGACGACAGACGGCATGGTCGTCGGCACACTTGCGTATATGAGTCCCGAACAGGCTGCGGGATCCGCGGCGATTGATCGTCGATCCGATTTGTACAGCCTCGGGTGCGTGCTGCATGAACTCCTGACGGGCGCTCCGCCATTTGTGGGCACGCCGTCGGACGTGCTGCGCCAGCACCTGGTCGCGCCGCCGCCGGACTTGGCTGGCGCAGACATCCGGGTGACGCCGGCCTTGACCATCCTGCTCGCGCGATTGTTGGCCAAAAATCCCGACGATCGGCCGACGGACGCCGCCGAGGTGGCGAAACACCTGCGTGGCGCGGCAGAAACAGGTCACGCGTCGAAACCCACGGCGAATACCGCGGAGGCCGATCGGCTGATGAGGGAAGGCGTCCGCACCCTTCGGCTCGGGGGCGCCGGCGGCGCGTCCGCGCGCGCCAATCTCGATCAGGCCGAGGTGTACTTGAAGCGTGCGCTGGCACTCGAGCCCCGGCACGCGCGCGCGCTGTGCCTGTACGGCAACTGGCACTACGTGGCGAGCCGGCTCGGCTACCTGTCTCAGCCGGAGGCGGATGCGCGCGGACGCGAGCTGATCATGGCGGCGCTGGCGGCCGACGACCAGATTGCGGAAGTGCATTCGTCGCTCGCCAAGATAGCGCTGTACTACGACGATGACTGCCATGCGGCTGAACGGCATTCCGCCCGCGCTGTGGCGATCGATCCGCATGACCCCGAAGTGCTGCGGACGCAGAGCATCGTATTGAAAATCTTGGGGCGGACAAACGAGGCGGTGAAGGCGGCCGAGGCCGCCGTGGCGGTGGATCCAAAACTACCGTCGGTCTTGAACGCGCTCGGCGACGCGCTCCGGGCGGCCGGCCGGCATGCCGAATCGCTCGACGCGCTCCGCCGGGCGGTGGCCTTGCAACCGACGTACGGACCGACGCTCGAGCGGATGGAGCGCCAGCTTGCCGAAACCGGCGATGCGGAGGGCGCCGCCGACTTCCGCGTGTCGCAACTGCGCGCGGCCGGTGATCACGCGCGCATCAGGCAATTCGAGGACGACATCGATCGCGTGGGCCCCGCCGAAGCCCGGCTCCGTGATTTGCGCCGCGAGCTCGACCAGTTGCTCGCCGAAGCGGCGACATCGGACCCTTTGGCCCATCACCCGGCTTCGAGATCGATCGGCGACCGCATCGCACTGCTCTATTCGGATCTCGGCGAGTGGGCCAAGGCCGTCGAATGGATCGAGAAGGCGTACGGCCACAGTCCCGGCCGCCTCCGGCGTGTCATCATGGATGTGCCGTTCGATCGTCAGGGCTTGGCCACACAGCGCCGTTATGCGCGACTGCTGCGTGTCGCGGGACTGGATGATTTGCTTTAGTGCCAGTCAGGGATCGGCCCTCTGACCGGGGGTTGTGCTATAGTTGTGTGTTCGCGCGCCCTTAGCTCAGTTGGATAGAGCGTCTGGCTACGAACCAGGAGGTTGCAGGTTCGAGTCCTGCAGGGCGCGCCAAATATTGATCTGGGGGCTTCGCCCCCAGACCCCCTGCTCGCTCACTCGCACAACGCGGCTCCGTTGAAACGCACTCAGCCACATTGTGCTCCGTTCGCGAGGCTCGCTTCGCGAGCTGCTGGTTCGTCTCGTTAACCTGGACCTACCACGCATAACCCAGCTTCACGTAGAAACCGCGGTTGTCGGCGGTGCCTTGCGCGAATTCGGCGTTGACGATCATCCGTTCCTTCGGCTTGAGCACAAAATGCACGCCGCCGCCGACGGTCGGATAGATGCTGCGTTCGAGGGGCACGGCCGTGTCGCCGTACAAGCCGGCCACGCCAACAAACAGCGTCGCGCCCCATCGCTGGTTAAATGAGAGGCGTTCTTCGGCTTCGACTGAGGACATGTACGGCGCCAGATACTGGCCGAGTTTGTATCCACGGAGAATGACCGACGCCTGGGCGGCGGTCGGGGCGTCATTGGTCAGCCAATTGAACTGGCGAATCGCGAGCACGTGTCCTTGTCCATGCGGCCAGAACGCGCGCAGATCGGCACGATAGGCATCGTAGTTCGCCGAACCGCCGAGGCCTTCCCGATACGCGAGGTTGTTCAGATTCAGAAACCATCCCTTTGTCGGCATGTCTTCGTTGTCGCGGGAATCGTGCATCACGGTCGCGCCGATGGCCGCCGAATTGAAGTCCCGCACGCCAATGGTTTCAAGCACCAGATCGTCTTCCGGCGTCGCGCCCGCCACCTGGTAATTCAGGGCGTTGGCCTGGCCGCCCGCAAACCAGTTGCCCCAGGCACGGTAGAGATATCGTGCCGCTCCGGCCGCCAGCGCGGAATCCGTTTTCAGTGGCTGTCCCGTGCCCAGGTAATCGTCGTAATCATTCTTGACGTTGCCGAACGCCCCAATCGCGACGATGCGATGGTGGTCGGCGGCGAACGACGTCCGCGCGAACACGCCGGCGATCTGCGATTTGGTGGACGTGTATTGATACATCACCCCAAACACAGACAGCCGGCTCTCGGGATCGAAATACCGCATGTAGCCAGCGATCGCACCGCCCGCCGTGCCGAGCTTCGGATTGGACGAGAACACCGGCGCAATGAGCCATGGCGACTTGATTTCACGCGCGGGTTCCTGAACGACGTGCGCGATGGGCGTGGGCGCCGGGATTTCCGTCGGCGCGGCTTGTGGCTGAGCGGCCGCCGATTCGCAGAACGCGAGAACCGCGAACACCACGCCGGCCAGTTGTGTGACTCCTCGCACGTTGCACCTCTTGACGTATTAGCGATCGATCTCGCGGCGCCCGCAGACTAGCACGCGTGCGTCTCACGATTTCATCCCGTGTCGATCGCCGAATGTCGTCGGCACTGACCGGATGTTGTGGCCGGCTAGAACGGGCGCCCTGGTTGCACACGCGCGCGACACTTGTCAGTTACCGGGGGAAGGGGGCACTGTTAGTGCCTCACTACACTCCTCTGCGCCAGCGGACCACCCAGTGGGCCGCCGGACCACGCGGATGCGACGACAAATGCACCTGTGTGGTCCGCTGGACCAGTGGGTGGTTCAGCGGCCCAGGGATCTCTGGAGAGGACTAACCAGATACTCGCGGATTGCCGTACGGGAGATCGGCGCGCGATCGATTCCAAACCCCGCATTGGCAATTCCAGGAATCGACACAGGCAGCTTTCCCGTGAGTGGCGCATCACCGGCGAGCGCACGGATGGCTGAGAATTCCGCGAGATCGTAGAAGTCATACGTCAGCAACACCCCAGGCAGCGCCGGGATGCCGCTCGGGACGTACGGATTGCCGAAGAAAATCGTGATGAAAGGGCGTGGCGTGTTCTGAGTCAGTCGCCCCAGATCGGTCAACAGCCTCGCGAGCGGCGCGGCCAGGTCCATTCGTCCGCTGCCAGACGACGCCCGGACGAAGATGCACGCAACGACGGCATCGTAGCGGCGGGCGCTGGCCGTGACGAGTTCCAGCTCTTCGGTCGTGGAACGATCGGACAATTCAATCGACGCACCCGCCGGCCAGCGCTTGCGGAGCTCGGGCAGGAACGTCCGGCTCGGCGCGGCGATTCGCCAGTTGGCGGGATAGTCGAGGATCGACAGGTACAGCACTGACCCCTCGCGAGGCACGCGCAGCGGGACCTGGTTGCGATCGTCGCGGATCAACGTGATTGATTTCTGGCTCAGTTGCTGGGCCACGAGCGCGTTCTGCCTGCCGCCGACGCGCTTCGCGACGTCGTCCAACACCACGGTCCGACTCTTGTACAGGCCCAACCGCGCTTTGGCCTGCAGCAGCCGGCGCACGGATGCTTCCACTTGCGCTCGGGGAATCGTGCCCGCCTGCACCGCCGCCTTGATCCCCGCGACCGCCGCCGCATCGTCAGGCGAATGCAACACGACGTCGTTGCCGGCCTGAATCGCGCGCACGGCGGCGTCGGTTGGAGACAGTCGCTTGGCGACGGCGTCCATGCCCATCGAGTCAGTGAAGACCAGGCCCTGGAACTTCATGTCGCCGCGCAGGAGGCCGGTGACGATGGGCTGACTCAGCGTCGCCGGACTGAACTCGGCGGGATCAAGCGCCGGCAGTTCGATGTGCGCGACCATGACGGCGTCCGCACCGGCCGCGAGCCCGTCCCGAAACGGCGCCAGCTCGATCCGATCGAGCCGCTCGCGCGGGTGGGTGATGATCGGCAGACCGAGGTGCGAGTCCACGTTCGTGTCGCCGTGGCCCGGAAAGTGTTTGAGCGTCGCCAGGACGCCGCCCGCGCGCAGGCCACGGACGTACGCGGAGGTGAGCCGCCCCACTGCCTCTGGTGATTCACCGAACGATCGCGTATTGATGACTGGATTCTGCGGGTTGTTGTTCACGTCGGCGACAGGCGAGAAGTTCACGTGGACGCCGATCGCGCGCGATTCCACGGCGGTGATGCGCGCGGCTTCGTACGCGAGACGGTCGTCCCCCGCGGCGCCGACGGCCATCTCGCGCGGAAACGTCGTGGCGCCGGCCATGCGGAATCCGACACCCGCTTCAAAGTCGGCGCTGACGAGCAGGGGCAGCGCCGATTCATTCTGGAGCCGATTGATCAGCGACGCCGCGGCCAGGGGATCGCCAAGCGTGGTGCCGCCTGGACCCTGGTTGAGGAGCAATG
>Ga0105248_10010351_pt1 | contig 10268 bp, 10 predicted proteins | sample KBSS34metaG_FD_81524 | JGI IMG/M metagenome (GOLD analysis project Ga0105248, IMG submission 81524) | Switchgrass rhizosphere microbial communities from Kellogg Biological Station, Michigan, USA - KBS S3-4 metaG | ecosystem: Host-associated > Plants > Roots > Rhizosphere > Soil | place... | reverse complement strand
CTTCGTCTTTTTTTCGAGTCCGAGGATTCGGATTGCTTCAAGAAGCCGCAGCGGGCCCATCGCGTCGGCATCTGCGGTGTACTCTGGCTGCTCGAACGAGACCTGTACGTGCGACTGCGCGCCGAGATTGTAAATCTCATCAGGCTGGACCTTCTGGACGATGTGAATGAGCGAGGATGAGTCGGTGAGATCTCCGTAGTGAAGTAAGAAGCGAGGGTGCGGGTTGTGTGGGTCCTCGTATATGTGGTCGATACGGTTGGTGTTGAATAACGACGCTCGTCGCTTGATGCCATGGACCTCGTAGCCTTTGGCGAGGAGAAACTCGGCGAGGTACGCTCCGTCCTGGCCGGTAACTCCTGTGATCAGGGCTTTCTTCAAACGATGGCTCTCCTTCGTGCCGGGGTGGGCTCCAGGGCAAGTTTATCCGATAGCAGAGACGAGGCCTTCGAGGTCGCGCTCGAACTGCTCCAGCACCTGTTGCTTGCCTAGATTCCGGACGGCATGACAACGGGCGTTGGCTCCGAGTTGAGTGCGAAGTGCTGAATCGGCGATGAGGCGCTCGACCGCGGCGTGCAGAGCTGCGGGTTCCTCGGCTGGAACTACGAGGCCACAAGCTTGTGAAGGAAACTCGCCTGCTACGACGCGGGCGACCTGCGTGCCTGGGTCGGCAGTGGCAATGACGGGGCGGCCACTCGAGAGCATGCCGGTGAGCTTGGAGGGCATGACAAGGTCGGCGGCACCTGCCCGCTGCGGAAGGAGGTGAATGTCGGCGGCGTTGAGCAAGTCGTTAAGTCGGTCGAGCGGCTGGAGCGCAAGCAGGGTGACGTTAGAGTGACCGGAGACGAGGGACTCAAGCGTGGGGCGGAAGGCTCCGTCGCCACAAAAAAGGAAGTGGACGTTGGGATCGTTCTCGAAGGAAGCAGCGAGTGGGGCCAGAAGTTCGAGCCCCTGCTTGGCGCCCATGTTGCCTGAGTAGAGGAGAACGATCTTGCCTCCGAGGCTGAGTTCGCGACGGAAGGAGTTGGAAGCGCCGGGATCCTTCGGATAGACGGAGTGGATATCCACCCAGTTGGGGAAGAGGGTGATGTGATCGGCGGGGACGCCTTTAGTTTCGGCGCGCTCAACCATCTTTTGAGAGATGGTCGAGACGCGCGTGAAGGCGCAGGTGAAGGCGCGCTCGAGGCCGAGGGCGAGCGCGTGAACGGGGCCTTCGGCTGGAAGCAGGCCGAGGTCGAAGGCAGCATCGATTTCAAAGTCCTGTACGTGGAGCCAAGAGGCCGCGCCGGTAGCCTTCGCGACCAGCAGAGCGAGGGGAGCGCCGAAGAAGGTGGGCTCGACGGTGAAAACTACGTCCGGGTTCCAGAAGCATTGGCGCAGCATGATTGGCAGGCTGCCGAGCATGAAGGAGCAAAGGTGGGCCATGCGCTTGAGTCCGGTCGGCTTCTCCGGGACATATAGTGGTGTGCGATAGACGACAGGCTCGCCTGGAACTCTTTCGGTGCGGTAGAGCGTGCCGCGGTAATCTTCGCGGACATTCCATGCGGGGTAGTATGGCGGTGCAGTGACTACTCGAACGTCGTGACCTCGCTGGGCTAGCCAGGAGGCCATCTCGCCGGTGTACTTGCCGATGCCTGTAAGCTCGGGGTAGAAGTTGATGCCGTAGATCAGGATTCGCACTTTAGGCAGTGTAAGGCAACCAACGTTGCTTCTTGCGCGGTTTCGCGAGCGGCGTCATGCTGAGTGTATGCATCGTGTCTGGGACGGTTCGGGGCTGATGGCCCGTTTGAAGGAGCAGCCTCTGGCGGCGATGGGAGTGGCGCTGCTGTTTGTGTTTCTGGTTGTGGCGTTATTTGCGCCATGGCTTGCTCCTGACGATCCTGCGGCTCTTGATCTGCATGGGCGGCTGGTGGGGCCGAGTGCGGGTCATTGGTTTGGGACGGATGAACTGGGGCGGGACATTTTGTCGCGCACTTTGTTTGGAGCGCGGATCTCTTTGATCGTTGCGGTGAGTGTTGTGGGGCTGTCGCTAGCCCTTGGGTTGGTTGCGGGTTGTGTTGCAGGGTTTTACGGTGGCTGGATCGATACTGTGATCACCACCTACGTGATGAATGCCTTTCTGGCGCTGCCGGGAATTTTGCTGGCGATTGCGTTTGTGGCCTTCATGGGGCCGGGACTGTGGAACGTGATTGTCGCGCTCGCGATCTCCGGCTGGGTTGGGTATGCCCGGCTGGTTCGCGGGCAGGTGATGGCGGTGAAGGAGCGTGAGTTCGTGGAGGCGGCGCGTGCTCTTGGAGCAAGTGATCTCAGGATTCTCTCGCGGCATGTGCTGCCGAACATCATTCAGCCGCTGATCGTGCAGGCGGCGGTAGGGATGGCGACGGCGGTGATGGCGGAGGCGACGCTGAGCTTCCTGGGGCTTGGGGTTCCTCCTCCGGCGGCGAGTTGGGGATCGATGCTGAACGACGCGCGGTCGCATCTGTTCGACTCGCCGCACATGGTCTTCTTCCCCGCGATGGCGGTGATGCTTTGCGTGCTGTCGTTCAACTTCATCGGTGACGCTCTGCGGGACTTTATGGATCCGCGGACGCGTTTGGGTATTGGTTTGTAGCAGGTCCCCTCCCCCTGTTTTACGCAACGTCTTCGAAACAAGGATGTTCAGTCTGACTTCACTGCGCAGTTTAGATGCCAAAGACCTGGACCTAGTCCGGGCATTTTCTGTCATTGAATTAAGTGTAGCGAATGGAGAGTAAATAATCGGCAACTCGGATTTTTGCGCATCGAGTTTGATCGCCAAACCTGTAGCGCCAATCAGTAGCCCCAGCAGTCCGGGACCGATCATCCAAAACGTGAAGTTATCAATGTTCCCGAGAATATTGGGACGAGACAGAAGCCGTAAATCCTTGGCAAGAAGACCGAAGGCAGACAAGGCCACAATCCATTAAATCCCCGAATTCGATGTGCATGCCGGGTTGCCGCCATCGCCGCGGTTTAGGAAACCTGCCAATAAGCCAGATCTTCATTCAACAGCTAGTTGCCGAAAACCCTATTTTCGGGGAACCTCCCTGCGAGCTAAACGCAAAAGCGATCAGTAAACAGATGCGCGTTGTCAGTACCAAGGCTGTGGATTAGATCGTTATGGAATGCATGTGGACGCGTCGAGGATCAAAAAACCGAGCGGCATTGTTACACAAGATGTCAGCTATTTGTTCCGGATTCAGAAAGTTGGGGTCAAGGATTGCGTCGACACCCGGTCCAAACTGATCCGGAAAGTCAGAGCTGAACGTGATTCGTTTGCCAAAGCCGGCACAAAATACCTGAGCAAGTGGTACCGAGGCTCAAGAGGACTAGCGAAGATGGCTCAGGAACCGGGCGAGCATAGATCAAATCATCCATTCCATAGAGCGCATTGGCGGTCGAACTTACAGTGACCCGAGTGAAAGAGTCATCGGAGATGAAACCGGCGAACTGTCCGAGACCGAATCCCGGGTAGACAGGATCGAAGAAGCTAGGGATCACATCGCCGCGGTTTGTCGTCAGCAAGTAGTCGCCGTCGTGATTGGCGAAAGTGCTACTGAACGTAATTCCAAACGCGCGAATCGGCTGGCTGAACTCGAAAGTAAACGTGTCCACAAGCGGACGAAATATACACGTTTGCGCGGTGGGGCAAGCGTTTTGATACAGATTGTTCGGAGGGCTCAACGAGATGCCTGTACTGACGACTAACGCCTCACCAGTCGACACGTTGTAGGTGATGCCATTTACCGTTGAACCATTGGAGAAAATCGTTCCAGCAGGATACGTGTCCCATCCTTCCACAGTCGTGGCCAAGGAAGGATTACTCTGCAGGGCAGCAGTAAACGCGACACGATCCTGAATGACGATCGGATTGGCGTGCGCTGTTCGCGGCAGTAGGGCACAGGTAAGGGCTAGGGTGATTACGAATATTAGGACAATGCTCCTCGTACCCATGTGGCTCTCCTCTGGTTGGCCGAGTTCGCTTGAGTCCATTAGGACGTCGATAATCTTAGCATTGCACGACGTTCGAGGAACAGTTCCCAACGTTGAGCTAATCCGTGGGTTTATCGGATAGGGTCGTTGACCCCCATTGTCTGAACGCTCGAACTGTTCGCTCCCGCAACGGGAATGATGGCAAGCGTTAAGTTAAGCGATGACGCTTTGCTCAAAGATGCATTCAATCGCTGTGAGCGCGTCTTCAAAAAGACGTGTTATCGGAAACAATCTCGTACTTCCCGAGAATCCGACATTTCTGGATTCGCAGGCCAAATGATGCGTCAACACAAAAGCGGTTGTTATTCCGGATTCGTTGTAAACACCACTGAATCAGCGCCCGAGCCATTGAAATTTTGACGATATTGGACGGTAGCGATCAGCGGGCGTTCCGGCAAAAAGACGCAGTGCGCTTGCGCGCCGAGTCTGCCAGACAATGAAAGCCAACAATTTGAGGGGAAGATTTGGGCGCGCGTGCGTCGATATGACTCTACAATTCGTAACTGCGTATGAACACAAAGACTGAAGGATCTGAGAATGGCTGAGAAAACAATGGTGGAAAAGGCCGGCGAGGCAGTTGGCTTCGGAATTGCGATGGCAGAAGATGTGGCTGGCGCGGTTAAAACGGCGGTTGGTGCAGCTGTGTCGACGGTGACAGAAGTTTTGACGAAGGCACCTGCGACGAAAGCTCCGGTCAAGCAGGTTGGCAAAAAAGCGCCCGCCAAGAAGACCCAAAAGAAAGCACCTGCCAAGAAGGCTGCCAAGAAGCCCGGGACCAAGACGTCGGCTAAGAAGTCAAGCGCAAAGAAAGCTGCAAAAAAAGTCGCCACCAAGAAGGCGCCGGCGAAGAAAGCCGTGAAGAAGGCCGCAAAGAAAGCTGTAAAGAAGACTGTCCGAAGGCGGAGATAACTGTGAGGAAATATGGCGAATGATAAGGCGAAGAAGAAGGCCGCGAAAAAGGTCGAAAAAGCTGTCAGAAAAGCTGTGAAGAAGGGCCTAACCGAGAATGCAGTAGAGCAAGCGGTCGGCCTTGGCTTGTCTAATACCCCGAGTAAGAAAAAGCCAGTCGGCAAAGCACCCGTAGCTGAGGACGCGCAGGCTACAAAAAGAGCCTGATGTTGTAACGGCGCTTCATTTCAGTCGTAGCAAACTCAAAGATATTTTCGCGCAATGCCGCGTTATCGAGCATGCTTTCGGTGACCCGTGCAGCGTGGACAGTTCCGACATTCCAAGCATCGAAAGCGTCCTGGTGAGCCCGTCGGCGGAGTCGGCAGCGATGATCTGACGTAGAGCCTAGTTTCCGAAAATGGGGTTCGGAAGCTACAGAGGTTGCGATTGTCGATTGCACTGTACGCGCTCAGGCGTAAGCTATGAACACACAATCCTTATAGGAGACGGCATGGCTTCAATCACTGGCTTTGGCGGAATATTTTTGCGAGCGGATGATCCAAAGGCTCTCTATCAATGGTACGAGCAGCATCTTGGTCTGTTGAAGTCCGAGGGAGCTTTCGCGTTTCCTGCTCCGACGCAACACGCTCAGGTCATCTTCGCTCTCTTCAAACAAGAGGATGCATACTTTCCTCCGACACAGAAAGCGATGATCAATCTCCAGGTGGATGATCTCGATGGAGTGCTTGACCGTTTGATAGCCGAAGGTCTCACGGTCGACCCAAAACGAGAAAGCTACGATTTCGGGAAGTTCGGCTGGTTCACCGATCCAGAAGGAAATCGTGTTGAGCTTTGGCAGCCTGCCGCGGCGGATTGATGTTCAAGTAGAAGGGCAAGGCGCTAAGGCCTCACCCTTTATCCTTCCCGTTTCCGTCGCTACTTTTTCAGAGGCTCCGGGGTGGGGATGCGAGGCAGCATCTCAACGCGGATCAGCACGATCTTGGCCTTGAGCATGCCTTTCCATTTTGGGAGAAGTCGTCCTTCGAATGGATGGGCGCCCACATCGCATCTGCGGCGATGAGGCCGGTTACTTCGGGCGTCCATGCCAACGGGAACCGGCTAGAGAGGCGTAGACAGGAGATTCCATTGCGCCGTAATGCTTCTTGATCTGCCAGCCGTAGCCGAAGGGGAACTTTCGAGGTGAACGTTCTTGAGACTCACGCCTTCATCTGCCGCATTGCCCACTCGGCGGCGGAGCGGTAGTTGCGGGCTGTTGTTGACGCGCGGTCCGTAGACCTCGGAGACGTAGTAGAGGTTCCTTCACTTGCGAGTTCTGAAAGGCCTAGCTCCTATCTGCGCCAAGACATTCGGATCAAGGCTGTCACCTGCTTGTTTCCTAGGCGGTTGCGGACGAGATGAGCAGCAGAGCCGTGAAGAGCGCAGCACTCTACCTGAAGCGGTGCAGATTCATAGAGATTCTCGCTTTTCGAAAAAGCGATGGGATGGTTGATAGAACAACATTTTGCGAGAGCGGCACGGCATGGTGTCGCGGTAGTTTTTGAAATTGTGTGATGGCACAAAGCTATCGAATTCGCGTTCATGACGCAAATTGGCAATCGACAGAAGCGCGAAGATGGGGCGATCTCGCGTATGCTTGGCGCTGGTGTTTTGGGGGTGAAACTTGCGCAAGGTTGTCGTGTCACACGATGTGGAGAAGAAGGTTGCGGAGCCGGGCGAGTGGCTGGATATTGAAAAGATTGCGACGGCGGAGATCAGCTCGGAGGATCCGGGATTTCCGATTGATGATGCCCTGACGGGAACACAGACGGCTGGGTGGCGTGCAGCTGGGACGGGTCCGCAGAGGATTCGGTTGCTATTCGACGAGCCGCAGAACCTGCGGCGGATTCAGCTGCATTTCATTGACAGCGAGTCGGAGAGGTCACAAGAGTTCTGGTTGCTGGCGTTGGTGGGCGATGACCTGCATGAGGTGGCAAGACAGCAGTGGAACTTCTCTCCGAATGGAGCGACGGTGGAGTTGGAGGATTATAAGGTCGAGTTGAACGGCGTGAAGGCGCTTGAGCTCAGGATCGATCCGGACCGGAGCCATGATCCGAAGCAGAGCAAGCATGTGGCTTCGCTGCAGCGGCTTCGTTTAGCGTAAGAGCATGCTGATTGGAGTTATCTCGGACACGCATGGCCTGCTACGGCTGGAGGCGCTGGTGGCGCTGGCTGAAGTGGAGCATATTCTGCACGCGGGCGATGTGGGGACCATTGAGATTCTGGATGAGCTGAAGAAGATTGCTCCGGTGACGGCGATTCGCGGGAACATTGACGTGTATGGGGAGTGCGCGAAGCTGCCGGCGACGGAGATGGTGGAACTCGGTGGGCGGCTCTTTTACATGCTGCATTCCGTGCATGATCTGGATATCGTTCCGAAGGCCACGGGGATAGATGTTGTGGTGAGTGGGCACTCGCACAAGCCGGTGATTGAGCGGGAGAACGGCGTGATGTATCTGAATCCGGGGAGTGCGGGGCCTCGGAGATTTAGTCTGCCGGTTTCGGTTGCGCTGGTGACGGTGGCGGAGAGCGGGGTTGAGGCGCGGCTGGTGGGGTTGGAGGTTTAGCGGTGGCTAACAGCTGTTCGAGCTTCGCTCGAACGAACCTGGCCTTCGACTGCAAAAAATTTATCGTTTGGCATGAGTCATGGGTGGAGAAGCAGATCCCTCCACTCCGCTGCGCTCCGGTCGGGATGACACTTCGTGGGCAATGCGGATGAAAATGCAGGTCCTTCGTCGACACACCCCGTCACTGCGCTCGGAATAACAATTTCTGACTTCGTGGCTATTTCGTGGTGAAGCTTACGGAGTCGAGGATTGACTGGAGGCGTCTGCCTACCGAATTAAGTTCGGCCTGGGTGATGTCGCGGACGCCGCTTACGTCGCCTCCGCAGAAGGTGTTGATGATGAGATCGAAGCGGTAGCAGGCGTTATTGCGGTAGGAGGTGTAGATCTCGTCGCGGGCTTCGGTGCAAATGGTTCCGTGTTCGTCGTAGCCGTGGGTGAATGGAGCTCCGGCGATCTGTGTTGTGGTGACGGTTCTCGGGACCTGGGCGGAGGCCTGGTTCCGGCACTGCGTCTCAGTGGTTCTGGGAGCGACGCTGAAGTAGAACAGAGCCCCGGAGAAGGTGGAGGTGGGATGCGGGTTGAAGGCGATGGTGGCGACGCCTCGCATCTGGTCGATGGTGGGAGCTGTGCGGACGTCGAAGGCGAAGGTGCTGACCTCGGCGTCGTGGCGGGTGAGGGTCCAGCCCGCAGGGACCTGGAAGGTGACACCGTAGCGTTGATCTTTGAAGGTGCTGGCCGGAGGCGTTGTGGGGTCGGGCACAGGGGAGTTAGAGGTTGCGCCGAGCAGCGGCATGTGAGGCCTGCCGGGCGAGGCAGCTGTCGGGGATTGAGCAGGCAGCTGCGGGGCGAACAGAGCGCCGAAAACGATGGCGCGGCGCAAGACGATGGGGAGTCTGTTCATGCTCTTGGACCCGTGCGGCGAGTGGACTCCCCGCTTGATCAGGATAGCAGCGGGGGGTGTGGGGATGCTCTGCAACGGATGGGGGAGTTGGGTCTATCGCGGCCCTGAAAGGACTTTGGCGCTGCGGGGAAATGCGGGGTTCCTCCTATTCGGCTCACGTTGCTCGCGCAGGGTCGGAATGACACTAGTGGAGGGTCTCTACGTTATGAGCTTCGCATGCGGGGGTTTGCGATGGTGTAGGCGACGTCGGTGAGGAGGTTTATGGCGACGTAGGTGAGGCCGACGGCGAGAATGCATCCCTGGACAAGGGCGTAGTCGCGGTTGGAGATGGCGGAGAGGGTGAGGCGGCCGATGCCGGGCCAGCTGAAGATGGTCTCGGTGACGATGGCTCCGGCGAGGAGTGAGCCGAACTGCAGACCGATGACCGTTAGGACAGGGATCAAGGCGTTGCGCAGGGCGTGGCGATAGACGACGGTGCGCTCGGGGAGGCCCTTGGCGCGGGCGGTGCGGATGTAGTCCTGGCCTAGCTCTTCGAGCATGGCTGTCCGGACCATGCGCGTCAAAACGGCGGCTAACGAGAGGCCGAGGGTGAGGGCGGGAAGGATGAGGTGGAGGAGGAAGTCGCCGACGCCTCCGCTCCCTGCTGTTGAGACCGGGAGCCAGCCGAGGGAGATCGAGAAGATGAGGATCAATATCGGGCCTAGAGCGAAGTTGGGAAAGGAAAGGCCAACGAGTGAGACGACGCCGAGGGTGCGGTCCTGCCAGCGATTGCGGTGGAGTGCGGAGGCGATGCCGGCTGGGATGGAGGCGGCGATGCCGATGACGAGCGCGGCGAGGGTGAGGGCGAGGGTATAGGGGTAGCGCTGCAGGATGAGGTGAAGGACTGAGTCGTGCAGGCGGAGCGACTGGCCGAGGTTGGCTTGGAGGATGCCGCGCCAGTAGTGGCCGTACTGTTCGAGGAGTGGAGCGTCGAGGCCGTAGGCGTGGCGGAGGGCGTCAATGTCGGAGGCGGTGGCTCCTTCGCCGAGCATCTGGACGATGGGGTCGCCGGGTACGAGGTGGATGAGGAGGAAGACGACGGAGACGACGACCCAGAGGACGGGGAGGGTGAGGAGGACGCGGCGGAGCGGGTGCCATAGGTGGTGGCTCTTCGCGGGCTTTGTCGCCGCTTCGGGCGAACTACCGGGATTCTTCCCCTTCGACTCATCTTGTTCGCTCAGGGTCAAAATGACAAGCTCCTGGAGAGTAATTGGATCATTGGGTGGCTTCCCTGCTCTCTTCCTCGTAGGGCGCGAAGTCGATGGGCGAGTCGACGGGCTCTACGTTTACGCGGGAGATGCGATGGCCGGACATCTCGGCGATAGTGTAGCGGCGGCCGTTGTACTCGATGCTCTCACCGGTGGAGGGGATGTGGCCGAGCTGGGCAAGGAGGAAGCCGGCGAGGGTCTCGACGCCTTCGCGCGGCAGCTCCCAGTGAAGCTGGGTGCGAAGGTCGCGGAGCGTGGTGGAGCCGTCGAGCGACATGACGCCGGTGGCGCTGGGGAGCGCGGAGCGGGTGACGTCGAACTCGTCGTCTACTTCGCCGACGAGCTGCTCGATGATGTCTTCAGCGGTGACGAGTCCGACGGTGGAGCCGAACTCGTTGACGACGATGGCGATCTGCCGGCGGTGTTGCTGGAACTCCTGGAGGAGGTCGATGGCAAGCTTGGTCTCGGGGACCATGGCGGGGATGCGCATGACCTGGCGGAGGGTGATGCCGGACTGGCCGCGGCCTCCGAGGGCGAGGGCGACGGAGCGCAGGTGCATGAAACGGGAGATGTCCTTGGAGTAGACGATGCCGATGATGT